>Ga0255338_1000540_pt1 | contig 113105 bp, 106 predicted proteins | sample MeOH1_35cm_T4_19_FD_203715 | JGI IMG/M metagenome (GOLD analysis project Ga0255338, IMG submission 203715) | Sandy soil microbial communities from University of British Columbia, Vancouver, Canada - MeOH1_35cm_T4_195 | ecosystem: Engineered > Artificial ecosystem > Sand microcosm >... | reverse complement strand
CGCACCACCGGCATCGGCGAGCACGCGCCGAAGGTCATTCCCATCACCGCAACCTGAAGGCGAGGACACCATGCGCTGCTTCATCGGCATCGATCTCGGCTCCACCACCACCAAGGCGGTGGTGATGGACGAGGATCGCAACATCATCGGGCGCGGCATCACCAATTCGCGGTCCAACTACGACACGGCGGCCACCATCGCCAAGCAGGAGGCGCTGCTCAACGGCCGCTTCCACCTGTTCCGCGAGGCGCTGGGCAGCACCGGGGCGCTCAACGGCGCGCTCGACGGCTTCATCGGCGAGCTGGAACGCAACTTCCGCTCCGAGCAATACCTGGAGCAGCTGGTGGACCTGGAAGACACCTGCCAGCGCAACCTGCTGACTGCGCACTTCGGCGCGGCCACGGAAGCGGTGGGTGAATCGTTGTCCGAGGTGTTCCGCCGGCTGAAGTCCGAGGCGCCGTCGCTGTTCACGCCGGAGGCCAAGCGCAAGAGCGACTTCTTCCGCGACATCGCCGGCAGCCAGTACCTGGCGATCGGCGAGACGGTGTCGAAAGAGGCCGGCACGCGCTACGACTTCCTGCTGAACGTGTTCGACCGCTCCATCATCGACGTCGAGAACCGCGTCTATGCCGACTCGATCCGGCGCCACCTGCTGGCGGCGCTGGAACGCACGTTCGTCGCGCTGCCCGAGACGGCCGCGCGCCGCACGCAGGTGGAAGCGCCGATCAAGGGCATCCTGGACACCGAGATGGAGGAGACCTACGTGGTGGGCACCGGCTACGGCCGTGCCCGCCTGCCATTCTCGAAGGAGCATGTGCGCTCGGAGATCCTGTGCCACGGCCTGGGCGCCCACGTGATGTACCCCGGCACGGCCACCGTGCTGGACATCGGCGGCCAGGACACCAAGGCGATCCAGGTCGACCCGGCCGGCATCGTGGAGAGCTTCCAGATGAACGACCGCTGCGCCGCCGGTTGCGGGCGCTACCTGGGCTACATCGCCGACGAGATGAACATGGGCCTGCACGAGCTCGGCCCCATGGCGATGAAATCGACCAAGAGCATCCGCATCAACTCGACCTGCACCGTGTTCGCGGGCGCCGAGCTGCGCGACCGCCTGTCCCTGGGCGACAAGCGCGAGGACATCATGGCCGGCCTGCACCGCGCGATCATCCTGCGGGCGATGTCGATCCTGGCGCGCTCCGGCGGCATCCGTGACCAGTTCACCTTCACCGGCGGCGTCGCCAAGAACGAGGCCGCCGTGAAGGCGCTCAAGGACCTGGTCTTCGAGAACTACGGCGAGCTGCAGCTGAACATCGACCCGGATTCGATCTTCACCGGCGCACTGGGCGGCGCGACGTTCGCCTGGCGAGCGGTGGTCGAAGAAGGCAAGCAAGTGGAATCGGAAGCGAGGGGATGACATCATGACGATCACCATCGGTATCGACATCGGCTCGGGCGCCGTCAAGAGCACGCTCTTTCGCGTGGACGGGAACGGGCACGCGCAGTGGCTGGCCAAGCGCTGCGAGCGCATCCGCCGGCGCGACCCCATGACGCTGGCGGAAGAAGGCCGCGATGGCGTGATGGCCGACGCCGGCCTCACCCGCGATGACGTGGACTACATCGCCACCACCGGCGAAGGCGAGAACGTCAAGTTCGCGACGGGCCACTTCTATTCGATGACCACGCATGCGCGCGGCGGCGTTTTCCTGCACCCGGGCATCAGCGCGGTGGTGGACGTGGGCGCGCTCAATGGCCGCGCCATCTACGTCGACGAGCGCGGCAAGGTGCTCTCGTACAAGATGACCAGCCAGTGCGCCTCCGGCTCCGGGCAGTTCCTGGAGAACATCGCCCGCTACCTCGGCGTGGCGATCGAGGAGATCGGGCCGCTGTCGTGCAGCTCGAAGGACCCGGAGAAGTGCAGCTCCATCTGCGCCGTGCTGGCCGAAACCGACGTGATCAACATGGTCAGCCGCGGCATCGCCACGCCCGACATCCTGAAGGGCATCCACCTGTCGATGGCCTCGCGCATCGTCAAGCTCCTGAAGGTGACGGGCATCAAGGAAGGCACGGCCCTGCTCACCGGCGGGCTGGCGCTGGACATCGGCCTGCTGGCTGCGATCCAGGAGGAGATGGTCAACGAGAAGGTGACCGTGCAGGCCATCAACCACCCGGATTCGATCTACGCCGGCGCCATCGGCGCAGCGCTTTGGGGCGCGTTCCGCCACGGCAAGCTGCAGGAGCTCGAGCAGCTCGCAGCCGCATAAGGGCGCCCCCACGCTTCGCGGCCCCCGAGGGAGCGTTCTTTGCCCAGGGACGGCCCGTCGTCATAAAAGGAGAGACTCATCATGGCATTGCTCATCAATAACAACTGCACCTCATGCGACGCGTGCGTGCCGGCCTGCCCGAACGAGGCGATCAGCATCGGTGACCCGATCTACGTCATCAACGCGCTCAAGTGCACCGAATGCGTCGGCGCCGAGGACGAGCCCCAGTGCAAGCTGGTCTGCCCGGCCGACTGCATCGTGCAGAACCCGGACTTCGTGGAGAGCCACGACGAGCTGATGGCGAAATACGAGTCGCTGCACGGCTGAGCGCCTTGACTGGGCAGCTGCGAATGGTCGCTTTTTGAACTAGCCGCGCCCGCCGCGGGTCACAATGGATGGAGGGCGCGGCGCGCGCCCCTGGAAGGCGGCCTATCGCCGCCGAGGAGTTCATGATGCGACCTCAAGCTCGAACCTTGCTCGTCTCGTGCCTCGTCGCCGGTGCCTCGACCGGGATGGCCGGCGCCGTCGACGTCTCTTTCGTCAACCGGCAGTCCTATGCGGACGCGGGTACGTCCACCTGGGACGAGGACACCAACCTCCAGGTCCTGGCCAGGCACCTGCAGAACCTGGGGCTGCGGTACCTGCCGGCCGACCAGGTGCTCAGGATCGAAGTGCTGGACGTGGACCTGGCCGGGACGGTGCATCCCTCGCGCCGGGGGGGCGACCTGCGTGTGGTGCGCGGCAAGGCCGACTTCCCGCGCCTGCACCTGAAGTACGCGATCGAGGCCGGCGGCAAGGTGCAGCGCACCGGTGACGAGTGGCTGAGCGACCTGACATACACCGGAGGCCCGCCGTCCTCCTATCGCGACCAGCCGCTGTACTACGAAAAGCGCATGATCGACGCCTGGTTCAAGGCGAGGTTCCTGCAAGGCCCGGCCTCCGCGGGCTGACCGCTTTCACCTTGTCGTCGCCGGTCCGCCGCGCGGCGTAACCCCTCGCATGCCCGTTCACTGGCGCCTGAATCCCCGACGGGCGGGATGGCCATTTGAAGATCTATTTACAATACATCTTCAAAATCCACCCCGCCTTGCGAACGAGGAACGCCCCATGCCCACCGCCGACCTGTGCACCGAGACGGAAGTCTCGCAGCTGGTGCACACTTTCTACGACAGCGTCCGTGACGATCCCGTCCTGGGCCCGATCTTCGACCGCCACATCACCGACTGGGACAGGCACCTTTCGACGATGGTGGATTTCTGGTCGTCCGCGCTGCGCGGCACCGCCCGGTTTCGCGGGCAGCCCATGCCCAAACACGCAGCCCTTCCGGGCCTGTCGGCCGAACTTTTCCAGCGCTGGCTCGGGCTGTTCCGGCAAACGACGGCGTCGCTGCCGAACGACGCCCTCGGCGTCCGCGCCAACGAACTGGCAGCCCGCGTGGCGCAAAGCCTCTGGTACGGCTACCAGATGAGCCGCGCCAACGGCCTGCCGCAGGGGCTGTGATGGACAGCGCCATCCTCAGCCTGCTCGGCGCGTTCCTGCTGTCGATCATCGGCCTGTTCGTTTTCATCTGGTCGCTTCGCAAGGGACTGCTGATCGAGAATCCCGCCGCTGCCTCGGTCATCTTCGCGCGCGGCGAGATCGGCCGCGTGGACGACCCCGCGCTGGGCGACGCGGGGCAGCGTTCGCTGCAGGAAGCCGCCGCTGCCGGCGATCGCAAGGCAGCGGAGGGCGACGCCGCGGAATTGCGCGACCGCATCGATTCCGACCGCTCCACCGCCTTCCCGGTCTTCATGTTCGTGGCCTTTGCCTGCTTCTGGCTGGTCGTCGGCTCGCTGGCGGGCCTGACCTCCTCCATCAAGCTGCATGCGCCGGACTGGCTCACGCAGCAGGCCTGGCTGACATTCGGCCGGATCCGCACCGTACACCTGACCGCCGTGCTGTACGGCTGGATCACCAACGCCGCGCTGGCCATGATCGTCTGGCTGCTGCCGCGCCTGCTGCGCACGCGGCTGCACGGCGCCGTGTGGACCATGCTCGGCGGCGCGCTGATCAATACCGGCATCGCGGCCGGCATCGGCGCCATCTCGGCCGGGTGGAGCGACGGCATGGAATACCTGGAGATTCCGTGGCAGATCGCCGTCTTCATCCTGATGGGCTTCGTCCTGGTCATCCTGCCGGTGCTGTTCACGCTGGTGAATCGCAAGGTCGAGCACCTCTATGTGAGCGTCTGGTACATGGTGGCGGCGTTGCTGTGGATCGCGCTGCTGTTCCTCGTGGGCAAGCTGCCGGGGGTGCACACCGGCGTGCAGCAGGCCACCACCAACTGGTGGTACGGCCACAACGTGCTGGGGCTGTGGTTCACGCCGGTGAGCGTGGGCGCCATCTATTACTTCCTGCCCAAGATCATCGGGCGGCCCGTGGTCTCCTACAACCTGTCGATCCTCGGGTTCTGGACGCTCGCGTTCTTCTACGGCCAGGTCGGCGGCCACCACCTGATCGGCGGGCCGGTGCCGGGCTGGCTCACCACGCTGTCCATCGTGCAGAGCCTGATGATGGTGATCCCGGTCGTCGCCTTCAGCATCAACATGGGCGGCACGCTGCAAGGGCGGATGCACCTGGCGCGCTACTCGCCCACCCTGCGCTTCATGATGTTCGGCGGCCTGATGTACTTCGCCTCCTCGGTGCAGGGCTCGCTGGAGGCGCTGCGCAGCGTGAACCAGGTGGCGCACTTCACGCACTTCACCGTCGCCCACGCGCACCTGGGCGCCTACGCCTTCGTGAGCATGGTGCTCTTCGGCGCCATCTATTTCATGATGCCGCGCGTGCTCAATTGGGAATGGCCGTACCCGCGCCTCATTTCGCTGCATTTCTGGCTGGCCGTCGTCGGCATCTCGATCTACTTCGTCGGCCTCACGATCGGCGGCTGGCTGCAGGGGGTGGCGATGCTCGACGCCGCACGGCCCTTCATGGAATCGGTGACCGTCACCCTGCCCTGGCTGAAGTGGCGATCGGTGGGCGGCGGCCTGATGGTGCTCGGCCACCTCGTCTTCGTCGGCCACTTCCTCGCGATGGCCCTGCGCTTCGGGCCGACGCGCACCGGCGCGGCGCTCTTCGCGCAGAACAACGAGCTGGAGCCGGTTTATGGAAAATGAAATCAAGCTCGCCTCGGGCGCCATGGTGGCGCTGGGCGTCGCCACGGCGGCGCTGGTCGTCATGCCCTACCTGGAAGTGCGCGACATCAAGCCGCCGCCGCAGCTCAAGCCCTACACCAGCGCCGAGCTTCGGGGCCGCGAGGTGTACATCGCCAACGGCTGCGTCTATTGCCACAGCCAGCAGCCGCGCGACCGCAACCTCGGCCCCGACCAGGCGCGCGGCTGGGGCCGCGCCTCGGTGCCCGGCGACTACTACTACGACAAGCCGCACCTGCTGGGCAGCATGCGCACCGGGCCCGACCTGTTCAACATCGGCGCGCGCCAGCCGAGCAAGGATTGGCACCTGGGCCACCTCTACCAGCCGCGCGCCTACGTGGCCGACTCGATCATGCCGTCGTACCCCTACCTGTTCACGGTCAAGGACGCCAAGGAAGCGCAAGCCGAGGGCGAACAGGCCGTCACGCTGCCCGCGGGTTACGGGCCGATGGTCGACCAGGTCGTGGTGGCTACGCCCGAGGCGCTGGACCTGGTGAAGTACCTGCAATCGCTGAACCACACCTACCCGGTGCTGCCCGCGGCGCCCCAACCCTGAAGCGAGCCATGTCCACCGAAACAAAAACGCGCCCCCCGGCGCAGGCGCGCGAGCAGGCCGAGCCTTCGGAGCGCACGCAGCCGATTCCAATCATCGCTGCCGCGATCACCCTGGCGATGGTGCTGGCCGGGGCGGCCTACATCTTTTTTTCCGAGCCGTTCGGCGCGCCCGGCCTCGGCGACCGGCGCACGCTCGCCGACTTGCGCGGTCCGGCCGCGGGCGCGGCGGCCGACGGCAAGCAGCTGTTCACCGCCAACTGCGCCGCCTGCCACCAGGCGAGCGGCAAGGGCCTGCCCGGCGCGTTCCCGCCGCTCGACGGCTCGGAATGGGTGACGGGCGACCCGCGCATCCTCGCGAACATCCTGCTGCACGGCGTGACGGGGGAGATGACCGTCGCCGGCATTGTCTTCAAAGGCGCGATGCCATCGTTCCAGAAACTGGGCGATGCCGAACTGGCCGCGGTGTCGAGCTACGTGCGCGCCGAATGGTCGAACAAGGCGCCTCCCATCGGCGCCGACGTGTTCGCCGCCGAACGCAAGGCCTCGTCGCGCTCGACACCGTTTGCGAGCGGTGATGAGATCAAGGCGCTTGCCCCCAAGGCGCCCTGACCCCCGGAAGAACCGTGCGCCTGACCAGCCTGACCGATTACGCGATGCGCCTGCTGATCCATCTGGCGCAGCACCCCGAGCGGCTCTGCACGATCGCCGAGGTCGCGCAGGTCTACGGGATTTCCGAGGCGCACCTGATGAAGATCACCCACCAGCTCGGCCTGGCCGGCTGGATCGAGACGGTGCGCGGCAAGGGCGGTGGCATGCGGCTCGCGCGGGCGCCCAGGGACATCGTCCTGGGCGAGGTGGTCCGCAGCATGGAGCCGGATTTCTCGCTGGTCGAGTGCTTCGCCACCGGCGGCAACTGCATGCTGACCGGCAACTGCGGCCTGACGGGCGTGCTCGAGGGCGCGCTGGACAGCTTCATGCGGCACCTCGACAGCTACACGCTGGCCGACATCCTGCCCCAACCGGCCGGCTCGCCGAGGGTGATCCGCATGCCGCACCGCGCGAAGGCGGCGCGCGCCTGATGTTCCGCACAGCCTTGCTCTGCGCCGGCCTCGCGCTCGCGGGTTACGCGAGCGCTGCCTGGCTCACCCACGACTTCCAGGTGTGGACGGCCGAAGGCGCGCGCCGGCTCGAGGTCGCGCTGCGGCCCGTCGCCACGCCGAATGTGCAGGTAGACGGGCCGGCGATCGTCAAGCAGCCGCTGGCCCGTCTGCTCGCGGACGGCCGGACCGTGACGGTGGTCGATTTCGTCTACACACGCTGCCAGACGGTGTGCCTGTCGCTGGGCGGCGTGCTGCAGCAGATGCAGGCTGCGTTGCGGCAGGACGATGCAACGAATCTGGCGGCGCCGGTGAAGCTGATGTCGATCAGTTTCGACGGAGCGCACGACGATCCACAGGTGCTGCAGCGTTACGCGGCCCGCATGCATGCCGATCCCCGCTTCTGGCGCTTCGTCCGGATGCCCGACAGGCAAGACACCCGGCGCCTGCTCGAAGCCTTCCAGGTGGTCGTGGTCCCCGACGGCCGCGGCGATTACGAACACAACGCCGCGTTGCTGGTCGTCGACCCGCAAGGGACGCTGGTGCGCGTCTTCGACTATTCCGAGCAGCAATTGGCGTTGAATTACGCGCGCCATCTAGCGGGGCAGCCATGACGAAGGCGCCCTGGCTGACTCGTCCTCGGCTGGCCACGGCAGCGTTCGCGCTGCTCGGCCTGCTGGCCCTGTCGCCGTTGCGGCATGCATTGGAGGCCGGCATGACGACGCACATGCTGGTGCAGTTCCCCTTGCTGGCGCTGTGCGGGGCGATGCTGGCCCACGCCCTGCCGGCGCGCTGGCGCACACGATGCGATCGCTGGAACGCCTACGGCGTCAGCGGGCTGCTCGCCGCCGCGCTGGTGCTGGCGGTGCTGATGATTCCGCGCGTGCTCGACCTGGCGCTGGTGGACGCGCGTGTCGAGGCGGCCAAGTGGCTGGCGCTGCTGCTGTGCGGCGCCGCGCTGCGCGTCTCCTGGCGCCCGGCCGGCTTGCTGGTGCAGGGCTTCTTCCTCGGCAACGTCCTGCCGATGACGGTGGTGGCGGGGCACCTGTTCCAGGACACGCCGGTGCGCCTGTGCAATGCTTACCTGCTGGACGACCAGGTGCGGCTGGGCCAGTGGCTGGTGGGACTGGCGGCCTGCGCCGCGGCGGCATGGTTCGCGCAAGTCGTCCGCACCTTGATGCGGCGTGACGGCGCCGCGGCCCTCGTCACAGGACCAGCATCGCCCGGAAGTCGTTGACGTTGGTGTGCGTCGGCCCGGTCACCACCAGGTCGCCGATCCCACCGAAGTAGCCATAGGCATCGTTGCGGTCCAGGAAGGCGTCGAGCTTCATGCCCTGCGCCAGGGCCCGTTGCAAGGTGTCGGGGGACACGAAGGCGCCGGCGTTGTCCTCGACGCCGTCGATGCCGTCGGTGTCCGCCGCCAGCGCCCACACGCCCGCCTGCCCCTGCAGTGCCTGCGCCAGGCCCATGCAGAACTCGCCGGCCCGGCCGCCTCGCCCGCGCGGGGTTCCTTCGGGCTGCTTGCGGATCGTCACGGTGGTCTCGCCGCCGGACAGGATCACGCAGGGCTTGCGGAAGGGCTGGCCACGGTGGGCCACGGCACGGGCCAGCGCCGCGTGCATCTTGCCGATCTCGCGCGACTCGCCCTCGATCTCGTCGCTGAGGATGTGCGCTTCCAGCCCGGCCGCGCGCGCTTCGCCGGCCGCGGCTTCGAGCGACTGCTGCGGCGTCGCGATCAGGTGCACCTCATGGCCGGCGAAGACCTCGTCGCCGGGCTTGGGCGTCTCCAGCGCGCCCTGCTCCAGCAGGCTCATGATGGCGCCCGGTACGGCGATGCCGTAGCGCTGCAGGATGGCGATGGCCTCGGCGCAGCTGGTCGCGTCCGGCACCGTGGGGCCGCTCGCGATGATCGAGGGGTCGTCGCCCGGCACGTCGCTGATGGTGAGCGTGACGACTTTGGCCGGCGCGCAAGCCGCGGCGAGGCGCCCGCCCTTGATGCGCGACAGGTGCTTGCGCACGCAGTTCATCTCGGCGATGTTGGCGCCGGAGGCCAGCAACTGCCTGTTGATGCGCTGCTTGTCTTCGAGGGTGAGGCCCTCCGCCGGCAGCGTGAGCAGCGCGGAACCTCCGCCCGAGATCAGGCACAGCACGAGGTCATCGGAGTTCAGCCCGTGCGCCAGCGCCAGGATGCGCTGCGCGGCCCGCAGTCCGGCGGCGTCGGGCACCGGATGCGCGGCTTCGACGATCTCGATGCGCTGCTGCAACCCCTCGGGACGCGGCGGGATGTGGTGGTAGCGCGTGACGACCAGCCCTTCGAGCGGGGCATCGGCCGGCCAAAGGGCTTCGACCGCCTGCGCCATGGACCCGCCCGCCTTGCCCGCGCCCAGCACGATGGTGCGGCCTTTGGGCGGCGGCGGCAGGAAGGCGGCCGTGTTGTGCAGCGGCAGGGCGCGCTTGACGGCGGCGTGGTAGAGGTGCGCGAGGAAGCGGCGCGGGTCGGTGGCGGGGTTGGGCGTCATGCGGTTCTCCTCCGCGGATTGTGACGCGCCGACCGGGCGGCCACCAGCCGCCCCTGTGCCTAGTTCACCACCAGCGGCCGCATCATGTCGTGTTCCTCGTGTTCGAGGATGTGGCAATGCCACACGTACTCGTTGCCGCCCGTGCGCGGGCTGGGCGGCACGGTGAACGGCAACCCGGCCGGCAGGTCGAAGCGCATCACGACGCGGGTGGCCTGGCCGGGGTTCATGCGCACCGTCTCCTTCCACCCCAGCTCGGGTTCCTTCGGTCTCTTTTACATCGGTCGCGCTGGATTCAGCTCGAGCTTGCGGCTACTTCTTGCCCAGGCCGAGCAGCTTCGCGCCCTCGGTATAGAGCTTGGTCTTGTCCTTCATGAACGCATCCATCTGGTCCACGCCCACGTTGACCAGCTCGAAGCCGCTCTTGGCCGCCAGCTCCTTCATCTCCGGGTCATTGTTCAACTGCGCGAACAGGTCCGACATGCGCTTGCGTTCCGCCGCCGGGGTGGACTTGGGCATGCCGATGCCGCGGTAGGCGCCGTCGACCCAGTCCACGCCGAGCTCACGGAACGTGGGCACATCGGGCAGCAACGGATGGCGTTTTTCCATGGCCACCGCGAGCGCGCGCACCTTGCTCTTGTTGTTGATGGCAAACGCGGTGTACGTCACGGCGCCGTCGATCTGGTTGCCCACCACCGCCAGCGCCATGTCGCCGGTGCCCTTGTACGGCACGTAGGTGCTCTTGATGCCGAAGGCGACGTTCAGCCGCTCGTGCGAGGCGTGGTTGGCCGAGTTGCGGCCCGAGCCGCCCAGGTTCATCTTGCCCGGCTCCTTCTTGGCCGCGGCCACGAAGTCCTGGAAGGTCTTGTGCGGGCTGTTCTCCGGCACCACCAGCGCATCGGGGGTGAAGTGATACCAGAACACCGGCGTCACGTCGGCCGTCTTGTACTGCACCTCGCCTTCGATCGGCTGGAACACGATGTGCGGCAGGTTGACGCCGACGATGTTGGTGCCGTCGGCGGGCAACGAATTCATCTGCGTCCACATCAGCGCGCCGCCCGCGCCGGCCTTGTACTGGATGATGGTGTCGATGGCCGGGCACTTCTTCTTGAGCACCACCTGCTGGTGCCGCGCCGACAGGTCCGACTCGCCGCCCGGCGGGAAGGCCTGCCAGTACAGCACGTTCTTCTCGGGGCAGGCCTGCGCCATGACGGCCGGGGCCGCCGCGAGGGCGAGGATGCCGATCCACTTGCTGATGCCGAATTTCATGCTGCTGTCTCCTGGTTGGAATTGATCGTGCGAGTCAGGCGGCGCGCCGCTGGTCCGTGCCATTCTGGGCAAACAATGCGCAAACGGCATCGGTGACTTCCTCAGTACGCGCATTGCCGCCGAGGTCTTTGGTGTGCAACTGGGGATTGGCCGTGACCGCCTCGATCGCCGCCATCAACTGGGAAGCGGCTTCGGGCTCGCCGATGTGCTCGAGCAGCATGACGCAACTCCAGAACGTGCCCACCGGGTTGGCCAGGCCCTGGCCCATGATGTCGAATGCCGAGCCATGGATGGGCTCGAACATCGAGGGATAGCGCCGCTCCGGGTCGATGTTGCCGGTGGGCGCGATCCCCAGGCTGCCCGCCAGCGCGGCGGCCAGGTCCGACAGGATGTCGGCGTGCAGGTTGGTCGCCACCAGCGTGTCGAGCGACGCGGGGCGGTTCACCATGCGGGCGGTGCACGCGTCCACCAGTTCCTTGTCCCACTTGACTTGGGGGAATTCCTTGCTGACTTGGAGCGCGATCTCGTCCCACATCACCATCGCATGGCGCTGGGCGTTCGACTTGGTCACCACCGTCAGCAGCTTGCGCGGCCGCGACTCTGCCAGGCGGAAGGCGTAGCGCATGATGCGCTCGACGCCGGCCCGGGTCATCACGCTCAGGTCGGTCGCCACCTCGATCGGGTGGCCCTGGTGGGCGCGGCCGCCCACACCGGCGTACTCGCCTTCGGAGTTCTCGCGCACGATCACCCAGTCCAGGTCGTCCGGGCCGCAGCGCTTGAGCGGTGCGTCGATGCCGGGCAGGATGCGCGTGGGCCGCACGTTGGCGTACTGGTCGAAGCCCTGGCAGATCTTCAGGCGCAGGCCCCACAGCGTCACGTGGTCGGGGATGTGCGGGTCGCCCGCCGAGCCGAACAGGATGGCGTCCATGCCGCGCAGGGCCTGGAGGCCGTCGGCCGGCATCATCTCGCCATGGGCGCGGAACCAGTCGCCGCCCCAGCCGAAACTGGTGAATTCAAAGGCGAAATCCCCGCGCGAGGAGGCCAGCGCCTGCAGCACCGCCTGCCCGGCCGGCACCACTTCCTTGCCGATGCCGTCACCGGGGATGCACGCGATCCTGTAGCTCTTCATCGAAACCGTCCTGTCGTTGGGAATACAGGACGAATCTAAGGCCAGGAGGCCGTGCCGGCGCCGCCCTGGATTCACAGCATTGTGAACCTGGGCCTCAACAATGCGGGCCGGTCAGATCGCGCGGTTCAGGTCCACGTCGAGCCCGGCCTGCTTCATGTCGCGCGCGAGCAGCAGCCGCCACAGGCCGCCGTCGTCCATGGCGTGGCGCGCGAACCCCTCGATGCCGGCCGCCGGCGCGGCCTGGCCGGCCAGGACGAAACAGACGCGCGCGCGGCCGAGCGCGCCGAGCAGGTAGCCGATCTCCAGGTCGCCGGCGCCGCCGCCCGTGTCGCCGGCCGGCATCGCCACGACCGCGAAATCGAGGTCGCGCAGCGCATCGACCCGGGCGATGAGGGTAGCGGCGCCATCCTGCGCCACGGCGACGGCGACAGGCTCCAGGCCCAGCTGGGCGAGGAAGGCCGTGACGGCGTCACGGGTCGCGGCGTCGAGCCGGCAGATGACGGCGACCCGGCGCCCGGCCGGGCGTTGGGCCGCGGTCGCGGACAGGGGGGCAGGTGCGGGTGCGGACATGGTTGCGGCTTTCGGTGCAGGGGTTGGCTCGGGCGTCGGGACGGGTGTGGGCGCAGGGGTCGGTGCAGGGGTAGGCGCAGGTGTCGGTGTCGGTGTCGGTGTCGGTGTCGGTGTGGACGCCGGTGTGGGTGCAGCGGTTGGCGCCGGCGTGGGCACGGCCGTCGGCGCAGGTGTCTGCGCGGGCGGCGCCGGGTGATGCGCGGCGCTTTCCTTCGCCTCGAGCCGTTCGGCCAGGTGCTTCTTCACGGCGTTCAGGTTGGCCACCGCCTGGTCGATGTCCTTGCGCAGCGCGTCTCGCAGCTCGTCGCTCGAATAGCGGTCGCCGAACATCGTGTCGAGTTCGGCGCCCATCGGGCCGATCGCGTACTGCTTGTATTCCGAGGACTTCGGCCCGAGGGCGTCGGACAGGAGCGTGTTGACCTGCACCTGCAGGGCCTCGATCCGTGGATCCCAGCGTTCCTGGATGCCCGCGGGGTCGAACATGCGCAGCTCCTTGATGCGCCAGCCGATCTTGTCGATCGCGCCCTCCAGCTCTTTCCTGTCGTGCCCGCTCAGGGGCCGCGCGGCAGCTTTTGCAGTGGACATTCAGGTTCCCATTGTTGAGGTTGCAACTTTAAACGGGGCGAGAATCGACCCCACCGCCCCCGGAGTAACAAGATGTCAGCCGCGCCCGCCGCCTCGTCCGAGATGACTTTCTTCAGCCTGCTCGCGCGCTGCGGCAGCCTGTCCGCCGCCGGCCGCGAACTGGGCGTGTCCACGCCGGCCGTGAGCAAGCGGCTGGCGCAGCTGGAACACCGCCTGGGCGTGCGGCTGCTGGCGCGCACCACCCGCCGCGTGAGCCTGACCCCCGAAGGCGAGCTGTACCTGGACAACGCCCGGCGCATCCTGGCCGACATCGACGACGTGGAGCGCCAGCTCGCCGGCGCGATGGCCGCGCCCAGCGGCCTGTTGCGCGTCAACACCACCCTCGGGTTCGGCCGCAGCCACATCGCGCCGCTGGTCTCGCAATTCGCGAAGGGCCATCCCCGCATCCAGGTCCAGCTGCAGCTCACCGTCGATCCGCCGCCGCTCACCGACGACGCCTTCGACGTGTGCGTGCGCTTCGGCGAGCCGCCGGATGCGCGCGTCGTCGCGCGCCAGCTGGCGCCCAATCGCCGGCTGCTGTGCGCCTCGCCCGCCTACCTCGAACGCAACGGCACGCCGAAGTCGCCTGCCGACCTGGCGCAGCACAACTGCATCGGCATCCGCCAGGGCGACGAGGCGCACGGCGTGTGGCGCCTGGCGTCGGGCCGGCGCGCGGAAACCGTCAAGGTCAGGGGCAACCTGAGCAGCAACGACGGCGAAATCGCCGTGAATTGGGCGCTCGCGGGGCACGGCATCGTCATGCGCGCCGAGTGGGACGTCGCGCGCTACCTGCGCAGCGGACGCCTCAAGCAGGTGCTGGAGAACTGGAAGACGCCGCCGGCCGACATCCACGCGGTCTACCCGCAACGCCACCACGTGTCGGCGCGGGTGCGCACTTTCGTCGATTTCCTGGCCGCGCATTTCGCCAAGGCCTCGACGCGCGCGGCCGGGATGGTCAGCGGCTGGTAGCGCTGCCGGGCCGGATGGGCGCGGCCGCCGCCGCGTTGAGGGCGTGGACGGTGCCGTGCAGTTCGGCCGGCTCGCGGGCGCGCAGCACGACACGGGCCTGCGCTCCGGGCGCCAGGTGGAAGTACTCGTCCTCCGCCTCGAACCCCGGGATGTCGAAGTGCACGGCCAGGGCCGTCTTGCATGTGGTCACCGCCAGTTCTGCCGTGCAGGCGTCGATGGTTGTCGCGGTGGCGCTGAGGCCGGGGTCGGTGCCGAAGAGCGCCGGCATGCCGGCCGGGAAATGGAATGCCCGCGCGATCGCCCGGCCCTGCGCATCCTTCAGCGTCACCGCCACCGTGTCGCAGGCCGGCGGGCCGAAACGGTAGGCGTACGTCAGGTCGATGAAGCGCTCGAGCAGGTCGAGGGCGGGCACGGCACGCGCGCCGCGGGCCGGCAGGGTGAGCGCGAGGCGGCCGCTTGCGATCTCCGTTTCGCCGTGCTGCCACGCCTTCAGCTCGAGCTCCACCGGCGCGTCGCGGTCACGCTCGTTGACCAGGTGCACGGACAAGCCGTTGCCGCCTTCGTCCGTCACCGACACCGTGACCGGCTGCAGCGCCCGCCGCAGGTAATGCCAGCAGGCCTTGGGTGAACCCGAGTCGTCGAGCACGCCCCAGCCCGCGCCTGCCCAGAGGTCGCGCAGGCAGAGAACCATCGCGCCGCCGCAGCGCGAAGCGGGGCGGCGCCACTCGGCGAACGCCGCCGCCATGACCTCGCCGGTGGCGACGCGGCTCAAGGCGAGGTAGCGGCCGTGGTCGGCGTAGCGAAGCTTCTGGGGGTCGGCGCCGAACAAGGCGTTCAGGTAATGGTCGCGCACGTCGTCGAAGTCCCAGCCCGCGCCGAGGTCGCGCGGCGAGCGCGCCTTCCACTGCGGATGGTGCACGCGCGTTGCGAGGCCGCCCGGCAGGCGCGCGATCGTGGCGTCGGATGGGACATTCGCGAAGGCCAGGCATTCGGTGGCGAACTTCAAGTCGGCGCGGCGCGCATCGTCCAGCGGCCGCAGGTAGGCGCCCACGCCGTAATAGGAAGTGGTGCCCACATCGGCCTGCTGGGGCATCGATCCGCCGTGCGCGCTCGACGGCCAATAGGGCGTGCGCGGCGCGCCGGCGGCGCACAGCTGCGCGAGCGTCTCGTCGAACAGCGGCGACGACCATTGCGCGCGCGGCGCGCCCCACATCGCGGCCTGCTGCCCGGACTCGCTGTTGCCGCACAGGACGGCAAGGCTCGGATGCGCGTGCAGGCGCCGCAACTGCTGCGCGGCTTCGGCCGCGGCCGATCGCATGAAGGCCTCGTCGTGCGCGGGATAGTCCATGTTGGCGAACATGAAGTCCTGCCACACCAGCACGCCCGCCTCGTCGCAGGCCGCGTAGAAGCGATCCTCCTCGTACACGGTGGTGCCGGTGACGCGAAGCATGTTCATGCCCGCGTCGCGGGCCTGGCCCACGGCCGCGCGGCACTGCTGCGTCGGCGCCCGCAGGCTGACCGGGTCCAGCGGCGTCCAGCACGCGCCGCGGCAGAACACCGGCACGCCGTTGACCTTGATGCGGAAATCGCCGCCGGCGGAGTCGAGCTCGATGGTGCGAAACCCCAGCGAGCCCATGGCGAACTCCGCTTCGCCGCCCGGGCCATGCAACTTCAGGCTGGCCGCATAAAGCGCGGGCTCGCCGTGGGTGTGCGGCCACCACAACTGGGGGTGGTCGATCCTCAGCTCACCGGAAAACATGCGCGCATCGGCATCGCGCAGCAGCGGCTGCACATGGCTTCGTCCCCCGCGCTCCAGCCGCAACTCGGCTTCCACGGCCCCGCCCCCCGGCAGTGCGATGCTGCAGGAGACGATTCCCTGCTTGTCCTGCACGGATGCATCGAGGCGCGCGTCGGCGACGGTCATGGCGTCCCGGCGCTCCAGCCACACGTCACGCCACGGGCCGACGGCGGCGCAAGGCGGCGACCACCCCGGCGTGCGCCCGAGCACGGTGGTGCGCATCCAGCGCAGTTGCTGGTGGGCCAGCATCGGCGTGCGCCAGCGCGGGCGCGGCCGGCGCCGCGCGAGTTCGGCCGACATCGCCCCAAAGCGGATCAGCAACTCGTTGCTGCCCGCGCGCAACAGCTCCGTGACGTCGCACTCGTGCGCCAGGAACATGTTGCTGCTTTCCAGCAGTTGCCGGCCGTTGAGCCAGGCCGTCGCCAGTGTCGCGAGCCCATCGAAGCCGAGCACGACGCGCTCATCCGCATCCCGTTCCTGCGTGTCGAACCGCACCCGGTACCACCAGTCGCCGGCATCGAAGTCGCGGGCCGGGCCGTCGAGCGTCCACACGCCGAGCGCGCGCAATGCCGCGGCGGCCGGCAAGGCTTCGCCGATCGCGAGCCACGCATCGGGCGCAGCGCCGAGGGCGGCGGCAGCGGTGCCGGGCGCGCATTCGCGGATCGCCCAAGTCCCCTGCAGCGGCTGGCGGCCGCGGCCCGGTTTCAAGCTGGAACAAATCAACGTGGTGCGCTCCACACATGAGCCAGTCGCGCTGCCAGAATATCTGTAACCCCTGACCCGAGTTGTAAGACGATGCCGCGTGTCTCAGCGCTCGATGTGGAGGCGCCCGCCTACCGCCCCCATGCCTTGCATGGCGAAGACGCCATCTGGCTCGAAAAGAACTGCTACGGCGACCTGTGGATCGAGCTGCTGCACGCGCTGGGCCTGGAGCCGCATGCGATGCTGCCCTTCACGCTGGCGGTGGACTTCGAGGACGACCAATGGACCTTCTTCAAGCCGCCGCTGGATGAGCTGCGCGAGCTGTATGGCGTCGACGTGCAGGAGATGTCGGTCTGGCGCCCGCTCGTCGAGCATGCGGTGGAGCAGCTGGGCGCGGGCAAGATCATCTGCACGGAGGCCGATGCGTATTGGCTGCCCGACACCGCCGCCACCGACTACCGGCGCCAGCACACCAAGACCACCATCGCGCTCGCGAACCTGGATGTCGAGGGCCAATGGCTCGGCTACTTCCACAACGCCGGCTACTTCGAATTGTCGGGCGAGGACTTCCGCAGCCTCTTTCGCATCGGCGCGCCCGCGGACCCGGCCTGCATGCCCCTGTTCGCCGAGCTGGTGCGCATCGACCGCATGGTGAAGCGGCCGGCGCAGGAACTCGCGGCCTGCTCGCTCGCCCTGCTGCGCAAGCATTTCCGCCGGCGGCCGACGTCCAACCCGCTCGAGCGCTTCGGCGAGCGCATCGCGCGTGACCTGCCCGGGCTGCAGGCCGCGGGACTGCCGCACTATCACGCGTGGGCATTCGCCGGCATTCGCCAGGCGGGAGCGGCGTTCGAGCTGGCGGCGGCGCACTTGCGCTGGCTCGCAGCATCCGGCCCGGCCGGGCTGCTGCCGGCGGCCGACAGCTTCGACGCGATCGCGCAGGGGAACAAGGCGTTGATCCTCAAGGGCGCGAGGGCCGTGAATTCGGGCCGGCCGCTGGACACCGGGCCGCTGGTTCGCGACATGGCGCAGGCCTGGGATCGCGGCATGGCCGCGCTGGCACAGGCGCTGTGAACGCCGGGCTGGACACGGTCAATCGCAACGCCTGGAAGTTGCCGTCGACCGTTCGCGTCTACCAGCGCCTCGAAGGCTGGACCGATCCCGGCGAGCGGGCCGCGGTGGAGCATGTCGGCGCCGCGATGCGGGGCCGGCCCATCCTCGACATCGGGGTCGGCGCCGGGCGCACCACCGCACTGCTGCGCGCGATCAGCCCCGACTACGTCGGCATCGACTACACGCCGGAAATGGTGGCGGCCTGCCGCGCCCGCCACCCGGATGCCCGCATCGAACACATGGACGCGCGCGACCTGCGCCGCTTCGAGGACAGCCGCTTCGCACTGGCCGTGTTCTCGTTCAACGGGATCGATGCCGTGCATGTGGACGACCGGCAAAGGGTGCTGCGCGAGGTGCACCGGGTGCTGCAGCCCGGCGGATTCTTCATCGTGTCCGCGCACAACCGGAACGGGCCCGGCCATGGCGAGCGGCCGCGCCTGCACCTGGACTTCAGCTGGAACCCGCTCAAGCTCGGCTGGGGAGCGCTAAAACTGGCGCGATCGCTGCCACGCTCCTGGCTCAACGCCCGCCGCCTGCGCGCATTGAACGAAACACATGCCGACTGGTCGATCATGAATTGCGGCGCGCACGAGTTCGGCATCGTCGTCGTGTACACCACGCTGGCCGAGCAGAAGCGGCAGCTCGAAGCCGCCGGCTTCGAGGTGGAGGCCGTCTTCGACAACGTCGCCGGCCGACCCGTGGACGACGGCGCGGACACCGGCGCGATCTGGTGGTTGCACTACGTCGCGCGCAAGGTGTAGGCGCGTCAGCGCTGCGCGGCGAGCCACCTGTCGATCTTGGCCTCCAGCATCTGGAGGGGCATCGAGCCCTCGCCCAGCACTTGCGTATGGAACGCGCGAATGTCGAAGCGCGGCCCGAGCTTCTCGCGGGCACGCTCACGCAATTGCAGGACCTTCAGCTCGCCCACCTTGTACGCCAGCGCCTGGCCGGGCCAGGCCATGTAGCGCTCGATGGCACGGCGCGCGTCGTCCTCGGTCGAGCCTTCCTTCTCGACCAGGTAGGCGATCGCCTGCTCGCGCGACCAGCCCTTGTCGTGGATGCCCGTGTCGACCACGAGCCGCAGCGCCCGGTGCAGCTCCATGAACAGGCGGCCCAGGTAGGCGGCCGGGTCGTTTTCGTACAGGCCCAGCTCGTGGCCCAGGCTTTCGGCGTAGAGCGCCCACCCTTCGCCGAACGCGTCGTACCAGCCGAGCTTGCGGAACCGGGGCAATTCCAGCTCCTGCTGCAGGGCCATGTGGTAATGATGGCCGGGCTGACCTTCGTGCAGGTACAGCGACACGAACCTGCTGGTGCGGTACTTGGCCGGGTCCATCACCACCGCATAGAAGGCGCCGGGGCGCGATCCGTCGGCCGCCGGCGGCACGTAATGGTCGGAGGCCGTGGCGCGGCGGATCGGCTCGACGATGCGCACGTCCAGTGCCGCCCTGGGCGCACGCTCGAAGAGCCGCGGCAGGCTGGCACTGACCCGCTGGTGCAGCGCCCGGTACGTGGCCAGCACTTCTTCCTCGGTCCTGTAAGGCGTCAGCTCCGGACGGCTGTCCAGCGACTTGAAGAAGGCGTCGATGCCGCCATCGAAGCCGAACTTCGCCTTGACCTTCTCCATCTCGCCGCGGATGCGCGCGACTTCCTTCAGGCCGAGTTCGTGGATCTCCTGCGGCGACATCGTCGTGGTGGTGCTGGAGCGGACCAGCATGCGGTACCACCCGGGGCCGCCGGGCAGCGCGCCGATGCCGGCGGTCTGGCGTGCGCGGGGCAGGTAGCGACCCGCCATGAAGGCGCGCAAGCGCTTCACCGCGGGCGTGACCGAGCCAAATACCGTGGCGCGGTAGGCGGCCTCGATGCGCCGTCGATCGGCCTCGCCCACCTCCGCGGGGAACTCGTGCGTCGCCGCGAGGTAGGGGCTGGCCGAGGGGTCGGCCGGCAGCAGCGCGTCCAGCTGAGGCATCGTCCTGTCGACCAGCGGGCGCGGCGCCACGATGCCGCGCGCCATGCCGCGCTCCATGTTCGCCATGGCCTGGTCGATCCAGGCGGGCAGCTTCTTCAGGCGCTCCAGGAAATGATCGTAGTTGGCGGCCGTCTTCATCGGCTGTGCCGCCTTGCCACTGGCATATTGCGCGAGCTTGACCGGCATGCAGTCCATGTGCCCGACCGGCGTGAGGTGCCAGGGATAGGCGAGGACGGCCAGCCTGTCCTGTGCCTCGTACTTCAGCAGCTCGTACGACATCCGTTCCGGGGCCGTGAGTGCGCCCGCGTCGATCCGGCGGAGGCCGGCCAGCGTGCGTTCGTACAGGCGCCGCTGGCGCGCGAGGTGCGCCGGCGCAATCTCGATATCGAACGCGGCCTCGTATTTCGGGTCACCGACGTTCTCGGTGGCATTCATCGGGAAGAGCGCGAGCGACGCCTCGCAGTAGTCCTCGGCCAGCGCGGCGAGCCGCGCGCCATGCGAAGAGGACGCCGGAGACGAGGCCGCGGCTGCATGGCGCCATGCAGCGGGACCCAGCAGCAGGCTTGTGGCCAGGCTGGCGCCGAGGCTGCGGCGCGTGAGTTGAATGGTCTTCATGGCGCGGGATGCTATCAACTTAACGCCACGCGCGCCGGGCAGGCGCGCGCATGCCCGGGGCCGGGCCCGATTCCTTGCTGACAGATTTGGCCGATCGCGCGGCCCGGCTTATATTCTCCCCACCCCCTTCTTGCGGAGCGCACCATGGACATCGGGCAATTCATGCAGGGCTACCAGGCCGCGTGGGAGGGGCGCGATGAGAAGCTGTTCTGCGCCCTCTTCGCGGCGGATGGCGAGTACCACAACACACCCTTCGCGGCGCAGCGCGGGCATGCGCAGCTTGCGGCCTACTGGCAGCGCGTGAAGCTGCAGGAGGACGTGCGCGTGACCTACGAAGTGCTGGCAGCCACCGCGAAAGGCGGCATCGCCCACTGGCACGTCACCTACCAGGTGGCCTCCGAAGAGCTGTTCCAGATCTGGGCGAAGTCGGCCGGAACACCGTTGCCGCCACGCAAGCCGGGCGATCCCTTGCCGCGCATGGTGCTCGACGGCGTGCTGAGCGCGGAGTTCGACGCCGGCTTGTGCCGCACGTGCCGGCTGTGGTGGCACAGCATGCCGCAAGCGTGAATGCCTGGGACGGGCCACGGCACAATCCGCCCTGACATGGAAACCTCCACCGTGGGCGCGATACGCCTTGGTCCCGCCGGGCCCGCCGGGCTCGACGCGTACCTGGCACGGTCCATCCCCGCCCATGCGCGCGAGAAGGTCGCGGCGCGGCAGTGGTCCGGGGCCGAGTCGCGAGCGCGCTTGAGGGATCGCGAATGACTGGATCATGGGGAGGGCGAACCATGAGCGAACCGGCCGCGGCGCCTGCGGCCCAGGGCATCCCGACGCCCGACACCGCCATCCACTCGAAGCGGCTCGTGCTGCGCCTCGTGCGCGACGAGGACCTGCGGCAGCTCCTGGACATGAATGCCGACGACATCGTCACGCGCTACCTGCCTTACGAGAGCTGGCGGGACATGGCCGATGCCCAGGCGTGGATGAGCCGGGCACTGGCGCGGCTTGCCGCCGGCGAAGCCTGGCAGTTCGTGATCGTGCTGCGCGAATCGGGCCGGGTCATCGGCTCGTGCCTGCTGTTCCACTTCGACCTGCCCAATGGGCGGGCCGAGCTCGGCTACCTGCTCGGCCGCGACCACTGGGGGGCGGGCTACATGCAGGAAGCCGCGGCGGCGCTGGTCGGCTACGCCTTCGGCACGGCGGGCCTGCGCCGGCTGGAGGCGGAGATCGATCCGCGCAACGAAGCGTCCGCAAGGCTGCTGGAACGCGTGGGCTTCGTGAAGGAGGGCCACCTGCGCGAGAGATGGGATACCAAGGGCGAGGTCAGCGACTCGGGGCTGTACGGCTTGCTGCGGTCGGATTGGGCGGCCGGCCACGTGGCAGCCGCATGCAACACCGCATTGCCGCCGGGGTGATCGTGCAGGTCTGGTTCACCGGCCGCCGTGTGCGCGAAATCTATCCCGTGGCGTGCGTACTCGGGTATCGCTGGCCCGCGGGTCGCCAGTGAGCGTGATCGCAGCCGCCCTCCCCGCGGACGCCGAAGAAATCCGCGCCCTCGTCGCACGCACGATCGCGCACAGCGTGACGCGGGACGCACGGCTGCTGGCGGACACCCTCGCCAATGTCAACGGCAACATCGACCTGTGGCTCGCGCAGCCGCAGCGTTGTATCCACCTGGTGGCTCGCGTCCAAAGGCCGATCGCGGGGGTCGTCCTCCTCAAGGACTGCTGGAACCTGTGCAGCCTGTTCGTGGCGCCCGAATCGCAAGGCGGCGGCATCGGCAGCGCGCTGCTGGAGGCGGCGTGCGCGGCCTGCGTGGGACAAAGCCCGAAATCCGCCGTCCTGCTGAACGCGGCGCCGGGCGCCATCGGCTTCTACGAGCGGCATGGGTTCGTCCCGCGCGATGCCACCCAGGCCCTGCCCCCCGGCTTCCGGGCCATGAGCCGGCCCGCCTGAAGGGGTGCGCGCCGCGGCATCGCGCCGCGCGGGCTTCGCCGAAGCGGCCAAAAAGGGGCTGGCCGAGCCGTTAGACTATTCAACGCTGAAAGGATAGGCCTTGCCGATGAAAGTTTTCCTGCTGTCGTTTGCCGCACTGACCCTGGTCGCTGCATGTTCGTCCACCCCGGACACGACGCCGGTCAGCGAGCGGGTGGACTGCCGCAACGTCGACCCGCCGACCGGCAGCAACCACATCCGCCGAAGGAACTGCTACCCGGCGGCCGACAGCGACCAGGCGCGGCAGGCCACGCGCGACCTGCAAGACCTGCAGCAGCAGACCACGCCGGCGCTGATCAAGTCACAGTGATCACATCGACAGCGATCCCTCGCGGAACGCCGTCTTGTCCAGCCAGACGTTCACCAGCACCGGCTTGCCTTGCCGGGCCACCGCCCGCGCCTCGGCGAGGGCGGCCGGCACGTCGGCCATGTGCCTGACCACGATGCCGTGCGCGCCGAAGCCCGCGGCCACGGCGTGGTAGTCGGTGCGGGCAAGCACGGTGGCGACGTCGTCGTGCAGCATCTTCACCTGCTCGCGCGCGATCTGCGTCCAGCCGGCGTCGTTGCCCACGACGGCGATCACGGGGATGCCGTGGCGCACGAAGGTGTCGAACTCCACCAGGCCGTAGCCGCAGGCGCCGTCGCCGAACACGATCCACACCTCGCTGTCCGGCCGCGCCAGCGCGGCGCCGAGCGCGAAGCCCGCGCCCACCCCCAGCGTGCCGAAGGCGCCGGGGTCCAGCCAGCTGAGCGGCCCGCGCGCATGCAGCACATAGGAAGCCGTGGCCACGAAATCGCCGCCGTCGGCCACCAGCAGCGCGTTGTGGCCCGCGGCCTGCTCCATCGCGCGCAGCAAGGCGATCGGGTTGACGAATTCGCCGGGCTCCGCGGCCTGCCGCACGATCTCGGTTTCGCGCTCGTCGTCGCGGCCCCGCAGCTGGGCCGCCCAGTCGTGCCAGCGCATCGAATCGGGTGGCGCCGCCTGCGCCAGGTCCTGCAGGAACACGCCCGCGTCGCCGATCGCCGCGATGTCGGGCCGGCGATTCAGGCGCGCGTCGCGCGCACTGCGGTTGGCGGCGATCAGCTTCGCGCCGCGCCGCACGTGCTTGCCGTAATCCAGCCGGAAGTCGCAGGGCACGCCGGCCAGCAGGACGCAATCGGCTTCGCGCAAGGCCTGGCGGCGCTGGTGCCGCAGCAGCAGGGGATGGTCGCGTCCGAGCAGGCCGCGCGCCATGCCGGAGAGATAGACCGGCACGCCCAGCCGCGCGACGGCCGCGGCCAGCGCATTCGCCTGGGATGACTGCACCACCGCCTGGCTGCCGATCACCAGCAGCGGACGCTGCGCTTTCGCCAGCGCGGCGCTCGCGGAACGAAGCGCGCTTTGCGGCGCCCTGGGCGTGACGACCGCATGGGCCCGCACCGGCTCCGATGCATCGCTGCCCTCGAACATCTTGCGTACATGCCGGTTCAGGTAGAAGCGCAGCGCGCGGTCCGCGATGCCCTTGCCCTTGCCGGCCGCGTCGGCGTACCACTGGCGAATCGACGCCTCGTCGTAGAGGAGGTCCACCGGGCATTCGACGAAAACGGGGCCGGGCACGCCCGAGCGCGCGACCTCGAAGGCTTCTTCGAGCGCGGGCCCGAGGCCTCGCACTTGCACGACCTTGCGAAACAGCTTCACGTGCGGCGAGACCAGCGGCCGCTGGTCGATGTCCTGCAGCGCGCCGCGGCCTTGCAGCGCGGTCGGCGCGGCGCCACCGATCAGGATCACCGGCGATTGGGCCAGCTGCGCGTTCTTCAGCGCGGTGATGGTGTTGGCGATGCCGGGCCCGGCCGTCACCGCGGCCACGCCGGGCACGCCCGACAGCCGCGCCGTCGCGTCGGCCGCGAACACCGCCGTCGCTTCGTCGCGCACGTCGACGATGCGGATGCCCCGGGCCCTGGCGGCGCTCAGGATCGGCGAGATGTGGCCGCCGCACAGGGTGAAGAGGCTGCGCACGCCGTGCGCCCGCAGCACGTCGGCCACGCGGTCGCCGCCATGGCGCGAAGGTGTTGATGACATCAGCGGATCAAGCCCATTGAACGGTCTGGCCGGCAGAATACCAGCTGTCCACCCGGCCGGCGACGGCGGCTTCGATGCGGTTGCGGCGGATCTTCATCGTGGGCGTGAGCAACCCCTCCTCGATCGACCACGGCTCGTGCGCCACCACGATCATCGCCAGGCGTTCGTGGGCGAGGAGTTCGCGATTGACGTCCTCCCGCAGCCTGGCCAGTTCCTGCTGCACCTGCTCGCGCACGGCGGGGTCCCCGACGCGGGCGCGCAGGTCTTCGGCCAGCACCACCATGCCGTAGGGCTGGGGATGGCCGACGCCGGAGACCATCGACTGCTCGATGATCGGGTGCGCGTTCAGCCGGTTCTCGATCGGCGCCGGCGCCACGTACTCGCCCTTGGCCGTCTTGAAAGGCTCCTTGACCCGGCCCGTCACTTTCAGCAGGCCGTCCGCGCGGCGCTCGCCGCGGTCGCCGGTGCGGAAGAACCCGTCCTCGGTGAAGCATTGCGCGTTCAAGTCCGGGCGCCGGTGGTAGCCGATGCACTGGCCAGGCGACTTGATCAGGATCTCGCCCTCGTCGGAGAGGCGCACCTGGACGCCGGGCAGCGGCACGCCGACGTAGCCGGGCGCTTTCTGCGTCTCGGTGGAACTGTGCGAATACGCGAAGTCCTCCGTCATGCCGTAGCCTTCCACGAGGTTCAGGCCGACGCGGCGGTACCACTCGATCAATTCCGCCGGTATGGGCGCCGAGCCGCTGCCCGCGCGCCGCACATGATCCAGGCCCAGGCCCCTGAGCACCTTGCGCCCGACGAGGCGGCCCAGCAGCGGGATGCGCAGCAGGCGATCGAGTTTCTGGGGCGGCATCTTCGAGAACACGCCCTGCTGGAACTTGAGCCACAGCCGCGGGACCGAGATGAACGTCGTCGGCCGCGCCCGCTGCAGGTCGGCCAGGAACGTCTCGGGGGATTCGGCGAAGAAGACATGCGTGTTGCCGTCCAGGAGCGATGCGGACTCGATCCACGCCCGCTCGAAGCTGTGGGCCAGCGGCAGGTAGGAGAGCGTGCGGCCCGGCTCGTCGCCCAGGATCGCCCTCGTGTAGCCCACGATCCCTTCGGTGGCCCGCGTCACCGCGTCGAAGGTCAGCATCACGCCCTTGGGCTCGCCGGTGGAACCGGACGTGTAGATCAGCATCGCGAGGTCGTCCGGCCTGCGGCGCGGTTGTTCCGCCAGCGGTTCATTGCGCGCCACGATGGCGTCCCAGGTGTCGAATGTCGTGGACGGCGCCAGCGGGAAGGCGATGCAGGGCAGGCCGGCGGGCACGGCGCCGGCTTGCTGCGGCCAGATGTCGAGCTTGCCGACGAACAGCAGGCTGGCCTCGCTGTCTTCCAGCACGAAGCGCACGATTTCCGCGGTCTCGGTCGGGAAGATCGCCACGGTGGTGCCGCCCGCCATCCAGATCGCCAGTTCGGCCATGAAGAAGTGGGCGCAGTTCTTGGACAGGATCGCGACCCGGGCGCCGGGCTCCAGGCCCTGGGCGCGCAGGTGGCCGGCCATGCGAGAGGCCTGGCCCACCACGTCGTCCCAGGTGTAGTCGATCACCTTGCCGCCGCCCACGGGCTGGGTCAGGTACACCTGCCCCGGGTGGGCGGCCCGGTTGTCGAAGACGTGATCGAGGATCATCTTGCGCTGGTTCATGGCGGTGCGTCCTTCCGTCGCGCTACGGTACGCGCTCCGGCGGCCTTCGGCCAGCGGTGTTTGCCCGATGGCCGCCCGTCCTTTCTTGCGCGAAGTCAATATCCGGGCGGGGGCGTCACTGGGCGGGCGCGCCCGCCTGGAACCATTGCGCGATCAGGGCCCGCTCCGCCTCGGTGATGCCCGTGGCGTTGTTCATCGGCATCAGCCGCGTGACCACGGCCTGCTGGTAGATCGATTGTGCGTGCTGCCTGATGGCGTCGGCCGAATCGAGCCGCACGTTCTTCATCTGGACCTGCGCGCCATGGCACACCAGGCAGCGCTGGTCCACCACCTTGCGGACGGCGGCCAGGTCCGCGGTTCGCGCGGCCGGCGCCGACGCGGCCGCCGTTTCGGCGGGCCGCAGCCACACCACGACGCCCGCGATGGCGATGACGCCCACCAGGGCATACGGCAGGGGATGGCGGTTGCGCCCCAGCTTCCAGCCGTGGCGCATCACGAAGAACTGGCGGATCGCCGCCCCGGCGAACATCATCAGGATCAGCACCAGCCAGTTGCGCGGGTGGCTCCACGTGAAGCTGTAATGGTTGCTGAGCATCGAGAACAGCACCGGCAGGGTGAAGTACGTGTTGTGCACGCTGCGCTGCTTGCCGCGCTTGCCGTGGATCGGGTCCACGGCCTCGCCCGCCTTGATCGAGGCGATCACCTTCTTCTGGCCGGGGATGATCCAGAAGAACACGTTGGCGCTCATGGCCGTGGCGATCATCGCGCCCACCAGCAGGAACGCCGCGCGTCCCGCGAACCAGTGGCACGCCAGCCACGAGGCGATGCAGACGAGCACCAGCACCAGGGCGCCGACGATCGCGTCGCCGGGGACTTCGCCGCCACGCTCCGCACTTCGTGCCGTTCCCTGCCCCTCGAGGGGGCCTACTTTCCTCGGGGCGGCCCAGCGGAAAGTGCGCTGCCCGAAAAACCGGCAGATCGCGTCGTACAGGATCCAGAACATCACGAGGAAGGACAGGGCCACGCCGATGGCCGCGCCGGTCGACCAGGCCATGAGGCTCTTGTCGATCAGGTAGGTGCTGGCGTTCCAGAGGTACGAGACCGTGAAGAGCGCGAAGCCCGTGAGCCAGGTGGTGTAGCTCTCCCAGAAAAACCAGTGCAGGTGCCCGGGCAGGCTGGGCGGCGAGACGTTGAACTTGACGGGGTGGTAGAAGCCGCCGCCATGCACCGCCCACAGCTCGCCCGAGACGCCCTGCTTCTTCAGGTCCTCATCGGCCGGCGGCGTGAGGCTGGAATCGAGGAAGACGAAGTAGAACGAGGAGCCGACCCACGCGATCGCGGTGATGACGTGAGCCCAGCGCAGCAGCAGGTTGGCCCAATCGAGGAGATAGCTTTCCATCGGGGTTCAATGGTGGAAGGCCTGCTCACCACTGCGGGCGCTCTGAGCAGTTGGGGCCGCGAACAACAAGAGCTCCGCTGCGGCCTGTGCACCGAAGTGTATACAGGTTGGCAGGCCGCTGCCGGCGCCGGCGCCGTGCATCAGGGTTTGCCCGGGGCGGCGAGTTGCAGGACCTGCGCCGCCACGCTCACGGCGATGACTTCGGGCTCCTTGCCGGTGATGCCGGGCAGGCCGATCGGGCACGTCACCTGCGCCAGCTCGGCGTCGGTGAAGCCCCGCGCCTCCAGCCGGTGGCGGAAGGTCGCCCACTTGGTCTTGCTGCCGATCAGGCCGATGTAGGGCAGGTCGGCCCGAGCGCGCTGCCGGCGCAGGCAGGCGGCGACCACGTCGAGATCTTCGGCGTGGCTGAAACTCATGATGAGCACGCGGGTGCCGGCCGCCAGATGCGCGACGGCGGCGTGCACCGGATCGGAGTACTCGCAGGCGACGTTGGCGGGCACCTGGGCCGGAAAGATCTCGTCGCGGCTGTCGATCCAGGCGATGGCGAAAGGCAGCGAAGACAGCACGTTGACCAGCGCCTTGCCGACATGGCCGCCGCCGAACAGCGCCAGGGGCGATAGCGGCAGCGCCAACCGTTGTTCCAAGGCCGGGATGTCGGCCGCGCCCACCCGCTCGAACCGCAGTCGCACCACGCCGCCGCAGCACTGGCCCAGGCCCGGGCCGAGGGCGTACTGGCGCACGGGCACCCCGGAAGCGCCGGCCAGGCGCCGCCGGGCCTCGTCGATGGCCTGGAACTCCAGGTGGCCGCCGCCGATGGTGCCGACGGCGTCGCCCGCGAACACCGCCATCCAGGCGCCGGCGTCGCGCGGCGCCGAGCCTTGGGTGCCTTCGACGCTGACGAGGACGGCTTCTTCGCCAACGAGCCGGGATGTGACGACATTCATGCTTGCGGGGGTGGTTTGGCGTCTAATCGAAATAATCGTAGAGAACGGGTAACAGCGGTCGTCCAAACGAACAGTTTCGCGTTCAATACCTCAGCTGTAACCGCGCCGCAGAAACGCGCACTGACCCGGAGACCTTCATGAAGCCCATTCCCGACCTGCGCTACACGCTGCCCGGCGCGGTGGCAGCCGCGGCTGCCGCCATCCTGGCCGGCTGCTCCTCGTCCGTCCCGTTGACGCCGTCCGCCGCCCGCCCGCCCGCCCCGGTCGAGGCGCCCTCCGAAGCGCAGGCTGCAGCGGCGGCCCCAGCCATTTCGCGCACGTCCAACGCCACCAACCCCCGCGCCTACCGGGCCGATGCGGCCTCCCACCTGTACGGCCTGAACCAGGAACGGATCTACAAGGGCCGCATGCCCCCGTTGCTGTACGCGATCGGCGTGCTGCAGGTGGAAGTGGACGGCCGCGGCCACGTCCGCAAACTGGACTGGATGCGTGCGCCCAGGCACGCGCCGGAAGTCGTCGCCGAGATTGAGCGCACCGTCCGCGCCGCCGCACCGTTCCCTGCCCCGGCCCGCATGGGCAAGGTCGTCTACACCGACACCTGGCTCTGGCACAAGAGCGGCAGGTTCCAGTTGGACACGCTGACCGAAGGGCAGGATTAAGAGCTCACCCCCGAAGCGCCTGCGGCGATGCCGCCCCGGGCTTTGCCCTCTCCGGCTCAAGGGGGCGCCACCGGCGGCCCGGCAAAGCCGGATCCGCGGCGGCCCGCGCCTTGTCAGCCGACAACCCACGTCACGATCCCCGGTAGGTCGAATAACTCCACGGGCTCACCAGCAGCGGCACGTGGTAGTGCTGCTCGGGGTGGGCCACGCCAAAATCCAGGCTCACCTGGCCCAGGAAGCTCGGCTCCGGCAGCGCCACGCCGCGCGACTTGAAATAACCGGCCACGTCGAACACCAGCCGGTAGGTCCCCTTCTTCAGGCTCGCGTTGTCGTAGAGCGGCCCGTCCGGGTTGCGCCCATCCGCGTTCAGCGTGAAGCGCTTGACCAGCGTCGTGATCTCGCCCTGCGTGGTGTAGAGCGCCACCACCATGCCGGCCGCGGGGCAGCCATGCATGGTATCCAGTACGTGCGTGCTCAGGCCCATGGCGCTTTCTCCAAGGATTGTGGACTGGAGTGTATACACTTTTCGGGTTTGCGGCTATCATGCCGCCCCATGGAGTCGTCCACCACGCATTTCATCGTCGAGGCGCTGACCCGCGCCATCGTGGAGCACCGGCTGCAGCCCGGCACCAAGCTGGCCGAGCAGAAGCTCGCGGACCATTTCGGCGTCTCGCGCACACTGGTGCGCCAGGCCCTCTTCCAGCTCACGCAGAACCGCCTCATCCGCATGGAACCCGCGCGCGGCGCCTTCGTCGCGGCGCCGACGGTGGAGGAAGCGCGCCAGGTCTTCGCCGTGCGCAGGATGCTGGAAGCGGAGATGACCCGCGGCTTCGTGCGCGAGATCACGCCCGCAAAGGTGCGCGCGCTGCGCGAACACATCGCCGCCGAGAAGGCGGCCGAAGACACCGCCGACCGCAACGAACTGCTGGGCGACTTCCACGTCCGCATGGCCGAGCTGACGGGCAACGAGGTGCTGGTGCAGATCCTGCGCGACCTCGTCTCGCGCAGCTCGCTGATCTCCCTCATGTACCAGCGCGAAGGCGCCGCCCGCCACTCGCAGGAAGAACATGTCGAGATCGTCAAGGCCCTGGCTGCCAAGGACGAAGCGCGCGCCGTGCGGCTGATGCACGAGCACCTGCTGCACGTCGAGGAAAGCCTGGCCTTCGACCGCAAGATGCCGACGCACGACATCGCGCTCGCGCTCGCCTGAGCCCCCGCCCCATGACCTACGACACCACAGCCCCCTACCCGCGCGACCTGGTCGGCTATGGCCGCAACCCGCCGCAGGCCCGATGGCCCGGCAACGCGCGCGTGGCCGTGCAGTTCGTGCTGAACTACGAGGAAGGCGGCGAGAACTCCGTGCTGCACGGCGACGCGGGCAGCGAGCAGTTCCTCTCCGAGATGTTCAACCCGGCCAGCTACCCGGCGCGGCACATGAGCATGGAGGGCATCTACGAATACGGCTCGCGCGCCGGCGTGTGGCGCATCCTGCGCGAGTTCGAGAAGCGCGGCCTCCCGCTCACCGTGTTCGGCGTGGCTATGGCCTTGCGGCGGCACGCGGAGCTGACGGCGGCCTTCAAGGAGCTGGGCCACGAGATCGCCTGCCACGGCCTGCGCTGGATCCACTACCAGGACGTCCCGGAAGCCGTGGAGCGCGAGCACATGGCGCAGGCGCTGCAGGTCATCGCGCAGTTGACCGGCGAGAGGCCCCTGGGCTGGTACACCGGGCGCGACAGCCCCCACACCCGGCGACTGGTCGCCGACGACGGCGGCTTCGAGTACGACAGCGACTACTACGGCGACGACCTTCCGTTCTGGATGAAGGTGCGCAAGACCGACGGCACGGTGGCGCCGCACCTCGTCGTGCCGTACACGCTGGACACCAACGACATGCGGTTCTCGCTGCCGCAGGGGTTCGCTCAAGGCCAGGACTTCTTCATCTACCTGCGCGACAGCTTCGACACGCTTTACGCGGAAGGCGAACAGGCGCCGAAGATGATGAGCGTCGGCATGCACTGCCGTCTCCTCGGGCGGCCGGGCCGCATCGTCGCCCTGCAAAGATTCCTGGACCATGTGCAAGCGCACGATCGTGTCTGGGTCTGCCGCCGCATCGACATCGCGCGCCACTGGAAGCAAACCCATCCCTATCAAGGCTGACCGTGATCACCCTCGACCAACTCAATGCCGCGCCGGAAGCAGAAGCCGCCCGGCTGCTGGACGGCCTGTACGAACACTCGCCGTGGATCGCGCAAGCCGCGCTCGCGCAGCGCCCGTTCCGATCGCCGGCCCACCTGAAGCACGCCATGGCGCGCATCGTGGCCGGCGCCGGGCGCGACGCGCAGCTGGCGCTGTTGCGCGCCCACCCCGAACTGGCGGGCAAGGCAATGGTGGCAAAGACACTCACCACGGAATCGGCCCGCGAGCAAGGCAAGGCCGGCCTCGCCGATGGCACGCCGCAGGAGTTCGCGAAGATCCAGAAGCTCAACGGCGAGTACAACGCCAAGTTCGGCTTTCCATTCATCCTCGCCGTGCGCGGGCCGCGCGGCACCGGCCTCACGCGCCGGGAAATCATCGACACCTTCGAGCGCAGGCTGGACAACCCGGCCGACTTCGAGCTGGCCGAGTGCCTGCGCAACGTGCACCGCATCGCCGAGCTCCGGCTGGACGACAGGTTCGGCATGGAGCCCGAGCTGGGCAACATGGTGTGGGACTGGCACGAAACCCTCGCCCAGCACAGTGACCCGGGCTTCGCCGAGAAGGGCCAGCTCACCGTCACCTACCTCACCGATGCCCACCGCGCATGTGCCCAGCGCATCTCGCACTGGATGCGCGATTGCGGGTTCGACGAGGTGTCGATCGATGCCGTGGGCAATGTCGTCGGCCGGTACAAGGCGGCGGCCGAAGGCGCGAAAGCGCTGATGACGGGGTCGCACTACGACACCGTGCGCAATGGCGGCAAGTACGACGGGCGGCTGGGCATCTTCACGCCGATGGCCTGCGTGCGGGAGCTTTCGCGCCAGGGCAGGCGGCTTCCCTTCGACATCGAGGTGATCGGCTTCGCGGAGGAGGAAGGCCAGCGCTACAAGGCCACCTTCCTGGGCTCGGGCGCGCTCATCGGGCACTTCAACCCGCAATGGCTGGACCAGAAGGACGCCGACGGCGTGGCCATGCGCGAGGCCATGCAGCATGCAGGCCTGTGCATCGACGACATCCCGAAGCTCAGGCGCGACCCGGCCCGGTATCTCGGCTTCGTCGAAGTGCACATCGAGCAGGGCCCCGTCCTCAACGAACTCGACCTGCCGCTGGGCATCGTCACCTCCATCAACGGCGGCGTGCGTTACCTGTGCGAAACGATCGGCATGGCCAGCCACGCGGGCACCACGCCGATGAACCGGCGCCGCGACGCCGCCTCCGCCGTCGCCGAGCTCGCGCTGTTCGTGGAACGGCGTGCGGCGAAGGACGGCGACTCGGTCGGCACCATCGGCATCTGGACGGTTCCGGGCGGATCGACCAACGTCGTGCCGGGGCGCTGCCAGTTCACGCTCGACCTGCGCGCGCCCAACAACCCGCAACGCGACGCGCTGACGGCCGACGTGCTGGCCGAACTGCAGGCGATCTGCGAGCGCCGCGGCCTGCGCTTTTCCGCCGAGGAAACCATGCGCGCGTCCGCCGCGCCGAGCTCACCCGAATGGCAGCGGCGCTGGGAGCGCGCCGTGGATGCCCTTGGCGTGCCGCTGTACCGCATGCCCAGCGGCGCGGGGCACGACGCGATGAAACTGCACGAGGTCATGCCGCAAGCCATGCTGTTCGTGCGCGGCCAGAACTCGGGCATCAGCCACAACCCGCTGGAGAGCACGACCAGCGACGACATCCAGCTCGGGGTTGAAGCGTTCCAGCAGCTGCTGGCGAGCCTGGCGCAGGAAATCCAGCCATGATCGATTACGACAAACTCGACGCCTGGGTCGATGGCCACTTCGACGAGGAAGTGCGGTTCCTGCAGGAGCTGATCCGCGTCCCGACCGACACGCCGCCCGGCGACAACGCACCGCACGCGGAGCGCACCGCCGAGCTGTTGCAGGCGTTCGGCTTCGAGGCCGAGCGGCATCCCGTGCCGCTGGCCGACGTGCGCGCCTACGGCATGGAGTCGATCACCAACCTGGTCGTGCGCCGCCGCTACGGCAAGGGGCCCACGATCGCGCTCAACGCGCACGGCGATGTGGTGCCGCCCGGCGAGGGCTGGACCCACGATCCCTACGGCGGCGAAATCGAAGGGGGCAAGATCTACGGCCGCGCCACCGCGGTGAGCAAGAGCGACTTCGCGAGCTTCACGTTCGCGGTGCGGGCGCTCGAGTCGCTGCGGGCGAAGCTCAAGGGCGGCGTCGAGCTGCATTTCACCTACGACGAGGAGTTCGGCGGCGAGATGGGCCCCGGCTGGCTGCTGCGCAATGGCCTCGCCAGGCCCGACCTGATGATCGCCGCGGGCTTCAGCTACGAGGTCGTCACCGCGCACAACGGCTGCCTGCAGCTGGAAGTGACCGTGCACGGCAAGATGGCGCATGCCGCGATCCCGCAGACGGGTGTCGACGCGCTGCAGGGCGCGGTGCAGATCCTCAACGCGCTGTATGCGCAGAACCGGCTGTACAAGGGCATCACGTCGCAGGTGCCAGGCATCACGCATCCCTACCTCAACGTGGGGCGCATCGAGGGCGGGACCAACACCAACGTCGTGCCCGGCAAGGTGGCCTTCAAGCTGGATCGCCGCATGATCCCCGAGGAGAATCCCACGCAGGTGGAAGCGGACATCCGGCGCGTCATCGCGGACGCCGCGGCGCTGTGCCCCGGCGTCACGGTGGAGATCAAGCGCCTGCTGCTGGCCAACGCCATGCGCCCGCTGCCCGGCAACAAGCCGCTGGTGGAGGCCCTCCAGAAGCACGGCGAAGCAGTGTTCGGCGAGGTCATTCCCGCGATGGGCACGCCGCTGTACACCGACGTGCGCCTGTACGCGGAAGCGGGCATCCCCGGCGTGATCTACGGCGCCGGTCCGCGCACGGTGCTGGAATCCCATGCCAAGCGCTCGGACGAGCGGCTGGACCTCGAAGACCTGCGCCGCGCGACGAAGGTGATCGCGCGGGCCCTGCGCGACCTGCTGGGCTGACCCCGTTCGGCCGAAACTACCGCCGCCAGGACGGCAGCGGCTTGAAGCGCGACTGCAGGAACGACAGGAACAGCTTCACGCGCGCCGACATGCCGGCACGGCTCGCGACGAGCGCAACGACGTCGGCATCCGGCAAGCTCCAGTCGGGCAGGAGCCGCACCAGGCGGCCGGCGGCGAGACTGTCCGCGACGTCCCATTCCGAGCGCATGACCACGCCCTTGCCCGCGAGCGCCCACTGCTTCGCCACTTCGCCGTCGTTGCTGCTCAGGATTGCGGGCACCCGCACTGCGACTTCGCCGCGCTTCTTGCGGAAGCGCCACAGCGTCACGTCCTCATGGTTCTCGCGCAGCACGATGCAATCGTGGGCGGCCAGGTCCCTGGGCTCCACCGGCGCCGGCCGGCCGGCCAGGTAGCGCGGCGCCGCGCAGACGAAGCGCGAATTCGGCGCGATCGGGTACGCCACCATGCTGGAATCGGCGAGCGCGCCGATGTGCACGATCAGGTCGAAGCGATTGGCATCGGCCGCGGCCACCACGTCGCTCAGCGTGAGCGACACCATCAGCCTGGGATGCAGGGCGTGGAAGTCTGCGATGGCCGGCGCGAGGTGGTGGCGCCCGAACCCGAGCGGGCCACCCACGTGGAGCGTGCCGGCAACTTCACCCGAGCGCTCGCGCAGGGTGTCCACCAGTCCGTCGAGATCGGCCAGCAGCTGCACCACGCCCGTGTGGAACAACTCGCCCTCCTCCGTGAGCGTGAAGCGCCGCGTGCTGCGATGGGCCAGCTGCATGCCCAGGCGGGTTTCCAGGTGCCGCAGCCGCTGCGACACCGCCGACGGCGTCACGTCCAGGCGGCGTGCGGCTTCGGCCAGCGACCCGCTTTCGGTGATGGAGACGAAGAAGCGCAGGTCCGTGATGTCATGCGGCATGGGCCTCATCGTACGCCGCGCCTCGATACATCCTTGACTAGTAGTCCACGACGGTGCAGCCGCCCCGCTCCCGGGCCAGGCGCACCGCGAGCTGGGCCACGACCAGGTCCTGCAGGGCCACGCCCGTGCCGTCGAAAACGGTGACTTCCGCGGCGTCGCGCCGCCCCTCGCACAGCCCCGCGGCCACCTGGCCGATGCTGCCGCGGAAGCTGTCCGCGGTGATGAGCCCCGCCTCGAATGCGTGCTGGCACTCGCCGATGGTGATCGCCTGCGCGGCCTCGTCCACGAACAGCGCGGCGGACGCCACGAGCAGCGGGTCGAGCTCCTGCTTGCCCCGGGTGTCGGCTCCCATGGCGTTGATGTGCGTTCCGGGCCGAACCCAGGCCTTGTCGACCAGCGCCTGCTTCGACGGCGTCACGGTGACCAGCACGTCCGCGGCCTCCACCAGCGACCGGCGATCGGGCGCGGCGACGAACTCCAGCCCCAGCTCCCCCACGATGCGGCCGAAGGCCGCGAGGCCCTGCGGTGAAGGGTTCCACGCGACGACCTTGCGGATGGGCCGCACGGCGAGTGTCGCGCGCAGCTGGTATTGCGCCTGCACGCCCGTCCCGATGACGCCGAGAACCGTGCTGTCCGGGCGCGACAGATGCTTGGTGGCGATAGCGCTCGCGGCGCCTGTGCGCAAGCCGGTCAGGTAGTTGGCGCTGACCAGTGCGCTGGCGCGGCCGGTCTCGGGATCGAACAGCAGCGTCGAGGACTGGTGGTTGCCCAGCCCCTGCGCCAGGTTGTGCGGCCAGTAGCCGCCGGCCTTGAGGCCGAGCAGGGGCAGCTGCGTGTCGGCGCCGGTCTTGACGCCGAAGACCGCGTCGCGGTAGCCGACGGCCTCGCGCACGACCGGGTAGTTGCGCGCGTGGCCGCGGGCCATGGCGGCGAACGACGCCTCCACCGCCTCGATGGCCTCCTGCACGCCGACGAGCGCACGCGCGTCTTGCTCGGATATGACGATCATGGGGGCGCCCTTCACCAGCCGCTGAACCGGGGCCAGGTCGCGGTGACTTCACCCGTCGGCCCGCCGATCACCCGGTAATGGGGGAACTGGGCCGCGGTCGAGCAGGCGTGGTTCGGCAGGATTCGCACTTGCGTGCCCACCGGCAGGTGCAGCGCGCCTTCGACCTTGCCCGAGCGGTGCGCCATGATGCCGTGCTCCTGGTTCGCGCCCACCAGCACCAGGTCGTCCAGCGGCTTGCCGTCGAGGTCGCAGACGAGACCGTAGCCCTGGTCCACCGGCTGGCCCGCCGTGCCGCGGTCGCGCGACATCGCCATCCACCCCGCGTCCAGCAGCGTCCAGCCATTCTCGGGCCGGTGGCCGATGACGGTGCCCAGCACCGACAGCGCGATCTCGTCGAGCCGGCAGACACCGAGTCCCGCCATGACCAGGTCGAAGAACACGAACACGCCGGCCCGCAGTTCGGTCACGCCGGCCAGGTTCTCCGCGAACAGCGCGGTGGGGGTCGATCCGACGCTGACGCAGGGGCAGGCGATGCCGGCCGCCCGCAGGCGTTGCGCCGCGTGAACCGCGCCGGCGCGCTCCTGCTCGGCCATGGCGCGGATCGCTTCCGTGGAGGTGCAGTCGTATGAGCTGCCGGCATGGGTGAGCACGCCCTTGACCGGGATACCGGCGTCCTCCAGGTACCGGCCGATCTCCGGCAGCCAGGCGCTGTCGGGCTTCAGGCCCGAGCGATGTCCGTCCGAGTCGATTTCGATCAGCACGTCGAAGCGCTGTCCCTGCTCGCGCGCCCGCGCGGCCAGCAGCCGGGCGGTTTCCATGCTGTCCAGGATGAGCGACAGCCGCACGCCCCTGGCCTGCAAGGCAGCCACGTGATCGAGCTTGTTGGGCGCGATGCAGACCGCGTAGAGGATGTCGGTGACACCCTGGGCCGCGAAGTACTCGGCTTCCAGCAGCGTCGAGACGGTGATCGGGCCCTGTGGCGTCTCCATCATGCGACGCGCCACTTCCATGGCCTTGTGGGTCTTGACGTGAGGGCGGAACGTCACGCCCAGGCGGCGCACCTTGGCGCGCATGCGCTCGATGTTGCGGTCCATCTGCGCCTCGTCCAGCAACAGGGCCGGCGTTTCGAGCTTGTCCAGCGTCGTCATCTCAGGTCGCCTCTTGCGGCTCGCGCGCCAGGACGCGACCGGGCCGCGCCCCGGTGGACTTGCCGGCTCGCCACACTGGCAAGCCGTTGACGATCACGGTGTCGATGCCGCGCGCCGGCGCGACCGGCTTCTCATACGTGGCCGCCGAGTCGATGGTGTCGGCGTCGAACAGGGTAATGTCCGCGAACGCGCCTTCCTTGAGCACGCCGCGGTCCTTCAGGCCGAAGTTCCTCGCCGTGAGGCCGGTCATCTTGTAGATCGCCATCTCCAGCGGAAACAGGCCGAGCAGGCGGCCGTAGTGGCCCAGCACGCGCGGGAAGGTGCCCCACAGCCGCGGGTGCGGCGACGCATCGTGCGGCAGGCCGTCCGAGCCGATCATGACCTTGTCGTTCTTCAGGATCGCCTGCACATCGGCCTCGTCCAGCCGGAAGTAGATGCCGCCGGCCGGGCTCAGGCGCCGGATGGCTTCCTCCTGGTCCACCCCCATCTGCGCCGCAATCTTGTCCAGGTCCTGGCCCGCGTATTCCGGCAGCGACTTCGACCAGCTGACGATGACGCGCGACGAACTGGCGGCGCGGTCGGCCGACAGGATCGTCGAGCCGGCCGTGTACGGATAGCAGTCGATGCAGATCGGCTGGCTGGCCATGTTCTTCTCGATGAACGACAGCGCCTCCTTCGAGCGGCCCTTGTTCCGCTCGCCGACCACCTTGAGGTGCGAGATCACCACCGGCACGCCCACTTCGCGGCCGATGCGGAAGGTCTCCTCCAGCGAATCGATCACGCGGTCGGCCTCGTCGCGCATGTGCGTGCAGTAGACGCCGTGGAATTCCTTCAGCGGCTCGCACACATCGATCACCTCCTCGGTAGGCGCCGCCACGGCGGGCTCGTAGAAGAGGCCGGTGGACACGCCGATGGCGCCGGCCTCCAGCGCTTCGCGCACCAGGGCGCGCATCTGCCCGATCTGTGCGGCCGAGGCGGGCTGGTCGAGGTCGTCCACGGTCGCGACGCGCAAGGTGGTGTGGCCCACCAGCAGCGCGCAATTCGTGGCGGCGGGTTGCTCGCGCAACTTCGCGATGTAGGAGGCGAAGGTCGGGAAGGCGAACCAGCCGCCCTCCTCGTCCAGCAGGTTGAGCGGCGGCGTGACCGGCTGCGGGATGGCGCGCGGCATCGGCGCCAGCGAGATGCCGCAGTTGCCCGCGACCACGGTGGTGATGCCCTGGCTGACCTTGGGCGCCATGTCCGGGCTGGAGAGCATGAGGCGGTCGTCATGGGTGTGCGCGTCGATGAAGCCCGGCGCCGCGATCCGGCCCGCCAGGTCGATCTCGGCGTCGCCCCTCGCCGCCGACAGGTCGCCGATGCGCGCGATGCGGTCGCCGCGGATGCCGATATCGCCCGCGTAGCGCGGCGCCCCCGTGCCGTCCACGATGCTGGCGTTGCGGATCAACAGGTCGAAATTCTCTTTGCCTTGCATTCCAGTTCCCTGGTCTGATGTTGTGGGGGTGGCGCGCGTCAAAGCAGCGCGCCGCGCGCGGCGATCGGCCAGATCGCCTCGACCCGGTCGCCGCGATAGCAGACCAGCTCGTCGTAGAGGTTGACGGTGGGATCGCAATGGCCCGGCACCAGCATGAGGACGTCGCCCAGCGAGAGCGCCGCCGTGGCGGGCGTGGCGATCACGCCGTGCTCGTCGGCCGCATTCACGTACGACAGGTCCGGGCGCTGCCAGACCGTGGGCATGCCCGAGTCCACGCTCGAGGCCTTCAGCCCGGCGTCGACGATCGCGCGCTCGCCGGTGGCCCGGCTCATCACGGCGGTGCGCACGAACAAGGCGTGCTCGAAGGCGACGTCGCCCTCGCCGCGCAGGTTGTCGCCGTAGTCCCGGTCCATGAACACGTACGAGCCGGCCTGGATCTCGTTGAAGACGCCGCTGTCGCGCTCGTGCACGAAGGTGCCGGTGCCCGCGCCCGTGATCCGTTCCACCGCGATGCCGGCGGCCTCGATCGCGCGGCGCGTCGTGCCTGCGGCTTCGGAGGCCGCGGCGATCGCGGCCTTCCGTGCTTCGGCTGTGCGCAGGTGCTGGGCCGGCCCGTGGTAGCACTGCAGCCCGGCGAAGCGCAGGCCCGCGCTCGCAGCGATCTGCCGCGCCAGCCGCACCGCCGCGTCGCCCGGCGCCACGCCGCAGCGGTTGGCGCCGACGTTGACTTCCACGTACACGTCCAGAGTGACGCCGTGCGCCTGCGCGGCGGCGGCCAGGGCCGTCACCTGCAGCGCATCGTCCACCAGTACGCCGATGCGGGCACGGCGCGCCAGCGGCGCGAGGCGGCGCAGCTTGGCGTCGCCCATGACCTGGTTGGTCACGAGCACGTCCTCGATGCCGGCATCGACGAACACCGATGCCTCGCCGGCCTTCTGGCAACAGATGCCAACCGCGCCCAGGGCCACCTGCCGCAAGGCGATCTCGGGGCATTTGTGGCTCTTGGCGTGCGCACGCAGCCGCACGTTGCGGCCGCGCAAGGCGTCGGCCATTCGCTGCAGGTTGCGCTCGAACGCATCGAGGTCGAGCACCAGCGCCGGGGTATCGACTGTGCTCAGCAAGTCGCCGGGCTGTGCGGCTTTCCAGGGGCTCATCGGTTGTCCTCAGTCGACGCGCGCGCCGGAGAACTTGACGATCTTGGCCCACTTCACGGTCTCGCGCCGCGACAGCTCGAGGAATTCCTCGGGCGAGCTGTGCGCGGTTTCGGCGCCGAGCATCCGGAAGCGCTCACGCACCGCCGGGCTGGCCAGCGCCGTGCGCAGTTCGGCATTGAGGCGGCTGACGACATCCTTCGGCATGTGCGCCGGGCCGACGATGCCGCCCCAGGCCGTCACTTCGAAGCCGGGGACGCCCGATTCGGCGATGGTGGGGATGTCGGGGTAGGTGGACGAGCGCTGCGGGGAGGAGATGCCCAGGGCGCGCACCTTGCCGGCCTGCACCAGCGGGCCCGACACGGGCGCGTTGACCATCATCAGCTGGATGCCGCCGCCGATGAGGTCGGTGACCGCCGACGTCGCCGCGCGGTAGGGAACGTGCAGCAGGTGCGTGCCGGTCATGGCCTTGAACAGCTCCACGCCCAGGTGCGCCGTGGTGCCGTTGCCGTCGGACGCGAAGGCGAGCTTGCCCGGGTTCTTCTTCGCGTAGGCGATCAGCTCGGGCACCGTCTTCACCGGCACGTCGTTGTTGACGATCATCAGGTTGGACACCCGCAGGGCATTGCCGACCAGCGTCAGGTCCTTGTCCGCATCGTAGGGGATGTTGGGCAGCAAGGACTTGTTGGTGGCCAGCGACACCACGTTGGCATAGGCCAGCGTGTAACCGTCGGGCGCGGACTTCACCAGGTCCATCGTGCCGATCACGTACGAGCCGCCCGGCTTGTTGTCGATCACGACGGGCACGCCCATCTGCACCGACAGCTGCTGCCCCAGCGCGCGCATCAAGGCATCGGGGGCGCCGCCGGGGGCGGAAGGAACGATCAGCCGGATCGGCTTTTCGGGGTAGGCGGCCAGCGCGGGGAGCGTGCCGGCCAGCCCCGCGAGAAGGAGTGCCGGCAGCAGGAGTCGTCTAAGCATGGTGGAGCCTTGTGAAAGTTCGGGGGACGTGGAGCGATCGGAATGGGAACCTCACCTCGAAGGTACGCCAGTCCATTCCAAACGGAAACAATCAGAAGCTACATTTATCATGCAGTTGTGCTTACGAATCGCGGCCACTTCCGGTAGGCATCTTCCCGCGGCGATCGCGGCATCGCAGGGCACCGGACCGTGCAAGGGGACATGACGCGCCGGACACCTGATACCGGGGCCCGGCCCCTTTCAGGTCACCGGCGCCGGATTGAACAGCACCAGGGCGTTGTGAAGCTTCCAGTGCTCGGCCCAGGTCTTCTTGCGCCCGCTCGCGACATCGAGCATCAAGCGGAACAGTTCCCAGCCCACGTCCTCGATCGTGGCCGTGCCGTCGGCGATGGTGCCCGCGTTGACGTCCATCAGGTCATGCCAGCGGCGCGCCAGATCGCTGCGTGTCGCGACCTTGATGACGGGCACCTGCGCCAGCCCGTAAGGCGTTCCGCGGCCCGTGGTGAACACGTGCAGGTTCATGCCCGCCGCCAGCTGGAGCGTGCCGCAGATGAAGTCGCTGGCCGGCGTCGCGGCATAGGTCAGCCCCTTCTGCCTGAGCTTTTCGCCCGGCGCGAGCACGCCGGAAATCGGCGCCGATCCGGACTTGACGATGGAGCCCATCGCCTTCTCGACGATGTTGGACAGCCCCCCCTTCTTGTTGCCCGGCGTGGTGTTGGCGCTGCGGTCCGCGCCGCCGCGCTGGAGGTAGGCGTCGTACCAGGCCATCTCGCGAATCATGGCCTGCGCCACTTCGGGGGTGGTGGCGCGCGCAGTCAGCTGGTCGATGCCGTCGCGCACTTCCGTCGTCTCCGAAAACATGACGCTGGCGCCGGCGCGCACCAGCAGGTCGGTGCAGAAGCCCACCGCCGGGTTGGCGGTGACGCCCGAGAACGCATCGCTGCCCCCGCACTGCACGCCGACCACGAGCTCGCTGGCGGGAACGGTCTCGCGCCGCCTTGCATTGAGCCGCTCGAGGTGCGCTTCGGCCTGGCGCATGATCGACTCGACCATCGACATGAAGCCGATGTGCGCGTCGTCCTGCAGGCACACCACGTCGAGCTTGCTGTCGGCATTCGCCCCCATGTCGGCCACGTTGCGCTCGTCCACCAGCGCAATCGATCCGGGCGGCATCAGCCGCTCCGGCTGCAGCTTTTCGCAGCCCAGGCTCACCAGCATCACCTCGCCGCCGAAGTTGGGGTTCAGGCTGATGTTGCGCAGGGTGCGGATCGGCACGATGGCGTCGGGCGCGTCGATCGCCACGCCGCAGCCATAGCCATGCGCCAGCGCGACGACGTCGTCGACGTTGGGAAATTTCGGCAGCAGTTCGGCCTTGATGCGGGCGACGGCGAAGTCGGTCACGCCCGCCACGCACTGCACGGTCTGGGTGATGGCCAGGATGTTGCGCGTCCCCACCGAGCCGTCGGGATTGCGGAACCCCTCGAAGGTATGGCCCTCCAGCGGCGGCAGGGGCGTGGGCTGGACGGTGGCGATCGGCAGGTTGTCGAGTTCGCGCGCGTCAGGCATGTTCAACAAGCGCTCGTGCACCCAGCGGCCGGCCGGAATGTCCTGGCGGGCATAGCCGATCGGCACGTTGTAGCGCCGCACGGCGCAGCCTTCGGCGAGGTCGGTGAGCGCGACCTTGTGGCCCTGCGGCACATGCTCGCGCAAGACCAGGCCACAGGCGAACACGGTCCCCGCGGGCAGGCCGCCATTGTTGGCGACGATCGCGACGTTGTCGCTGTCGTGCATCGTGATGTAGAGGGGGGATTGGGCTGGGTTCTGCATGATCTGGATGAAGGGACGAATGTCCGGGGGGTCAGGTGGCAGCGCCACCGGTCGACTCGCGTTCGACGATCTGGAAGCCGACATCGACCACCGGCTGCGGCACGGCCCGTCCCTGGCAGCGATCGATGATCATTTGCGCGGCGATCCGTCCGATCGCGGCGCCGTCGACGCGCGCGGTGGTGAGCGACGGATCGATGTGCGCCGCGAAATCGGCGTCGCCGAAGCCGCAGACCACCAGGTCCTGCGGAATGCGCAAGCCGCGCGAGCGCGCTTCGATCATCAGGCCGTGGGCAAAGCCGTCGGAGCTGCAATAGACGGCCTGGATGTGCGGGTCTTTCGCCAGCAGTTCGGCCATCGCGCGCCGTCCCATTTCCACGCTGCTGGGCGCCGCGACGATCGCGCTGGGCACCTCCCGCCCCACGGCGGCGATGAATCCTTCACGCCGCATCATGGCGCGGTGGTCGTCGCCGGTGGCGACGCCCAGCCGCTGCCAGCCCCTGGCGAGGAAGAAGCCCGCGATGGCACTGCCGACCTTGACGTGGGAGATCCCCACCATCATGTCGACCGGCCGGTCGCTCAGGTCCCAGGTCTCGACCACCGGGATGCCGACGCGCCGCAGCTGTTCGCGCGCCGCCGGCGAATGGACCAGGCCGGTGATGACGATGCCGTCGGGCCGGCGGCTGAGCATGGTGCTGAGCAGCTTCTCTTCACGCGAATGGTCGTAGCCGCCTTGGCCCAGGATCAACTGGTAGCCGGCTGCGTCCAGCGTCTCCGTCAACGCCTTGATCGTGGGCAGGAACTGCGGAACCGAGATGGTCGGCACCAGGCCCGCCACCATCAGGCTGCGCCGCGACTTGAGTCCACCGGCCAGCAGATTGGGGATGTAGCCCGTCGCGTCCACCGCTTTTCGCACCCGCTCGATGGTCTTGTCCGAGACCAGGTCCGGGTTGCTCAAGGCGCGCGACGCCGTGATCAGCGATACCCCCGCTTCACGGGCGACATCGTGCAGCGTGGCGGCTTTGAGAGGGGAGGCGCGGGACATCTTTTCGGGCTTGACACGCAATAATGACAACGTTACCATACTCCCCGTTCATCTGCCACCCGGAGGTTTTCCGCACTCGCGGGTCCTGAGTGAAAGGCCGCCCATCCCGGCCGGTTTTCGCTTTGCCGCCCCGTAATGCCACGCGAAATGACAACGTTATCAAACATGTCCGCCTCCCCGCTTCCCGAGAATGAAATGAAGGCGACCCCCGCTGCGGGTGACCGCATCACCCGCTCGCAGGTCTCCTCCTGCTACCTGCCCCTGGCCAATCCCATCAGCGACGCCAAGGTGCTCACCGGCCGTCAGAAGCCGATGACCGAGATCGCGATGCTGTTCGCCGAGATCGAGACCGAGCAGGGCCACCAGGGCCTGGGTTTCAGCTACTCCAAGCGCGCCGGCGGCCCCGGCCAGTTCGCCCACGCCAGGGAGATCGCGCCGGCCCTGCTCGGCGAAGACCCCAGCGACATTTCACGCCTGTGGGACAAGCTGTGCTGGGCCGGCGCCTCGGTGGGCCGCAGCGGCATGTCGACCCAGGCCATCGGCGCGTTCGATGTCGCGCTGTGGGACCTGAAGGCCAGGCGCGCGGGCCTGTCCCTGGCCAAGCTGCTGGGTTCGCACCGGGCGTCGGTGCGCTGCTACAACACCTCGGGCGGCTTCCTGCACACGCCGACCGACCAGCTCCTGGTGAACGCCGCCGCATCGCTGGAACGCGGCATCGGCGGCATCAAGCTGAAAGTCGGGCAACCCGACGGCGCGCTCGACCTGCGGCGCGTGCAAGCCGTGCGCGAGCACCTGGGCGACGCCGTGCCGATCATGGTCGACGCCAACCAGCAATGGGACCGGCCCACGGCCCAGCGCATGTGCCGCATCTTCGAGCAGTTCAACCTGGTGTGGATCGAGGAACCGCTGGACGCCTATGACCACGAAGGCCATGCGGCGCTGGCCGTGCAGTTCGACACCCCCATCGCCACCGGCGAGATGCTCACCAGCGCTGCCGAGCACGGCGACCTGATCCGCCACCGGGCCGCCGATTACCTGATGCCCGACGCCCCCCGCGTCGGCGGCATCACGCCCTTCCTGAAAGTGGCGGCGCTGGCCGAACACGCCGGCCTGATGCTCGCGCCGCATTTCGCCATGGAGCTGCATGTGCATTTGGCCGCAGCCTATCCGCGCGAACCCTGGGTCGAGCACTTCGAGTGGCTCGAGCCCCTCTTCAACGAGCGCATCGAAATCAAGGACGGCCGGATGCTGGTGCCCACCCGGCCCGGCCTGGGCCTGACCCTGAGCGGGCAGGCACGGGCCTGGACGCGCGAACGAGCTTCATTTCCAAACTAGGCGCCCGATAAGCGCCCTTTACCAGGAGAGTTCTTCATGAAAAAAGTACTGACCGCCCTCGCGTTCGGCCTGGCGGCCCTCACCGCCAGCGCCCAGGCATGGCCCACCGCCAAGCCCGTCACGCTGCTGGTCCCTTTCCCGCCGGGTGGATCGACGGACATGATCGCCCGCAGCCTGAGCACCAAGCTGCAGGACAAGCTGGGCGGCACCTTCATCGTCCAGAATACGGCCGGCGCCGGCGGCACCGTGGGCGCCGCGGCCGCCAAGCGCGCCGCGCCGGACGGCTACACCATCTTCGTGTCGTCGCTCGGCCCGTTCGTGATCGGACCGAACCTGATCAAGGGGGTCCAATACGATCCGCTCAAGGATTTCGACTACATCAGCGTTGCCGTGCAGGCGCCCAATGTGCTGGCCGTGCCGGCCAGCTCGCCCCACAAGTCGCTCGCCGACGTGATTGCCTATGAAAAGGCCAACCCGGGCAAGATGAGCTTCGCTTCGGCGGGCAACGGCACCAGCGACCACCTCACCGCCGAGCTGTTCTGGCAGGAAACCGGGACCAAGGGCCTGCATATCCCCTACAAGGGCGGCGCACCGGCCATGACCGACCTGCTGGGCGGCCAGGTCGACGCGACGTTCATGAACATCAATACCGGCCTGCCCCAGATCAACGCCGGCAAGCTGAAGGCGCTCGCCATCACCAGTTCCAAGCGCTCGCCGCTGCTGCCCCATGTGCCGACCATGGCCGAACTGGGCTTCAAGGGCGTCACCGTCTATTCGTGGCAGGCCATCGCCGCCCCGAAGGGATTGCCGGCCGACATCAAAGCCAAGCTCCATGACGCGATCGTCGCGGGATTGAACGACCCGCAGGTCAAGCCCAAGCTGCTGGAGTTGGGCTTCGAGATCGTCGGCAACACGCCGGAACAGTTCACGGCTTTCCAGGCCTCGGAATTCGCGCGCTGGAAGAAGGTGATCGAGGTCGGCAAGATCACCGCGGACTGAGCATTCCATGAACAACGCAACGCCCTGCATCACCGCGCTGCAGGTGATTCCCGTGGCCGGGCGCGACAGCATGCTGCTGAACCTCAGCGGCGCGCACGGACCTTTCTTCACCCGCAACCTGCTGGTCCTCACCGACAGCGCCGGCCACAGCGGCGTCGGGGAGGTGCCGGGCGGCGAGAAGATTCGCCAGACGCTCGAAGATGCGCGCGCCCTGGTGGTCGGCCAGCCGATCGGCGACCACCTGCGCGTGCTGCGGCAGATGCAGCGCCAGTTCGCCGACCGGGACGCCGGCGGGCGAGGCCAGCAGACCTTCGACCTTCGCACCACCATCCACGCCGTCACCGCCGTCGAGTCGGCCTTCCTGGACCTGCTCGGCCAGCACCTGGAAGTGCCGGTCGCCGCCTTGCTGGGCGAAGGCCAGCAGCGCGATGCGGTGGAGATGCTGGGCTATCTCTTCTTCGTCGGCGACAAGGACCAAACCGACCTGCCCTACGCGAGCGATCCGCAAGCCGGCAACGACTGGTTCCGGCTGCGCCACGAAAAAGCCATGACCCCCGAGGCCGTGGTGCGCCTGGCCGAAGCCGCGTACGAACGCTACGGCTTCAACGACTTCAAGCTCAAGGGCGGGGCGCTGCGCGCCGAGGAGGAGATCGACGCCGTGAAGGCGCTGCACGAGCGCTTTCCCAAGGCCCGCGTGACGCTGGACCCCAACGGCGGCTGGCTGCTCAAGGACGCGATCCGCCTGATGCGCGACATGCGCGGCGTGGTGGCCTATGCCGAAGACCCGTGCGGCGCCGAAGACGGGTTCTCCGGCCGCGAAGTGATGGCGGAGTTCCGCCGCGCCACCGGCCTGCCGACGGCCACCAACATGGTGGCGACCGACTGGCGCCAGCTTGCTCATGCCCTGTCCTTGCAGTCCGTGGACATTCCGCTGGCGGACCCGCACTTCTGGACCATGGCCGGCTCGGTGCGCGTGGCGCAGACCTGCCGTGACTGGGGCCTGACCTGGGGCTCGCATTCCAACAACCACTTCGATGTGTCGCTGGCGATGTTCACCCATGTCGCCGCGGCCGCGCCCGGCCAGGTCACCGCCATCGACACCCACTGGATCTGGCAGGACGGCCAGCGCCTGACCCGCGACCCGCTGCAGATCGTCGGCGGGCTGGTGCAGGTGCCGAAGAAGCCGGGCCTGGGCATCGAACTCGACATGGCCGAGGTCGAGAAGGCCCATCGGCTCTACATGGAGCACGGCCTGGGCGCGCGAGACGACGCCGTCGCCATGCAGTACCTCGTCCCCGGCTGGAAATTCAACCCCAAGCGCCCCGCGCTCGACCGCTAGAAAGCTTCCCATGAGAGACAACCACTTGCGCACACTCTGGAAGTCGGGCGGCGCCGCCGTCAACGGCTGGCTGGCCATCCCCAACAGCTTCGCCACGGAAACCATGGCCCACCAGGGCTGGGACGCCCTCACCGTGGACATGCAGCACGGGGTCGTGGACTACCAGGCCATGGTCACCATGCTGCAGGCGATCTCGACCACGGACACCGTGCCGGTGGTGCGCGTTCCGTGGCTCGAGCCGGGCATCCTGATGAAGACGCTGGATGCGGGCGCCTACGCCGTCATCTGCCCCATGGTCAATACCCGCGAAGATGCCCAGAAGCTGGTGGCGTGGACCAGTTATGCGCCGCGCGGCACGCGCAGCTACGGCCCGGTGCGCGCGCTGCTGTACGGCGGCGCCGACTATCCCCGGCATGCCAACGACACCATCGTCCGGTTCGCCATGATCGAGACGGCCCAGGCGCTGGACAACCTGGACGACATCCTGTCGGTCGAAGGGCTCGATGCGGTCTACATCGGGCCGTCGGACCTGTCGCTGTCGCTGGGCTGCACGCCGACGATGGACGACCTCGAACCCAAGGCCGCGCAGGCGGTGGATCACATCCTGGCGCGGGCCAAGGCGCACGGCCTGGTCGCCGGCATCCACAACACCGGCCCCGAGTCGGCGCTGGCACGCATCGCCAAGGGCTTCCAGTTCGTCACCGTCAGCTCCGATGCGCGCCTGATCGCAGCGGGTGCCCAACAGGTCATGGCGAAGATGCGGGCAGCCAAGGCGCCGACCACCGGCGCAAGTTACTGAATTTTCGAAGCAAAGGAATCACCATGAAGATCGGATTCATCGGCCTGGGCATCATGGGCGCACCCATGGCCGGGCACCTGCTGGCCGCCGGCCATGAGATGTTCGTGCGCACGCGCAGCAAGGTTCCCGAGGGCCTGCAGGCCGCAACGCAATGTGCCAGCGGCGCGGAGGTCGCCCGCGCCGCGGATGTCATCTTCCTCATGCTGCCGGACACGCCCGACGTGGAGCTGGTGCTGTTCGGCAAGGACGGCGTGGCCTCCGGGCTCACCAAGGGAAAGACCGTCATCGATATGAGCTCGATCGACCCGATCGCCACGCGCGGCTTCGCGCAGAAGATCCAGGCGCTCGGCTGCGATTACCTGGACGCGCCGGTGTCCGGTGGCGAAGTGGGCGCCAAGGCAGCCAGCCTCACCATCATGGTGGGCGGCGAGCCCGCGGCCTTCGACCGCGTGAAGCCCCTTTTCCAGCTCATGGGCAAGAACATCACGCTGGTGGGCGGCGCGGGCGACGGCCAGGTGTGCAAGGTGGCCAACCAGATCATCGTGGCGCTGAACATCGCCGCCGTCGGCGAGGCGCTGGTGTTCGCGTCCAAGGCCGGCGCGGACCCTGCGCGGGTGCGCGAAGCGCTGATGGGAGGCTTCGCGTCCTCGCGCATCCTGGAAGTGCACGGCGAGCGCATGATCAAGCGCACCTTCAACCCGGGCTTCCGGATCGCGCTGCACCAGAAGGACCTGAACCTCGCGCTGCAGGGCGCACGCGCGTTGGGCGTGGCGCTGCCGCAAACCGCCAATGCCGCGCAGCTGATGCAGTCGTGTGTGGCGCTGGGACTGGGTCAGTCCGATCACTCGGCGCTGGTGAAGGCGCTGGAGAACATGGCGCAGCACCAGGTGATGCCGGACGCACCAGCTGCGTGACGGGCGGCGTGATAGCGCCGGGCGGCATTCGGCAGTAACATCGCCTCCCCGGCCGCAATCGGTTTCGCGCCGCTTCCTGCCGGACAGTAAGGAGAGATCGATGAAGCTCTATTACCACCCGGCGTCCACCACCAGCCGCCCGATCGTCATGTTCGCGGCCGAAAACGGGATTGCCCTGGACCTCCAGGTCGTCGACCTCTTCACCGGCGAGCACTACCAGCCGCCGTACGAGGCGATCAACCCCAACCACCTGATCCCCGTGCTCGAGGATGGCGATTTCCGGCTGACGGAGAGCTCCGCCATCCTGAAATACCTGGCGGACAAGGCCGGCTCGCCGCTCTACCCGGCCGACCTGAAGGCCCGGGCCCGCGTGAACGAGCGCATGGACTGGGTGAACACCCAGCTCGCGCGCGACTACTGCTACGGTTTCGTCTATCCGCAGATCTTCCCGCACCACAAGCGGCGATCCGACGAGGCGCACGACGCCACGCTGCAATGGGGCAAGGAGCGCGCCCAGGGCTGGCTCAAGATCCTCAACGACCACCTCCTCGGCGCGGGCAACACCTATCTGTGCGGCGACCGTATCACCATTGCCGACTACTTCGCCGCCGAGTTCGTCGCGGTGGGCGAGATCACGACCGGCACGAGCTTCTCCTCCTACCCCCACATCGAACGCTGGCTGGGCCGCATGAAGGCGCTCGCGAACTGGAAGCCGGTGCACGAGGCGATCGAGGGCTACGGCGCATCGTTGAAGGGCAAGGGCCTTCAGGCCCTTTCACAGCCATGATCCGCAAGCTCCACCACAACGCCTACCGCTGCCGCGATTCCGAGGAAACGCGCCGGTTCTACGAGGACTTCCTGGGCCTGCCCCTGGCCGGCACGCTCGAGATCGGCGAGACCAAGAGCGGCCGCGCGACCGACACCCTGCACACCTTCTACCGGCTGGACGACGGCTCGTACCTGGCGTTCTTCGAAGCGCCGGACATGCCCTTCGAGTTCAAGGCCCAGCACGACTTCGACCTGCACATCGCGCTGGAGGTCGAGCCCGCCGTGCTGTCGGAGATGCTGGCCAAGGGCCGGGCCCGGGGCATCGAGACGCGGGGCGTCTCCGACCACGGCTTCATCGATTCGATCTATTTCCGCGACCCGAACGGCTATGTGATCGAGCTGTGCGCCAAGCATGCCGGCCACGACGCGATGATGGACCCGGCGACCAATGGAGCGCGAGAGAAACTCCAGCGCTGGACGGCCCGCAAGACATGACGCAGCACAAGGACTCGCCAGATACCTGAGGTTTCCGGCTGCCCGCGTGTTTTTACGCACATTCCCGGGCCTTCGGATGGAGTAGCGTCGATAGTCCGGAAGACCCAAGGAGACGCCACATGGCTGCAGAACTGTCCCAGGCCGAACAAGCCCTGCGCGAGGCCGCGCGCGAATACCATCGCCAACCCACGCGCGGCAAGGTTTCGGTCACCCCGACCAAGCCCCTGTCGAACCAGCGCGACCTGTCGCTGGCCTATTCGCCCGGCGTCGCCTATCCCTGCCTGGACATCCAGGCCGACCCGTCGCTGGCGCACGAATACACGTCGCGCGGCAACCTGGTGGGCGTCATCACCAACGGCACCGCGGTCCTGGGCCTGGGCAACATCGGCCCGCTGGCCGGCAAGCCGGTGATGGAAGGCAAGGGCTGCCTGTTCAAGAAGTTCGCCGGCATCGACGTCTTCGACATCGAACTGGCCCAGAACGACCCGGACAAGCTGATCGAGATCGTGCTGGCGCTGGAGCCCACGCTGGGCGGCGTGAACCTGGAAGACATCAAGGCGCCCGAGTGCTTCTACATCGAGAAGAAGCTGCGCGCGCAGATGAACATCCCCGTGTTCCACGACGACCAGCACGGCACCGCCATCATTTCGTCCGCGGCCCTGCTCAACGGGCTGGAGCTGGTGGGCAAGAACATCGGCGACGTGAAGATTGCCGTCTCGGGCGCCGGCGCCGCCGCCATCGCCTGCCTGGACGTGATGGTGGGGCTGGGCGTGAAACGCGGCAACATCTGGGCCGTCGATTCCAAGGGCCTGCTCTATGAGGGCCGCCCGGGCGGCTACGACGAGTCCAAGGCGCCCTATGCGCAGAAGAACACCAACGCCCGCACGCTGGCCGACGCGGTGAACGGTGCGGACGTGTTTCTCGGCTGCTCGGCGCCCGGCGTGCTGACGCAGGAGATGGTCAAGACGATGGCGCCCAAGCCGATCATCCTGGCGCTGGCCAACCCGGAGCCGGAGATCCGCCCCGAGCTGGCGAAGGCCGTGCGGCCGGACTGCATCATCGCCACCGGGCGCTCCGACTATCCGAACCAGGTCAACAACGTCCTGTGCTTCCCCTACATCTTCCGCGGCGCGCTCGATTGCGGCGCGACCAAGATCACCGAGGAGATGAAGCTCGCGTGCGTGCGGCAGATCGCCGACCTCGCGAAAGCCGACATCAGCGAGGAAGTGGCCAACGCCTACGCCGGCAAGGAACTCGTGTTCGGCCCCGACTACCTGATCCCGACGCCGTTCGACTCCCGCCTGATCCTGCGCATTGCACCTGCGGTCGCGAAGGCCGCCGCCGATTCAGGCGTGGCCACGCGGCCCATCACCGACTTCGACGCCTATCGCCAGACGCTGACGCGCTTCGTCTACCAGACCGGCATGATCATGCGGCCCGTGTTCACGGCCGCGAAGGCGGCGAAAGCCAAGCGGGTGATCTTCGCCGAGGGCGAGGACGACCGCGTGCTGAGGGCGGCGCAACTGGCCATCGAAGACGGCTTCGCGCAGCCCATCCTGATCGGCCGTCCCGCCGTGATCGAGGCGCGAATCGCCAAGGCGGGACTGCGCCTGAAGCTCGGGAAGGACCTGGAATGCGTCAACCCCGAGAGCGACACGCGTTTTCGCCAGTATTGGGAGGCCTACCACCACCGCATGGGCCGGCAGGGCGTGACCCCCGAGGCCGCGAAGGCCGCCGTGCGCCGCTCCAACACGCTGATCGGCGCCCTGGCCATCCAGCTGGGCGACGCCGACGCGATGCTGTGCGGGCTGGTGGGGCGCTTCGACCAGCACCTGGAGCACGTCGGCAACGTGATCGGCACGGCCAAGGGCGCGCCGGGCTTCGCGACGCTGAACGCCTTGATGCTGCAGGAGCGCACGCTCTTCATCGCGGACACCTATGTGAACGAAGACCCGAGCGCCGAGCTGCTCGCCAGCATCGCGATGATGTCGGCCGAGGAAGTGCGCCGCTTCGGCCTGCCGCCGAAGGTGGCCTTCCTCTCGCACAGCAACTACGGCTCGTCCAGCCGCGCCTCGGCGCGCAAGATGCGCCTGGCCCGGGACCTGTTCGCCAGGATGGCGCCGGATGTGGAATGCGATGGGGAGTTGCAGGGCGACTCGGCGCTGTCCGAAGCGGTGCGCGCTGGCAGCCTGGTGGATTCGACGCTCAGCGGTGAGGCCAACCTGCTGATCTGCCCCAGCCTCGATTCGGCCAACATCCTCTTCAACGTGCTCAAGATGACCGGAGGCCATGGCATCACCGTGGGGCCGATGCTGCTGGGCGCCGCCAAACCCGTGCACATCCTGACGCCGTCCTCGACCGTGCGGCGGGTCGTCAACATGACGGCGCTGGCCGCTGCGGGCGTCGCCTATTCCTGAGGCGAAAGCAGGCACCCGGCCCGCGCGGGCCGGGTGCCTGAAATTCCCGGCGCCCGAAGAGTCGCTTCGTTTCTAGCGGACGCGGCCGCGGCGGAACAGGTTGACGATCGCCAGCAGGATGATGGCGCCGATCAGCGAGACGACCAGGGAACCGATGCTGAAACCGTCATTGATCGTGCCGGTGCCGACCATCGGGGAGATCAGCCAGCCGCCGATGAAGGCACCGACGATGCCCACGATCACGTTCAGCAGGATGCCCTGCTGACCATCGGTCTTCATGATCAGGCTGGCGAGCCAGCCCACGATGCCACCTACGATTAGCCAGAGTATGAAACTCATCTGAGACTCCTTTGCCGCGAACGGCGTGTTGTTGAAAGCGAGCCGGCCCTCTCGGTTCCGACCACCGCCGCCAAGAAACGAACGGCCGGTGAACGCAAATATGGTCGTCAGCCATTGGCCGCAGCGTAGTCGCCCGTAAAGGCTCAGCGTGCGCGCTTGTCGCGTCGCCGCGTCGGACGCGCCCTACCTACTGACGGGCTGGATAAGTGCCCCGCAAGCCCCGGCCCGCCGCGGCGAAAATCCTGCTCCCGCTGCCGGCTGCGGCGCGCGCGTGGCGAACCTGCCGCGTGACATGGCCGGGTTCGGCCTGGCGATCGCGGCCAGGCGGGGCTCTGCTGCCGGGCGGTGGTCCCACGCCTGCAATCCCCGTCCTACGGCGCGACCGGCATCGCGCCGCCGCCGACGCGGTGCCTCCGCCGTCACGGCCGGGCTGCACGGCGTCCTAGACTTGCAATCAGTGACCCCGGATTTTTTGCAAGGAGCCCGACATGAATGCACCCGCCAACCACCACAGATCGCGCACCGGCCTGGTGTACTTCGGCGCCGCGGCCCTGCTCGCGATGACGGCCGCCACCGCCCAGGTCGCCACGGGCACACCCGGCGCCACGGGGATCGATGCGTCCGGCAGCTACCAGCGGGAAGTGCAGGCGTGCATGACCGGGCGCACGCAACAGGACCGCGACACCTGCCTGAGGGAGGCGCGTAACGCTCAGGCGGACAAGAAGCGTGGCCGCCTGGACAACGCCGGCGCGCAATTCCAGGCCAATGCGGCGGCTCGCTGCGAGGTGCTGAAGGGCGAGGACAAGGCCGCTTGCCAGGCCCGCGTCATGGGTTATGGCAGCACCTCGGGCAGCGTGGCGGGCGGCGGCCTGCTGCGGGAAATCGAAACCGTGGTGGTGCCCGAAGGCAGCGGTTCGGTGACGGTGGAGCCCAAGACGGACGATCCGGTGCTGCTGGTGCCGTCGACCAAGTGAAGCGTCTGCTTCCTGGATACAAGACAGCGGACAAGACAGCGGGCCCCTGCGGCCCGCTATTCGTGCACCACCGTGTGGCAGCTGCGCCGCAGATTTGTTGCCGAGCTGGCCATCCTGTAACGCTTTGCCCCGGAAACCGCCTGATTGAGACATCCAGTGACGTCCGCTAACGACCGGCCTTGGCCGGCTGGTCACTATCGGCGTTCCGTACCTGTTTTTTTACACCCAAAGGGTCCTCATGAGCATTGAAAGAAACTTCGCCACCGGCGCCGCACGAGCGATGCGCTGGATCGGTGCGTTGGGATTTGCGGCGGTACTCGCTGCCTGCGGCGGCGGAGGCGGCGGCAGCGCCAGCGCCAGCGCCGACGGCACACTGCGCGTGGCATTGACCGACGCGCCCAGCTGCGGCTATGACCACGTCTACGTCACGATCGAGAAGGTCAGCGTCCACAAGAGCGCGACCGCCTCCGATGCCGAGGCCGGATGGACCGACATGACCTTGTCGCCCGCTCGCCGGGTCGACCTGCTGGAGCTGACCAACGGCGTGCTGGAAGAACTCGGCACGATGCCGCTCGAAGCCGGCCAATACTCGCAGATCCGCCTGGTCCTGGCCAGCAACACCGGCACCGGCACCACCAGCGTCGCCAACGCGGTGCAGCCCACCGGCGGCACGCTGACGGCGCTCACGACCCCGAGCGGCCAGCAAAGCGGCCTGAAGCTGAAAGCCAACATCGACGTCGCCGCCGGCCAGATGGCCGACGTGGTGCTGGACTTCGACGCCTGCAAGTCGATCGTCAAGGCGGGCAATTCCGGCCAGTACATCCTCAAGCCCGTGATCGCGGTCGTGCCGCGCGTGGTTTCCGGCGTGACTGGCTACGTGACGACCACGCTGTCACTGGGCAGCACGACCGTGGCCATGCAGCAGAACGGCGTGACCGTCCGCTCGACGGCGCCCGACGCCACCGGCAGGTTCTCGATTCCGTTCCTGGGCACCGGCACCTACACGCTGGTCGTGACGTCGGACGGGCACGCCACCGCGGTCATCACCAACGTTCCCGCCGGCACCACGACGACGGTGGTCAGCGGAACCGCGACAGCCATCGCACCGCCGGTTTCCGCCATGGCGGACATCCAGGGCGCGGTGACGACGACGACCGTTTCCGGCAGCACCACCGTCTCGCACATCCTGACCGACGCCACGGCGACGGCGCTGCAGGCGCTGACCGGCGGACCCACGATCAGCCTGGGCAGCAAGGCTGTCGACGCGACGCTGGGGACATACAGCTTCAGGCTGCCCGTCGAGGCACCCGTGAAGGCCGCATACCCCTCGACCACGCTCACCGCGGATACCGCCGTGAAGGGCAAGTACCAGATCCAGGTCGAGTCGCCCGGGCGCACGACGCTTCAACTGCCGGGCGATATCAGCAGCGGCAGCGCGGCCACGGTGAATTTTGCGTACGGCCCTTGATGGGCTGACGGCAACAGGATGTAGACGGGAACCGGTCCTACAGACCCCTGTAGGACGGTCGCTACGCTAAAGCGACCGTGTTCAAGTCTACTTCCATCGATTCGCGAACCGGGCCCGAGGGCCCGGTTTCACGTGGGCTCTCGGCGCCCATTTTTTACACCAGCCTCATGGCAGTGGTCCTGGGGTTCGGCGTGTTCTTCGACCACACGGCGGCCACCACCGCCAGCAGCCCCGAGGCCGCGGCCGCGCTGCAGGCCGACCTCGCGCGCCAAAGCGCCTCCGCCAACGTGCGCGAGATCGCGCAGTGGGCGATCGATTCGGGCGACCATGCCGGCCTGCCTTTCGTGGTGGTGGACAAGGAGCGCGCGCGCCTGTTCGCCTTCGATGGGATGGGCCGCTTGCAGGCCAGCGCGCCGGTCCTCCTGGGCGCGCTGCGCGGGGACGCGGCCGACCCACCCGCGACGCCGGCGGGCCGCTTCGTCACCCACACCTGGCCATCGGCGCGAACGGACGCGATCGTCTGGGTCAATGGTGACGTCGCGCTGTCGCTGTACGCGCTTCCGTCGCCGGCTTCGCCGGGGCGCGGCCTTCAGCGCCTGGCCTCGGACCGCGTGGAGGACAAGCGGATCTCGGACGGCTCGCTGCATGTGGCGAGCGATTTCTACCAGCAGTTCCTGGCGCCGCTGCGCAGCCAGGGCAGCGTCGCCTACGTGCTGCCGGAGGTGCAGGCTATGCACGGCATGTTCGCTTCCCCGGGCGTGCGCATCGCGCGGACCCCCGGGTCCACCGCGACGAGGAGGCCCTCATGAGCGACAGCCCGACCGACAAGCCGGCGAAACCCCGGGCGAAGCACGGAACACCCAGCGAAGTGAGCTGGGACGGCGGCGCCGGGCGCCAGCCTTATGCCAACCAGGGTGCGGAAGAAGCGGAGCAAACCGGCGGGGGTGACGAATTCCCCGGCGGCGACCGCGGCGAGCTGTCGGGGCGCAACCTCGAGCAGCAGGACGCGGTCAGGACTAAGCCGTGATCAGATGACGTTGAGCAGCATCAGCAGCACAACGACCAGGAGCGGCACGCCGAGAAGCCAGAGAATGACGGGCATTTGATTTCTCCCAGGTGGGTGGACACCTGGAAGTTACGCTCGCGGCGCCATGCGGCCTGCGCGGCGTTGCCCCCAAAGACGGTAGGCACCTGCCTACAGTTGTGTAGCCCGTGGGGTGCGCTCAGTTGAGGGTGGCGGCCTGCAGCGGCACGCGGGGGCCGCTCGACGCCGCCACGGCGCCGTCGCCCGACTGCGCCCTGCGCCAGGCGGCCGGCGGCAAACCGAACTCGCGCCGGAACGCGCGGTTGAACGCCGCGTCGGTCTCGTAACCGACCTGCCCGGCCACGCGTGTGATCGACTGCGAGCCTTCGCGCAGCAGCTCCGCACCCAGCGCCATGCGCAGCTTGCCAAGGTAGCTCATCGGCGACTGGCCGACGAAATGGCTGAAGCGCTCGGCCATCACCGAGCGCGACACGCTGGCTTCCCGCGCGAGGCTCTCCACCGTCCACGCATGGGCGGGCCGCTGGTGCATCTGCGCCAGCGCGCAGCCCACCACGGTGTCGCGCAGGCCCGCCAGCCACCCGGTCTGGTCGGGGGCCAGCGCCTCCATGTGCCGCCGCACGACCTCGATGAACAGCACCTCCGACAGCTTGGTGAGCACGCCTTCGCCGCCCGGGCGCGGCGACAGCGCCTGCCCGGCCGCATGGCGGATGGACGTGTCGAGCCAGTCCATCCCGGGGTCGCCACGCAGCGTGACGAGCACGACCCGCGGCAGCGCGGAGAACACGGGCCGGCACAGGCGCGCATCGCAGCTCAGGTAGCCGCAGATGAACTGCGCCGGCTCGCCGGTGCCGGCGGGGTCGCCGAAGCGGATCTGGCCGCGCGGCTTGCGCAGCAGCGCGGCGAGGTCCACGTCGAAGCGCGGCGCCCGGCCGTCCAGGGACGCCATCATGTGCGCGTCGCCATGCGGGCAGACGATAACGTCGCCCGCGCGCAGATGCAACGGTGGCATGCCGTCGAGCGTGACGTGGCACTCGCCCTGTGTCAGCAGGTGGTAGATGACCAGCTGCTCGCTTCGCGCATGCAGCTGGTCGGCGTCGAGCCCGGCCGCGCCCGGGGTCGCCACGCACCACGGCGCGGTGAAGTCGACGTAGAAGAACGAGGCGCGGCGCAGGCGCACTCCCTTGAGCAGTTCCGACAGGGCATCCATGGGCGAGATTGTCCGAGCTTCGCGCGCGCTTGTCGACGCCCGCGGCGGCTCTGCAGGAGCCCCGCGGAAGGGCAGAAAACAAAGCCGGACGATCGGACAACGTGAGTTGGTGACATTCCGCACGGCCCGGTGCCCGGGTGAAAAACCGCGGATTCCAGGTCAGGACGCAACCGGCAGGTGCGTTCGACACTGCGACTCCGCCGTTCTCCCGGCGGTCGTCACACCAACCATCCAAGGAGTCTTTCACCATGAACGCAGTTCTTTCCCCCTCCGCCGCGACCGATCCGCTGGTCGCCCTCAAGCACAAGCAGCAGGCCGCCTGGGCCAGCGGCGACTATTCCGTGGTCGGCACCACGCTGCAGATCGTCGGCGAGACAGTGTGCGAAGCGGCCGACGTGCAGTCCGGCGAGGACGTGCTCGACGTGGCGGCCGGCAACGGCAATGCCACGCTCGCGGCCGCCCGCCGCGGCGCCGCGGTCGTCTCGACCGACTACGTGAACCCCCTGCTGGAAGCCGGCCGCGCGCGCGCCGCGGCCGAGCACCTGCCGGTCGAGTTCCGCACCGCCGACGCCGAGGACCTGCCCTTCGCCCCGCACCGCTTCGACGTGGTGCTGTCCACCTTCGGCGTCATGTTCACCGCCGACCATGCGCGCGCTGCCGGAGAGCTGCTGCGCGTGACGCGCCCCGGCGGGCGTATCGCGATGGCCAACTGGACGCCCGACGGCTTCATCGGCCAGCTCTTCAAGACGCTGGGCCGGCACTTGCCGCCGGCCGCCGGCGCGCGCTCGCCCGCGCTGTGGGGCACCGAGGCGTACCTCAAGGAGCTGTTCGGCGGCGGCGCGGCCGAGTTGCGCTGCACCAGGCGCGAATTCAACTTCCGCTATCGCTCGCCGCAGGAATTCGTGCAGGTCTTCCGCCAGTGGTACGGCCCGGTGCACAAGGCGTTCGGCGCGCTCGGCGACAAGGCCGGCGCGCTCGAGGCCGACATGCTCGCGCTGATGGAGCAGTGCCGGCGTGCCGACGCGAAGACGCTGGTGGTGCCCGGCGAGTACCTCGAGGTCGTGGTGGTGCGCTCATGACGCAGCCAGCAGACTGCCGCCTCTTCGGGGTGGACAGCTGATGGACGCGAGCAACATCGCGCGCGCGCAGCCGAACGTCCGCGAGGCGGGAACCGGCCCCGGCGTCGTATGCCTGCATTCCAACGCCGCCAGCGCCGCGCAGTGGGGCGGGCTGATGGTGCTGCTCGCGCCGCGTTACCGCGTGCTGGCGCCGGAGCTCTGGGGCGCCGGCGACAGCCCCGCCTGGCGCGAGCGTCGGCCGCGGCGCCTCGACGACGAAGTGAACCTGATCGAACCCGTGCTGGACCATGCCGGGCCCGGCGCGGTGCTGGTGGGCCACTCATACGGCGCCGCGGTGGCGCTGCGCGCCGCGCTGCGGATGCCGAGCCGCATCCGTGCGCTGGCGCTGTACGAGCCGACGCTGTTCTCGCTGCTGGACCAGGAGTCGGCCGCGCCGAACGAAGCGGACGGCATCCGGCTCGCCGCCGCCGCCGCGGCGCAGGCAATGGACCGCGGCGACCTCGAGGCGGCAGCACGCGGCTTTATCGACTACTGGACGGGCGCCGGCAGCTTCGACCGCATGCCGGCCGCGCGGCGCGCACCGATCGCGCGCAGTATGGTCGACGTGCGGCACTGGGCGCACGCGCTGTTCAGCGACGACGCGACCGCGGCCCGCTTCGCGGCGCTGCGCATCCCGGTGCTCTACATGACCGGGTCGGACAGCCCGGCTTCGGCGCGCGGCGTGGCACGCATCCTCGTCTCCGCGCTGCCCGGCGTCACGGCACGGGTGTTCCCGGGCCTCGGCCACATGGGCCCGCTGGCCGACCCCAGCGCCGTCAACGGCGCCATCGAACGATTCCTCCACCAGCTCGACGCGCGCTGAACGCACGAGCACGATACGTTTTCAAGGACACATCATGAGACCGATTCCATCCCTCATCGTTGCCGCAGCGGCGTTCGCCGCCGGCGCTTCCCATGCCGACGCCGTGACCGACTGGAACACGCGCGCAGGCGACTTCATCGCCGAGGCGAAGATGGGCACCCCGCCCGCCGTGCGCCTGATGGCGCTGGTGCAGACCGCCGTGCACGAGGCCGTCGGCGACGCATCCGCGCGCCAGCCGGATGCCTCCGCGCGCGGTGTCGCGATCGATGCCGCCGTGGCGGCCGCGAACCGCGCGGTGCTCGTGAAGGCCCTGCCCGCGCAGGAAGCCGCGATCACGACCGCCTACAAGGCGACCGTGGCGGCGCTGCCCGAAGGCGCAGCCCGCGCCACCGGCGTCGACGCCGGCGAGAAAGCCGGGCAGGCCGTGCTCGCGGCGCGCGCCGACGACGGCGCGGCCGGCGGCGGCGAGCCGTACCGGCCGCATTCGCAGGCGGGCGCCTACGTGCCCACCGCCAGCCCGGCGGCGCCGCACTGGGCGGTGCGCCGGCCCTGGCTGCTGGCGCGGCCCGACCAGTTGCGCCCGGCAGCACCGCCGGCCCTCGCGAGCGCGGCCTGGGCACGCGACTACAACGAAGTCAAGGCGTACGGCAGCAAGTCGAGCGCCGTGCGCAGCGCGGACCAGACCGACGCCGCGCGCTTCTGGGAGTTCTCGCTGCCCTCGATCTACTTCGGGATCGTGCGCTCGGTGGCCGCCGCGCCCGCCCGCACGGCGGCGCAGAACGCGCGCCTGTACGCAGCCGCCGCGCAGGCGATGGACGACGGCCTCATCGCCGTCTTCGACGCGAAGTACCACCATCACTTCTGGCGCCCGGTCACCGCGATCCGCAATGGCGACAAGGACGGCAACGACGCGACCGAACGCGAGGCCGGCTGGACTTCCTTCAGCGACGCGCCGCTGCACCCGGAATTCCCGAGCGCGCACAGCATCCTGGCGGCCGCGGTCGGCGCGGTGCTGCAGGCCGAAATCGGCAACGGTCCCGTGCCGGTGCTCGCCACCTCGAGCCCGACGGCCAAGGGCGCCGTGCGCCGCTGGCACCGCATCGACGACATGGTGCAGGAAGTGGCCAACGCCCGCATCTGGGAGGGCATCCACTACCGCTTCTCGACGGAAGCGGGCGTGACCATGGGACGGCGCATCGGCGAACTCGCGGTGGCGAAGTTCGGGGAACGTTAACGGCGTGATGGAGCGGACACCCGGCGCTGCAAGCGGCCTGATTGACTTTGCCCGGGCTTGCCGTTAGGGTCGGCAACTCAACAGCAGGGGCCCATCACCATGATCGTCTGGGGCGAAGCGGCGTCGTTCGCGCACGAGGCCAATGGCATGACGATGGGCGACATCACCGCGTCGGCCCGGGTCGCCACGGACCTGGACGAGATCATCGTGTTCCGCTCCAGCGGGCCCTGGTGCAAGCGCTGGATCGACTGGGGCCACCCGACCAAGAATTTCCACGTCAAGGGCAAGAGCTCGGACTGGGGCCCGCACGCGGGCCTGGTTCCCTACAACGGGATCTACAGCAAGGTGGGCGCCGACGCGGCCAAGGCAGCCAAGGGCACCGACGCCAACGACCACGGGGTGGCTTCGGGCTTCTCCGCGCGCACGCAGCTGTACATGTCGCGCCTGCAGATCGCCCGGCAGGCGACCGCACCTGAAGGCGGCAGGACCGCGCTGCTCCAGTGCATGGAGCTGCCCGACAGCCGCGACCTGATGCTGCTGGCCGCCCGCAGCGGTGCCGGCGCCACGCGCGTGATCTTCCGCGCCGTGTACGAGCGCCCCACCAACAACTACAAGATCCTCGTGTGGCCGTTCACCGAGAGGCTGCAGAACCCCTTCCAGGTGGCCGGCATCGCCGACCTGGCGCGCTACCGGCCGTTCGAGGTGATGACATCCACCGAGGTCGGCGCCAACAACCTGCCGCTGACGGGTGACTACGACCTGATGGCGGTCTGTCCCACCTGGGCCCAGTACGGCAGCAAGAGCTCGCGCGTGATCCGCAAGGCCGGCATCCACCTGGCCAGCGGCGCGGTGCACAACGACCTCTCGTTCGACGCGGGCGTCGGCATGGACAACGTCATGGACACGCGCTTCCACACGATGGGCAAGGCCACGGCCAACGCCGCGCTGCCGATGGTCAAGCGCGGCGAGGCCGTCAAGTACAAGGACGGCAAGGCGGTGAACCGCCTGCCGAACCTGAGCGACTTCCACGACCGGCAGAAGTGGTACCAGCAGGGCAGCGGCTTCTCGTCGGCATCGCTCGACCTGGTCTTCGACCAGTCGAAGGACCGCGAGCACCAGGACATGGGCAACCTCACGCCCCGGATCCTGCGCTGCATTAACGCGCTGAACGATGCCATGGGCGCCACCGGCACCAAGTCGGCTCTGCGCCGTGTGCACCACAACGCCGAGTCGCACCGCAACCGCAAGTGGGCGGCGATCACCGAGATCGACATGCGGACCAGGAAAGACGGCGACAAGTTCGGCGACGGCTTCCCCATGACATCCTTCCACCCCAGCCGCCTCGTCAACGGCGGCTATTTCCAGAACCAGGTGTGCACCATCGAAACCCTGGACGAGTTCAAGGTCTACGCCCAGAAGGTGAAGGAAGCCGGCTTCTACATGCCCAAGAACTGGATCTGGAACATCCTGTGACGGCGTAAAATCTGCCCCGCATCGGAAGCGTGGCAGAGCGGTCCGATTGCACCGGTCTTGCTCAACGCGCAAGCGTTGGGGGGATACTCATATTGCGAAGCAATGTGAGTAGCCACCAAAACCGGCCGAGGAGAGTTGGCAGAGCGGTTGAATGCACCGGTCTTGAAAACCGGCGACGTCGCAAGACGTCCGTGAGTTCGAATCTCACACTCTCCGCCACCGGGCGGCGTCTTCGCATCGAGGAGGTGAGTCCCACGACGACCGGCGCTCGAGGGCGACGGCCGCCTCGAGACGCCCGTGACGACAGGCGTCCCGGCGGCGCCAGACACCTTCCGCGCGGCCATGCTCCAGGCGTATGCCGTCAACGAGGTCGAGCGTGTGGGCGGCGGCGGGCGTCGCACCGCGGTCGGGCCCCTGACGCGGCGTCAATGCTTCTTCGAGTGCTTCGGCTCCGCTGGCGGCTGGGGCTGCGGCGCCGCGCCGCTGCCGGGCGCCGGCACCCGCTTCTGGATGAGCGCATCCATCGCGCTGGCCGCGCCCCTTCCGGTGGAGGGGGCGCCCTGTTTGGGTTTTCGGGGAGCGTTGTGCTTGGCGTGCATAGGAACCTCGTTCCCTGTACTGCGCAGAAGCCCAATCTAGTTTCCGGGGCGCGCAGTGGATGTAGGCAGGCCCACACTCACCTCGTAGGAAGCTCCCCCTGCCCAGCTCCCGCGCGGGCCGGGCGCCGCCCCACCCGCCTGCCTCAGACCGCCAGGTTCCGCAATTCGCGCAGCGCCACCGAGAGCATCGCGAGGTCCGGCACCACGGTGTCGGCGAGCTCGGCCACCAGCCGCCGCGCACGCGCGAAGGTCATCGGGTTGCGCGCCTCCCATGCGGAAAGCCGCTCGCCGGCCGGGCCGGCGTGACGGCTGACAGCGTCCAGCGCGATCGAACGTTGCAGGTCCGCCAGGTCGTCGGCCAGGGCCACCTTGGCCATGCCCTGCCAATGCGTTTCTGCCGGCAGCAGGTCGATCTGCTGGCGCAACTTCTCCAGGCCCAGGCGCTCGCCGATGCCGAAGTGCACCTCGCTGGTCGCGTCCAGCGGCGTGTGGCCGGCTTCCGCGACCTCGGCAATATCGAGCGCGCTGAACAGGCGGTCGGCCGCGCCCACCTGCTGCGCCAGCGGCTGGGGCACGCCGGCCTGGACCCAGGCGGTAACCCGTGCCGAGCCAGCGGTCTCGGGCTCCAGCCGCGCACGCAGCGCGTTGACCGCGGGCAGCAGTTTCTCCGCGGCACGCTCCATCGGCTCTTCCAGCCGGCGCGAGCGCAGGAACCAGGTCGTGGCGCGCGTGACGAGGCGCCGCCACTCGATGATCATTTCGCTCTGGACGCTGTCGGGCACCTTGTTGTCCAGTGCCTCGATGCCCTGCCAGAGTGCGACGCTCGCGAACACCTCGCGCGCCAGCAGGTAGGCGCGCACCACGTGCGCGGGCGTCGCCCCGGTCAGCTCGGACAGCTGGTGCACGAAATTCGAGCCCACGCGGTTGACCATGCTGTTGAGCACGTGCGTCGCGATGATCTCGCGGCGCAGCGGATGGCGCGGGATGAAGCCCGCGAAGTCGCGCTTGAGCAGTGACGGGAAGTAGCGCTGCAGCGCGGTGGCCACCCACGGGTCTTCCGGCAGGTCCGAGGCGACCAGTTCGTCCGACAGCCACATCTTGCTGTACGCCAGCAGCACGGCGCGTTCGGGTGTCGTCAGGCCCAGACCCTTGGCCTTGCGCTCGGCCAGTTCCTCGTCGGTCGGCAGGAACTCGATGGCACGGTTCAGACGGCCGTTCTTCTCGAGGAAGCGCATGAAACGCCCGTCCTCGTCGATCTGCGCCGCGGCCAGCCGGCGGCCGACGGACAGGGCCTGCGTCTGGAAGTAGTTGTCGCGCAGCACCAGCGCGGCGACGTCGTCGGTCATCGTCGGCAGGATGGCGTTGCGCTCCTCGGGCGTGAGCTTGCCTTGCGCCACCGCCAGGCCCAGCAGGATCTTGATGTTCACCTCATGGTCGGACGTGTCCACGCCAGCCGAGTTGTCGATGGCGTCGGTGCAGAGGCGCACGCCCGACAGCGCCGCCTCGATGCGGCCGCGCTGCGTGAAGCCGAGGTTGCCGCCCTCGCCCACCACCTTGCAGCGCAGTTCCGAGCCGTTGATGCGCAGCGCGTCGTTGGCCCGGTCGCCGACGTCGGCGTGGGTCTCGCTCGACGCCTTCACGTAGGTGCCGATGCCGCCGTTGTAGAGCAGGTCCACCGGCGCCCTGAGGATCGCGGACAGCAGTTCCGTCGGCGCCAGCTTGTCGGCGTCGATGCCCAGCGCGGCGCGCGCCTGGGGCGAGATCGGGATCGACTTCTCCGATCGGGCCCAGACGCCGCCGCCTTCGGAAATCGATGTCGTGTCGTAGTCCGCCCACGAGGAGCGCGGCAGCGCGAACAGGCGCTGGCGCTCGGCGAACGACGCCTGGGAGTCCGGCTGCGGGTCGATGAAGACGTGGCGATGGTCGAAAGCGGCCACCAGCTTGATGTGCTTCGACAGCAGCATGCCGTTGCCGAACACGTCGCCCGACATGTCGCCGATGCCGACCACCGTGAAATCGGAGGACTGCGTATCCAGCCCCATCTCGCGGAAGTGGCGCTTGACGCTTTCCCAGGCGCCGCGCGCCGTGATGCCCATCGCCTTGTGGTCATAGCCGACGCTGCCGCCCGAGGCGAAGGCGTCGCCCAGCCAGTGGCCGTACTCCAGGCTCACCGCGTTCGCGTAGTCGGAGAAGGTCGCCGTGCCCTTGTCGGCGGCGACCACCAGGTAGGGGTCGTCGCCGTCGATGCGCACCACCTGCGGCGGAGGCACCGGCTGGCCGCCGGCCAGGTTGTCGGTGATGTCGAGCAGGCCGCGCAGGTAATCCTGGTAGCAGGCCACGCCTTCCTTCATGAAGGCCTCGCGGGCGGTGGCGGGCGGCGCCTTCTTCAGCACGAAACCGCCCTTGGAACCCACGGGCACGATCACGGTGTTCTTCACCATCTGTGCCTTGACCAGGCCCAGCACCTCGGTGCGGAAGTCGTCCGGCCGGTCCGACCAGCGCAGGCCGCCGCGCGCGACCTTGCCGCCGCGCAGGTGGATGCCTTCGAACCGCGGCGAGTACACGAAGATCTCGTACAGCGGCCGCGGCTGCGGCAGGCCCGGGATCTTCGCGGAGTCGAACTTCATGGAGAGGAACGTCCGGCGCGGGCCGGGCGCGCCCGAATGGCCGGTGCCGGTGCGCCAGAAATTGGTGCGCAGCGTGGCATCCACCAGCGCCAGCAGCTGGCGCAGCACGCGGTCTTCCGACAGGTTGCTGACTTTTTCCAGCGCCTTCTCGATGCCGTTGACCTGGGCGGCGGCGCCCTGGGCGTCGGCGCGCTCGGGATCGAAGCGCAGCTTGAACAGGCCGACCAGCATCCGCGCGATCCGCGGGTGAGCGGCGAGCGTGGAGGAGATCGTGGCCTGCGACTGCGCGAAGCCAATCTGCTTCAGGTACTTGGCGTAGGCACGCAGCACCACGACTTCTTCCGCGGCGAGTCCCGCGAGGAGCACGAGCCGGTTGAAATCGTCGCTCTCGATCTCCCCGCGCAGGACGCGGGCGAAGGCGTCCTCGAACAGGCGGGCCAGCGTCTCGGTCTCGATCTCGCCCGACACCGGCGCCTGCAGTTCGAAGTCGTGCAGGGAGATGGCCTGCGCGTCGCTGGGCCCACCGATCATGTAGCTCGACTCGGCGATCACGCGCGCACCCATGTGCTCGAACATCGGCAGGCTGTCGGACAGCACCAGCGGCGGGCCCAGGCGGTACACCTTCAGGCCGAGCGCGCCGGGCTCGCCGCCGGGCGGCTGGTAGAGCGCCAGCTGCAGCGGCGATCCGGCGGAAACCGTCGACAGCTTGCGCACGTCGGGCACGGCGTCGCGGGCCGGCACGCGGTCACGGTAGGCGGCCGGGAACGCCGCGCTCCAGCGCTTGAACAGCGCCAGGCCCGTGCCCTCGCCTTCCGCTGCGACCAGGCTGTCGCGCAATTCGTCGTCCCAACGGCGCGCGACGGCGGCAAGCGTGCGCTCCAGGTCCTTGCGCTCGTACGGCGGGATCTGCCCGGGGTTGGTCCGCACGGTGAAATGGATGCGCGCCAGCACGGCGTCGCTGAGCAGCACGTCGAATTCCGCGCTGGTGCCGTCCAGCGCGGAAAGCAGGATGCGCTGAAACTTGACCCGCAGGTCCGTCGAATAGGCCTCGCGCGGCACGTACACCATGCAGGAGACGAAGCGGTCGAACGGGTCACGCCACATGAACAGGCGCAGGCGCTGGCGCTCGCCCAGGGCGACGATGCCCAGCGCCGTTTCGTACAGCGCCTCGTCGGGGATCTGGAACAGCTCGTCGCGCGGATAGGTCTCCAGGATGTGGTCGAGCGCCTTGGACAGGTGGCCGCCGGGCGGCAGGCCCGCGCGCGTGGCGATGGCTTCCACCTTGCCGCGCAGCAGCGGCGTCTCGGCGACCCGCGCGCTGTACGCGGTCGACGTGAAGAGGCCGATGAAGCGGTGCTCGCCGATCACCTCGCCGGCGGCGTTGTAGCGCTTGACGCCGATGTAATCGGTGTAGCCGGCGCGATGCACCGTGGAGCGGGTGTTGGCCTTGGTCACCACCAGCACGGGGAGCGGCGCCTTGGCCAGGGTGCGCGCCTGCGCGGGCAGGGCCGCGAAACTGGCGGAGAGCTTCTCGTCCTGGGTTTCGCGCAACAGCCCCAGCCCGCTGCCGCGCACCAGCCGCAGCGCCTCCATGCCGTCCTCCTGCACGAGGTCGTGCTGGCGGTAGCCCAGCAGCGTGATGTGGTCGTCGGCCAGCCACTGCAGGAAGGCCCGGCTCTCCGAGACGACCGACTGCGGCAGCGAAGCGGGAGCCCGCCCCAGTTCCACGATGGCCTCGCGCAGCCGGTCCAGCATGGGCCGCCAGTCGGTGACGGCGGCGCGCACGTCGGCGAGCACGCGCTCGATGCCGGCCGCCAGCGCGTCGCGCTGCTCGTTGTCCACGAGGCGGTCTACCTCGATGTGCATCCAGGATTCGCGGGACACCCCGTGCGTTCGGCCGTTGCCGTTGGCGCCGATCGACAGCAGCTTGCCTTTGGCGTCACGCTCTACGGCGAAGATCGGATGCACGATCAGGTGCAGCATCAAGCCTTGGCGGTTGATCTCCAGGCTGGTGGAATCGACCAGGAACGGCATGTCGTCGTTGACGATCTGGATCACCGTGTGCCGCGAAGTCCACCCGTCTTCGCCGGGCGTGGGCCCGAAGATGCGGACCTTGGGGCGGCCCGGCTCGCGCACGTCGCCCAGCTGCAGGTGCGAGAGCAACGTGCCGAGCAGGTCCTCGGGCGTGCGTTCGGCCAGGTCGTCCGGGTCGACCCGGTTGAAGTATTCGCGGGCCACGCTCTCCACGGCCTGGGCGCGCTGCGCGTCCAGCCGCGAGGCGGCCAGCGCCAGCACGGCTTCGACGCGGTTGTGCAGCACTTGGGCGGGTGCATTCATGGGGTTGTCTCTCGTTATGGGCGGTGCGGCCGGGCGCGCCCGGCCTTATGCGCGGAAGACATACTCTAGGCGCAGCCCAGCCCGAGCGCAAATGCCGTATCGGCGCAGGCCCATGCAAAGATCGCATGCCACAAGGTGGCACTTTGTTGCGCCGCGTCAGAGCGCGCTGAGGAACAAGGCCTGAAGATCGCTCAGGAAGTCGAATCCGCGCCCGGTGGGCCGCACCCGGGCCAGGTCCCGCTCGACCAGGCCGCGGCGCTCGGCCTCCTGCAGCGGCTGCTCGATGGCGCTCAGCGACAGCCCCGTGCGCTCCGTGAATTGCGCCAGCGCAAAGCCTTCGCGCAGCCGCAGGGCATTGAGCATGAACTCGAACGGCAGGTCGGCGCGGGCCACCTCGTCGTCCTGCGCCAGCGGCTGGCCCGCCAGCGCGTGGTCCATGTACAGCCTGGGCTCGCGAAAGCGTACCTGCCGCACCACGCGGTGCGGAAAGCTGATCTTGCTGTGCGCGCCCGCGCCGATCCCGAGGTAGTCGCCGAACTGCCAGTAGTTCAGGTTGTGCCAGCAGCGGTGGCCGGCCTTGGCGTAGGCCGAGACCTCGTAGCGGTCCATGCCGGCGCCGGCCGTCATTTCCGTGATCCGGTCCAGCATCGCGTAGGCCATGTCGTCGTCGGGCACCCGCGGCGGGAACTTGGCGAAATACGTGTTCGGCTCGATCGTCAGGTGATAGACGGACAGGTGCGGCGGCATCAGCGCCAGCGCCTGCACCATGTCCTGCTCCAGCTGCGCCATGGTCTGGCCCGGCAGCGCGTACATCAGGTCGAGGTTGAACGTGTCGAACGCGAGGATGGCTTCCTCCAGCGCCGCGATCGCCTGGGCCCGGTCATGCACCCGGCCGAGCGACTGCAGGTGGGCGTCGTTGAAGCTTTGCACGCCGACCGACAGGCGCGTCACGCCGGCGGAGCGGAACGCGCGGAACCGGTCCTTCTCGAAAGTGCCGGGGTTCGCCTCCAGCGTGATCTCGCAGTCGGGCTCCAGCTTCAGGCGCGCGCGCAGGTCGCCCAGCAGGCGGTCGATCGCCTGCGGCGAGAAGAGGCTGGGCGTGCCGCCGCCGATGAAGATGCTGTGCACGGGGCGGCCCCAGATGAGGGGCAGGGCCGATTCGAGGTCCGCCACCAGGGCATGAAGGTAGCGCTGCTCGGGCATCTCACCGGGGCGAATCTCGTGCGAGTTGAAATCGCAGTACGGGCATTTCTTCAGGCACCAGGGCAGGTGCACGTAAACCGACAGCGGTGGCAGCGCCGGCAGCTGCAACGTGCCGGGGCGCAGGTAATGCTGGACATTCTTCACGTCCGCGGTAGAGGTCACGACAGCCATCAAGCCTCCGGAAGGCCGCCCTCAGGAGGCCGGGGACCCCTCGGGGGGCAGTGCAGCGGCGCAGCTGCAAACGTGGGGGCCAACCAGTTTTCGCGGATCAGCTCCAGCATTTGCCGTGCCGCCTTGCCCCGGTGGCTGTTCGCGTTCTTCACCTCCACCGGCAGTTGCGCGAAGGTCTGGCCGAACTCCGGAATGAACATCACCGGGTCGAAGCCGAAGCCGTTGGTGCCGCCCGGCTCACGCGCGATCTCCCCGGCCACGCGGCCAACCGCGATCAGCGGTTCGGGGTCGTCGGGCGTGCGAACGGCAACGAGCGTGCTCACGAGCGCGGCGCGCCGGTTGGGTTCATCGCGCAGCTGCTCGAGCAGCGCCTTGATGTTGTTGCCGTCGCCTTTTTCGTAGCCGAACTGGGTCGCATAGAAGGCCGTGTCCACGCCGGGCAGGCCATCGAAGGCGTCCACGCACAGCCCCGCGTCGTCCGCGATCGCCGGGAGGCCGCTGGCGAGCGACGCATGGCGGGCCTTGGCGAGCGCGTTCTCGACGAAAGTGCGAAAGGGCTCCTCGGCCTCGTCGATGCCCAGCTCGGCCTGGCTCACCAGCTCGATGTCCAGTGGCGCGAACATCGATCGAAGCTCCGCGAGCTTGCCGGGGTTGTTGGACGCGAGGACGATTTTCTTGACCATGGGGGATTTTCGCCCCAACGTCACTCCGCGAGGGCCTTTTCCTGGAGCAGCACCAGCTCGGCGATCCCCTTCTCAGCCAGCCGCAGCAGCTCATCCATCTCGGCGCGCGTGAAGGCGGCGCCCTCCGCGGTGCCCTGCACCTCGACATAGTGGCCCGCGCCGGTCATGACGACGTTCATGTCGGTGTCGCAGCCCACGTCCTCGGTGTATTCCAGGTCGAGCACGGGGGTGCCCTGCACGATGCCCACCGAAACGGCTGCGACAGGGCCGAGGATCGGCGAGGCGATCAGCTTGCGCTCGCCGATCAGCTTGTTGACCGCATCCTGCGCGGCCACGAAGGCGCCGGTGATCGCGGCGGTGCGGGTGCCGCCATCGGCCTGCAGCACGTCGCAATCGACCTGGATGGTGCGCTCGCCGAGCGCCTTCAGGTCGAACACGGCGCGCATCGAGCGGCCGATCAGGCGCTGGATTTCCTGCGTGCGGCCGCTCTGCTTGCCCTTGGCGGCCTCGCGGTCGCTGCGCGTGTGGGTCGAACGGGGCAACATGCCGTACTCGGCCGTCACCCAGCCTTCGCCGCTGCCGCGCTTGTGCGGCGGCACCTTGTCTTCCACCGATGCGGTGCAAAGCACCTTGGTGTTGCCGAACTCGATCAGCACCGAACCTTCGGCGTGGATGGTGTAGCCGCGGGTGATGCGCACCGGGCGCAGCTGGTTTGCGGCGCGGCCGCCGCTTCGGACGAATGTCATCTTGTTCTCAGGTTTTCCGGGCAGCCGAGCGCCGGATGGCCTCGTTGATCTCGGCGATGGAGCGCTCGATGGCGGCATCGTCGAGGTCCTCGACCATGGTGTCGAGCACGCCTGCCTGGATGGTGGAAGCAAACACACCGTCGCTGATGCTGTCGGTGGAGATGCCGCGGGTGGATTCGAAGGAGTCGGGGGTTTCCCACTCCAGGGCGATCACGGTGACGTTGTCGCTGTGGTCGCCGCCGTTGCGAAGCGCCGCCTCGACGAGGTCGGGCACGGCCTCGGACACGGGCTGCATGGAAAGGTGCCGCACGATGTCGATGTCGGGGAGGCTGCCCCACAGGCCGTCGGAGCACAGCAGGATCTTGTCGCCCTGCTGCAGCGTCACCGGGCCGGTGATGTCGAAGACCGGCTTGGTGGGCGAACCCAGGCAGGTGAAGAGGATGTTGCGGTTGATGCGGTCCATGCGCACCACGCCGGCGCCGCTTTGCTGCTCGAGGTAGGAGTGATCGCGCGTTCGCGTGAGCAGCTCGCCGTTGCGCACCACGTACAGCCGCGAATCGCCGCAATGGACCCAGGTGGCGGCCGTGCCCTGCACGATCGCGGCGACGAGCGTCGTGCGCGGCGTGTCCAGCATGCCCTTCTCGCTCGCGTAGCGGATGATCTGGTGGTGCGCGGCCATGAGCGACGTGGACAGGAATTCCGTCACGTCCTTCACGAGGGGCCGGGCTTCCTTCTGGTACAGCGCGGAGACGGTCTGCAGCGCCAGCTGGGCCGCGACCTCCCCCTCCGGGTGGCCGCCCATGCCGTCCGCCAGCACGAACAGGCCCGACTCCCGCGTGTAGCAATAACCCATGCGGTCTTCGTTCTTTTCGCGGCCGCCCTTGCGGCTGATCTGGAAGACGGAAAATTTCATTTGGCCTTCGCCCCGAACTGCGTGGCGCGCTTCACGTTCTTCTTGGTGTCGGACACCATGTTGTCGAACTGCAGGCGCATCTTCTCGCCCACCGACAGCTTGGTGTAGCGGCGCTCGCCCTCGCGGCTCAACTCCTTCTGCAGGGCGAACACCGATTGCGGGCGCGACAGCGGGTCCAGCGACATGCACCACTCCACGACCTCGATCAGGTTGTCGGAATAGACGCCGCGCAGCCGCGACAGCGCGAGCGCCAGCCGGTCCTTCTCGAGGCGCTGGGGCGCGTCGTTGGGCGGGTAGCCCTGCATGCACGCGTAGATGCAGGCGCCGATGGCGTAGATGTCGGTCCACGGGCCCATCGACGAATCGCGCCGGTACATCTCGGGCGCGGCGAAGCCGGGCGTGTACATCGGGCGGATGAAGTTGCCTTCCTTGGACAGCACCTCGCGTGCGGCGCCGAAGTCGATCATCACAGCCTTGTTGTCGTCGGTGATGAAGATGTTGGCCGGCTTGATGTCCAGGTGCAGCATCTTGTGCTGGTGCACGATGCGCAGGCCGCGCAGGATCTCATCGAACAGCGAGCGGATGGTCGATTCGCGGAACACCTTCTGCTTCTTCAGCTCGCGCGCGGTGATGATGAAGTCCTGCAGGGTCGCGCCCTCCAGGTAGTTCATCACCATGTAGACGGTTTCGTTCTCGCGGAAGAAATTCAGCACGCTCACCACGGACGCGTGCGAAATCTGGGCGAGCGAGCGGCCTTCCTCGAAGAAGCTCTTGAGGCCGAGGCGGTAGAGGGAAAGCTTTTCGGGCTGCACCTGGGGCAGCAATTCGCCAGGGGCGCGGGTGGCCAGGGACGCCGGCAGGTACTCCTTGACGGCGATCTGCTGGCCTTCGTTGTCCACCGCCAGGTAAACCACGCCAAACCCGCCCGCCGAAAGCTTCCGCACCACCCGATAGCCGCCTATCACGGTATCCGGCGGCAAGGGGGCTGGTTTGACCTTTGACATAATTAAGAACTGATATCCCTAGTTCTCGAATGTAGGGTCAGTTACGTAACCCGGTTATTCTCGCAATCCCGCAACAACCCGAAGATTGAAGTACCTCCATGGCAGTTTACAGCATGACCGGCTATGCAAGCGCCCAGCAAAGCGCACCGCAGGCCGCTGCGAGCCAGGAGGCAAAGGGCGCGGCCGCGAGCCGGCTCGGGATCGAAATCCGCTCGGTCAACAGCCGCTTCCTCGACCTCTCGTTCCGCCTGTCCGAAGAGTTGCGCCAGCACGAGCCCGCGCTGCGCGAACTGATCGCGGGCAAGCTCAAGCGCGGCAAGGTCGAAGTGCGCGCGGCGCTCGAGACCGGCGCGGGAGACACGCTGCGCGAACCCACGGCGCGCATGCTGCAAAGACTCAACGCCTTGCAGGACAACGTGCGCAGCTGGCTGCCGGACGCCCCTGCGTTGAGCGTGGCCGACGTGGTGCGCCTGTCCGCGGCCGAAGGCAACGTGGACACCGACTGGACCGGGCCCCTCGGCCAGCTGGCGGCCCGCACGCTCGAAGAACTCATGTCGGCGCGCGAGCGCGAAGGCGCCCGCCTCGCGGCCATGCTGCTGGGTCACCTGAAGCAGCTGCGCGAACTCGCCGTGCAGGCCAGGCCCCTGGTGCCGCAACTGGTGGAACAGCAGCGCATCCGGTTCCTGGAGCGCTGGAAGGAAGCGATGGCATTGACCGAAGGCGCCACGCTTCCCGAGGCCGCCCAGGACCGTGCGCTGACGGAAGCCACCGCTTTCGCGATCCGCATCGACGTGGCCGAGGAATTGATGCGCCTGTCCTCGCACATCGACGAGATCGAGCGGCTGGTCAAGAAAGGCGGCGAGATCGGCAAGCGCCTGGATTTCCTGATCCAGGAGCTGCATCGCGAGGCCAACACCCTCGGCTCCAAGTCCGCGGCGCTGGAACTCACGCACATCTCGGTGGACATGAAGGTCCTGATCGAGCAGATGCGCGAGCAGGTCCAGAATATCGAATAACCCCCGATATGGACTATCCAGGCAACCTTTTCGTCGTCGCGGCCCCCAGCGGGGCGGGCAAATCCAGCCTGGTCAAGGCCTTGCTGGAGCTCGATTCGCGGGTCCAGCCCTCGGTGTCGCACACCACCCGCCCGCCGCGCGGCCAGGAAAAGCACGGGCGTGAGTATTTCTTCGTCTCGCCGCAGGAGTTCGACGCCATGGTGCTGTCGGACGGCTTCGTCGAATGGGCATTCGTCCACGGCCACCGCTATGGAACCTCCAAGAAGGCGATCGAGGAGCGCATCGCCCAGGGCGCGGACGTGATCCTGGAGATCGACTTCCAGGGCGCGCTGCAGATCAAGCGGATTTTCACGAACGCGGTGCTGGTCTTCATCCTGCCCCCCAGCTGGGACGAACTGCGGTCTCGGCTGGAGCGGCGCGGCGAAGACGCCCCCGACGTGATCGACCTTCGGCTGCAAAATGCCGCCGAAGAGATGGCGCAGGCACGGGAATTCGATTTCGTTATAATCAATGAGTTATTTGAACGGGCGCTTTTCGACCTGAAAGCGATCGTTCATGCCCAAAGGCTCAAGTTTTCGGCCCAGCGCCGCGCCCGCGCTGACACCTTCAAAGCCCTGAACATCACCTGACCCCCCGGAGAATCCATGGCCCGCATCACTGTTGAAGACTGCCTCGCGAAAATCCCCAACCGCTTCCAGCTCGTCCTGGCCGCCACTTACCGCGCCCGCATGCTGAGCCAGGGCCACGCGCCCAAGATCGAAAGCAAGAACAAGCCGGGCGTCACCGCCCTGCGCGAAATCGCCGAAGGCAAGATCGGCCTGGAAATGCTCAAGAAGGTGCCGGGGTAAGAGGGTTCCCCCCAAAGCGGCCTTCGGCCGCCCGGCACCGCCGCCAGAGGCGGCGGCTCTTCGGAGCCGTCCAAGCCTGCGCAGGCAGGCTTGGAGCCGCGGCCCTCAGCCCCTCAGGGGGCGCCACCAGCGGCCCGGCGAAGCCGGTTCCGCGGTGGCCCACGAACAAAGAAAGCACCGCCAGGCGGTGCTTTTTTATTGCACAGCACCATCCTATCGGGCGCACGGTACATTAGGGCATGAGCGCCGTGCTGGATACGAACCCCGGCAAGGGCAAAGGCAAGCGCCCCGCGGCGCCGGCCCTGCCCAGCCCTGCTGCGGTCAACGCGGCGGCGGCCAGCTTCGCCGCACTCACCGCCCGGCTGGATTACCTGGACCCGGGGGAGGTCGAGCAGGTCCGCAAGGCCTACCGTTTTGCCGACACCGCGCACCTGGGCCAGATCCGCGCCAGCGGCGAGCCCTACATCACCCATCCGATCGCTGTCGCCGCGCAGTGCGCCGAGTGGAAGCTCGACGCCCAGGCCCTGATGGCCGCCTTGCTGCACGATGCGATCGAGGATTGCGGCGTCACCAAGCCCGAACTGATCGAGCGCTTCGGCGCACCGGTGGCCGAGCTGGTGGACGGCCTCACCAAGCTGGACAAGCTGCAGTTCAACACCCGCGAGGAAAGCCAGGCCGAATCGTTTCGCAAGATGCTGCTGGCGATGGCGCGCGACGTGCGCGTGATCCTCATCAAGCTGGCGGACCGCTCCCACAACATGCGCACGCTGGACGACGTGCCGCGCGAGAAGTGGACGCGCATTTCCTCCGAAACGCTGGAGATCTACGCGCCCATCGCGCACCGGCTGGGCCTGAACCAGACCTACCGCGAGTTGCAGGAACTGGCGTTCCGGCACCTGCGCCCGTGGCGCTACACCGTCCTGAGCAAGGCCGTGACCAAGGCGCGCAACCGCCGCCGCGACCTCATCCAGAAGGTGCAGCGCGAGGTGGAAGGCGCCTTCGAGCAGGCCGGGATGAACGTGCGCATCGCCGGCCGCGAGAAGACGCTGTACTCCGTCTACCGCAAGATGGACGAGAAGCACCTGTCCTTCGCGCAGGTCACCGACATCTACGGCTTTCGCGTCATCGTCCCGTCGGTGATCGATTGCTACACGGCCCTGGGCCTGCTGCACCAGATGTACAAGCCGGTGCCGGGCAAGTTCAAGGACCACATCGCCATCCCCAAGGTCAACGGCTACCAGTCGTTGCACACCACGCTGGTGGGGCCGTCGGGCGTGAACGTCGAATTCCAGATGCGCACGGAAGCCATGCATGTCGTGGCGGAGTCGGGCGTCGCGGCGCACTGGCTCTACAAGGCCAGCGACCAGGACGGGGAAGGCGCCGACCGTCTCGGCACCAAGTGGCTGCAGTCGCTGCTGGACATCCAGCACGAAACGCGCGACGCCGCCGAGTTCTGGGATCACGTCAAGATCGACCTCTTCCCCGACGCCGTGTACGTGTTCACGCCCAAGAGCCAGATCATGGCCCTGCCGCGCGGCGCCACCGTGGTGGACTTCGCGTACTCGATCCACAGCAACATCGGCGACCGCACCGTCGCCGCCAAGATCAATGGCATGCAGGTGCCGCTGCGCACCGAGCTGAAGAACGGCGACGTGGTGGAGGTCGTGACCGCGCCCGTGTCCACCCCGAACCCCGCGTGGCTGGGGTTCGTGCGCACCGGCCGCGCGCGCTCGAAGATCCGGCATCACCTCAAGACGCTGGCCCAGGCCGAGTCGCAGGATCTCGGCGAGAAACTCCTGGCGCAGGCCTTGCGCGCCGAGGGCCTGGAAAAGCTGCCTGCCGACGACGAGGAGCACAAGGCCATCTGGGAAAAGCTGCTGCGCTTCACCGGCAGCCGCAGCCGGGCCGAGCTGCTCACCGACATCGGCCTGGGCAAGCGCATCGCAAGCATCGTGGCCAAGCGGTTGATGACGATGCTGGCCGAGCGCGGCGAGAAGCCGGATGCGCTGCTGATCACGCGCGAGCGCTACACCGCGCACGAGAACGTTTCGCAGGGCGAGGTGATCCTGGACGGCAGCGAGAACGCCTCGGTGCAGTTCGCCACCTGCTGCCGGCCCGTGCCGGGCGACGGCATCGTCGGCTACCTGGGGCGCGGCGAAGGCCTGGTCGTGCACTCGGACGAGTGCGCGGTGGCCAAGCGCCTGCAGCACAAGGACGCCGAGCGCTTCATCAGCGTCGAATGGGCGGACGAGCCGATACGGCCGTTCGAGACCGGCCTGCTCGTCACCGTGGTCAATGGCAAGGGCGTGCTCGCCCGCGTGGCGGCGGCGCTCGCCAGCGCCGAGGCCGACATCGTGCATGTGGAGATGGGCGACGAGCGCGCGCAGGACGCGACCGACCTGCGCTTCGTCGTCGCGGTGAGGGACCTCACGCACCTCGAAGCCGTGCTCCGCACGCTCAAGCGCACGCCGTCGGTGATGCGCGCGCAGCGCATCCGGCCCGGCGGCGGCTGAGTCGTCAGGCCGGCGCGGGGTACCGCACCTCGAGCACCTCGATCTCCTGGGCGCCCACGGGCGTGACCAGCTTGACGACATCGCCCTCGCGCGCCTTGAGCAATGCGCGGGCGATCGGCGAAACCCAGCTCACCTGGCCTTTCGAGCTGTCGGCTTCGTCGATGCCCATGATGGTGACCGTGCGCTCGGCGCCCGACGCCTCGGCATAGGTCACGGTGGCGCCGAAAAAGACCTGGTCGTGCCCGTGATGCACGGTGGGGTCGGTCACCTCCGCGATCTCGAGCCGCCGCATCAGGAAGCGGATGCGGCGATCGATCTCGCGCAGCCGCTTCTTGCCGTAGATGTAATCGCCATTTTCCGAGCGGTCGCCGTTCTTCGCGGCCCAGTGCACCGCCTCCACCACCTTCGGACGCTCGTCGTCCATCAGCTGCAGCAGCTCCGCGCGCAGCTGGGCGAAGCCCTGGGGCGTGATGTAGTTCTTGCCGCCCGCGGGAACGGCAGGCAACGAGACGTCTTCCTCGTCGTCGCCCTCGGTTTCGCGGGTGAATGCCTTGCTCATGGGACTAGCATAAGCCAGCCGCGCAGCTCTTCATTTTCCTAGTCCTACATCCGCTTACGCATTGTCCTACCTGCCGCGGCGCCCGGATCGTGGAACATCGGGCCATTCAGGAGAAATGATGAGTCTGTACAACGAGGACCGGGAGTGAGCCCCAACCCCGACGACCGCCTTCCCGCGGCGCGCAAGCCGCGGGCGGGCGCCGAATCGGCCCGCTACGCCGTGCTGCGCCGGCTGGGGCCCGTACTCAAGCATGACATGGTGGTGAACCTGCAGGCCATCTCCATGATGGCGGAGGTGCTGAACGCGCGCATCGAGCGCGCGTCGCCCAGCCCCACCGATTTCCAGGCCAACATTTCCAAGCTCAACCGGCTCGCGCGCGATGCGGTGGCGAGCTGCCTGAAAGTGGCCGCCTGGATCGAGCCCGGCGAAGACCAGGGCGTGCGCCTCGGCGAGGGCGTCGATGAATGCCTGGCGCTGCTCGACGGCAACTTCAATTTTCGCGGGTTCACCGTCAGCCGCGAGGTGACCGACGGGGACTTCCAGGTGTGGCGCGTCGCGCTGCGCAACCTGCTGGCCGCGTCGCTCATCGAGCTCACCGATGCGGCACCCGGCCCGTGCGAAGTGCGCGTCAAGGCGGAAGCGCGGAACGGTTTCGCCGAGATCACGGTGACCGTCACGCCGCGCAGGGACCCCGTGGAGGCCATGGTGTTCGAGCCCAGCTACCGCCACCTGGACTGGTCCGACGTGCAGGCGCTCGCCGCCGCCGAATCGGTGGAGCTGGTGCGCACTGCCGATCACGTCGTGATGCGCATGCCCCGCGCCGTGGCGACCGCCCCGCTGCAGATCGCACCGGTCTGAACGTCAACCCAGCCTTTCCATGAATGCCTCGAGCTCATCGATGGACAGCGGCGGGCAGAACAGGTAGCCCTGGTATTCGTGGCAGCCTTGTTGCGCCAGGAACGCCCGCTGCGCCTCGGTTTCCACGCCCTCGGCGATCACGCCCAGCCCCAGGCTTTGCGCCAGCCTGACGATCGTGCGCGCGATGGCGGCGTCGTTGGCGTCGGTGAGGATGTCCTTGACGAACTCGCGGTCGATCTTGAGCTGGTCCAGCGGCAGCCGCTTGAGGTAGGACAGCGATGAATAGCCCATGCCGAAGTCGTCGAGCGACAGGGTCACGCCCATTTCCTTGAGGCTGCCCATCTTGGCCACGGTGACCTCGATGCCGTCGGCCAGCAGGCTTTCGGTCAGTTCGAGCTTCAGCTTCTGCGGCGGGATACCGGCATGCTTGATGGCGGTCATCACCTCATCGACGAAATCGGGGTGGCGGAACTGGCGCACGCTGACGTTCACGGCGATGCTCAAGTGCCGCCGGTCGGGCCGGTCGGCCCACGCGGCCAGCTGCTCGCAGGCCTGTTCCAGCACCCAGCGCCCGATCGGGATGATCAGGGAGGTTTCCTCGGCCGTGGGGATGAAATCGGACGGCGGCACCATGTCGCGGTTCGGGTGCTTCCACCGCAGCAGCGCTTCCACGCCCGTCATGCGGCCGTCGGCGCCGACCTGCGGCTGGTAGTCGATCAGGAACTGGCCTTCGCGCCAGGCCTCGCGCAGGTCGGTCGCCAGCGCCGCGTTGGCCGTCGCGACCGCCTGCATCTCCGGGTCGAAGAAACAGACCGTGTTGCGCCCGGCGTTCTTGGCCTGGTACATCGCCAGGTCGGCCTGCTTCAGCAGTTCGCTCACGGTCCAGGGCGCGCGGCCGAACAGCGTCACCCCGATGCTGCACGTGCTGTGGTGGAGGTAGCCGGACAGCACGTAGGGCTCGCCCAGCTTGGCGAGGATGCGCTCGCTCACGATGCGCGCGCCGGCCGCCGGCTCCAGTGGCTTGTGGCCGCTGTTCTCCAGCAGGATCACGAACTCGTCGCCCCCCAGGCGCGCCACCGTATCGCCGCGGGCCACGCACGAGCGCAGCCGCTCGGCGACCTGCTGCAGCAGCAGGTCGCCCTTCTGGTGGCCGAGCGTGTCGTTGAGGACCTTGAAGTTGTCCAGGTCGATGAACATCAGCGCGCCCTCGTGCGGCCGGTCACGGTCCGACAGCGCGCGATGGAGGCGGTCCAGCAGCAGCTGGCGGTTGGGCAGCCGGGTCAGCGGATCGTAGAAGGCGAGGTACTGGATCTTTTCCTCGGCCATCTTGCGCTCGGTGATGTCGCGGCCGACGGCCACCCAGTGGGTGAGCCTGCGTTCGTGGTCCCATACCGGCGACACCTCCAGGTCGACCCAGAAAGCCTCGCCGTTCTTCTTGTAGTTGATCAGGTCCACCCGCGCCGGCTGCCATTGCTCCATGGCGCTGCGGATACGGTCCAGCTCCTTGCGCTGCGTGCCGGGGCCCTGCAGCAGGCGCGGCGTGCGTCCCAGCACCTCCTGCGGCGAGTAGCCGGTGCGCCGCTCGAACGCCTCGTTGACGAACACGATGCGCGGCCCGGGCGCGTTGAACGGCCCGGCCTCCGTGATGATGACGATGTCGTTGAGCCGCGCGATGCTGCTCTCGAGCAGCCGCAGCTGCTCCTGCGACTTGTGGCGCGTCGTCACGTCCCGCAGGTGGACGGCCAGGCCCGCGCCGAAGGGATAGCAGCGGGCCTCGATCCGGCGCGAGACGTTGGCGTCGAACTCCTCGACTTCCAGGATCTCGCCACTTGCGAAGCTGCGCCGGAACTGCTCCTCCAGCCGCAGCCGGACGGTCTTCTGGAACAGGCTCCAGATCTGCCGGCCCAGCAACTGCGGGCCCTCGCGGCCGAGCAGGTGCTCGGCTTCCTCGTTGGCATAGGTGAAGCGGCCCTCGCGGTCGATCGTCGCGAACGCCTCGCCGCTGCCCAGCGCGCCGCCCATGCTGACCGTGTGACGCGACAGCGTGCCGAGCCGGTGGCCGTGCGGCGCGATCTCCTGCACCGCCCCTTCGATGCGCACGACGCGGCCCGCCTCGCCACGCACCGCGTGGCCGATGGTGCGCACCCAGGCGCGCCGGCCCTTTTGCGTCACGATCTGCATCTCCTCGTCGAACGCCGCGCCGTCCCGGATGCACGCCTGCACGAGCGAATGGATCGTCTCGCGCCACTCGGGCGCGTAGTGCGCGAACGCGTCCTTGCGCGCAGGCGTATAGCCGGGCGGCGCATCGTGGATGGCGGCGAGCTGGTCGGACCATGCGAGCCTGTCCGCGTCGAGGTCGAGCGCCCACACGCCGATGGACGCCGTACGCTCGAGCAGCTTCAACAATGTTTCAATTTGTTGCAGTCGCGAGTGCGTGGCGTCGGGACGAACGGTGGTGAGCATCGACTCCATCTTAGGCCTGCAAGGCTGTGCGAAACGGTAGGCACCGTCCTACACAAGGACAAGTGCGCATCCGGGTGACCTCCAAGAACTGCCGTGCTTACATTGCAGACTACGAGCCGCCCTTTGCATAACGAGTTTTACGTGGACCTCCAAGCTTTCATCGTCGAGGACAACCCCACCATCCGAGAGAACCTCATAGGCACTCTGGAGGAACTCACGTGCGTGAAGGTCGCGGGCACCAGCGCCACCGAGGACGCCGCGCTCGCATGGCTGGACCAGCATCCCGATGACTGGGACCTCCTGATCGTGGACCTGTTCCTCAAGCAGGGCAGCGGCATCCACCTCGCGCAACGCATCAGCGTGAGGCGTCCCAACCAGAAGGTGGTGGTGTTCAGCAACTACATCAACGCCAACATCCGCAAGCGGTGCGCGCAGTTGGGGGTCGACGCGGTGTTCGACAAGTCGACCGAGATCGATGCGCTGGTGGACTACTGCTCTCACCAGTGCTTCCTGGTCGCGCGGTCGCAGACGCAGGCCGCCTGAACCCGCACCGCTCTCATTCGGCGCCAATGCCGCGCCGCACCTTCGTGACCTCCAGCAGCCGGGCGCGGTTCAGCCCGCTGACATCCAGGAACGGCCGAAAGAACGGGCCCTTGAGCTTTGGCGGTCCCACGTCCTGCATCGGGATCAACCGCGCCCGCGACGGCGACACGGGCGGCGGCGCGGACCCGGTGGGGGCTGGCGGGGCACTGTGTACGCTGCAAGTTCATGAGACCCTCGCGACAAGCAAATTCTTCACGCACCGCCCCGCTCCCTTGCTGCTGAGGCACCGCAAGCATGGCTGGGCGGCTACGAGCCGTCTGTTTCAAAGACGGTGTTGAATTCAGGATTTGTAACCCGGGCTCCTCGACGGCTAACCCGCCGTCAGGGCGTAGGGACGTGCCTACCCCCGCGCAAGCCCAAGCCGGAAGCGCGCGGCGAGGGCGGTGGCCGGTCACAAAAGGAGAGAAAGGGCCGCATACGTACGGCGACGCCGGCCCTTACGTTGTTAGCCGGCCACGGTTGAGATAGGTGCGGGTGCTCCCCAACAGCGTCCGAATCAGTCGAGCGTGAAAAACTTGTGCTGGCCGCATTGCCGGAGTTGTCGCTCCAGATCGTGGAGTTCACCCGTGAACACGGCCGCATCACGATGGGCGATGCGATGCGCCTGACTGGCGGCAATCGCAATACCCTCAAACAGCATTTTCGGGCACTGGTGGAGCGTGGTCAGCTAGGGCTGCATGGTGCCGGCCGGGGCGTCTGGTATGAACTCGCGGCGCCGCCGAGATGAGCGAGTACCCATACGAGTTCGCGACCGCCACGAATTCGACGCCTGGGCCGACGGGCAGCGGCTGCGCGATGCCGGCGTGAGAGAAGAGGACCGGGCGCTATTGTTGGGACATGCCATCGAAGGCATGCGCCGGCATCATGCGACCGCGACGTCGTGAGGCTGGTGGAAGCGGCCAATAGCGTGAGCCACACACGGGCCAGGACAATCCTGTTGCGGGTCGTCAACGGCTGAAAAGCCCTGCAAAAGTGAAGTGACGCAAGAGTCACGCGGAAAGAAAAACAGCCTAGCGACGCAAAATCGCTAAGCTGTTGATCTAGAAAGTGAATTTCTGGTGCGGCTGGCAGGATTCGAACCCACGACCCCTTGGTTCGTAGCTAGCGGCGTATCCGTAAGTTGTTGATTTTGTTCGGGCGATAGCAGCGAATTGAAGCACAAACTCCAGTGTTTTCGGGTGTCTTCGAGGTCCAAGTCCCCCAAAAGTCCCCCACGATTTCGGCGACAAGAGTAGGAATGTCAGCAGCTCACTGGCGGCCTTGCTGATTCGTGTGGCGCGGTCGCACCGCACGCCACCTCTAGTACAGCATCGCTGGCGTGGAGGCCTGGGGCGGAATCGCAAAACCCGCGCTCGGCCGCATCAGCCTTAGCTCTCTGTCAAGTCCAAATTCCTGGGGTACACGCCGGGGTAACCCAAAGCTAGCGGCGAGGCGTTGCGTCCGGCCAGAGATCCGGGTGAGGTCCCAGCGAAGCTTCACATTGATTATCGCCCGCTCGATTGACACTTCGTGACCCTCGCGCGCGTCGAAGCGCGGCATCTGCCAATTTGCCCCACCCTCGATCGGATCGCGTTCGACAGTCTTTCCGCTTTACACGCAGCGGGGAATTTTTCATCGATTGGTCCATTGGAAGAAGGCGCGATACGCCAAGAGTACGGTTCTTGCCTGGCAGTTAAGCCAGGCGATCCGCGGTTGATGGTGACCTTGCCGCAGCGTCCCTCACTCGACGATGAACAATGCCTTCTCAAGCCAGTCGCAGATGTATTCCTTCCCCAAAGTCTGGTTGTCGCATTGGCAATGGGGAGCCCCGGTCTCTTCTGCACTAAACCAATTGATCTCGACATTCACGTGGTGGCGCCGGGCATAAGCGTCCTTTGCCGTATGGGTGCCAACGAAATCGTTCCAGCTTGAACTTCTCGGCCACAGAAACGACCTGCTCGATCGAATCCCCGCCGAACACCCACTTAGATGGCGCCATATCAACAGATTCGGGTCATGTGCATCTTGCTGCAGATCTACCGGGTCCCGAATCCCAGCAGTTCTCCCGGGTCTCAGTTCTCCCGGGTCTGTCAACGCAAAATTGAAATGTCCCCTTTTCTCCCAAATTGAAATGTCCCCTCCGGGAATTTCCATGAACGGCTGTTGGCAAGCGAAGCGCGTCAGGCCGTAGGCTCCAAGCCGGGGAGCGGTGGGTAACTGACGAACCGGCCTGGTGGCCGGCTGTCCACACCTTCAGGGTGTGGGCAGGTCAGTTATCCAGGGCGGGCGCGAGCGCCGGGCGCCTGTGGCCGAGCGTCCTCAGCCGCTCTGGCGCCAGGAAGGTTTGATTCTGCGCGGCCACGCCGGCGAGCAGTTTGCGCAACCTCAGCGCCTCTTTGGCCAGCACGTCATCGACCCGCATGTTGAGCAGCTTGTCATCGGCCACGCGCGTGGCGCTCAGGTGCTGATGGCGCTCGTAGGTTTCAAATGGCAACGCCTCGCAGCCCCACAGCAGCTCCAGCGTGCCGTCCAGATGCTCGATCACCTTGACCCTTTGGGCGCGCAGCGCGTAGCGCGGCTGGTCGGGTTGGCTGCGTACCACCAGCAGCTTGCCCATGAACTGGCAGGTCAGCGTCTTGGACAGAACGCGCGTGTAGTGATGGGCGCAAATACGCGCCAGCTCTTGCGCCCTGCCGTCATAGGCGCGATGGGCGTTGGTTGCGTCGGCAGCCACTCGGGCAAAGCGAGCGTTGTGCTGGGCCATATAGCCGGGCAGCCAGGCGTTGGCCGCCTCGATGGTGCTGATGCCGGCCAGCCGCAAGGCCTTGACCAGGCGGTCCTGCAGGGTCTGGAATGCCCGCTCGACGCGGCCCTTGGCCTGGGGCGAGTAGGCCAGGATGGACTCGATGTTCAACTCGCCCAGAGCGCGCTCGAACTGGGTGGGCTCGGGGTCTTCGGGGTCGTGTTTGGTGAAGATGCCGTGGCGGTCGCTGTACAGCGCCACGGGCCGTCCGTGCGCGCGCACATGGCACTGCAAGCTGTGCAGATAGGCGTTGGTGCTCTCCACGGGGTAGAAGCAGGCCTGCAGCAGTACTCCGGTGGCGTCGTCGATGAAGGCAATCAGGCAGCACTTGCCCGCGCGGTGCTCGAACCAGGCGTGCGGGCTGCCGTCGATCTGCACCAGCTCGCCCGCGCGAGCGCGCCGCTCGCGCGGGCTGTGAATGCGCCTCACGCGCGTGCGCTTGGCCTTCCACAGCCCCGCAGCGATCATCCAGCCCCTGAGGGTCTCGGCGCTGCCCGTGTAGCCATGCCTGGCCGCCAGGTACTCGCACGCCAGAGTGGGGCCGAAATCGGCGTAGTGCTCACCCACCAGCGCGACAAAGCGCTCGCGCACCGAGACGGCTATGCGCGCGTTGCTTGGGACGCCCCAGCGCTTGGAGACCGCCCCCTTGGGGCCGTCCAGGCGGATGCGGCGCGCCAGCCGTTTGACCTGGCGCACCGACACGTTCAGCCACGCCGCGGCGTCCGCCTGGGCCATCGTGCGCTCGATGACCTGCATGATCACCGCATACCGGTCTGCCTCCTTCAAACTCATCGCTACCGCCTCGGCCATGATCGCCCCAATAAGCCAAAGGGGACATTTGAATCTGGGCCAAAGGGGACATTACGACTTTGCGCTGTCACAGTTCTCCCGGGTCTTGTGCTCCACGGTCATTTGAGTTATTCTTTGTTGTGGAACTAGTTTCTATAGGTGAAACCAAAGAACTGAAGCAGCCGACCAACTCAAGAGAGGGGCGGGCCGCTCGACCACCAGAAAGTGCATTACCCACCGTATACCGGCGCGGCGGGGCGCAGCAATTACTTGCCGGGACTTTCGTCGTTTCGACACCAAGGAGACAAAATGACCCGTGTGCTCATGGCCCTGCTGCCAAGCGCTTTTGCTGCAGCCCTTCTTATTTCGGGCGCCGCCTATTCACAGGAGGCCTATCCGAACCGCCCGATCAAACTGATCGTCGGTTTGACGCCAGGCGCGTCGTCCGACACCACTGCGCGGGAAGTAGCCAAGGGCCTGAGCGACGTGCTGAAGGTGCCGGTGATCGTTGAAAATCGACCGGGGGCGAACACCATCATCGCCTCGAACTTGGTCGCCAAGTCAGCACCCGACGGCTACACGCTGCTGGTGTCCAGCAGCATGAATGCCACCAACCCATGGGTCTACGAGAAGCTGCCTTATGACTACCGCAAGGACCTGAAGCACGTCGTACTGCTGGGCGAAGCGCCCAACATGATGGCAGCGTCGTCCAAGGCACCAGCGTCCAACCTGAAAGAGCTGATCGCGTACGCCAAGCAGAATCCGGGGAAGTTCGCGTACGGGTCCGCAGGTATTGGCTCTGTTCACCACCTGCTGATGGAGATTGTCGCCAAACGCTCCGGAATCCAACTCAACCACATTCCCTACAAGGGCGGTTCCGTGGCCATCCAAGACGTCATCGGCGGCAACCTGGACTCGTACTTCGGCACCATCTCGTCCACGCGAAATTTCATCCAGCGCGGCAACATGAAGCCGCTGTTCGTCACCAGCGAGAAGCGGTCCAAGTACATGCCACAGGTGGAAACCCTGGAGGAGAACGGCCTGCGCAACCTCAATTCCGGATATTGGCTTGGATTGGCGGCACCGAGTGGAGTGCCGGATGCAATCGTGCAGCGGCTTAACCGCGCGGCGAACGAAGTCCTGAAGTCTCCGGAGGTCGTGGAGCGTCTGGAAAGGCAGGCTATCGACCCGAAGGGCGGGTCAGTGTCGGACATGGAGAAGTTCTTCGAGAGCGAGCTGGTCTTCTGGAAAGAGGCGGCCACCGCAGCCAAGGTCACTCCGATGGCCATCCAATAAGCGGGATCAATGCAGGGGTGACTGCCCGCCAAGGTGCTCCAGGTCCATGGAGCCTCTTTTGCCCAACGCCCAAAATCCAGGCACCCGCTACGACTTGACGGACCTGCGGGTGTTTCTTGCTGTCGCTGACGCCGGCAGCATCTCCCGGGGAGGCGCCCTCTGCAATCTGGCGCCGTCCACCACCAGCCTGCGGATTCTCCATCTCGAGGAAGCCCTCGGGGTGGCTCTCTTGACCCGCAAGCCTCGCGGTGTGCAGATCACCCAGCCAGGACTCATCCTGCTGGAGCATGCGCGCCGATGCCTGGCGAGCCTGGAGCAGGCGCACGCCGACCTCGCGCCCTTCGTAGGCGGCCACCGCGCGCAGCTGGTCATCATGGCCAACAGCAACGCGCTGGGTTCCTATTTGCCCTCCGATCTCCAATCGTTCCTGGTTGAGCACCGTAATAGTCCGACGTAGGCCATTCTTGCCAGCCCGATGATCCTGAAGTATCAGACTTCGACGATGTGGCGAAGCAGCGCGAACGAGACGCGCCAGCTCTGGCCGTCGGATGCGATGGTGGCAGTCTGCTGGTTGATGCGCACGATCAAGCCGACGCGGTGTTGCAGATCGCGGTCAGTGAAGCTAACGCGCTCGCCGACCCGGAAGTCTTTGCGCTGCCCGATCTCCGGCGGCGGAGTCAGGTTGCCGGCTTGCGCGGCCTCATTGGCATTCGCGCCAGGTGCTGCCTGCGATGTGATGGCCGCGTAGGGCAAGCTGATGTGACGTTTGCTCTGTTCGTCGATCAGCGTCACCCGGCGGTCCTTCATCGACGCCACGCGCCCAGCGTGCAGCTTGCCGTCAGACCAGTTGAAGTACTGAACCAGCTGGCCCAGATGCAAGTCGCTGCGCGCCTGCACGATGCGCCGTGGATCGGCCAGCAACTGCTCGATCACCCAGCTGAGCTGGTACAGCTCCGAGCTCGTCGCCATGGGCAAGTCTTCGATCTTCAAGTTCATGCGCATGGGCCATCATTGTGCCCGCGCGGGGGGCGCATCAAGCGGCCAGGCGCTGCTCGCTGGGGAGCCTGAGCGAGCCGGCCACTGCCCACGGCAGCAGTTCATTGATCCGATTGATCGGATGGTCCGCAATGCGTTCAAGCACATGGCGAAGATAGGCCTGCGGCTCGATGCCATTGAGCTTGGCGGTTCCGATCAGCGTGTAGATCACCGCGGCGCTGTCACCGCCGCCGTCAGAGCCCAGGTGCAGATAGTTCTTCCTGCCGATGGCCACGCCGCGCAGCGCCCGCTCGGCGATGTTGTTGTGCGCTTCGATCCGCCCGTCGTGCACGAACCGCGTCAGCGCGCTCCAATTGCTGATCGCGTACCCGATGGCAGTGGCCATCGGCGACTTGGCCGACACAGCGCCGAGCGTGTCATCGAACCACGCTCTGAGATCGTGCAGCAGTGCTCGGGTGCGCAGTTGGCGCTGGCGCAATCGCTCATCGGGCGGCTGACCGCGTATCTCGGCTTCGACCTCGAAGAGGCGGCCAATGCGCAGCAAGCCCTGGTGCGCGAGCGTGCCGGGCAGCCGGTGCTGGCGCTCATGGATGTCCCATAGCTTGCGCCGGGCGTGGCTCCAGCAGCCGGCCTCCACCACGCGGCCGTCCTCGTAGAGCGGGTGATAGCCGGCAAACGCGTCGGCTTGCAAGATGCCGGCGAAATTCTTCAAGTGCGCCGTGGGATGTTCACCCTTGCGGTTGGCCGAGTACTGGAACCAGACGGCTGGCGCGGCCGTGTCGGCACTGGCGCGGTCGTCGCGCACATAGACCCACAGACGTCCCGTCTTGGCCTTGTTGGCCTTACCGCCAAGCACGCGAATCGGTGTGTCGTCGGCGTGGATCTTGGCTGCTGCGCGCACGTAGCGACCGATGGCCTCGGCCACCGGGGTGAGAAGCTGCGCGGCTTGACGCACCCAGTCAGCCAGTGTCGAGCGCTGCAATTCCACGCCTTCGCGCGCAAAGATCTGGCACTGGCGGTACAGGGGCGTATGGTCGGCGTACTTGCTCACCAGCACGTGAGCCAGCAAGCCCGCGCCGGCCAGGCCGCGCTCGATCGGCCGACTGGGGGCTGCGGCCTGAACGATGGAGCGGCACCCGCCGCAGGCAAGCTTGGGCCGAACATGGCGCACGACGTGGAAGCTGCCGGGCTCGTAGTCCAGCACTTCGCACACGTCCTGGCCAATCTCGCGCAGGGTACTTCCGCACGCGTCGCACTCGCAGCCGGCTTGCGCGGTGTGCACGACCGTGCGCCGTGGCAAATGGTCGGGCAACTCGCGCAGACCCGCGCGCTTGCCGGTTGGCTGGCGCTTCTTCTTGCGGGCTTCGTCGAGTGAGGCGACGTTGGATTCGCCCTGCTGCGTCTGTGGCGCATCCTCGGCTGGGGCGGTGCCATCGAGCTGCAGTTGTTTGTGCTCAAGCTGCTCGCTGGAGCTGCCGTACTTCATGCGGCGCAGGTACGCCACTTCGACCTGCAGCTTCTCGATGGTCAGCTGCGCGATCTTGAGCTCTTCGCGCGTGCGCTGCACCTGGCCGCTCAGAGCGGCGTTGCTGGCCAGAAGTTCGGAAGCGTTCACGGGCATGACTTTGACTGGCGCGCCGCGCAGCCGCAACCGGAGTTGCACTGTCAACCGATGGGCCAGACTGTCACGCGGCCATTTGCGGCTGCCAAGTGCGCGCGGGCATGCGCCAGTCGATGCCTTCGAGCAGCATCGACAGCTGCGCGGGCGTCAAGGACACCGCACCGCTTTGCGCCTGCGGCCAGATGAATCGTCCCTTCTCCAGCCGCTTGGCAAACAGGCACAGCCCCTGGCCGTCCCACCAGAGCAGCTTGATGATGTCGCCGCGCTTGCCGCGGAAGACGAACACGTGGCCGGAGAACGGATCCTGAGTCAACGCGGTCTGCGCCAGCCCGGCCAGCCCATCGAAGCCTTTGCGCATGTCAGTCATTCCCGCTGCCAGCCAGACACGCGTTCCCGCAGGCAGGCCGATCATCTGAGCGTGGCCAGGATTTGCACGATGCTGCGCAGCTCCTGCGCGTCAAAGCCTGGCGGCAGGCGCACGGTCGCGCCCGCAAGAGTGAGCTCGATGGGCGCACGCGCCATGGCAGGCGCGGCCGGCGCGCGTCGCTTTACTGCCGGCGCCGGTGCGGATTCGATGGTCACCGGCAGCATCGCGGCCGTGCCCGTTGCCACTCGCAGATCGCCCTGCGGCAGCCATTTGCGGATCACGTTGGCGTTGATGCCGTGGCTCAGAGCGATGGCCGAAACCGAAGCGCCACGCGCCAGGCACTGGGCAACGACTTCACGCTTGAACTGGCGCGGGTACGTGCGCCTTGTACCTCTCTTGGCGACGGGCGCCGCAAGAGCCCCGCTAAATTTGGCGTCCGCTATCTTCATGGTGGACGCGATCTTTACGCCGCCTGTTCAACTCCGCAAGACGGTGTTGGTCGGACTATTACTGAGCACCCGGGGATCAGAGTAGCGCTCGCGGAGCGCACGTCAGCCGAGATTGCAGCTGCAGTGGCTGGCGGCAGGGCCGACCTGGGCATAGGTGTCTGGGACTCGGAGCACCAGGCACTTGAGTTCACGCCCTACAAGACGGACGAGCTGGTCCTTATCGTGCCGAACAGCCACCCGCTGGCGAGCAAAGATAGTGTCCGCTTCAACGAGTGCGCCAACGAACCCTTCGTCTGCCTGCAGTCCGACAGTGCCATTCATATGTTCATGGTCAAGCTTGCCCATGAACTGGGCCACAGGCTGGACGTGAGGGTCCAGGTTTCCAGGTTCGGCACCGTCGCGGGCCTGGTTGCCGCAGGTGTGGGCATTGGAATCATCCCGCGGTCCATCTTCCTGGACGCCGGCAAGGGCTTCCAAGCCGTCAAGCTGGACGAGCCATGGGCGGCGCGGCGACTGTCTGTGTGCGTTCGCTGCGACATCGGAGCCGCAACCCCCACCGATCTGCTGCGCAGGCACTTGGCGAAGCGGCGCGGCACCTAGCGATCGAAGCCCCCGGCGCAGTCCGTTGCGCCCGCCATGCTCGCTTCTACTTCTTGTCGATCCGGAAGTGCTTGATCTTGTCTTCGTCGAGATCCACGCCAAGCCCGGGCCGATCCGATACAAACATGTGTTTGCCGTCCCGGCGAATCGGCTCAGTCACGATATCTTCGGCGAGAATCTCGTTGACCCCTACGGCGAACGGACCTTCCAGCAGTTCCCCGGGCCATGAAGTGGCCAAGTGCAAGGCTGAGGCGGTGGCGACGCTCGCACCCGGGTGGTTACCCGGGAAGATGCGCATCCCCGCCGCGGATCCGATCTCCCACAACTTCTTGCAACTCCATGCACCACCGTTCTTCGCGATCTTGGTCTGGAATACGCTGGCCGCACGTGCGGAGATGATCTTGAGGAGATCGGTATCCGAGGACACGCTCTCATCGGCCATGAACGGCACGTTGTAGCGCCGGGCAAGTTCAGCCATGCCGTCGATATCCCATGGCGGAAGCAGCTGCTCGATGGCATCAAGCCCCAGGTGATGTACCCGATTCATGAAGCGGAGCGCCCCGTTCCAGTCCATGCCGCTGTTTCCATCGGCGCGGATGATGATCCGATCTCCCAGTGCCGCGGCAAGAGTCTCAACCGCTCGCGCATCGCGTTCGGGATCATTGCCGACCTTCACCGTGAAGCTTGTGAAGCCATCGGCGACGCGCTGCTCCACCTCGGCCACCAATGCCGCATGATCGGGCATGATGCCCAACGTGATGCCCGCGGCGACGGAGCGCTTGGCGCGGCCGCCGAGGATCTGGTAGGCCGGAACTCCGAGGATCTTGCCCTGCAAGTCGAGCAGCGCATCCGCGACAGGAGCCAGCGCGTAGTTCGTGTTCCAGACCGTTTCCTTGAGATTCGCGATGATGGCGGAATGATCGAACGCACTCTTGCCGAGCAGGCGCGGGGCGTAGTGGTCCGCGATGACGGAATCCAGGCTCTTTAACGTCTCCCGGCTGCCTTGGCGCATCCAGGCCTGCGTCTCTCCTATACCGACGAGGCCGCTGTCCGTGTGGAGTTTCACAATCATGACGTCGATGCCCTGTCGCGGCGCGCCAGCAGCAATCTTGAAATTCGTCCGGAAGGGGAGCCGGAGCGGCACAAGTTCAATGCGCTGAATCACACCAGCCTTGTACCGCTCCGAATTGGTCCAGGCGGCACTCGAGGCATTGCCGCCGATGGTCATACTTTCATATTGCATTGAAGGTCCTCCGAAGAAGGTTGTGGGGAAGAATGCGGCTGTGACTGGGAAAGTGGGGGCAACCTGTGGCTTAGGCCGTTCGCAACAGCGTCGATTGCAGGGCCTCCACCGAGACAGCCTGACTGAAATCGAGCACAGCCCCCTCGAAGCGGCCCATGTCGAAGTCTGGAGCGACGACACCGATCAGGCCCGCGGCCTTGGCGCGGACTTCCTGCATGGACATGGGATTCGCCGCAGTCCCCTTGCTGTCGAGTACTCGCGCGACACGGACCTGTCCGGAGGTCAGGGTGATCTCAGTCTGTGTCCCGAAATGCTCGGGATAAGCGCGTTCGAACTCGGCGTCCTCACCCACTTCTACCTTCTCGCACCACCGCAGGACATCTGCGTTGTCGAGGTTGGAAGCCTCGAATGCGTCGAAGCGATTCGGACCAAAGGCGAGCGTGGCGCCGACGATGAACGGCAAGCTGTACTGCGCCGCCATCGGCGTCGCCGGCCGCCGGATGACGTGTTGCTGCGGCAGTTTGGAAGGACCGGTCACCCGAATCGACCGGATGTCGTCATGGGGAAGCGTGAATCCGTCGGTGACGTCGCGTAAACCGTCGATCATTGAATGCAGGAGGCGGCAGCAAGCGTACGGCTTGAGGCTGATCTCATGAATGGCCAAGGGCCCCTCCGCGAGCAGGGCGTCCGGCTCGGGCGCTTCCGCGTAGAGGGCCAGGAATCCATAGCGGCCATCGAGCGCATGGTGCGGCGCCTCGATGCCAGCCAACGACAGCTGGGCGGCAATGACGCCGTTGTGCGCCGCGTATCCCGCGTGGACACGCTTGACTTCAGCGCCGACTTCCTCCTGCGAAAACTGCATCGAGCCCGCGGTCAGCGACAGGGCGTGGCCCCATGCCCTTGATATCCCTGCAGTATCCAACCCGTAGAGCTTCGCGGCCGCGGTCGCGGCACCGAACACGCCGAACAGCGGTGTCGGATGGAAACCAGAGGCAATCACGCGGTTGGCCCCGGCCGCTCTGCCAACGCGGGCAATCACCTCGTAGCCGGCGGTGACCGCCGCCAGCATTTCAGCGGCGTTGGATCCCCGTTCGGCAGCCACCGCGAGAGCTGCCGCAAACACCACGGAGCCTGGGTGGCTCATCGAGCCATCATGTGTGTCGTCGAGCTCGAAGGAATGGGCAGCGGCTCCGTTGATCATCGCCGCAACCTGCGCGGCGACCTTCATATCGCTCGCGACCACCTGCGACCGCCCCGTGCCCTGGAACTTGCGACCCCAACGGTGTAATGCGGAAACCCACGGCCGATCCGCACCGCCGAATGCCACCCCGCAATAGTCGAGCAGCAGCCGCGTCAGTTGCTGGACGTCGGCCGGCTGAAGGATTTCGGCAGAGAAGGTGTCGGCCATGCTGGCGAGGGCATGCGTCCGGTCGGGCGAGTGTGCAGGCTTCAATGGCAGCTCCGAGGGGTGTAGTTGCGGTGACGGAGGCGATGGGGAGCGCATGTGTTCATCCATCGCTCCTTGTTTCACTGGATGGATTCTTGCGCGATCACGACACCTTGTCGAGCGGGTTTTCCCAACATCAGTGTTTGTGAACCGCAAAACCTCGACTCTCCGGCGGAACACCGCTGAGGACGTCGAGTTCAATTCCACCACCTGTTGTCATGCCATTGATCCGACATGTTGGACGAGTTCCGGAATCGCCGTGAACAGGTCTGCTTCCAGCCCGTAGTCGGCCACCGAGAAGATCGGCGCTTCCGGGTCCTTGTTGATCGCGACGATCACCTTGGAGTCCTTCATGCCGGCCAGGTGCTGGATCGCCCCGGAGATGCCGGCGGCGATGTACAGCTGCGGCGCGACGATCTTGCCGGTCTGGCCCACTTGCAGGTCATTGGCAGCATAGCCCGCGTCCACCGCGGCGCGGCTCGCGCCAATGGCCGCGCCCAGCTTGTCGGCCAAGGGCGTCATCACTTCATTGAACTTCTCGGCGCTGCCCAGCGCCCGGCCACCCGAGACGATGATCTTGGCGGCCGTCAGTTCGGGCCGGTCGTTCTTGGCGATTTCGTTTCCCTCGAACTTGCTCTTGCCGGTGTCGGCCGCGGCGCTTGCCGTTTCGACTGCGGCGCTCCCGCCCGTCGCGGCTGCCGGGTCGAACCCGGTCGTGCGCACGGTGATCACCTTCTTCTCGTCCAGGCTCTGGACGATCGAGATCGCGTTGCCCGCATAGATCGGGCGCTCGAATGTGTCGGGGCTGTCTACCTTGGTGACGTCGCTGATCTGGCCGACGTCCAGCTTGGCGGCCACGCGCGGAGCGATGTTCTTGCCGCTGGCGGTGGCCGGGAACAGGATGTGGCTGTAGGCGCCGGCGATGGCCAGCACCTGCGCGGCCATGTTCTCGGCCAGGCCATGGGCGAAGTGCTCGCCGTCGGCGTGGATGACCTTGCTCACGCCGGCAATCTGGGCGGCCTGCCTGGCCGCTTCACCGGCGTTGTGGCCGGCCACCAGCACATGGACGTCGCCGCCGCATTGCGCAGCGGCCGTCACGGTGTTGAGGGTCGCGCCCTTGATGGAGGCGTTGTCGTGTTCGGCAATAACAAGTGCGGTCATGTCAGATCACCTTGGCTTCGTTCTTGAGTTTGGCAACGAGGGTTGCGACATCCGGCACCTTGATGCCGGCGCTGCGCTTGGGCGGCTCGGTCACTTTGAGGGTCTTCAGGTGCGGCTTGATCTCCACGCCCAGGTCGGCGGGCTTGAAGGTCTCGAGCTGCTTCTTCTTGGCCTTCATGATGTTGGGCAGGGTGACGTAGCGCGGCTCATTGAGGCGCAGGTCGGCCGTGATGATGGCCGGAAGTCCGACCGTGACGGTCTCCAGGCCGCCGTCCACTTCACGCGTGACACGGGCCTTGCCGTCGGCAATCTCGACCTTGCTGGCGAAGGTGGCCTGCGGCAGGTCGCACAGGGCGGCGAGCATCTGGCCGGTCTGGTTGGCGTCGTCGTCGATGGCCTGCTTGCCCAGGATCACCAGGCCGGGCTGTTCCTTGTCGACGAGGGCCTTGAGCAGCTTGGCCACCGACAGGGGCTGCAGCTCCTCGGTGGTTTCCACCAGGATCGCGCGATCGGCGCCGATGGCCATCGCGGTGCGCAGGGTTTCCTGGCACTGCGCGACGCCGCAGGAGACGGCGATGACTTCCGTCACCACGCCCTTTTCCTTCAGGCGCACGGCCTCCTCGACGGCGATCTCGTCGAACGGGTTCATGCTCATTTTCACGTTGGCGATGTCGACGCCCGTGTTGTCCGACTTGACCCGGACCTTCACGTTGTAGTCGACCACCCGTTTGACCGGTACCAGGACCTTCATCGAATTCTCCAATTGAAATGCTGCACGGGCTTTGCTGCAAACCCGCGCTATGCGCACTGCACCGCGGCAGTAGCGTTCTGTCCGGCGTTCTCAGGCGCGCCGAACGCGGTACTTGCGGAAGTCCGGCTTGCGTTTTTCCAGGAAAGCAGTGATGCCTTCCATGTTCTCCGCGTTGCCGTAAATGGACGCGAGCAGCTCAGAAGTTGGAAAGTAGGAGCCGTAGAACTCCTGGTCGGAGCCCGTGTTGAGGGCAAGCTTGGCGATGCGCACGCTTTGCGGGCTTTTGTCCAGGATGTCCTCGCACAGCGCTTGCACCGCGGCATCCAGCTCCTCGGCCTTGACCACGTCATTGATGAGGCCCATCTCGAGTGCCTGCTGTGCAGTGTAGAGCCGGCACGTATAGAGCATCTCCCGGGCCTTGCGCTCGCCCACATAGCGAGCCAGCAATTGGGCGGCGCCCCAGATGGGAACGCTACCCACCCGCGGGCCTGTCTGTCCGAACTTTGCGTCCTCGCTGGCGACTGTCATGTCACAGAACAAATTGATCTCGTTGCCGCCACCGACACAGAACCCCCGGACCTTCGCGATGATGGGTTTGTCCATCATGCGCATCACGGACGAGAGCGCGAACAGCCGCCGCATGTGCTTGCGGCCAACCTCAGGCACCCGCTCCTGTTGGTCGCGGATGTCGCCGCCGGAACAGAATGCCTTGTCCCCGGCCCCGGTAAGCACGACAACGCCCACGGTGGGATCGTCGGCCGCCATGTGCATGGCAGCGGTGAGTTCTTCATAGGTACGCGGCCGCACGGCATTGCGCACCTCAGGGCGATTGATGATGATCGTGGCAATGCCACCTTCTGCGCTATACGCGATGTCCAGGAAGTCCATTTCTGTGTCCGATCAGGTGAAGGAATTGGTGCGGGCTTGGTTCCGGTCAGTGATACTAGTTCCGTTTGTAGTGCACCGAGTTTAACCGTGTTATCGACGCGCGTCTATGTCTCCGGCTTCGTGGCGGCGCGCCCATTGCAATCCAGACCTGGAGGGCTGGCCAATGAGCGTATCGACCTGTGCGGGCGTTTTCGAAAGACACATGGGTGTGCCGAACACTTCCCACATCCTCCCGTCCGTGTCCCGCCGCACCACGATCAACTCTCGTGCCTGCGTCTGCGGATGCGTGCACGCTTCTGCGACGCTCAAGACGGCACCGTCGTAGTGCCGTGGTTCAGGAGGACAGTTCCACAGGGTTTGCGTCATCCATGCGGCGATGTCCTGCATGGAGATGTCGATCGTGCATCCCTGACCTGTCTTCTCCCGCCGCGCCAGCGCGGCAAGGATGGCGAGCAGTCCGGTTTCGCCACCCGCGATGTCGGCCGCCGAGATGCCTGTCTTGAGCGGAACGCCCTGCGAGCGGGTGGCGTCCATCATCCCGGACATGGCCTGGATCACTGTGTCCACCGCGGGGCGCCCTTCGTAGACGGAATGCGCCCCAAAGCCTGAAATTGCACAGTAGACCAGCCGGGGATTGATCTGCATCAGGCGCTCAGGACTGAAGCCCATGCGAGCGAGCGCGCCGGGCTTCATGTTCTCGACGAGCACATCGGCCCCCGAGATCAGGTCTGCCAGGCGGCGGGCATCCTCATGGTCGCGCAGATCGAGCGCGATGCTGCGCTTTTCTCCGTTGCTTGCGATGAAGAAGTGGCTGACCCCGTCGCGCAACGGAGCCCATGAGCGCGCGCTCTCGCCTTCGGGCGGCTCCACCTTGATCACTTCCGCGCCGAAACTCGCCAAGTGACGGGCCGCCAGAGGGGCCGTTGTCAGCTGGCCGATTTCAATGACACGCAAGCCTTCCAGCGGGGCACGAAGCACCTCACTTCCCGTCCGAGTCTTTCCTGCGCGCGTAACTCGGGGGCTGACGTGCCGTGTTGCACTCGATGCCGGTTCGGCAGCCGGTATGACGACAGGCGGTCGGCTTTCGCCATCGAATCGGAGCAGCGGGCCGGCAACGCGAACCACCTTGCCGCTGGACGGGTCAAGCGCCCTTTGGACGGCATGCCGAAGAGCGAGATTGGGCTCGCGTTCCAGTTCGTCGATGGTTACGATGCCGCCGCAGGGAATGCCCTGCTCACCGAGCTTCCTCGCGACTTCCGCGAGCGGCAGGCCGCGGCACCAAGCGGTGATCCGAGCGTCGATCTCTTCCCTTTTTGTGAGTCGCGCTTTGAGTTCCGCATACCCCTTGTCCTGCGCAAGGTCAGGATCGACCAACGAAGCGATACGCCGCCACTGGGCATCGTTCGTGGAGCAGATCAGGATCCAACCATCGGCCGCAGGGTATGCATTCCAGGGTACGGCCATACCGTGTCCATTGCCGAGCCGCCGTGGCTGCTGACCCGCGTAGTGCGCTGGCATGAACGTGGTGAGCGCATTGATGCCAACGTCGAACAGGGCGACTTCGATGTTCTGGCCGATTCCATCACGGCGCAGCACATGAAGCGCAACTCCGATGGCGCTTGCCGCATAGATTGCGGCCGACATTTCAAGGACTGGGACACCCACGGGAGTTGCAGGCCCACCCGGCAGGCCGGTGGTGACGAGCACGCCCGTGAGGGCCTGAAGCTCGAGTTCGTCGGCGTAATGACCGGCATCAGGCCCGCTGGATCCGAAGGCTGTGATGTCGCAGACGATCGGACACGCAGCAATGACCGATGCCCACGGCGCCGGCAAGTCATCAGCATCCGAACTCTGGATCACGACATCGCACGCTCGAATCAGTGCGGCGACGGCATCGACATCCGCCGGCACGCGCGCATCCGCAAGAACACTCTGCTTGCCGGCAACCGCGCCCGCACGGTCTCGCCACTTCCCCGGACCGTGCGTCGAGCTTGGCCGAACCTCCACTACGTGTACCGTGGCGCCAAGATCCGCCAGGAGGCGCCCGCACGCCCCGGCGGCGATGCGGGACCCGATCTCCAGGACGCGCAAGCCGGAGTAAGGCAATTCAGACATATCGATTCCTTTGAACGTGGAGTTTCGCTCGCTCCGAGCCCCTGTGATCGTCGCGCCGACCTGGGCAGAACTGAGTTTCATTGACTAAAAGATGTTTCACCCAGTAGAATACCCGAAACCTATGGAACTGGGAACAATGCAGACTCAGCTATTCGGCCCGCTGCGATACTCTGCAGGCATGGCCTACCGAAGCGTTGGCGATGGACCGGTGCTCGTGCTGTTGCACGGTGGATCCGGATCGCGGACGCATTGGTCACGCAACGTCTTCGAACTCTCGCAGCGGTTCAAGGTCGTCACGGTCGATCTGCCGGGGTTCGGTCAGTCGGCGACGCCCCCCGACCCTATCGATCCGAGTGACTATCTGGAGTGGGTCGCAGACTCGCTGGCGCTCTTCCTTCGGGATGAGCCGGTCTTCCACCTTGCCGGCTTCAGCTTCGGGGGGGCCGTGACCGCTGCGACTGCGGCAATCCTGGCGCGTCGTGGACGCGCACCGCGTCGCGTTTCGCTCCTGAGCCCGGCGGGTTTCGGCAAGCCGGTCGGACGATCGGTCCAACTCGAGAAGGTCAGCACGGGCGGGAACACCTCCGAGCAGGAGATTCGGGCAGCCACGGCGCGCAACCTGGGGCGATGGATGCTGTACCGGGAACCTGCCGCGAACGATGCGGCTGTAGACATCCATTTGCAGAATGTGGCGCAGGCCCGCTTCGACAGCCGACAGATCAGCCACCGAAACTCGGTGATCGCTGATCTGCAAGCCGCTCAGGTGCCCGTGCAGATCATCCTGGGAACCGCCGACCCGCTGATCTTTCCGTCTTTGGAGGCCCGCCGTGCCACTCTGACGGAAGCCGTGCCCGGCGCGCGCATCCAGACCATCACCGACGCGGGACACTGGCTCGCATATGAAGCCAGCGGCACCGTCAATGCATTACTCGCCCAGTTTCACCTTCAAGGAGAACCGAATGGAATTTGAAACGATCACAACGCGCGTGGAGCGCGCTGCATTCATCATCGAGCTGAATCGTCCTGACCGTCGCAACGCGGTCAGCGAACTAATGATGGATGAGATCATGAGCGCGTGCGACGACGCTGCCGGCCGCAAGGAAGTCGCTGCGATCGTCCTGACGGGCGGCGACAAGTATTTTTCCGCGGGGGCAGATCTCAACGAGGCATTCCAGGTGAAGTCAGCGCAGGACGGTCGCCGCTACTTCAGCCATTGGCACCGGCTGAACGAAACGCTGGAGCATTCTCCGAAGCCCGTGCTCGCCGCGATCGAGGGCTTCTGCATGACCGGCGGGCTGGAACTCGCGCTCGCCGCTGACCTTCGGATCGCCAGCGAGAACGCGACATTCGCGATCACCAGCTCCCGCATCGGCACGGTGGCCGGCGCCGGCGGCACTCAACGGCTCCCGCGCGTGGTCGGTCTCGCGAATGCGCTGGACATGCTGTTCGCCTCGGAGCCGATCGACTCGCAAGAAGCTCTGCGGATCGGCCTCATCAACCGCCGCACGCCCAACGGCGGCGCCCTGGCGGAGGCGCTGAAGATGGCCGACCACTACGCCACGCGCGCACCCCTGGCGCTGGCATTCGTCAAGCGCGCCGTGCACCGAGGCATGCAGATGGACTTGGCCTCCGCAATCGAGTTCGAGACGATGCTGGTTACCACCGTCTACGGCACCGCCGACAAGGCCGAGGGCATTTCCGCGTTCTTGGAAAAGCGCCAGGCGCAGTTCAAGGGCGAATGAGCATGACCAGGCCCCTGAGCGACGTATTGTTCCGCCCCCGCACCATCGCTCTGGTGGGCGCGTCCGCGGATGCCGGCAAGCACTCCGCCTTGCCGCAGAAACACTTGATGCAGCATGGTTTCACCGGCGAGCTATTTCCCATCAACCCACGACGCAGCGAAATCCAGGGTGTCAAGGCCTACCCCACCGTGCGGGACGTGCCTGCCCGCGTGGATCATGCTTACATCATGCTGCCGACCGAGCATGTTCTGCGAGCCGTCCACGACTGCGTGGCGGCGGGCGTAGGCTGCGTCACCATCATGTCCAACGGCTTCGCCGAGGCTGGCGCCGAAGGGCAGGCGCTACAGGCCGAACTGCTCCGCATGATCACGGGATCGGGCACCCGCGTGTTGGGCCCCAATGCCCTCGGGGTTGTTGATCTCCATGCGAACGTCGCCTTGTCGGCCAATGAGGTTCTTTCGCTGCCTGAGCTTCCGAAGGGCGACATTGGACTGATCTCCCAAAGCGGCAGCATGCTGGGCGCCATTCTGTCCCGCGGTGCTGCACGCGGCACGGGGTTTTCCAAGCTGGTTTCCGTCGGCAACGAGGCGGACATTTCAGTCGCGGAACTGATCGAGATGATGGTGGAGGATTCGCAGACTTCAGTGATTCAGCTCTTTCTGGAGTCGATTCGCTCGCCCGACGCGCTCCGCGCGGCGGCGCTGAAGGCATATCGCGCGAACAAGCCCATCCTCGCTTATCGCCTGGGACGCTCCGCGGTAGGCCAGCAGCTTGCCGTCTCCCATACCGGCGCATTGACCGGCAGCGGCCGGGCGACTTCGGCATTCCTGAAGGACATAGGAATTGCGGAGATCAGCAACTTCGACGCATTGCTGGATGCGCCACCCCTGTTCCGCGCTTCGCGCGCGACAGGCTCGCGCATCGGCGTGATGTCCACCACCGGCGGTGGTGGCGCCCTGGTGGTGGACAACCTCGGAGAGCGCAACATTACCGTCACGCCCCCCCCGCTGCAAATGCGCGAACGCCTTGCGGAGCAGGGTATTCACGTCAGTGACGCTCCGCTCGTGGACTTGACCTTGGCCGGCACAAACGCTTCCACGTACGGTGCCGTGCTGCGGGAGTTTCTCGCGTCGGACGATGTGGACGCCCTGGTGGCGGTGGTGGGATCCTCATCCCAGTTCCGACCGGAACGCGCGGTAGCGCCGATCCTGGAGGCAAACGCGACCAAGCCGATTGCCGTCTTTCTCACCCCCGACGCCGATCGCTCCCAGCAGTTGCTGAGAAAAGCAGGGATCGCGGTCTTTTCGCAGCCGGAAGCCTGCGCGGACGCCCTGCGCGCTTGGGCTAGCTGGCGCGCGCCACGGCAGCAGGACATAAGCCTGAATACCACCGCCGCCGAGAAGCTGCGTCTGCATCGCCGCGGCGAAACTCTAAGCGCCGCCGAGTCCCAATCCGTGTTCGAGACGCTAGGTGTCATGCAGGCGCAGGAATGGCTGCTCGGGGCCGACCCCGAGGCCTGGACGCCGATCGATCTCGCAGCCATCGGTTTCCCGTGTGTCCTGAAGATCTCTTCCGCCGACGTGCCGCACAAGACGGAAGTTGGCGGAGTGCGATTGGGCATTTCCGGGGCTGAAAATCTGCGCGAGGCGGCCCGCGCCATGCTTGCCTTCGTCAAGGCGTCCCTGCCTGCCGCGAGGATTGACGGCTTCCAGGTCCAAGAAACAATCCAGGGCCTGGCGGAAATCCTCGTTGGATTCTCCAGGGACGCCTCGGTTGGGCCGATCGTTTCTGTCGGGATGGGAGGCGTGCTTGCCGAGATCTACCAGGACGTGAGTCTGCGACCCGCCCCGGTCACCCCGGCCGAGGCGCGCACGATGATCTCGGAAGTGAAGGCGTTCGCGCAGCTGGCAGGTTACCGCAACCTGCCCAAGGGAGATCTCGACGCCCTTGCAAATGCGATTGCCCAGGTGTCTTCGCTGGCTTGCACCGGCGAGATTCAAGTGGCCGAAGCGGAGATCAATCCGCTCGCGGTGCTCGCGGAAGGTCGAGGGGTGCGCGCACTTGACGGCCTTGTGGTGCTGCAGTGACGAGGACTGTGAAATCTTCCTGCTAAACTAGTCTGCAAGCCGGTCGGGCAGCTCTTGACACGTGACGGGGCCGTCCGACCGGAAGCAAACCAGATCGACAAAACTTTTCGAACGAGTCCCGTGCGCGCTGTTGATCGCATCTTTTCGGTGCTGGATGCCTTTGCTCCGGATCGTCCAAAACTCACCTTGCAGGAAATCAGTGACCGTATCGAGCTGTCGAAGGCCACCACTTTTCGCCTTGTGAACAGCCTGAGCGACGCGGGATACCTTGTCCGCCTGGATGATCAGCGCTACTGCCTGTCCATGAAGCTGGTCAAGCTGGCGGGTGTGGTGGCCAGCGGATTGAGTGTTCGTGATATTGCTCACCCATTCATGCAGGAGATCGGACGTGAAACGGGCGAAACGGTCAGCCTGAATACCGTTGTCGGCACCGACCGTGTGTGCATCGACGTGGTCGAATCCAGCGCAAGGATCATGCACATCGTGAACCTGGGTGAACACGCCCCCTTGCTATATGGGGCGACGGGAAAGACGTTGCTGGCCCACCTGCCCGATGACGAGCAGAGCGTCATCGTGAAGACCCTGCCGCGGGGCGCTCCCTTCACTCAAGCCGAACTGAAAGCAGAACTCGCCAAGATCCGCAAACAAGGCTATACAGTCACCGCCGGCGAGCGGGTTCCCGGTTCCGTGGCGATCTCCGTGGTGATTTTCGACATCAATGACCGCGGCAAGTACTGCTTGACCCTGACGGGCCCTGAAAGCAGGATGAAGCAGCGCCACGAGCAGAATCTCGATTGCATGCTCCAAGCCCAGAGGGACATCTCCTCCAAGATGGGTTCGTCGCGCTTCTCAGCGGCCGCCTGACCGCATCTATCTACAGAGCCGCCAGCCGCAGCTCACGTACGTCATGCAGCTGGTCCACGCTCCACAAGGAGGCGAGCAGGCTGCGCGCACGCGCTTCCCCGATCACTGGAGCGGACAACTCGATGAATTTATCGCTGATTTGCGCATCACTGAGCGGTTCCTCCGGATCGCCAACCCGGTAGGGCTGGAAGTGCTCGTGGACCTGCCCGTCCTTCAACTTGACTTCCACTCTCGCGGCACGCATGTTCGGGAACCGCGCGCTCAACTCTTCGTCTGCGATCAATGAGATTCTGCCCATGAGCGCCCGAATTTCGGCATCTTGCATCCGGGCATCTTCGAAAGCAGCGATCCGCACCGGTCCGTACTTGGCCGCATGCGCAACCACGTAGGGAATGCTGAATTTGCACTCAAACGCGGACATGGGCTCGCGAATCCCGGCGACCTCCACGGCGGCACGATAGGTGCGTACCGTGATGGATTCGACCGCATCAATGGCGAATCCGTGCTTGGCCCGCAGCGCGAGCAGCGCGTCGATGGCCGCAAACGTATGGCCGCAACAGCCATGGTTCTTCACGGTAATGCTCTCGATGTTGAACCGCGTCCCCAGTCCATCCGTGGCCTTCGCCCAATCCGGGTCTTTCGCCAATGCTGCGCCGAATCCTGCGGCACCCTCGAGGATGTCCAACACGCCGGTGAGGCCCTTGGCGGCGCCCTGTGCTGCCGTCACTCCCACCCAGGCGGCGTGGCCCGCATGCAATGCCTTTGTCATCGCGTCCGAACGGAATGCCTGCTGGAGTCCGGAGGCGAACGTCGCTGCCGTCGCCATCGCATGCGCGGCAACAGTCGACTCCGAGGAGAGCAGCGCGGATGCGGCAGCGGCCGCACCGAAGCATCCCACGGTGCCAGTCGTATGGAAGAACGCATAGTGGGAAGGCTGTACAGCCACCCCTATTCGCGTTGAAATCTCATAGCCGATGGTGATGGCCTCCACCAGCCGCTTTCCAGACATCTGTCGGTGTTCGGCAAGTGCCAGCGCCGCGGCGATGGTTGGACAACCGGGATGGTAGATGGCATCGCGGAAGATGTCGTCGAACTCTATCGCGTGCGAAACGCTGCCGTTGATCCATGCAGCCGTGGCGGGCAACGCAGTCGTGCCAAACCCTGGCAGACTGGAGCGCCCCAGCCCCAGTTCCTCCGCGTGCGACTGCATGAGAGTGAGGCCGGGCTGCACACGCGTTCCCGGCAAGAGCGCAGCCACCCAATCCACGAGTGCGCGCTTGGCCGCGTGGGTCACTGCCGGGGTCAGCCCTGCTCGGGCCTGCTCGGCGGCATACGCGGAGAGTTCTTCGATGATTGTCATTTCGGGCGAAGCAGGTTGATTACAGGGCGCTTTGGCCGGTAATTTCACGGCCCGCGATCAAGGTGAGGATCTCATGCGTTCCATCCGGAATGGTGATCATTCGGATGTCACGCACGTTGCGTTCGATTCCGGTTTCAGTCGCCAAGCCCATTGCGCCGCAAAGGCGCATTGCGATACCGGCCGCGCGCTCTGCTGTCGCCAATGCCTGCCGCTTGGCAAGCGCCGACAGGGCTTGCGTTGCGGCGCCACGGTCCACGGCATCGAGTGCACTGAGACACAGCAGACGGGCGGACAGGATGGAACCGTCGATCTCGACGAGTGCGTCCTGGATCAGCTGCTTGCGCGCGAGCGGACTGCCGAACTGGATGCGATCCTTCACACTTGCCAGCGCCACGTCGCGCGAGCGTTCGGCAAGCCGAAGGGCGAGCAGCCCGAGCAACGGGCGATTGACCTGCCAAGCTTGCGTGAGCGTTTTCATCGTGCTGTTCTCGTTCCCCACCGCGTTGCGCCGGGGCACGGGCAGCTGATCGAAAGTGAGTTCGCTCAGGTGCCCCTGCTGCAGTCCGATGCATGGGATTTCGGCGGCCATGAAGGGAGAAGTCGCTCGCTCCACGACGTAGCGCTGCAGCTCGCCGTCGGCTTCCAACTTGCCGGTCACGAAGGCGACGTCCGCGATCGTGCCGTTCGTGATCCATTGTTTTGTTCCGGACAGAAAAGCCGTTACGCCGTCTTCGGAGTTGCGAATCTTCAGCTTGATGCTGCGCGGATCGGAACCAGTGCTCGGCTCGGTGGAGGCTGTGCAGGCGATCTTCGCGCCCGATAACAGGGATTCGATGAGGCCCGGAAACTTCTCGGCCGCACCGCTCGCGCAAAGACGCGAGGTCGTGCCGTCGTGCGCGATCAGCGCCAGGGCGATGACCGCAGGCAACTGCTCGAAGACCAGCCCGTACTCGAGCATCGAAAGCCCGCTTCCGCCCAGATCCTGGGGTACGCGCGCGCCGGTGAGCCCGAACTCAGCGAGCACAGCGAAGATCCGCAGCAGCGCGTCCTTGGGCAGCGGCCGGGTCGCAGGATGCTCAGCGAGCATCGGTGCGAGCTTGCCCTCGGAAAGGCGGACGGCTGCATCCTGCAGTTGGCGTTGGTCGGAGGTCAGTTCAAAATTCATCTTGTTCTCACATCATTGTGAATCCGCCATTGACACTGATCACCTGGCCGGTGATCCAGGAGGCTCGCCCGCTCAGGAGGAAAGCCACCACCGGCGCGACGTCTGTAGGTTCGCCGATGCGGCGAAGCGGGTACATCTTCTGTACGGTCTTTACCCGGCGCTGGTATTTTTCGTCGCCCATTTGCTCGCGCAAGGCGGCTTCGCGCCGCATGCGCATCGGTGTGTTGGTAGCGCCTGGCGAGACGATGTTGGCGGTGATTCCGTCAGGGCCCACTTCCTGGGCGATGGACTTCACCAAGGCGGTCACACCGGCCTTGGCGGCCGCGTAGTAGGAAAGCCGTGCCTGGCCAACGCGCGCCGAGTCAGACGAGAAGCATACGATTCGGCCGAAGTTCTGCTTTTTCATGACGGGAATCAGGGCGTGCAGGCAGTGCATGGGCCCCATCAGGCAGACGTCGAACATCCGTTTCCAGTCCTCCGGCGAGGACTCCTCGAAGGTTTTGTCGTCCAGGATCGCCGCTGAGTTCACGAAGAAATGGACTTCGCCGAAACGCTCCACGGCCGCTGACACGAGGCCCTGAACCGAAGCGCGCTGACTCAGGTCAGTGGGAACGAAGATGGTCGGCGTCAACGCTGAAAGCGCCTTCACGGCCTCTTCGCCCGCCTTGATGTTCACGTCGGCCAGGACCAGGTTGACGCCGGCGGCAGCGAGTTCCCGCGCGACTTCGAACCCTATTCCTTGGACCCCGCCGGTGATGACCGCCGTCTTGCCCTTCATCTGCAAATCCATTGATGTCTCCTGTTTCCGCCGGCATCTCCGGCACTTTCAATCGAACCGGTTGTCCTTAGCCCGCCTTGGGCGGGCGCTGCGAGAATGTCTTGCCGAACACACCCTCGGCGATGCGGTTCTTGAGCATCTCGATCGAGCCGCCCGCAATCATCCATCCGCGGATTCTCCGCACGCAGTATTCAACCAGCGATTCCTGGCTGAATCCCATTCCGCCCATGACCTGGAGAGCCTCGTTGGCCACGAACCAGCCGGCTTCATTGCATGCGAGCTTGGCCATCGCCGTGCTTTGGGCGGAGGGCAAGCCATGCTCACCCTCGAGTGCAGCCTTGTAGAGCAACAGTTGCGCCTGCTCCAGCCTCATCCACATATCCGCGAATTTCCACTGCAAGCCCTGGAACTCACAGAGTTCGCGCCCGAACTGCCGGCGGGTCAGCGCGTGTTCTCTCGCTATGTTGAAGGCGTGTCGGCCCAATGCGAGCGAACGGGATGCGTTGCCCAGGCGCTCCACGTTGAAGCCCGAGATCTGTTTCTTGAAACCACCCGGCCCCAGCAACAGGTTTGCGGCAGGAACCCGTACGTCCTCAAAGTACAGGGGACTCCATTGTTCGCCGTTCATGAAGCTGGCCGGCTTGCCGATCGTGAATCCCGGCGTTCCTCTTTCAACCAGCACGGAACCGATGCCGTCCAGGCCCGGTCCGAACCGGACGTAGATCAGGAAGAGGTCGGCCTCGGGGCTGTGGGTCGAGAAAATCTTGCTGCCATTGATCACGTATTCGTCGCCCTCAGCTTTTGCGCTGGTCCTGAGCTCCGTGACGGCCGAGCCCGCATCCGGCTCTGTCATCCCGAGTGAGATGAGCTTGCGCCCGCCGAGCAGGTCGGGCAGGAAGCGCTGCTTTTGTTCCTTGGTGGCGTACTCGACGAAGGTGCGGATGGGGCCGAAGTTGCCGGCCTGAACAATATCGGCGCTTTTCGGGCACACCAGCGCGACCTGCTGGATCGCCAGCACTGCATGCATGAGCGTTCCCCCCTGCCCGCCGTCCTCTTCGGAAAACGCGATGCCCAGCAGGCCCTGCTCGGACAACATCTTCGCCACCTGCCAGGGATATTCGACCGAGTGTGCGCGTTCCAGTGCGCCAGCGGCCAGGCGAGCTTGCGCGAATCGGCTCACGGATTCGGCGAACGCCTGATCTTCCGGATTGAGATCGAAATTCAAGGTGGTCCTCTCGTTCGGTTGCACACGCCACAGGTGCAGCCTGGTGGCAAAATGGTTTCAATAGTCGAAACTTGTTTCATTATCATCATACACGAATCGGTTGACGATGGAAATGCCCATGCAATTTGTCGCCAATCCCGCTCGCGGTATTCTGTCAGTGAAATCAATTTCACTGAATAAAACGCCAACTCTGCCGCAACCTGTAAGCGGCGATACCCGTCTCGCATGTCTTTCATTGCCGTTCCCCAGTCCCTGAGCTTCCAGGATCCCCTGCGACTCGCCAGCGGAGCCACTCTGCACAACTACAAGCTCGTCTACGAGACCTACGGTACATTGAATGCAGACCGCAGCAACGCAGTACTGGTTTGCCATGCGTTGAACGCGTCCCACCACGTTGCCGGCGCCTACGCGGGACAGCCCAAGAGCGTCGGCTGGTGGGACAACATGATCGGCCCCGGCAGGCCGGTCGACACAGACCGTTTCTTCGTGATCTGCGTGAACAACATTGGATCGTGCTTTGGCTCGACCGGCCCAATGCACCTGAACCCGGACAGTGGCCGTGCCTACGGCGCCGACTTCCCGGTGCTGACCGTGGAAGATTGGGTCAACTCCCAAGCGCGACTGCTGGACCGGCTGGGCATAGGTCGACTCGCCGCGGTCCTTGGCGGGAGCATGGGAGGCATGCAGGCGCTTTCCTGGAGCTTGCAGTTTCCGGATCGCGTGCAGCATGCCGTAGTGATTGCCAGCGCCCCCTCTCTCACGGCCGAGAACATCGCCTTCAATGAGGTTGCGCGCCGGGCGATCGTGACGGATCCGGATTTCCACGGGGGACACTTCTACGAGCACGGCGCGGTCCCACGCCGGGGGCTGCGCATTGCGCGAATGATCGGTCACATCACCTATGTGAGCGACGACGCGCTGACCCAGAAGTTCGGCCGTCGATTGCGCGAACGCCTGGACCTGAAGTACAGCCTTCAGGACATTGAATTCGAGATCGAGAGCTATCTGCGTCACCAGGGCGAGAAGTTCAGCGACTACTTCGACGCCAACACCTACCTCCTGATCACGCGCGCCCTTGACTATTTCGACCCGACACGGGCCTATGACGGACATCTGGCAAGAGCTCTGGCAGGAACTTCGGCCCGCTTTCTGGTCATCAGCTTCACGACGGATTGGCGATTTTCGCCCCAACGCAGTCGTGAAATCGTGAAGGCGCTGCTGGACAACCGGCGGCGTGTGAGCTACATGGAGATCAACACGCCCCACGGCCATGATGCCTTCCTGCTGGACGACCCGCGCTACATGGGCGCGGTCCGGTCGTACTTCGCGAACGTGGCCCGGGAACTCACGCGGGCATGATGGGCGATCACGCCACGCAAGCGCATCCTCCACCGACATCAACTGCTATTCAATTCGCCAGCCAATGCACGACAACATGCAACGACAAGAGATTCACAGCCGCCAGATCGACCTGCGCTTCTATAGCCGCCCGGATGGCCTGTACGAAGTGGAAGGCCGTCTGATCGACAAGAAGGCCCAGCCGTTCAGGCGCGTCCTTGGGGACGACGCCGTCCCGCCCGGAGTTCCTATTCACGACATCATCGTGCGCCTGGTCGTCGATGATTCGCTGGTGGTGCACGAGGCAGCCGCCAGCATGCTCGCGACACCGTTTCAAGTGTGTGGGGCTGCCACCCGAACGCTCGATCCTCTGGTGGGCCTGACCATGGCCAAGGGGTGGAACAAGCGTGTGCGTGAGCTCTTGGGAGGGGCCGCTTCGTGCACGCACATCATGGAGTTGCTGGGGCCGATGGCAACCACCGCTTTCCAGGGACTGGCACCGCGGCGAAGGGCCCTCATGGAAGGGCCGGATGCCGAGAGGCACATCCGATCCAAGGTCGACAGCTGCTTTGCCTATTCGGCCGAACGTGAAGTTGTTGCCACCCTATGGCCGCACCTCCGGCGGCCTGCGGCGTAGACCGGGCGAGCCGGTCGCCACCGCGCGGCTGAGCCAGTCCATGGGAGTCGATGCTGCGCCTGCACCTGATGCAGAACTGGTTTGCGGGTTTGCGGGCGGTGGCCGAGATTCCCGGCGTGGGATTGATGACGGCTACAGCGGTCGTCTCCAGCATGGGCTCACCAACGGCCTTCAAGGATGGCCGAGAATTCGCTGCCTGGATCGGCCTGGTTCCGCGGCAAACCGGCACAGGCGGGCGTGTGCGGCAGCTTGGTATCAGCAAAAGCGAGGCGACGCGGACCTGCGAACTCTCTTGATGCACGGAGCCAGGGCGATCGTCAGATCTGATTGAGCGACGACTTGGCAGTGGCTCGCTGCGCTGCTCAAGCGAAGGTCCTACAGCGTTGCCGTCGCAGCGGTGGCCAACAAGATCGCTCGAAGGATCTGGGCCGTACATGCCCGCGGGCAGGACTGGCGAGCTGCGTCGTGGCAGGCAGCATGATCGACACCGTTTAGGAGAGCAAGCGACGCCACAGTGTGATGGGCCAAACAGGTCGGACCGGGACGGGAACACTCCGGTAGGGAACTTGAGCCTCGAGCTCGATGTTCAGATGGGAGTCTCCTCAGCGAATGCGATCAGGGCCAGCAGGCTTGCCAGGCCTGCACAACAGGCCTATATAAGACTGCAGCCCAGCCTCCTTACCTCGTTCACGCATCAACGTCCTTGCGATCCGGGAGGCACCCATATAAGACTCTCCCTAGTTCTAACGTGCGGAAAAGCAAGGGTTGTGTAGTGCCCGTCATTGGCCTGTGTTTTCGCTATCGGCCGGGATGCTGCGCCCCATGCGGCAGAGCAAGCGCTGCAACATGTCCATGGTCTCCCCGCGCGCGATCTGATGCGGATGGTGGCCGATTCCAGGCAGCGCCGTCACTTCAAGCGGCATCAGACCGTGGCGAAACAAGGAAATCGCGCTGGGCCGCCAGCCATATTCATCGTCGTTACCGAACAACACGGAAACCGGACAACACACTGCGGCAACCTCGGCGCTCATGTCCCATTGCAGTGCCTGCGGGCTGGCCCAGGGCTCGTACCAGCCCCAGAACATCGCGTCGGTGCTGTCGCCATGGTGGCGCTGAAGTTTTCCACGCAAGCCGTCTTGCTCAAACGCGCGCCGCGCGCCGACCATGGCATCCACCATGAACTGATCAATAGCCACGGTTGGCGAGCAGGCAAGAACGCCGCATACCAGCTCAGGATGCGCCGCCGCAGCGAGCACCGACATGGCTCCTCCATCACTGTGGCCGAACATCAAAGCCTTGTGGATTCCGAAGTGGCGCAACACCTCGCCAAGCACCGGCCCGGCCTCTTCCCGACGGTAACTGGGCTCGCGCCCACCCACCAGACTCTCGGATCGCCCATAACCATACCGGTCATAGGCCAGCACCGGCCAGCCGCTGGCTTCGGCCAACACCTGAGGCAGGTCTTTCCAGGTGGTGATGCAGTCCAGCCCGCCATGCATCATCACGATGGTCGCCTGCCCGTTGCCCACGTCACCCCAGGTGGTGGCGGCCAGCCGATGGCCTCCCGCAAACAGTTCGTGTTCCTTCATTTCGTGCTTTTTCATCATGTCAATCTGCCTCCGGGTTGCGCCTTGCAGTGGATCGACGACAGCCTACAGGTCGGCCTGTCCGGTCAGCAGTTGGCGCGCTATGGTGCGGCGCTGGATTTCGCCCGTGCCGTCGGGTATGCGCATCACGCGGGCGAAGCGGTAGCCCTCTTCCAGGCGCAGTTCGTTGGTCAGGCCCATGCCGCCGTGGATCTGAATGCTGCGGTCCATCACGCGCCCCAGCATCTCGGTCGAAAATGCCTTGACCATGCTGACCTGCGCGTTGGCGGCGCGGCCGGTGTCCAGGCGCCAGGCACAGTTCTGGATCATGGTCCTGGCGGCATAGATGTCCATCGCGCTGTCGGCCAGCATGAGCTGGATGGCCTGGTGCTCGGCAATAGGCACGCCAAAGGTTTTTCGCACCTTGGCGTAGTCCACCGCCTGGTCCAGCGCCCAGCGGGCCAAGCCCAGGCAGGATGCCGCCATGCCCATGCGCCCGGCGTTGACGCCGTCCATGGCCACCGCCAGGCCGCGACCGACGTCGCCGAGCCGGTGGTCGTCGCGCACACGCACGCCGTCTAGCACGATGACGCCGGTGTCGCCGCCCAGGTGGCCCATGGTGTTGATGATGCGCGGCACTGAAAAACCGGACGCGCGCGTGTCGACGAAGAAACCGGTGACACCACCCTTGTGGCCCGCCGCGGCTTCGGGGTCGGTCAACGCGAACACCATAGCGTAATCGGCGTAGGGCGAGTTGGTGATCCACTGCTTGGTGCCAGTGAGCACCCATTCGTCACCGTCGCGCACGGCGCGGGTTTGCATTCCGAATACGTCGGAGCCCGCATCGGGCTCGCTCAGACCAAAGCACAAGGTCTTGTCGCCGCTGGCGATGCCGTCGCGGTACTGCGCGAAGATGTCCTGCTTCAGGTGCCGCAGCACCGGCGACAGACCGTTGGTGAAAGGCGACGGCAGCACCACCGTCTGCACCAACGGCTGGGCCGGGCCGACGCCGTGGTTGAGCACCTCCTGCACATGAGCCATGACCTGCGCGCCCTGCCCGCCGCCGCCCAGTTTTTCATCACCGAACAGGGTGTAAAAACCCAGTTCGGCCGAGCGCTTGCGCACCTGCTGTCGCAGTGCCATCGCCTCGGGCACATAACGGCCGCTGGCGTCGAACAAAGTGCGTTCGCTGCCCAACAGGTCGTGGTGGCGCTGCTGCAGCGGCATCACTTCGCGCTCCACGAAGCGCAGCACCGCCTCGGCAATCGCTACGGTATCGGGATCGATGGTGAAGTCCATGCGGGAAACCTCGACGCTACAACAGCCGGAACTTCGGCAGCGTGACCTCGTCGGTCACGTCGTCGTAGCGCACCGCCACGCGCTGGCCTATGCGCACCGCCTCCACGTCGTCGGTGACGATGTTGGTCATCATGCGCGCGCCTTCGTCGAGGTCGATCACCGCCACCACGTAGGGGGTGTCGGCCTTGAAGGCCGGACCGGCCGGCCGGCGCGCGATGGTGTAGCTGTAGATAGTTCCGGTGCCTCGCGCATCGACCCATTCGACGGCGTCGGAATGGCAGTGCGGGCACAGGACGCGCGGATAGAAATGGTGCTTGCCGCACTCGTGGCAGCGCTTGAGTGTCAAGCGATGTTGTTTCAGGGCGTCCCAATAGGGGCGGCTCTCGCCATCGATAACGGGCAGGGGTTTGTCGTACATGGTGTTCACCGGTTGGAGAGAATGCAAGTAGCCCCGCTGGAAAGCGTGCCGCCGGTGCCGTGAACCAGCGCGGTCACGGCGTCCTGGATCTGGCGCGGGCCGCATTCACCGCGCAACTGGCGCACCGCCTCGATCAGCAGGAAAATGCCATACATGCCGGGATGTGCGTAAGACAGACCGCCGCCGTTGGTGTTAAGCGGGAATACACCGCCGGGCGCGGTGCGCTGGTTGGCGACGAAGGCGCCGCCCTCGCCACGCTGGCAAAAGCCCAGTGCTTCGAGCGTCAGCAGCACCGTGATGGTGAACGAGTCATAGACCTCGACCACGTCAATGGCGTCATGCCGGACGCCCGCCATGGCAAAGGCTTCGCGACCGGCCACTTCAGCGGCC
>Ga0255338_1000539_pt1 | contig 113271 bp, 104 predicted proteins | sample MeOH1_35cm_T4_19_FD_203715 | JGI IMG/M metagenome (GOLD analysis project Ga0255338, IMG submission 203715) | Sandy soil microbial communities from University of British Columbia, Vancouver, Canada - MeOH1_35cm_T4_195 | ecosystem: Engineered > Artificial ecosystem > Sand microcosm >... | reverse complement strand
TGCCCATGCGCTTGACGAGCCGCTTCAGCTCGCGGTCCGTCCGGGGATCGACCTCGGCTGCGTGCTGCTTCAGCACAGGATTCGGATAGATCACGATGTCCATCTGTGTGCGTTCCGTTCGATTTCGGCGCATTCCGAGCGCCTGTCTGAGGCGCAGCTTAGCGATGATACAACGTTCCCCCGGCGCAGATGAAACGCGGCGGCTACAGCAAGTCGAGCGGGTCGACGTCGGGGATGACGCGAACGCCCTCGGCAGACGAGACGCCGTCCAACGCCGTGCGTATCAGTGCGGGAATGTCGGCGTCGCGCGGGGCCTTCAGCAGCACGTGCCAGCGATGCATTCCCTTGAGCTTGGCCAAGGGTGCCGGCGCCGGGCCGAGGACCTCCCACGGCTGCTCGTCGACAGCGGCTCGCAACGCGTCGGCCACCACGCCTGCCTGCGCGGCCACCGCCCGCTGGTTCTGTCCCACGACGAGCAGGTTCGCGAGGCGGCCGAACGGCGGGTAGTGCAGCGCGTGACGCTGCTCGACCTCCTCGGCGAGGAACAGCGAGCGGTCGTGCGCGGCAGCGGCGCGGATCGCGGCGTGATCGGGCCAGTATGTCTGCACGAACACGTGCCCCGGTCGCGCTCCCCTGCCCGCACGGCCGGCGACCTGCTCGAGCAGCTGGTACGTGCGCTCGCCCGATCGCAAGTCGGGCAGGTGCAGCGTCGTGTCCGCGTTCACCACGCCGACGACCGTGACCTCCGGGTAGTCGAGCCCCTTCGCCACCATCTGCGTGCCGAGCAGGATGCCCGCGGGCAGCGCCTCGAACGCGGCGAGCAGCCGCTCGTGAGCGCCCTTGCCTGTCGTGGTGTCCGCGTCCATGCGCACGACGTCCACATCCGGTAGCAGCGTCCGAAGTTCGGCTTCCACCCGCTGCGTTCCGGCGCCGAACTGCCGGAGATACGGACTCCCACAGCGAGGGCAGCGTGGCGGCAGCGAGCTGCGTGCTCCGCAGTGATGGCAGGCGAGCTGGTGTCCGACGTCGTGATACGTCAGCGATACCGCGCAGGACTCGCACCGCGGCACGTACCCGCACTCGCGGCACAGCACGAACGACGCGAATCCGCGGCGATTGAGGAACAGCACGGCCTTCTCGCCCCGCTCCATCGCCTCGGCGAGCGCGGCGGCCAGCGGCCGGGAGAACATCGAGCGGTGTCCGTCAGCGAACTCGGCGGCCATGTCCACGACGTGCACTTCGGGCAGCGCACCGCCGGCTACGCGGTCCGGCATCTCCACGCGCGTCCACTCGCCTCGCTCGCAGCGCTCGAGCGCATCAAGGCTGGGCGTCGCGCTGCCGAGGACGAGCACGGCGCCTTCGCGCCCGCACAGCTCCACGGCCACCTCGCGCGCGTGGTAGCGCGGCGCGGACCCCTGCTTGTACGACGCCTCGTGTTCCTCGTCGATCACGACGAGCCGCAGGTCGGGCACCGGCGCGAAGAGCGCGGACCGCGCCCCAACCACCACGCGCCCCTCGCCACGCGCGGCGAGGTCCCACTGGTCGTAGCGTTCGCCGGCCGAGAGGCGGCTGTGGAGCACGGCGACTGCATCGCCGAATCGCGACCGGAACCGGCCGACGGTCTGCGGCGTCAGCGAGATCTCCGGGACGAGCACGATGGCGGATCCGCCCTCGGCCACGACCGCCTCGATCGCGCGGAGGTACACCTCGGTCTTTCCGGACCCCGTGACGCCGTCGACGAGCACGACGCCGCCTCCCGCCGCCCGCGCGCGGTCGATCGCGTCGATCGCAGCGCGCTGGCCGCTCGACAGCGCGTCGTAGCGGTGCGCCGCCCGCTCGCGGATCTCGGGTAGCCGATAGCGCCGCTGCCGGTCGACCCGCACCGCGCCGAGGCCTTCCAGCCGCTTGAGCGCCGCGTCGACCGACCCGAGCTCGGCGGCGAGTTCGGACACGCGCACCGGCCCCGCCGCGAGCGCGTCGAGTAGCGCGCGCTGCGTGGTGGCGGAGGCGCGCAGCGGGACGGCGGGCGGGGCGCCGGTGAGTTCCGCCCAACGGTCGTCCACCGCCGACACGTGCGGTCGCTGCAGCTCCCAGCGCACGGCGCCGTCTTCCTCGCACCGCTTCACCCTCGGCGCGCCGCCGGGCGGCAGCATGAGCCGCAGCGCCTCGGACAGCGGGCACAGGTACTCGTCAGCGATCCAGGACGCCACGGACGCGTGCGCCGCGTCGAACAGCGCCTCGCCGAGGACGGCGTCGATTGCCCGCAGCTCGGCCAGCCCGCTCGTCTCGGGCAGGCCGACCACGTACCCGACGGCCTGTCGCCCGCCGAAGGGCACGAGCACCGGCACGCCGACGCCCACGGCGGACACGAGCTCGTCCGGGACGCGGTAGTCGAACGGCCGGTCGATGGCGCGTGCCGGTATGTCGACGACGACTGAGGCGATCAACGAACGGGACTCCAGCCTCGGAAGGGATTCGGTGCGTAGGAACGCTGAGTGCAGCATAGCGGAGGCCGCCGACATCGAATCGACGTCGGCGGCCTCGGAAGTGACGAGCGTTCGGTTACTCGACGGCCGCGCGCAGGGCGTCGGCGCGGTCGGTGCGCTCCCACGTGAAGTCCGCGTCCTCCCGGCCGAAGTGGCCGTACGCTGCGGTCTTCTGGTAGATCGGGCGGCGCAGGTCGAGCTCGCGGATGATCGCGCCCGGGCGCAAGTCGAACGTCTCCTCGACAGCCTTCTCGATCTTCGCGACGTCGTAGTGCTCGGTCCCGAAGGTCTCGACGAGCACTGAGAGCGGCCGGGCGAGGCCGATACCGTACGCCACCTCGACCTCGCAGCGGTCCGCGAGCCCGGCGGCTACGACGTTCTTGGCGACCCACCGAGCAGCGTAGGCAGCGGAACGGTCGACCTTCGTGCAGTCCTTGCCCGAGAACGCGCCGCCGCCGTGGCGGGCGTAGCCGCCGTAGGTGTCGACGATGATCTTCCGGCCCGTGAGACCGGTGTCGCCCATCGGCCCGCCGATGACGAAGCGGCCGGTCGGGTTCACGTATATCTCCGCGTGCGACCAGTCGAGGTCCTGCGCGTCGAGGACCGGCTTCATCACGTGCTCGATCAGCGCGGGCCGCAGCTCGCCTTCGACGTCCACGCTGTCCGCGTGCTGCGAGGAGATGAGCACCTTGTCGATCGCGACCGGGCGATCGCCGGCGTAGCGCACGGAGACCTGCGTCTTGCCGTCTGGGCGCAGGAACGCCAGCGTGCCGTCCTTGCGGACGTCGGTGAGGCGCCGCGACAGCTCATGCGCGAGGTAGATCGGCATGGGCATGAGCGTCGCCGACTCCTTGCACGCGTAGCCGAACATCATGCCCTGGTCGCCCGCACCCTCCTGATCCAGCGGATCGGTGTCGCCGTGCTGCGCCTCGAAGCTGCAGTCGACGCCCTGTGCGATGTCGCTGCTCTGCTCGTCCACGCATGTCATCACGCCGCAGGTACCGCCGTCGAACGAGTCGGAGGTGGAGGCGTTGTAGCCGATGTTGACGATGGTGTCGCGGGCGATCTTCGGGATGTCGACGTACGCGTGAGTGCGGATCTCGCCACCCACCACGACGAGGCCGGTGGTGATGAAGGTCTCGCACGCGACACGCACGTAGTCCGGCGACGCCTTCGAGCCCTTGTCGGTGACGTATCCCTCGGCAGCGAGCTCACCCTCGCGCCGGATGATGGCGTCGAGCACCGCATCGGAGATCTGGTCGCAGATCTTGTCGGGATGCCCCTCGGTCACCGACTCGGACGTGAACAGGTACTCGCGCTCCGCCATGTTGCCTCCTCACCGTGGCTCCCGTCCCGGAGCCTACAAACGGCACATTCTCCAGATAACGAAAAATCCCTTGCCTGCTCGACAAGGGACGGTCGCGGTGCGGTGTTTCGGCCGCAGCGGCTATTCCCTCATCTTCCAGGCACGTTCGCCTGCCGCAACGTGGCACCTTGGCGTCGTTTTCACGCCGGTTGCCGGGGCTTCGTCGGGTGCGGTCCCTCAGCCCTCTGCAGCGCTTGCGCGCTGCCTCTTGATGAGACGGCGCATACCATACCATGCTGATTCCCGAAGCGGCAACGATATGGCGATTCATGGCAGAATGTCGTCTCGTTCCCGAAGGAGTCGTTCGCCGAAGGATGTCGTCGGCGGGGCTGATCCTCGGCCGACGTGCGCCTCCCTTCGGAACGGGTAGGATGTGCGGGAATCTCAAGACGGAAGGTCCCTCGTGCCAGACAACGTTCGCGTACGCTTCGCGCCCAGCCCCACGGGTCACCTGCACATCGGTGGCGCCCGCACCGCCATCTACAACTGGGCATTCGCCCGCAGCCACGGCGGGGCCTTCATCCTCCGCATTGACGACACGGACCCGGAGCGGTCGACGCAGGAAAATACCGACGCGATCCTGCGGGCGATGCGCTGGCTGGGTCTCGACTGGGACGAGGGCCCCGAGGCGGGCGGCGAGTTCGGCCCGTACTTCCAGACGCAGCGCATGGCGGCGTACGCCGAGTCGCTCGAGCGGCTGCAGGACCTCGGCCACGCCTACCCGTGCTTCTGCACGTCCGAGGAGCTCGAGGCCAAGCGCGAGGCCGCACGGGTGCAGGGCGGCTATGCCGGCTACGACCGCGTGTGCCGCTCGCTCGATCCCGATACGGTCGCCGAGCGCATCCGAGCAGGCGAGCCGCACGTGTGGCGCGTCAAGGTGCCCGAGGACCGCGGCGACATCGTCTTCACCGACGCGATCCGAGGCGAGACCACGTTCCCGTCCTCGGCGATGGACGACTTCGTGCTGGTGCGGACCGACGGGACGCCGACGTACAACTTCGCGACCGTGGTGGACGATGCCGACATGGCGATCTCGCACATCATCCGCGGCGACGATCACCTGTCGAATACGCCGAGGCAGATCATCGTGTTCGAGGCGCTCGACCGCGAGGTGCCGATCTTCGCGCACATGTCGATGATCCTTGGCGCCGATGGCAAGCGGTTGTCGAAGCGGCACGGCGCGACGTCGGTGGAAGCGTACCGCGACGAGGGCTACCTCCCCGAGGCGCTGGTCAACTACCTGTCGCTACTGGGCTGGTCGATCGACGATAAGACGACCATCTTCAGCCGCGAGGATCTGATCACGAAGTTCGACATCAGCCGCGTGTCGCGCAATCCCGCGATCTTCGACCCCGAGAAGCTCGAGTGGATGAACGGCGTCTACATTCGCGACCTCACGCCGGCTGCCCTCGTGGACCGGCTGGTGCCGTGGTTCGTCGATGCCGGTCTCATCGCCGCCGACGCTGTCGACGGCCACCGCGTGTGGCTCGAGCAGCTCGCGCCATTGGTGAGCGAGCGCCTGAAGCGCCTCGATGAGGTTGTGCCGATGGTGCGCTTCCTGTTCGCCGAGCATGTGTCGGTCGACGACGCCGCGCGGACCAAGGTTCTCGAGAAGGAAGGCGCGGGGCGGTCGCTCGATGCCGCAGCCGAGGCGCTCGCCACGGTGTCGCCCTGGGAGCCGCCAGCAATCGAGGAGACGTTGCGCACGGTGCCCGAGGCGCTGGGCCTCAAGCCGAAGGTCGTCTTCCAGGCGGTGCGCGTGGCCGTCAGCGGTACTGCGGTGTCTCCCCCGCTCTTCGAGTCGCTGGCGTTGCTCGGCAAGGAGCGCACGCTCGAGCGACTGCGCGCAGCGAGGCCGCTGGCGGTCGACTGAGACAGCGCGAGGCTGGGCAGGTAGACGACCTTGACTGCCGCTCGGGCGTTGGGTAGCATATCGCTCCGCGCCCTAGGGGCGGCAGTGGAACGCTGGGGTGTCGTCTAATGGTAGGACAGCGGCTTCTGGTGCCGTATGTGAGGGTTCGACTCCTTCCACCCCAGCCAAAGATTGGCCCGTTCGTCTAGCGGTTAGGACACCGCCCTCTCAAGGCGGAGATCACGGGTTCGAATCCCGTACGGGCTACCAACGACACACCGAAACCCCCTTCCGGCGCTGGCCGGGAGGGGGTTTCTTGTCGCCGAGAATCAGCGCCCGTCAAACCGGGTACGGAACGCACAGGACCCCGTCGAAACGGCACGTCATGTGGTATCCTCGGCCGTCATGAGCATCGATACGCCAACCCCGCCTGAGCGGACGGACTTCATCCGTGAGATCGTCGCCGACGACCTCCGTCAGGGCCGCATCGAGTCCGTCGTCACCCGCTTTCCTCCCGAGCCGAACGGCTACCTCCACATCGGGCACGCGAAGTCGATCTGCCTGAACTTCGGCATCGCCAACGAGTTCGGCGGTCGCTGCCACTTGCGCTTCGACGACACCAACCCGCTGAAGGAAGAGCAGGAGTACATCGACGCGATCGAGGCGGATGTGCGCTGGCTGGGCTTCGACTGGGGCGAGCACCTGTACTTCGCCTCGGACTACTTCGAGCAGCTGTACCAGTGGGCCGTCGACCTCATCACGGCCGGCAAGGCCTACGTGGACGACCTTTCCGGCGAGGAGATCCGCGAGCACCGCGGTACGCTGACCGAACCGGGCAAGAACAGCCCCTGGCGGGACCGGCCGATCGAGGAGAACCTCGACCTCTTCACCCGAATGCGCGGCGGCGAGTTCCTCACAGGCTCGCGCGTGCTGCGGGCGAAGATCGACATGGCATCGCCCAACATCAATCTGCGTGACCCCGTGATCTACCGGGTCATCCACCGGCCGCACCCTCGGACCGGCGACGCGTGGTGCATCTATCCGAACTACGACTTCGCGCACGGGCAGTCCGATGCGATCGAGCGCATCACCCACTCGATCTGCACCCTGGAGTTCCAGGACCACCGGCCGCTGTACGATTGGTTCATCGAGAACCTGCCGGTGCCGTCTCGCCCGCACCAGTACGAGTTCGCACGGCTCAACCTCACCTACACGGTCCTGTCGAAACGAATTCTGCTGCGCCTCGTCGGCGAGGGGCACGTCCGGGCGTGGGACGACCCTCGGATGCCGACGCTTTCCGGCCTGCGCAGGCGAGGCTTCCCTGCCGACGGAATCCGCGACTTCGCGAACACGATCGGTGTGGCGAGGGCAGAGAGCGTGATCGAGGTCGAACAGCTCGAGCACGCCGTTCGCGACGTCCTTAACCGCAAGGCCCTCCGCCGTTTCGCCGTACTCGACCCCCTCAAGGTCGTCATCGAGAACTATCCGGAGGGACAGGTCGAGGAGATGGAGGCGCCCAACAATCCGGAGGATCCGTCCGCGGGGACCCGCAAGGTGCCCTTCACGCGGGAGCTCTGGATCGAGCGCGACGACTTCATGGAGGAACCCCCGAAGAAGTTCTTCCGCCTTGCCCCCGGCCGAGAGGTGCGGCTCCGGTCGGCGTACTTCGTGACCTGCACAGAGGTAGTGAAGGATGCCGACGGGCGAATCGTCGAACTGCGCTGCACGTACGATCCCGCCACGCGCGGCGGGGATGCCCCCGACGGCCGTCGCCCGAAGGCCACCCTGCACTGGCTGTCGGCCGCCCATGCGGTACCCGCGGAAGTCCGCCTGTACAACCACCTGTTCCAGCGCCCGTTCCCGGGTGCCGGAGGCCGCGATCTCTTCGAGGACCTCAATCCCGAGTCCGAGATCGTTCTGCGCGACTGCCTCGTCGAGCCGTCGCTGACCGACGTGCCCGTTGGTCAGACTGTGCAGTTCGAGCGGCTCGGCTATTTCTGCCCTGACCCGGATTCGAAGCAGGGCGCGCCGGTGTTCAACCGGACGCTCACACTGAAGGACACCTGGGCGAAACTGCAGGCGCAAGGGCGACACGACACCGCCTGACCGAGCACCTGCTCCGCGGCGGCCTGTGCACGTCCGATTCCCTGCCCCGCCCCCCGCCCGCTTCCCGCGTCGGCTCGGGCGGCCCGCCGATTGCTGGGGTACACTGATTGTTCGGAGTGGGCCATACGGCCGCGCGGGCGCTTCGGCGCACGTGAGGAAAGTCGGGGCTCCACAGGGCAGGGTGCCTGCTAACGGCAGGGCGCGGCGACGCGATGGAAAGTGCCACAGAAAAGAAAACTCCCCCGCCTCTCGCAGGCGGGAGAAAAGCTGAAACGGTGCGGTAAGAGCGCACCAGCGTCGTGGCAACACGGCGGCTTGGCAAACCCCACCCGGAGCAAGGGCGAATAGGAGCGGTCAAGGCCTGCCCGGCCGGCGCTCGGGTACAGCCCGCTCGAGGCCATCGGCGACGACGGTCCCAGATAAATGGTCGTACACGACAGAACCCCGCTTATCGGCCCACTCCGTCTTTGTAAATGAAGAAGGCCGCCCTCACCAGGAGGGCGGCCTTCTCGCGTTCGGTGAAGCGACTAGCGACGCACCACGTGCGCGGAGTTCGACGAGTCCAACACGATGAAGTAGCCGGTCGTGGCTACTGCCGTGCGCTTGCTTGAGTAGGTGGTGTTGCCCGCGGCGTCGGTCGCGACGATCCGGTAGTAGTACGTGCCGGTCTTGCGCACGCCGCTGCTGTTCTTGCCGTCCCACACGAAGCTCTGCGAGCCGGCCGAGCGCCAGCCGGCGATCTCGCGGATCTTCGTGCTTCCCGAGAAGATCTGCAGGCGCGCGTAGGAACGTTCGCTCAGCTTGAACCCGACCTTGAGGTTGTCCTTGTAGCCGTCGCGCACCATCGGATAGAAGGGGTCGGGCGTGTCGTAGATGCTCGTGATGGCCGGCGCGATGCTGTCGACGTAGAAGCTCCTGGACGCAGCCGCCTGGTGACGCGCCTGGACAGCTGCCGAATTCCCCGCCTGGCCGCCGAGCATGTCTTTCGCGATGACCTGCAGTGAATGCGAGCCGACGTTCGAGAGCCCGGAGGTGTTGTACGACACCGAGTACGGCTTCGTCGTGTCCGTACCGACGGTCACGCCGTCGACCTTGAACACGACCGACGAGATGCCGGCCGCGTCGCGGGCGTCGACGGAGAAGACAGCCGCTTTGCCGAAGCTATCGCCCGAGGTGATCGCTGCAGACGGCGTGTCGGTATCGACGTTTGCGTAGGTGACACTGGGCAGGGACGAGTTCTGCGCATAGTCGATCACTCTGACCTCGATCTTGTTCCTGCCGCTCCTCAGGTCTTCAACGCTCGCGAAACCAAACGGAAAGGTATCTGGGTCGAGCGCTCGGAAGGTGTGCCAGTTGCCGCCGTTCAGACGAATGCTCCAGAGGCTCTCGCCGGACAGCTTGTCGTAGTAGGACTCGTACGGGAAGTCCCATGTGAAGTCGCGTCGCGCCAACTCGCGCCATGCATTCGGCTGATTGTCGGCGGCGTGTAGACCTGTGACGCCAGTCGGCGGGGTGATGTCGATGCCGAAGGCACCTTCTGCGACAGGGCTCATGACGGTGTCGGTGGCGCTGATCGCCCTGGCGTGGATCCACCACACGCCTTCGGCCGAATCCTCGATGTTCGGATTGACGTACGGATCTACCTGCTCATCCGCCCAGCCTCGCATGTCTACGCTCCCGCTGAACAGCGGATGCCACGTCGGGTTCGTGCTGATGCTGTCCTGACCGGGCCATGCGACAGGAGCGAAGGCCGTTAGGACCTGCCCTATAGGACTCGGGAGGGTGGGCACAGTGCCCGGCACGTGGTCTAGCGAGTAGAGGTAGCCGTCCACCCAGGGGCTCGTCGTCTCTACCGAGAAACTGACGGACGGATAGGGCGTGTTGAACCACCAGAACAGGTCGTTCGGCTGGTTGGCCGGAGCGCGCTTCTCCACCGTAATCGTGGGAGTGCTGTCGAGCGCCAGCGCCGGGCCGGCGACCACGCCGAGGACCGCCGCCGTCGCGAGCGCAACGAGCGCAAGTCGGAAGATCCTTCGTTTCATGCTACGTCTCCTCCTGCAGCAACTGGCACGATCGCTCGCGCACACCATCCTGGATTCCATCGGAAGAACTGGGGTCGGACTGTAGGCCTCACACGGCCTGCAGGCGCTCTCGCAGTGCACCCGCGACCGCCGAGCCGTCGAGGCGCGCCAGGCGAACGTACTCGCCCCCGGCCGTGCGGGCGATGTCCTTCGCAGCCGTCGTGGCGCCCGCAGGGGCCGCGTCGACGACGACCACGTTGACGTTCGCGTTCCTGGCTCGCAGCGCCGCCACCCGAGCGTCTTCGCTGCCGAGACTGTTGCTGGTGAGGCCGACGTTTCCTCGGCCATCGGTCACGAGCACGAGCCACGGCACGACCGCTTCGTCGCGGCGCGTCTCCGCGTTCAGCAGCTCGAGGGCCCGCAGCACGCCGGCGGCGAGCGGCGTCGCGCCGCCTGTGGCGAGTTCACGCAGCTTGAGACGCGCGAGCTCGACGCTCGCCGTGGGCGCGAGCACCGTCTCGGCGCGATCGCCTCTGAAGGCGACGAGGCCCACGCGGTCGCGCCGCTGATAGGCGTCCACGAGCAGCTCGAGCACGGCCTGCTTGGCCGCCTCCATACGCGAGGAAGCGCCCATCGAGCCGCTGGCATCGACGCAGAACACGATCGACGCCCCCACGCGTCGTGTGCGCACCTTCGTATGCAGGTCGCTTCGCTCGATCTTCACTGCCATGTCACCCTGCCGCTGCAGTTGGAACGGTGCGGCAGCGCGGATGGTCGCGTCGAGAGCGATGTCCGAGGATGGCTGCTGCCCGGTCGGCTCGGCACGGCTGTAGCGGCCCCGTTGATCGGCTGACGCGCTCTCCTGCCGACGTCCCGCGTTGTTGCGTCGCAACCGGTCGAGTGGCAGGACGAGCGGCGCCGGTGGGTCTGACTCCCCGGCGAGGCCGACCACGGCGACTTGCGCGGTCAGCGGGACCACGCAGCCGGCGCCCGACCCCGCTTCAGCATCCGAGGGCTGCGACTCCCCCGCCCCATGCCCCGCTCCTGCGGCGGACAGTGCATCACGCAGGCGCTTCTCATCGAGCGAGCTATCCTCGAACGGCTTACGTCGCGTCCGGTGCGCCAGCACAAGCGGCGCGACGCGGATGACATCCGCTCGGGTCGCCTCCCGGCGGGATTCCAGCGCTGCCAGAGCAACCGCGGCGCGAGCCATCGTGAGGTCGGCCCGGTGCCCGTCGACCCCCATTTCGGCACAGATGGTCGCGATCGTGTAGAGCATGTCATCGGAGACCGCGATCGTAGACGCCGACTCCGCTGCCACCCGCAACTGCGAGCGCAGGTCGCTCTCCGAATCGCGCCACGCTCGCCCGAACGATGCCGAATCCTCGTCGAACGCCCGGCGCCGGCGAACGATCTCGACGCGCGCATCGGGGTCGCGGACTGCTTGGATGTCGACGCACAGGCCGAAGCGATCGAGCAGCTGCGGCCGCACCTCGCCTTCCTCGGGATTCATGGTGCCGACGAGTACGAACCGCGCCGGATGAACGAACGACACGCCCTCGCGCTCGACCGTGTTCACACCCATCGCGGCGGCGTCGAGGAGCGTGTCCACGAGGTGGTCGTCGAGGAGGTTCACCTCGTCGACGTAGAGGACGCCACGGTTGGCTTGGGCGAGCAGCCCGGTCTCGAACCGGCGCTCGCCGTGCTTGAGCGCGTGCTCCAAGTCCAGCGTACCGACGAGGCGATCCTCGGTGGCCGAGACGGGCAGGTCGACAAGATTGGGGCGTCGGCGAACTACGGACGGACGCTCGCTCAGCGAACGGCAGTCGGGACACCAGGAGCCGCGGTCGCGGGGGTTGCAGCCAAAGCGGCAGCCGTCAACGACCTCGATCTCAGGGAGGAGAGCGGCCAGTGCACGGACCGCAGTCGACTTCGCGGTCCCCTTCTCGCCCCGAACGAGCACGCCGCCGATGAGTGGGTCGATCGCGTTCAGCAGCAGGGCGGTCTTGAGGGTGTCTTGGCCGACGATCGCGCTGAACGGATACACGACGCGCTCCGACACCAGCTCTCCCTCACTGCTACGGCCTGCCCACTAGATAGTGTAGGCAGGCCGCGCAGATAGGGCAATATCTGGTAGCGCTATCGCGAGTCCGCTACGACCGCCACTGGAACAGGCCACAGTCCGACGGACTGCTGTCGTCGCGCTTCGGGCAGGTCAGTACGTAGACGCAATCGGCGCAGCTGTAGGTCGAAAGGTCGAGATCCACCGAGGCAGCGTCCAGGCCGAGGGGGGCAGTGGCGATCGGATCGGCCTCTTCGATCACGAAGTCCGACTCCGGCGCGTCCGCAGCTTCGGGAGCGGCCAGCGGCGCCTCGGCAACGAAGACCGGGTCATCGAGCATTGCGATGATCGCGTCCTCGGGAGTGCCGACGGGCGCGGACGTGTCGGAATCGGCAGGATTCTCGAGCGCGGGCATCGGATCCAGTGGCATGGATTCAACGGGCGTCGGGTCCGGGATGGACGTGGCGAGCGTCTCGGCGATCGCCGGTGTCTCGACCGCGATCGGCGGCGCCGTCATCTCGGCGACGCCCTGCGGCTCGTGGACCTCGGCTGGCAAGGCAGCGCCGTCCTCGGCGTAGTCGCCCATGATCACGGGCCGCGGGACGAACGGTTCGTCTGTGGCGAGCGCGGGCGCGGCCGCAACGATCTCCGCCACCGGAGCCACGGGTTTGGGAGCGATGTCCGCGGCCGGTGCGACCGGAGCGACCGGCATCTGCGGGACCTCAGGCGGTGCGACCGGCATCGGCGGCTCTGCTACCGGCGGCGCCATGGGCACTGGCACCGACACGTCCGGCTCCATGGCGACGGGTGTTGGCGAGACGGGCAGCGCGACTTCCTCGGCGGGGGGCGTCAGCGGCGGCAGATCGAGGCCCTCGAGCTCGCCCCAGGGCCACGCGGGCGCTGCGTCGGCGGCGCCGGGATCGACGCTCGACTCCTCAACGGTGTCCTCGGCCGGCGAATCGCCGACGGGGTCGGCCTCGACCTCCACCGTCGGCTCCTCGGCCATGCTGACAACCGGCTCGAACGCACCTTCCGGCATCGGCTCGGGTGCAGGCTCGGGCTCGGGTGCTGGCTCGGGCGCGGCCTGGCCGACGAACGCCGCGATGTCGAATGCGGGCTCCGGCAGGACCGACTCCTCGATGGCGCCTTCGATCTCGAACGCGCTGTCGCCGGACTCCACGTCCGGCACGTCGTCGGTCGCGAGTTCATCGAGGGCGAGCGGCGCCGGAGCCGTGATGACGATCTCCTCGACGGTCAGCGGCGGGGGAACCTCCGCGTCGAACGGTACGCCGAGGGAGTCCTCGGCCGCCTCGACCGGTCGCGAGACGACCAGCACGGGGAGCGCGGTGTCGAGGTCGATCAGCAACAGTTCGCCGACCTCCTCGGCCCCGCAGGCCTCGCGCAGCGCGACGAGCGCCTGTGCACGCGTGGGGAATTCCTGGTTCGAGACCAGGCGCAGCGAGCCATCCTCGCCGTTCCTGGCAACTGCGATGAATCCCATGAGACACCTCTGTTTGGTCGAAGCGGAAGAGCCGCCCTAAACGGGTGATGCACCCTACTGTATCGGCGCTCACAGGCGCCGGGTCAAGCACGTGCCTGTGGTAGTATCGAGCGGAACCAGCTTCGTCAGGGTGACGGGAAGCACAATGCTGAGCCGCATGCCGCTCGAGGTAGGCGCATTCGTCGCCGTGGACCTCGAAACGACGGGCAGTCTGCCCGGACGGAACAGCATCATTGAAGTAGGTGCTGCACGCGTAGAAGCCGGCAGAGTACTCGATGTCTTCCGAGGATTCGTCCGGCCCAAAGACGCGCTGCCCGCAGCCGTCTCCCACCTCACCGGAATCACCTCCCAGATGCTCGCCGACGCTGCGCCGATCGCCGAGGTCCTCACCGAATTGCGCGAGTTCGTCGGTGGCGCTGTGGTGATCGCGCACGACCATCGCTTCGACCTGGGCTTCCTCGACCACGAAGCGGAACAGCTGTGGGGCGAGTCGCTCCCCCGCCCCGTGCTCGACACGCTGGCCATCGCCAGGCGGCTGCACCCGGACCTCACGCACCTCAACCTGCGCCGTCTCGCACAGATCTACGGCGCGCCCGCGCCGAGCCACCGCGCTCTCGACGACGCGATCGCCACGGCGAACGTGTTCGTCGGCATGCTTCCGCGCCTCCGCGAGCTCGGGTTGCGGACCGCCGGTGACGTCGCGGCCTTCTGCGGGATGCGGCTCCAATCGCGCCTCGCGAGCAAGCTGATGCTCGCGCACGACGCACCCGACTCGCCCGGCGTGTTCCTCTTCCGCGACGACGAGGGGCAGGTGATCTTCGTCGACCGGGCGCGCAACGTTCGGGCTCGCGTCCGCAGCCACTTCTATTCGCGCTCGGACGAGGCGATGATCGCGCCCGCGCTCGACGCCGCCGCGATCGATTGCATCGAATGCGCGTCGGAGCTCGACGCCGTCCTGCTGGAGAGCCGGCTGCTCGAGCGCTATGCACCCGTCCACAACCGCTCCGGCGAGCGCGGCGAGCAGATCTCCGCGTTGGCCGTTCAGGCGGACGCGACGTTCCCCGCCCTCGAGGTGCTGACCGTCGCGCCGGTGAGTGAATGGGCGGTCGGTCCGTTCACCAACCGTTGGGCCGCCGAGACGCTCGCCGACGCGCTGCGCGTCGAGTACGGCTTGCGCCGCTGCGTCGTCGAAATGGCAGACGGCGCACCCCTCGAACCGTGCCCGTTCCGCGAGGAGCGGTCATGCCCGCGGCCGTGCGTCAACGCGATCAGTGAGGACGTATATCGCGAGCGGCTGGCCTCGGCGATGGACGTGTTCGATGGTTCGGCCGAGGAGCTCCGTGGCCGCCTCGAAGCGGAGCGTGCCCGCGCAGTGGAGGAGTCGCGACGGGGGGACGCCGCTCGCTGCCGCGATGCGCTCCGTGCGCTCGATCGCTGCCTCTCGAGCGTAGGCGTGGTGAAGGCGGAGATCGCGCGGCCTCCCTCGGCCATCATCGAGGGCAACGCCGACACCGTGGTCATCCACCTGATTGTCGGCGGCGTGCGACGTGCGGTCCTGCGCCTGCCGCTCGCCGCGATCGCGTCGGATGCGCACGTGCCGCGCCTCCGCCAGGCGCTCTGCCGGCTCGCCGCCGAAGAGCGGATCACCGACCCGCTGCGCCTGTCCCGTCGGCAGCTCAAGGATCTCTTCCTGCTGCGCGCCTACCGCGAGACGCGCTCCCCGATGGAGATGCGCTTGCCCGAGGACTGCCACGAGGCCCTCGCCGATATCGAGGCGGTCCTCGACGGCTACCAGGAGGCTAACGACACCGTTCGCGAAGCTGTCTGAGCCGGCGCAGGTTCTCCACGTCCTTGTATGGCGCGTCGCCGGGCATCTCCATGATCACCGGCACCGCTTCCAGCCTCGGCTCGCACACCATCGCCTCGAACCCGGCGTAGCCGATCTCGCCGTCGCCGATCCACGCGTGGCGGTCTCTATGCGACCCGAGCCCGCTGGCCGCGTCGTTCGCGTGCAGCAGCGCGAGCCGACCGGAACCGCAGGTGGCATCGAACTCGTCCATCGCCGCCGTCCATGCCGCGGCCGACGAGAGGTCCACGCCGCTCGCGTGGGCATGGCACGTGTCGAGGCAGACGTCGACTCGCGGCGCGCCGAGCGCTTCGAGGCGGCACAGTGTGCGGCCGATCTCGGCGAACGCACCGCCGAACGTGCTGCCCGCGCCGGCAGAGTTCTCGAGCAGCAGGCGCGGCGCGTCGGGCGAGCGTCGGAGCGCCTCGGCCACGCCTTCCGCGACCCGATCCGCGCACGCACCGGTCTCCACGTCGCATCGCGTGCCGATGTGCGTGACGACGCCGTCCGCGCCGAGGACGGCTGCTCGCGCGAGTTCGTCGGCCAGCGCGGACACGGAGCGCTCCCAGAGCGTGTCGTCCGCGCTACCAAGGTTGATGAGGTACGCGGTGTGCACGAACAGCGGCGTGAGGCCGAGGTCGCTGCGGGCTTCCGCGAACTCCCGGGCGACGTCAGCGTTCATGGCGGGTCCGCGCCACATGCGCGGGCTCTTTGCGAAGATCTGCATGCACTCGCAGCCGACCTCGGCCGCGTACTTGGCGGCCCGTACGAGGCCGCCTGCAACACGCACGTGGCACCCGAACCGCATCCGCCACCTCCGCTCCCACGTCGCCTCGACCAACGCAGTGTATACGTCAGAGGGCGGCGGTACACTCGGTGCATGGTGGATGCCGCACAGATATGGCCCGGCCGGGCGATCCTTCACGTCGACATGGACGCCTTCTTCGCGTCCGTCGAACAACTGGACCACCCCGAGTGGCGTGGCAAGCCGCTCGTCGTGGGCGGCTCCCCCGACTCCCGCGGCGTGATCTCCGCGGCCTCGTACGAGGCGCGTCGCTACGGCGTTCACTCGGCGATGCCGGCGGCACGCGCCGTGAAGCTGCTACCGCCTGACGCGATCTGGGCGCGCGGCAGTTACGAGCGCTACGGCGAGATGTCGCGTGCGGTGTTCGAGATACTCGAGCGGCAGTCGCCCCACGTGCAGGCGGCCTCCATCGACGAGGCGTACCTCGACGTGTCGCCCGGCGCGACCGGTGAGGACCCCGTCGAAGTGGCGCGAAGGATCCAGCACGAAGTCGACGGGCTTGGCATCACGTGCTCGATCGGCGTCGCCGCAACCAAGACAGTGGCCAAGATCGCGTCGGACCACGACAAGCCGCACGGCATCACGATTGTTCGCCCGGGCGAGGAGGCAGCGTTCCTTTCGCCGCTACCCGTACGTGCGATGCCGGGCATCGGAGGTAAGACTGCGGAGCGTCTGGAGGCACTCGGCATCCGCACCCTCGGCCAGCTCGCGGAACTCGACGACGTGACCGCGCTACACGTGCTCGGCTCCTACGGCGTGTCGCTCGTGCGCCGCGCCGGGGGTCAGGACACTAGCGAGGTGCACGGGCGAGAGCGCGCGAAGTCGCTGTCCAAGGAGCGCACCTTCGGCAAGGACGTCGCCGAGGCGAGCGAAGCCGAGGACGCGCTCCGACGCCTCGCGGAGGAGGTTGGGGTGCGTCTGCGCCGCAAAGGCATGGCGGGCCGGACGGTGACCGTGAAGTTGCGATACGCCGACTTCACCACTCGGACCGTCCAGCGCACGCTCCCCCATCCCACCGACCTGGAGAGCGAGTTCTTCCCCGTCGCCCGCGAGCTGCTGTACTCGGTATGGTCGCCCGGGACCGGACTGCGGCTCCTCGGCGTGGGGCTGTCCGGTTTCGATCCCGACGCCGAGCAACTCGGGCTGTTCGCGCCGCCGTCGCCGGTCGATGAGGCGAGGCAGCGTGCCTTGGCCGAGGGGCTCGACAAGGTGCGCGAGCGCTTCGGGACCGACGCGGTCGAGAAGGGGCTGCGGCGGGCGCGTCGTGGGGAATCGCGATAGCGGGCGTTTCGGATCGGTCGGCGGATAGGAAGGGTCGTTCGATGCGCGTACTGTTCGCGGTCTCGTCACTGCTGGTGATCTCGATCGCACTCGGGTGCACGCCGTCGCCGTCGGCCAACACGCCGGAACCGAAGCCGAGAAGCACCAGTGGCGCTCGTCAACCCGGCCTCTACGACGCGGGCGGCAAGCGGAAGCAGGCGTACGGCGTGCTCCAGCATCGACGACTCGAAGGCGGTTTCTGGGTGATCGTGAACGCGACTCCCGAGGGGCAGCCGCAGAACGCGCGCGTCGTGGTGGTGGTCCTGAACGCGGACGCCCTTGGCGCCGAGGCGCTCGCGGGTCGGTACGTGGTGGCCGAAGGCGAGCTCCTCGGCGGGGTGTCGACGCGGATGGCCGGTCCCGAGATGCGTGCGGACTCACTGCGCGCCGCGGAGGTGCCGAAGGCCGAGTAGTGCGCGCCGGTACTGACTGGTTCACGCTCGCGATGGTACGCTCGCGGCAGAACCTGGTACCTCGGGAGGGCGCCATGAGGGGATTTCGACATCTCGTAGTTGCGATCGCGCTTGCATCGATGCTCACAGGCTGCGTCACCATTCCTATCTCCGCATCGCCCAAACGAGCCGAGGACACGCCGAAGGCCCCGACGAAGGCCGAACTCACGCTTCCGCCGGCGGGTCTGTACAAGCTTCCGGGCGGCCGCCTACAGGCCCTCGGCTTCCTGCGCAGCGAATCGAGCGTGTGGGTCCTCGTCTCGCGAGACGGCGGTGCCTTCGTCGCGCTCGCCTCCAAGGGTCCCTCGAAGGTGCTCGACGGTGCCGACCGTCTGTACGGCAACTTCGTCGTTGTCGAAGGAACGCGACTGAAGGCCCGCGCGGGCTATCCGATACCCGTCATCGACCCGGACGTCATGCGCCGCGTCGAGCCGCCCTCGGTCAAAGACGGCATCGTGAGCGTCGACGGGATCCCGCCGCGCTGGGCCCGCGTCGAGAAGCCGAGCGTGCAGAAGCTCAGCGGTGGACGGGTGCGGATCGTCGGTACGCTCGAGTACGGAACCGCCGCCGGCAAGCCGAACGTGTGGTTCGTGCGACCCATCCTGCCGTACGTGACGATGCCGACGTTGCCCTCGGCGATTCTGGCTCCCGGCTCGAAGACGCCGAAGTCGGTGACTGCGCAGCCGTATGCGGCGGTCGTCGGCAAGGTGGTCGGGTACCGCAAGCACGGCAAGACGCGGATTCCGATCGTGAAGGTGACGTCGCTCACCGTGCTCACGAAGCTGAAGCCGGCGCCGTACGAGTCGATGCGCTAGTCACTCGCGCAGTCACTCGCGCGAGTACGCGCCCACGTCCTCCGGACCGAGCGGTTCGGTGGTGAGTTGCTCGGTGTCCTCGTCCTCGCTCTCGTCGTAGTCGGGCATCCAGAGGCCGTCGCTCTCGAGCTTGCCGACGCCCGGTCGCCACGGCCCCATCGGCCCGATGCCGACGCCCCGCCGCAGCGCCACTCGCTGCCCGCCTTGCGTCCGCACGACGTACGGGTGGACGCGGTCCGCAACGATCGCCAGCCCGCGCTCGGGGTTGTTCTGCAGCACGCCTTCCACGAGGTAGCAGCGGTGCGACACGATCGTCTCGCCCGCGTGCTGCAGCGCGTCCTCGAACACCACGACGTCGAGCAGCCCCGTCGGGTCCTCCATCGTGAGGAAGCACGTGCGCTTCTTGCTGCGCGTCGGCGGCGTCTGCGCGCGCTCCCGCAGCCCACACACGGTCACGCGCGAGCGGTCGGGCAGCTTGGCTAAGTCGCGTGCCCACGTCACGCCGCGCGCCTCCAGGTCCGCCTTCGCGAGCGTGAGCGGGTGGCACGTGAGCGACAAGCCGAGCAGCTCCAGTTCCGCCGAGAGCCGCCGCGCGGTAATCCAGCCCGACGCGTGCGAGGACTCGCGCGGTCGGGTCGGGCCGGGCGCGATGAGCAGCGTGTCGTCGCCGGCGACCCCCTCCTTCGCGATGACCGCTTTCAGCTCCGGCAGCAGCGCGAGCAGCTCGTCGCGCGTGGGCGGCCGCTCCTCCTCGGTGATGCCGAGGCCGTCCAGCGCGCCGACGCGGATGAGCGACTCGGCGGCATCGACCTCGGCGCGGGTGCGGCGCAGGAAGTCGGCGAGGTCGCGGAATGGACGCACGCGCCGCTCGTGCTCGATCGCGGCGAGCAGCCGTTTGTTCATCTGGTGGACGTCCTGCAACCCCACGCGGATCGCACGGCCGTCCTCGGCCACGGAGTACTCGGCGCGCGACTCGTTCACGTGCGGCGCGAGGATGTGGATGCCGTGGCGGCGGGCGTCGTTCAAGATGCAGCGCGGGCTGTAGAAGCCCATCGGCTCGTGGTTCATGATCGCGGCGGCGAGCTCGGCCGGGTAGTACGTCTTGAGCCAGGCACTCGCGTACGTCACGACCGCGAAGCACGCCGCGTGCGCCTTGTTGAAGCCGTACGCCGCGAACCCGCGGAGCTGCCGGAACACCTCCTCGGCCACCTCGAGCTTCACGCCGAGGCCCACCGCGCGCTCCACGAAGTGCGTGCCGATCGCCTCCATCTCCTCGCGCGTGCGGTTCTTCGTCATCGCGCGGCGCAAGGAGTCCGCCTCGGCGAGCGTGAAGCCCGCGACGCCCTTGGCGACCTGCAGCACCTGCTCCTGGTAGATGATCACGCCGTACGTGTCGCGCAGGCAGTCCCCCATTGCGGGGTGCGGCACGACGACGGGCTCGAGCCCGTGGCGCCGACGGATGAACGGTGTGATCATCTCGGCCTCGAGCGGACCAGGGCGGAACAGCGAGATCTGCGCGACGATGTCCTCGAACCGGTCCGAGCGCAGCCGCGTGGTGAGGTTGCGCTGCCCCGACGACTCCACCTGGAACATCCCGACCGTATCTGCCGCCGAGATGAGCTCGTAGACCTTCGGGTCGTCGGGCGGCAGTGTGAACGGCTCCGGCACGGCAGCCTCCCCCACCCTCGCACGCGCGAGTTCGACCGCGCCGGAGATCGCCGAGTGCATCCGCAAGCCGAGGATGTCCATCTTCACGAGGCCCAGCGCTTCGATGTCGTCCTTGTCGTACTGCGACACCACGACGCCCTTCGCCGCCCACTGCAGCGGCGTCCACGTGTCGACCGGCTCGGACGTGATGATGAAGCCGCCGAGGTGCGTGCCGAGGTGCATCGGGCAGCCGTCGAGCTGCTCGGCCAAGTCGAGCAGCATGCCGAAGCGCGACTCGTCGCGCAGGACGTGGTGCGCGCACTCGGGGAGCGTTTCGAGCGCCTCGCGGATGCGCGACGCGCCCACCCACGGCAGCCCGCGCGAGAGGTCGTTCACGGTAGCGGCGGGTAGCCCGAATGCGCGGCCGACGGTCCGGACCGCACTGCGCGCCGTCATCGTGTTGACGGTGGCCACCATCGCGACGTGGTCGCGGCCGAATCGCCGGTAGATGTAGTCGATGACCTCGTCGCGGCGCGCCGAGTCGAAGTCGATGTCGATGTCGGGCATCTGGCGGCGCTCGGGGTTGAGGAAGCGCTCGAAGAGCAGGTCGTGCGCGATGGGGTCGGCGTCGGTGATGCCGAGCGCATAGGTGACGATGGAGTCGCCCGCGCTTCCTCGGCCGGAGTAGCGTATGGTGCGGCCGCGCGCGAAGTCCACGATGTCCTTCACGACCAGGAAGTACTCCGAGAAGCCGAGGTCGTTGATGACGGCGAGTTCGTGCTGCATCCGCGCCACCGACTCGGGCGTGAGCGGCCGGTAGCGGTCCTCAAGCCCGCGCCAGCACGACTTCGACAGCCACGAGTACGCGGTCTCGCCGCGCGGCACTTCCACGCTCGGGAAGTGGAAGCTCCCCATGCCGAGGTCGAGATTGCAGCGGGCCGCGATCTCGAGCGTGGCGTCGCAGGCGCCGGGCAGCTCGCGGAAGAGCGTACGCATCTCCGAGGCGGGCTTCAGCCACAACTCCGCGTTCGGGCGGTCGTACGGTCCCGGCAGCGGCACGCCGCTCCCCGCAGCGGCGAGGATGTCGTGGAGGCGGAACTCCTCGGCGCGGACGTAGTGGACGTCGTTCGTGGCTACGACGGGCAGTCCGCAGCGATCGGCGAGCTGCGTGAGGCCGGCGATGTAGCGCGGCGAGTCGGGAGTCAGCAGGTGCTGCAGCTCGATGTAGAAGTCGCCGCGCGCGAAGCAGCGCGAAAGCCGTCGGGCGGCCTCCTCGGCGCGTCCCGGCGTTCCGGCGAGCACCGCCGCGCCGAGCTCTCCGTTCGCGCACCCCGACAGTCCGATGAGCCCTTCCGAGCAGCGGCCGAGGTCCGCGAGCGTAATGATCGAGGGGTCGTCGCCGGTACGGACATGCGTGCGCGACAGCAGGCGGCACAGGTTGCGGTAGCCGGTGATGTCCTTCGCGAGCAGCGTGAGGTGGAAGCCGGCGCCGGCTGCTCGCCCGAAGCCGACGGGCGCGGGCAGCGCGAGTCGCGCGTGCGGCGGCAGGTCGGCCTCCTCGCCGCTGATGCCGGCCGCCTCGACCACCACCTCGGCGCCGATGATCGGCTTGATGCCGGCCGCCGTCGCTTTCTTGTAGAAACGGATCGCGCCGGAGAGGCCCTGATGGTCGGTGAGTGCGAGGGCCGGCATGCCGAGAGCCGCCGCGCGTTCGATGAGCGCGTCGAGGTCCGCGGCGCCGTCCATGAAGGAGAACCGCGAGTGAGCGTGGAGGTGGACGAACCCGGCCATCGTGCTAATCCGCGATGCCGGTGAGCGTCCAGGTCCGCCGCAGCCGATCGTACGTGAGGTCGTACACGCCGCCGCGCGCCATCACGCGGAACGACCGCTCGCTCACGCGCCGCGCGCGGTCCCACCAGCGTCGCTCGGCCGTCCACGACTGTACGACGGCGTCCACGCGGAACCGCCGTCCTCGGTACGTGAACGTGCGCGGGCATCTTCGCTCGCCGTCCCACTCCACCTCGACGAGCTCGACCCGGCGCTTGCCGGCCGATGCCTCCTCGGGAGAGACGAGATCCGAGGCGCGCTGGATCCACGGGCTCTTGAGCAACTCGAGCAGCACGGGCGTCTTGCCGCCCCGCAACGTGAAGAGGTCGACGTTCTTGCCCGAGCGGGGATCGAATCGTTTGATGGCGGCGTTGCGGCCCATGAGGGGACTTCCTTCGAGGAGACCTTCGGGGAGTCATTCCCCGAGGGACCTCGAGTATACCGAACGTGTGTTCGATACCTCAATCCGCAGGAACCGCTAGTCGACGAGCGGTACCACCGTCACGGCACGGGCGACCTCCGGCCCCACCGAGCGCTGCCGTTCGGCGATCTCGATGGTGAGTGGGCCGGAGAACGGCGCCGCCTCCACCAGGCACACGATCGCACCCGGGAACAGCTCGAGCTCGCCCAGGTAGCCGAGCATCGCCTCATCCTCCTCGGCGACGCGGACCACCACGGCACGCTGACCCGGCTGCAGTTCGGCGAGCGGGATGCCGGCGGCGGTGAAGACGTGGCCCTCGGACGTAGGGATCGGATGACCGTGCGGGCACGCTTCCGGGTCGCCGAGTACGCGCTCCATCGCCTCCAACACTCGCGGCGACAGCGCGTGCTCGAGCCGGCACGCCTCCTCATGGATCTCGTCCCACTTCAAGCCGAGGATGTCCGAGAGGAACCGCTCGGCGACACGATGGCGGCGGATGACGTCGACCGCGGCGGCGAGACCCTCCGGCGTCAGCACGACGGTCGTCCCCTGCCGCTCGACGAGTCCGCGCGTCCCCAGGCGCTTCAGCGTGTTGGTCACCGTGGGCGCGGAAACGCTCATTGCCTCGGCGAGTTGCGCGGGCCGAACGGGTCCGCGTTGGCCGAGCTTGTAGATGGCTTCGAGGTACTCTTCCAGCGTCTCGCTAGGCATGCGATCCTCCGTCGAAATAGGCTCCTGTGCACCTTACCGGAAGGCGCATTCACGTGCGATGGCCGGACGGTCTCTATCATACCGCCAGGAGTATCGAAACGCCCGCTCGCCCATGCCGTGCTACCGTTCGTCGGTTGGGAGCGGAATCCAGGGAAAACCTGTTGACCGCCCTTTCGGCGGGGCGTAACGTAGCGATTGTCCCGAGAGGCCGGACCGTAAGCGAGGTCCGGGAGGCAGCGTACCAGTAGCCGCCGGAAGGGGCACCGCCGAGGTCGGCACTGCGCAAGCGGGACCACCTGACGGGGCCGAAACCGGAGGGAAATGGGAAGCAGCCGACCGGTCCAAGCGGGCGAGGTTTCTCGGGACTTCTTTACGTCCGCGAACGGTTGGGGCGCCTCCCCTGGCCGCGTTGCGAATCCCCCTTCGGCCGCTCGCGCTCCCGCTCCGCGGACTACCGCCGATACACGATCTTCGCGATCGGCGACTCCCACACCGCGACCTCGACGAGCTTCACTTCCTCGCCGATGCGCGCCTCGAGCTGGTCGTAGAGCACCCGCGAGAGGTTCTCGGCGGTCGGCGTTAGCTCATCGAATGGCGCAACCTCATTCAGGTACGCGTGGTCGAGCGGATCCAGCACCGCCGCCAGATCCTCCTTCAGCCGCTTGAAGTCGTAGACGATGCCCACCTCGTCGAGCTGGTCGCCCGCGACCGTGGCCTCGACGTCCCAGGTGTGCCCGTGCAGGTTGCGGCACTCACCTTGATAGCCGCGCAGTGAGTGCGCGGCATCGAAGTGACCGCGGACGGTGAGTTCGTACACCGAATGCCTCCTAGCCGAACAGCGTGCCCTGCTCGGGCCCGCCGAGATTCGATTCGTCTACGTCGCCCACAACCCCTCGGCAGTCCATCGCCTGGTTCGCCAGCTCGTCGGCGAGCTTGTTGTGTTCGCGTCGGACGTGCACGACGCGGTACTTGGGGACTTTCGTCAACAGTGTCACCGCCTGCTGGTACAGCGGCTTCATGTTCTCGTGCTTGACCCGGTACTGACCGTTGAGCTGCTTCACGACGAGCTCGGAGTCCAGGCGGAGTGTGAGGTCGCTCGCGCCACGCGCGATCGCCGTGCGCAGGCCCCACAGCAGCGCTTCGTACTCGGCGACGTTGTTGGTCGTCTCGCCGAGGTACTTGCCGCCGCGACACACGACCTCGCCCTCGGGAGTGGAGAGCACGAAGCCGGCTGCGGCCGGTCCCGGGTTCCCGCGCGATCCTCCGTCTGAGTTCAAGACGAAGGCGGGCACCTACTCGCTCTCCTTGTCCGCGGGCGGATGCACGATGAGCAAGCGGCGGCAGTTCGGACACACGCCGACGTCGGGGCCGGCCTTGAGCTTCTCGACTTGGTCGGAGGGCAGCTCCACGCGGCAGGCGTCGCACACGCGCCCGTGCAACACGCCGACACCGATGCCGCCCTTCGCCTCGCGCGCGGCGTCGTAGCGCTTCACGAGGTCCTCGGGCAGCGCCTTGCGCAGTTCGATGCGCTCGTTCTCCATGCGCGCTATGTCACCCTGGAGGACGCCGCCCTTGGTGCGGTACGCGTCCACGAGCGCGTCGTCCTTGCGCTTGGCTTCCCCGAGCGTCGCGTCGACCTTGGTGCGCTGTGCGCGGCCGTTCTCCATCTTCTCCATCAGCGCCAGCTCTTCGTTCTCGAGCTTGTCCTTGCGGCGCTTCAAGGCGTCCATCTCGCGCGTGATCGACTGGAGTTCCTTGGGGTTCGTGATCTCGCCCGACATCACGCGTTCCTGCTCATCGTCGATCTTGTCGTCGAGCTGGGCGACCTCGTCCTCGTTCTTGGACATCTCGCGCTGCATAGCGGCGATGTAGGCGTCAGCCTTCGCGCCCAGCGATTCGATCTCCTTGACGCGCTTGCGCAGCGCGAGCAACGACTGCTTCTCCGGGAGCTCGTCGAGCTGCCGGTGCGCCCGCACGATCTCGAGGTCGGTCTGCTGTAGACGGAGCAGGGTATCGATGGCGTCCAAGTAGCGCTCCCTTACGATCCGTCAGAAGTGTTGGGTGTCCACCAGCCGACGATCGGCCTGTCGACGTTCACGAAGGCCGGCGCGAGATCCGGTGTGGCGCGAACGGCGTCGGCGAGTACCGGGATGAGCGGCCACTCGGTGGCGTCGTGCCCCGCTTCGATCACGGCCAGGCCACGGCCCACCGCATCGACCGCGTCATGATAGCGTACCTCGCCCGCGATGAGCACCTGCGCCCTCGCAGAGATGGCGTCGCCGATGAGCGAACCGCCGGACCCGGTGGCGGTGGCGACGCGCGAGATAGCGGTCGTTTCGGCTCCCCAGACGCGGGGATTCACGCTGAGGCGCTCCCCGATGTCGCGGGCGAGCGCGCCGAGTGTCGTCGCCGAGGAGAGTTCGCACAGCCTGCCCAAGCGCGCCGCTCCACGCGCGATCAGCGTGTCCGCGGCCAGCACGACGGGCTCGTCGTACGGGTGCGCGGCGACGGCGGCCGCGAGGACATGCGCGGTGCCTTCGCGCGCGCACACCATCTCGAGGCGGAGCTCCGGTGATCGGGTCGGCTCGTCGACCGTGCCGGCGAACGGTTCCGCTCCGGGCATCGGGAGGTAGCGCCCCTCCCCTTCCGATACGAACGCGCATCCGTCGTACAGCCCGATCCGCCCCGCACCCGCAAGCGACATGGCGTCGGCGACGGCGTCGAGGTGCTCGGCGGGGACGTAGGTGATGACGAGCGACATCGGCTGGGGTGCGGTCTCCAGCGGCCGAAGCGGTTCGATGCCGAGCGCGGCGCAGAGCGCGTCGCCGCCGGCTGGTGCGCGGTCGAGGTTCGTGTGCGCCGAGACGATGGACACGCCGAGCGACTGCGCGAGCGCACCGATGCCGCGGGAGCCGGACGCGGCGAGCGGTGACGGCGGCTCGAAGAACGGCGGGTGGTGCGTCACCACGAGATTCCACCCGGTCTTCGCCGCGCGGCGGATCACCGCCGGCGTGGGATCGAGGGTGACGAGGACGCCGCGGACCTCTTGTGTCGCGTCGCCGAGAACCAGCCCGACGTTGTCCCATCCCTCGGCCCACTGCGCGGGAAACGCTTCGAGCACGTGCCTCGCGACGTCGCCGACCGTAGCCCCGCCCGTCATCGTCACAGCCTCCACTCGATCGGCTGACGCTCGCGGAAGTACACTACCCGGTCGTATCCCGCTTCGCGCAGCAGGGCAGTCGCTTCCTGCCATCCCGCGCCGACTTCCTCGGCGCAGTGTGCGTCCGAGCCGACCGTCGCGGGCACGCCCGCTTCGCGGCAGGCGCCCAGGAGCCCGAGCGCGGGGTAGATCTCCGCGCACGGCTTCCGCAGGCCTGCCGTGTTCACTTCGACCGCGACGCCCGCCTCGGCGAAGGCCGCCGCCGCGCGCTCGTACAACGGGCTCAGATCGCCGCGGGGGATGTAGCCGAACTTCTTGACGAGGTCGGGGTGCGCCATCACGTCGAACAGGCCGCTCCGGGCGGCTTCGGCCAGTACGTCGAAATAGCGCTCCCAGAGAGCGGGCACGTCCGTGTGCTCGTAGCGTTCTACCAGGTCGGGATCGTCGAACGCCCAGCCGTCGAGGACGTGCACGGAGCCGAGCACCACATCGAGGCGGGCATCGGCGAGTCGTGCGAGGCGTTCCTCGGCGCCCGGCAGCCAGTCGACCTCCACGCCGAGGAGCACCTCGACGCCGAGCGAGGCGTCGCCACGAAGGGCGTCGACCTCGGCGACGTACGCCGGCAGCTCGTTCTCGTGCATGGAGTACCCTGCCTCGGGGCCACCGGGGAACGGGAGATGATCGGTGATCGTGAGGACGCCGACGTCCGCAGCGCGAGCGGCCGCAGCGAACTCGACCGGTGTCCCCGTGCCGTGACCGCAGCGGCCGGTGTGCACGTGGCAGTCGACCTTGCGCGCGTCGAGCGTCCCGTCCTCGGTCACGCCGTCTCCTCCACGGTTCCGCCGCCGATCACTATGTCGCCCCGATAGCATACGATAGCCTGGCCGGGCGCGACGCCGAACTCGGGTTCCACGAGCGTCACGGTCAGCGCGTCGTCGGCGAGCGTCGCCTCCGCAGGCAGCGCGCGACCACGGTAGCGCAGCTGCGCGCCCACGTGCTCGTGCCCGCCCCCGCGCCAGCGGAGGTCGCGCGCCAGGACCCGGCGTACGGCCAGCGCCTCTTTCGGACCGACCACCACGGTCGCGGTCTCGGCATCGGTGCGCACGACGAACCAGGGCCCGCCTGCCAAGCCGAGGCCCTTGCGCTGCCCCACCGTGAATCCGGACACGCCCTCATGCCGCCCGAGGACACGGCCCTCGAGGTCGACGATCGGACCGGGCTGCACTGCCGCTCGATGGGACGCCGCGAGGAACGCGCGGTAGTCGTCGCGCGGCACGAAGCAGACCTCCTGACTCTCCGTCTTGCGCGCCGTGGGCAGGCCGAGCTCGATCGCTTTCGCGCGCACCTGCGGCTTGGTGAGCTCGCCGACCGGGAACAGCACGTGTCCGAGCTGTTCTGGCGTCATCCGGTACAGGAAGTACGACTGGTCCTTGTTCTCGTCGGCGGCGCGTCGCAGCCAGCGTCCGCCGCGCTCATCGGCCACGATCCGCGCGTAGTGGCCTGTCGCCAGGAACTCCGCGCCCTGCACCTGCGCCCGGCGCAGCAACTCCTCGAACTTCACGACGTCGTTGCACACGATGCATGGATTGGGCGTGCGTCCCTCGGCGTATGCTCGTCGGAAGGGCTCGACCACGGCGTGCTCGAACACGTCGCGGAACTGGAGCACGTAGTGCGGTATGCCGAGGAGATCGCACACGCGTCGTGCGTCGCGTGACGCGCTGACGGAGCAGCAGCCCCCCTCGGCGTCGCCCTCGGGCCACAACTGCATCGTCACGCCGGTGACGTCGTGGCCCTCCTCGAGCAGCAAGGCGGCGGCGACCGAGGAGTCGACGCCGCCGCTCATGGCTACGAATACGCGCGCCACGGTATCACCCGCTCGCGCCAGAGGATCGTTCGGCGCGGGAAGTCGGCTCCGCGCCCGAGGATCACAGGTCGCAGGCCTCCTCGTGGGCGTGCTCGTCGTCGGCGCCTTCGTGGGGATCGAAGTTCGGGTCCTCGGAAAGGATGTCGCCGGCGATCGGCTCGCGCCCGTGCTTCACGAGGAAGTCGTCGACGGCGCGCTTGAGGCCGTCGGTCGCGAGCACCGAGCAGTGCATCTTGGCGGGGGGCAGGCCGCCCAGTTCGTCGGCGACCTGCTGCTTCGAGATCTTCACGGCGTCTTGAATCGTCATGCCCTTGGCCATCTCGGTCACGATCGAGGAGGTGGCGATGGCCGCGCCGCAGCCGAGCGTCTGGAACTTGACGTCGTCGATCTTGTCGTCGGAAACGGCGATCGTGATCTTCATGACGTCGCCGCACACCGGGTTGCCGACCTCGCCGACACCGTCGGCATCGTCGATCACGCCCACGTTCCGCGGGTTGTTGAAGTGGTCCATGACCTTCTCGCTGTAGAGCACCGCTCTCTCCTTAATCGCTACAGTGAGGGATTTCGCTACTCGGCGATTCCCGCGGAACCGAACATCTTCGCGTAGACCGGCGACATCGAGCGCAGCCGCTCGACGATCGGCGGGAAGACCTCGAGGAAGTAGTCGATGTCCGCCTCGGTGGTGAAGCGGCCGACCGTTGCGCGCAGTGATCCGTGGGCGTGCTCCTGCGGGCAGCCGATGGCCAGAAGCACGTGACTCGGCTTCAGGGAGCCCGACGAGCACGCCGACCCCGTGGAGACCGCGATGCCCTTCGCATCGAGCTGGAGCAGCATGGCCTCGCCCTCGATGCCCTTGATGATCATATTGGCGATGTTGGGCAGGCGCGACGTCGTCGAGCCGTTGAGCTGCGTGTTCTCGAGCGCGAGGATGCCGTCGATCAGCTTGTCGCGCAGCGCGGCCAGTCGCGGCTCCTCGGTGGGGCGCTCGGCGTCCATCAGGCGCAGCGCCTCGGCGAATCCGATCGCGCCCGGGACGTTCTGCGTGCCCGAACGGCGCCGGAACTCCTGGCCGCCGCCGAGGACCTGCACCTCGAACGGCACGCCCTTGCGCAGGTATAGCACGCCGAAGCCCTTCGGCCCGTAGATCTTGTGTCCGGAGAACGACGCGGCGTCGATTCCGAGCGCCTTCACGTCCAGGTCCAGCTTGCCGAGCGCCTGGACGGCATCGGTGTGGAAGTACGCCCCGCGCTCGTGGGCGGCGGCGGCGAGCTCCGCAATCGGCTGGATGGTGCCGATCTCGTTGTTTGCCATCATGATCGAGACGAGGACCGTGTCGTCGCGAAGCATCTGCCTGAGGTCCTCGGCATAGACGATGCCGTCCTTGCGCGGCCCGATCTCCTCTACCTCGAAACCGAGTTTCGTCAGTCGCTTGGCCGGCTCGAGGATCGCGTGGTGCTCGAACGCCGAGACGATCACGTGTCGGCCCGCCTTTGCCGCAGCCGCGGCCGTGATGCCGAACATGGCCGCGTTGTCAGCCTCCGTACCACCCGAGGTGAACAGCACCTCGTTCGGGTGCTCGGCGTTCAGCGACGCCATCACGGACTCGCGAGCGTCCTCGAGGGCCTTGTACGCCTCGCGGCCGAGGCCGTACAGGCTGTTCGGATTGCCGAACTTCTCGGTGAAGTACGGCCGCATGGCCTCGAGAACGCGCTCGTCCATTGGCGTTGTGGCAGCGTAGTCGAGGTACACCAGTCGCTCCATCTTGAACTCCTAGTTGCGTTCGGTGGCCGGAGAGGTCACGTCGTATCCGGTCTGCTCGGAGGCGAGGTCCGCGAGTGTCGTTGCGGCGAATACGTCGCGCAGCGCCATCGTGGCGCGCTCCCAGACGTGCGACGCGGCACATGCGCTGCTCTTCGCGCACCCGCCCTCCGAGGACTGGCAGACCGTGGGGCGCAGCGGGCCTTCGAGCGCCTCGACAACGTCCAGCACGCGAATCTCGTTGGGCGAGCGAGTGAGCGAAAAACCGCCGTGCGCGCCGCGCGAAGCCGCGACGAGATCGGCCTTGCGCAGACCGACGAACAGCTGCTCGAGAAACTTCGTGGGGATACCCTGCCGCTCCGCCACCTCACGCGCGCTCACCGGTCCGCCGCCGAAACGGCAGGCGAGATCGATCAGCGCGAGGAGTCCGTATTCGCTCTTGGCGGTCAGTCGCATCGGTCAGTCCCTACCCTCGGCGCTGCGCCACGTCCGATCAACCGTCGTGTGGTCGCGTGTGTCGGCGTCGCCTGAATCCTTACCAAAACACTATGGATTAAAACGCGCATGGCGGCAAGAGGCGATACGCCGTCCTCGGCCGCCGGTGTTCGACGCGGCTTGTGCGGCCGACCGACTCGCGAGGCGCTCCGCTCGGCATCGGATTCCGTCCGCCCGTCGAATCGAACAATCGTGCGCTACCGGCGTGCGAGAGGCTTCTGCTACTGTCGGCTTCCTCACTTCGAATACGGGCGGGAGCCGACAGCCACAGGGTGGCGAGGGCTCCGACCGATACGCGACGACCCCGCCACTCGCCGGCAAGGCAGTGACGGGGTCGCAGCATCTTCAGGGGCGAGTTTCGGCCCTCGCTACATCTGCTTGAGCAGGTTCGCCATCTCGATCGCGGACACCGCGGCGTCCCAGCCCTTGTTGCCGACCTTCGTGCCCGCGCGCTCCACGGCCTGCTCGATCGTGTCGGCTGTGATCACGCCGAAGAGGACCGGCACGCCGGAGTCGAGCGACGCCTTCGCGACGCCCTTGCTCACCTCGGCAGCGACGTAGTCGAAGTGCGGCGTGCCGCCACGGATGACGACACCGAGCGCGAGCACGGCGTCGTACTTGCTCGAGTCCGCCATGCGCTTGGCGAGCAGCGGGATCTCGAACGCGCCGGGAACCCAGGCGATGTCGACGTCGGCCTCGGCCACGCCGTGACGCGTCAGCGCGTCCTTGGCGCCGGACAGCAGCCGGCCGGACAGAAGTTCGTTGAAGCGGCTCACGACGATACCTACCTTGAGCCCGCTCCCGATCAGATCGCCCTCGAACAGCGGCATGCTACTCCCCTTTCCCGTCGTTGGCGGCGGCATGGGAATCCTGGCCGCCCTCCTCGCCCTCGCTTGGCAAGTCGAGCCGGTGCGACATCTTCTCCTTCTTGGTGCGCAGGTAGCGCAGGTTCTCGGGGCACGACGGCACCTGCAGCGACACCTGCTCGCTCACCGTGAGCCCGTAGCCCTCGAGGCCGACGATCTTCGTCGGATTGTTCGTCAGAAGCCGCATGGATGTCAGGCCGAGGTCCACGAGGATCTGCGCGCCGATGCCGTAGTCTCGAAGGTCGGCCGGGAAGCCGAGGGCTTCATTGGCTTCCACAGTGTCGTGGCCCTGTTCCTGGAGCTCGTAGGCTTTGAGCTTGTTCGCCAGCCCGATGCCGCGCCCCTCGTGGCCGACGATGTAGAGGATGACGCCCTCGCCTGCCGCCTGCACCTGGCGCATCGCTTCCTCGAGCTGTGCCCCGCAGTCGCAGCGCAGCGAGTGGAATACGTCGCCCGTCAGGCACTCTGAGTGGACGCGCACGAGCACGTCCTTCTTGCCCGCGACGTCGCCCGCAACGAGCGCGAGGTGGGTGGAGCTGTCGATCGTGGACGTGTAGCCGTACGCGGTGAAATCGCCCGCGCGGGTCGGCAGGTGGACGACCGAGGTGCGCTCGATGAGGCGCTCGTGGCGACGGCGGTGCCGGATGAGATCGGCCACGGTCACCATCTTCAGGCCGAACCGGCCTGCGACGTGTTCGAGCTGCGGCCGGCGGGCCATGGTGCCGTCCTCGTTCATGATCTCGCAGATGACACCGGCCGGCGCGAGCCCGGCGAGCCGCGCGAGGTCGACGGCCGCTTCGGTGTGCCCCGCGCGCTCGAGGACGCCACCGGGGCGTGCTCGCAGCGGGAACACGTGGCCGGGCATCGCGATATCCTCGGGCTTCGTGGCTGGATCGATTGCAGCGCACACAGTTGCGGCACGGTCTCCGGCGGAGATGCCGGTCGTGATGCGACCCTTTGCGCCGATGGAGACGTGAAACGCCGTCCCCTGCGCCGATGTGTTGTCGGACGTCATCGGCGGGATGCGGAGGGCGTCGAGGCGATCGCCGGTCATCGGCAGGCAGATGAGGCCGCGGCCGTTGGTGGCCATGAAGTTGACCGCGTCCGGCGTGACCTTCTCGGCGGACATGACGAAGTCGCCCTCGTTCTCGCGGCCTTCGTCATCGACGACGATCAGCATGCGACCCGCGCGGATCTCCTCGATCGCCTCGGGTATGGTGGCGAAGGTTCCCACCGTCACCGTCCTTCCGTAATGTCTCGAAGCATGTCGCCGAGGCCGCGCTTGCGGGGGCCGCCGCCGGCATCGCTGCCGCCGCTCTCGGCACCCAGGTAGTTCTCGACGAAGCGCTGCACGTACTTCGCGAGCAAGTCGACTTCGAGGTTCACCGGCGCGCCGATCGGCTTCTCCTTGAGTGTGGTTGCGGTCTCCGTGGTCGGGATGACCGCGACCGCGAACTGTCGAGGGTCGCGTGACGCGATGGTGAGCGAGATGCCGTCGATCGCGATCGAGCCCTTCTCGACGATGTAGGGCGACAGCTCCGGCGGGAACGAGAACCGGTACGTGGTGAACTCGCCCGAGGGCTGACGCATCTCGAGGCGTCCGACGGCGTCGACGTGCCCCGAGACGAGGTGTCCGCCGAGACGGTCTGAGAGTCGGAGTGCCCGCTCGAGGTTCACCTTGGCGGCCTGCTGTAGGTTGCGAAGCGTGCTGCGCGACAGCGTCTCGGCTGAGACGTCCGCGATGAACGCGCCGCGGATGAACCGCGTGACGGTGAGGCACACGCCGTCGACGGCGATCGAGTCGCCGATCGCCATGTCGCGGCCGAACTCGGGTGCGTACACCTCGATTCGGATGCCGCCTGATACGCGCTCAATGCGCGTGATGATGCCCTGCGACTCGATGAGTCCGGTGAACATCTAGCGTCCCGCTCCTTCCTCGGATCGGAGATCTTGCTTCCTTGGTCGCCACACGGTGACCGCGTCTTCGCCCGCCCCGCCAGACTCAAGCCAGCTGAAGCGCTTCTCCAGGTTTGCCCTCGGCCCCGCGCCTCGGTACAGACCGGGTCCGCTCGGGCCGACGAAGCCGCCCGCATGGTAGAGCACGAGTTCGTCGACGAGGTCCGCGTCGACGAGCGCGGTGAACAGCCGAGGACCGGCCTCGACGAGCAGGCGAACGACGCCGCGACCGGCAAGGACGCGGAGCGCGTCGGGCAGCGTGCGGTCGTACGTGAGGATCTCGGCGCCTCCAAGCATTGCAGTGCCGCCAGCATCACCGAGTTCGGCCGGGAGCGCGGTGAGCACCGCCACTGGACCGAGGCCGTCGTGCAGCATCCGGGCCTGCGTCGGCAGCGCCTTGGACCCGCCGAGGACGACGCGGAGCGGCTGGCGTACCGCGGGCGTTCCGTCGGGGTCGCGGGCGGTGAGCGCGGGATCGTCGGCGCGCAATGTTCCGGCGCCGACGAGGATGGCGTCGGCACGGGCGCGGAGTCGCATCGTGAGGGCGGACGCCGCCTCGCCAGTAAGCTGCGTCGGGGCGCCTTCGTGAATCGCGGCGTGGCCGTCGAGGGTGAGTGCGACCTTCACCTGCACGAAGGGGCGGCCCGCTGCGATGGCGTGCAGCCACGCTTCGTTCTGGATGGCGAAGGGCTCGGGGTCCTCGGCGAAGGCGACGTCGATGCCTGCGTTGCGCAGGACGCTCGCGCCGTCTCCGGCGACGTCCGGATTCGGATCCGCCATTCCGATGACGACGTGCGACACGCCGGCCTCGATCAGCGCCTGCGCGCACGGTCCCGTGCGTCCGTGGTGCGCGCACGGTTCGAGCGTCACGTACGCGGTGGCGCCATGTGCCCGGTCCCCCGCCGCGCGCAGCGCCATCACCTCGGCGTGCGGGTGACCGGCGCGCTCGTGCCAGCCCTCGCCGACGACGACGTCATCGCGCACGACAACGCAGCCCACTATCGGATTCGGGGAGGTCGTGCCCGCACCGTTCTCGGCCAGGAGCCAAGCGCGACGAAGGTAGACGTCGCTGATGCGTGAGGACACGTCGGAGAATAGGCGCATGCGCGCAGGAATCCTTCCTTCTTCCATCCGGACTGTGACCGTCGGCTCCGGAATCTCACCGGATCAGCCTCTGCCGAGGCTCGCGGGCTTTCACCGCCGGTGGGGAGTTGCACCCCGCCCTGAAGAAAAGGTCAGGCAGATGATACCACACGCCTTCGGCTACGAGACGCCCAGCGCCGCGTTGCGGATCTCCTCCACAGCCATGGCCGGGTCGGGTGCGGCGAACACGGCGTTGCCGGCGACGAACGCCCGCGCACCCGCCTCGTAGACCTCGCGCACGTTCTTTGCGTTGATACCGCCATCGACCTCGATGAGCGGCGAGACGCCCTCGTCCTCGCACAGCTCCACGAGCTCGCGGATCTTGTCGAGCGCACGAGGAATGAAGGACTGCCCGCCGAAGCCGGGGTTCACGCTCATGATGAGCACCATGTCGATGTCGCCGAGGACGTCGCGCACGACGCTCACGGGCGTCGCGGGATTCAGCGCCACTCCTGCCTTCGCGCCCGCCGTGCGGATGTGCTGCAGCGTGCGATGGAGGTGGGTGGACGCCTCGACGTGCACGGTCACGTAGTCCGCGCCCGCCTGGAGGTACCAGTCCACCGTACGATCGGGGTCAGCGACCATCAGGTGGACGTCGAGCGGCTTCATCGCAATCTGCTTGAGCGCCTTCACGACCGGCGGGCCGATAGTGAGGTTCGGGACGAAGATGCCGTCCATGACGTCGACGTGGATGAGGTCCGCTCCCCCGCCCTCGACGACAGCGATCGCGTCGCCCAGCCGGGCGAAGTCTGCCGACAGAACCGATGGGGCGATCAGCACGTTCTCGCTCACTTAGGCTTCCTCCCCGTCCTCGACGAGCCCCATGCCGTGCAGCTCGTCGCGCGCTTCGCGGCCGAGCAGCGACTCGACAGCGTCCGTCGGCGGCTTGTTCTCGTACAGTATCTGGCGAACCTGGTGGGTGATAGGCAACTCGACGCCCTCGCGTCGCGCGAGCTCGTCGACCGTCACGCAGCTCGTCGCTCCCTCGGCCACCATGTGTGTGCGTTCTTCGAAGTCCGCGATCGTGCCCCCCTGGGCGATCAGCTCGCCGAGGCCGCGATTGCGGCTGTGCTTCGAAGTGCATGTCGCGATCAGGTCGCCCATGCCCGCAAGGCCCATGTAGGTTAGCGGGTTCGCATTCAGCCGCCGACCGAGACGCGACATCTCCGCCAGCCCGCGCGTCATGAGCGCCGCTTTCGTGTTGTCGCCGTAGCCGAGGCCGTCCGAGATGCCGGCGGCGATCGCGATGACGTTCTTGCTCGCCGCACACAGCTCCACGCCGACCACGTCCTCGTTCGTGTACACGCGGAAGAACGACGTCATGAACGCGTCCTGGAACAGCCGCGACACATCCGGGTTCGAGGATGCGACGACCGTTGCGCTCGGCACGCCCTTGGAGACTTCTTCGGCGTGATTCGGGCCGGATAGCGCGGCTAGCCGGTCCACTCCGCCGAGCACGTCGGCGAGCACCTCAGTCATGCGCATGAGCGTGCCGGCCTCGATCCCCTTGGCGAGCGAGACCACGGGGGTGCCGTCGGCGAGGTGCGGGTGCATCCGCTCTGCGACAGAGCGCACCACGTGGCTCGGGCTGACCATCACCGCCGCGTCCGCGGCCGCGAGCGCGTCGGCCATGTCCGGGGTGGCGCGCACGCTCTCGGGAAGGTGGACATCCTTGAGGTACTGCGGGTTGCGATGCTCCGCGTTTACGCCCTCGGCGACGTGCGCCTCGTGGCACCACAACGCCACGTCGTGTCCGTTGTTACCGAGGAGCCACGACACTGCCGTGCCCCACGAACCCGCGCCCATGATCGCAATGCGCACCTAGGAACCCTCTCCCCTGTCGTTCGACTCTGCCCGCAATCCGCCGCGGCGCAACTGTATCTTAGCCTCTTCACCTCGTCGGATGCGGCCGATGTTCGCGCGATGCCGCCACACGACCAGTGCCGCAGCGAAGAACGCGAACGCGACGATGACCGGCCGGTCCCGATAGTAGAGCAGGCACAGCACGGGGTACTCGCACGCGATCAGCACCGAGGTGAGGGACACGATGCGCGTGAGCGCCACGACGAGTAGGAACGAGCCGAAGAGGACCGCACACGCGAGTGGCGTGATGACGATGAGCGCGCCCGCGGCGACCGCGACGCCCTTGCCGCCCTTGAAGTGGATGTAGGGCGAGTACGAGTGGCCGAGCATCGCCGCGAGGGCTGCGGCGATCATCATGAGGTCGCGGGCGTTCGAGGACATGCCTGGCCGCACGAACAGCGACGTCGCGAGTACTGCGGCCGCACCCTTCGCGACGTCCAAGGCGAACACCGCGACGCCTGCCCTAATCCCGAGTACGCGTAGGACGTTCGTGGCGCCGAGGTTGCCGGAGCCGTGCTCGCGCGGGTCACAGTGATAGAACAGCTTCCCGACGATGAGCGCGAACGGGATACCGCCGACCAGATAGCCGACGACGATGCTCAGCAGTGTCCCTGTCAGGTCGAACTGTACCGAGGTCACGACCTCAGTCCTTCTGCTTGAACTTCAGCTCGATCGGCGCACCGGTGAAGTCGAACGTGTCGCGAAGCCGGTTCTCGAGGTAGCGCTTGAAGTTCTCGTCGGCCATGCGGGGGTGGTTGCAGAAGAAGGTGAAGCCCGGCGGACGCTCGTGCGTCTGGGTGACGTAGTTGACGCGCAGCGTCTTGCTGCCCTTGCTCACGGTGTGACCGAACGTGCGCAGCTCGGTGAGGAGCTTGTTCAGCGCGCTCGTCGGAATCTTGCGCGAGTAGGCGCCGTAGACCGTCTGCAGCGCCTGGTAGATGCGGTTCACGCCGGCGCCCGTGAGCGCGCTTATGCGAAGCACGGGGGCGTAGCCGACGAAGCCCAGCTTGCGCGGGAGATCTTCTTCGATCGCTTTCTTCGCGTCCTGGTCCGGCAGCAGGTCCCACTTGTTCAGCAGGACGATCAGGCCGCAGCCGCGCTCCTCGGCGAAGCGGGCGACGCGCTGGTCCTGGTCGGTGATGCCGGTTGCGGCGTCAATGACGAGCAGTGCGACGTCGGCGCGGTCGATCGCGCGCATCGCACGGACGAAGCCGTAGTACTCGACCTCTTCGTTGATGACGCCCTTGCGCCGCAGCCCCGCGGTGTCGACGAGCACGAATCGCTGGTCGTTGCGCTCCACGACGGTATCGATGGCGTCACGCGTGGTGCCGGCCACCCGCGAGACGATCGTTCGCTCGATGCCGGCCAACTTGTTGAACAGCGAGGACTTGCCCGCGTTCGGCTTGCCGATGATCGCCACGTGGATGCCCGGCTGCTCCTCGGGAGTCATGTCGGGCTCGGGCAGCACCTCGACGATCAAGTCGAGCAGATCGCCCGTGCCGTGACCGTGCGTGGCGGAGATCGGCACCGGTTCGCCGAGGCCGAGCGACCAGAAGTCGTGGATGGCCTCCTCGTGCGCGGGGTTGTCCATCTTGTTCACGACCAGGAACACCGGCTTGTGCGAACGCTTCAGCAGCTTCGCGATGTCCTCGTCGCCCGCCTGCGGCCCGGCCTTGCCGTCCACGAGGAACAGGATGCAGTCGGCCTCCTCGGCCGCCACGAAGGCCTGCGTGCGGATCGGCTCGCCGAAGACGTCCTCGTCGCCGAACTCGATGCCGCCGGTGTCGACGAGCATGAAGTCGCGGCCGTTCCAGTCGGTGCGGTGGTAGCTGCGGTCGCGCGTCACGCCTGATTGGGCGTGCACGATGGCGTCGGAGGCCTGCACGAGACGGTTGACGAGCGTGGACTTGCCGACGTTCGGTCGGCCTACAACGGCCACGAGGGGCAGCGCCATGTATCAGCCCTCCTTCGCGAGTGTTCGGAGCGTCGCGACCAATCCGAACGGATCGGTCGGCACGACACGGACGTCCTTGTGAGCGAGTGCCGGTAGATCGGCAGGGCGGACGTCATCCAGTAGTCGGTCGTCGGAGTTTACCACGATGTCCGGCACGAGATACGGACTGTCGGCGCTGTCGTTCGTCACTGCACGTGCGATGTCCACGCCGCTCAGTAGCCCGGTGACCGAGACGTTCCCGCCGAAGAGGCGATTGGGCACCGCCAGGACGCCGACTCGGACACCGGCGGCCTCGAGCGAGGGGGCCAGCGCGCGCAGGACCGGCGCGAAGAGCTCACCGGTGACCAGGGTGACCGGTCGTGTCGCGGGCAGCGGGGATTCCTCGGCGAGGGCCTGGGCGAGCTCGTCGGTGAAGGCGCGGACGAGGCCGATACCGTTCTCGTACTGCGGGAAGTCGTCGTACTCGTCCCACGACGGCACTTCGCGCGCGGCCGCGAGGTAGAACTCGTCGGCGGGCCAGACCCAGGCTGCCCCACGGTTGCCGTGCATGCGGCGCTGCCAGCCCTCGAGCTGCTCGAGCACTGCCGCCGCGGCCGCAGGCTCGCCGAAGGACGCCTGGTAGCGCACTTGGTGCGCGGTGAAGCCGAGCGGGACGACGCCGACGGACAGAACACCCTGGCGTTCGGAGAGCCAGCCGAGCGTCTCGTCCAGCACTTCGCCGTCGTTGACCCCGGGCACGAGCACGATCTGCACGTGGAACCGGATTCCGGCGTCGAGCAGCTCGTCGAGGCGCTGGACCGCCGTGTCCTCCCCTGTGGCGCACACGAGCTTGCGGCGCACGTCCGGGTCGACGGCGTGCAGCGAGACGTAGAGCGGCGACAGCCGCTGCGTGCCAATCCGCGCGACATCAGCGTCCGAGAGGTTCGTCAGCGTTACGAAGTTGCCGAAGAGGAACGACAGCCGGAAATCGTCGTCACGAACGTACAGCGGCGCGCGCAATCCCGCCGGCAGCTGCGCGACGAAGCAGAACTGGCAGGCGTTCTCACACTCTCGGACGCCGTCGAACACGACGCCGTCGAACTCGATGCCGAAAGACTCCCCCTGCTCGCGCTCGAGTGTGAGGTCGCGGGCGGCGCCGTCGGCGCCCACGACGCGGATGTCGACGGCCCCGTCGCTCGCCGCCCACTGCCAGTCGATGACGTCGCGGATCGGCTCGCCCTCGGCAAGCACGACGACGTCCCCGGCGCGGAGTCCCGCGTGGTCGGCGGCGCTCCCCGCTTCGACCGCCGCGACCCTGCCGCCTGCGCTCGCGTTCGGCTGCGCGGTACCGTAACTGGGGCGCACGCTAGCCCATCGCCTCGATAGCGCGCACCACCTGCGTCATCTGCTCGTGCGGGGTGGATGCTCCGGCGGTGACGCCGACGACCTCGGCCCCGGTGAACCACGCGGGCTGCAGCTCGTCGGCGGTCTCCACGTGATGCGTGCACGGGTTCACGGAGCGCGAGATTTCCGCGAGTCGACGCGTGTTGCCGGACTCTCGCCCGCCGACGACGACCATCACGTCCACCGACTCCGCGAGTTCCTCGGCCGAGGCCTGCCGCTTACCGGTGGCAGAGCAGATCGTGTTGAAGACGCGCAGGTCGCGAGCGCGCGGCAGCAGCGCTGACACGACCTCCTCGAGGCGGGACAGTGACTGCGTCGTTTGCACCACCACGCCGACACGCGCCGAGGGCAGCCGCTCCGGGAGCTCCTCGGCGGACTGCACGACGATCGCCTGGCCGCCGGCGTGAGCGATTATGCCCTCGACCTCGGGGTGGTCCGCTTCGCCGACGATCACCACCGCGTAGCCGTTGCGCTTGAGTTCCTCGGCGGCCTCGTGAGCCTTGCTGACGTGCGGGCACGTGGCATCGACGACGTCGAGGCCCTTGTCGCGCGCTTGATCGATGATCTGTGGGGCGACGCCGTGCGTGCGGATCACGAGAATGCCCTCATCGGCCTCCTCGACGCACGCCGCGGTCTCGACACCCTTGTCGCGCAGGGCCTGAACGGCCTGCGGGTTATGAATAAGCGGGCCGAGGGTGCGCACGTGCTTGCCTTCGCGCGCCGCCTGCTCGGCGAGCTTGAGGGCGCGCTCCACGCCGTAGCACACGCCCGCGTACTCAGCGACCTCGACCCGCATCTAGCGCTCCTTCGCTTCCATGAGCGACGCCGCGATCCGCCCCATGACTTCGGCAGTAATCGCGTCGACGCGCTCCTTCCGGCTCGGCAGGTGGTCGAAGTCCCCGGGACACACCGGCTCGCCGAAGACGAACGTCACCCGCGGGAAGTGCAGCAGTTTAGCGCCTTCCGGTCGGATCTTGTCGGTGCCGCCGATGCCGACTGGCACGATCGGAACGCCTGCGCGCATGGCCAGGAACGCGACCCCGCCCTGCGGTTGGACCGCGGCCTCCCGCACCCGCGTTCCCTCCGGAAAGATACCCACGAGCTCACCGGACTTGAGCAGGTCGGTGGCCGTCGTGATCGCGTGCCGGTCCGCTTCGCCACGCTTCACCGGGAACGCCCACAGGTGGTCGAGCCCCCAGCCGACGAAGCGCGAGCGCCAAAGCTCCGACTTGGCCATGAAGCGCACGCGGCGCGGAGCGGCACACCACAGAAGCACGGGGTCGCCGTAGGAGACGTGGTTGCCCGCGAGGATCGCGCCGGTTGCCGGAACGCGTTCGGGACACACGACGCGCACGCGGAACAGCGCGAGCAGCAGCTTCGCGATCGACGCGCGGAGCGCCCGCGCGAGCAGCCAGCGCTTCTGGCGGTTGCCGCTCACCGGCGTTCCTCGGCGAGAAGCGCGATTCGCGCGACGACTTGCTCGGCGGTGAGGCCGGTGGTGTCGATCTCCTCGGCATCCGCGGCCTTCACGGCCGGGCTCGCCTCCCGCGTGCTGTCGGCGACATCGCGCCGCTGGAGCCGTTCGAGCACCTCGTCGCGGGTCACCTCGTGGCCCGCCGCCGCCTGCTCGCGATGCCGACGGCGCGCGCGCTCGTCGGGGGATGCCGTCAGGAACACCTTCACCTCCGCGTCGGGGAAGACGACGGTGCCGATGTCGCGACCTTCCACCACGGCGTCGCCGTGCGCGATGTCGCGCTGGCGCGGCACCATCGCGGCGCGGACGCCCGGCGCCTTCGCCACGGCGCTCACCGCCGCGTCCACCTCGGGCGTTCGGATGGCCGCGGTGACGTTCTCGCCGTCCGCGAAGACGGCCGTCGGAACCGGGCTCCCCTCGGCGTGCTCGAACCGCACGTTCGTTCGTTGCGCGAGGGCGGCGAGTGCGGCCTGATCATCGAGCGGCACGCCCTCACACAGCGCGCGGTAGGCGACCGTACGGTACATCGCGCCCGTGTCCAGGTACTGGATGCCGAGCCGCTTCGCCGTCGCCTTCGCGACCGTGGATTTGCCTGACCCGGCGGGGCCGTCGATGGCGATGATCATGCGCGTGGCACTCCGTGTCGTGGGGTTCTAGCCGGAGAAATGGTAGCACGCGGCCGTGACACGCCCCGCCTTCGCTATCGGCCGAGCAGCCGGTCCAGGTCCTCGGTGAACCGCGGGTAGCTCACGTCGATCGCCTCGTAGCGCTCGATCCAGATGGGTTCGGTCGCGGCGAGCGCGGCGACGGCGTACGCCATCGCGAGTCGGTGGTCGCCGAGCGAATTCAACCTGACGTCGCCCTGGAGCAGCGTCGCGCCCTCGACCTCGAGCCAGTCGTCGCCCGCGCGGACGGTCGCGCCGAGCGCCGTTAGCGCAGCGCGGATCGCCTCCAAGCGGTCGGACTCCTTCACGCGCAGCTCGCCGACTCCCTCGAACCGCGTCGTCCCCTCGGCTTGTGTGGCGACGATCGCCAGCAGCGGCACCTCGTCGACGAGCGACGGAACTTCCTCGGCAGTCACTCTCGTCGCGTTGAGCGGGCGGGTGACCGCGACGCGTACATCGCCGACAGGCTCGCCACCCGCGCCTGCGACCTCGCGTACCTGCACGTCGGCGCCCATGCGCTCGAACACGCGCAGGAACCCAACGCGGGTCGGGTTCACGGACACGCCTTCGACCGTCACCGCACCCTGCGTAACGAGCGCCGCGCCGAGCACGAACGCCGCCGAAGAGGGATCGCCGGGGACGGCTGCGTCGGCGGCGTGCAGCTCCGTCGGTCCGTCCACCCAGGCCGCGTGAGCGGCGGTGTCGCGGCCGACCTCCACACCGAACGCCGAGAGCAGCCGCTCGGTATGATCGCGGCTGGGGGCAGGCTCACGTACGAGGGTGCGACCGTTCGCACGGAGCCCCGCGAGCAGGATCGCGGTCTTGACCTGCGCGCTCGCGACCGGCGAGTCGTACTCGATACCCGTCAGCTCACCACCGCGGATGGCCACCGGGAGTCGTCCGTCGCGTGTCTGGAACGCCGCGCCCATCGCTTCGAGCGGGCAGGTCACGCGCGACATCGGACGGCGCGACAACGACTCGTCGCCGGTGAGTACCGCGTTCACGGGCCAGCCGGCGAGTATGCCCATGAGCAGGCGCGCCGTCGTTCCGCTGTTGCCGCAGTCGATGGCGCTGCCGGGGTCGAGCGGGCCGTGGTCGCCCCACCCCTCGATCCGCAGCGACAGGCCGCTCTCGTCGCGCCGCTCGACTCCCACGCACGCACCCAACGCCCGGACGGCCTCGATGGTCGAGCGCACGTCCGCGCTGTCGAGCACGCCCGTCAGGCGCGACGTTCCCTCGGCCATGGCGGCGAACAGGACCGCGCGATGCGAGACGGACTTGTCGCCGGGCACCCGCAGGCTTCCGGCTGCCGGCCGAGGCGAGCGACGCGCGACGTACTCCATCAGCCCTCGCCCCGGAGCGGCTGGGCGCTCGCCTCGTAGCCGCGGCTCTCCAGGTCGCCGAGCAGCGCGGCTATATCGCCTTCGTCGGTGAGCACGAGGCGCAGCATGGCGGTGTCCTCCGACGTGTGGTCGATCGACAGGGCCTCGATGTTGCAGCCCGCCCGCGAGACCGCGGTCGTGACATCGGCGACCATACCCGGCCGGTCGACGACCGGAACGGACAGCTCCATGAGCGCCTCGGTCTTCGGCAGCCATTGGGCGGGCAGCGACTGGCGGATCATGACAGCGTGCTCGAGCCAGTCGTGTACTGCCGGACGGTCACCGGCGCGCAGCGCCCCTGAGAAGCCGGTGAGCAGGCCGGAGAGTTCTCCGAGGCCGGCACAGATCGCGTCGGCGTTGTCGAGGCAGATGCCGGTCCACAGATCGGCGCTTCCCGCCGCGATGCGCGTCATGTCCTTGAAGCCGCCGGCGGCGAGTCGCAGTGCGTCCTGCCCCGACTCCGCCCGCTGGGCCGCGAGCGAAACCAGGCCGGCCGCGGTGACGTGCGGGACGTGCGAGATGGCGGCCACTGCGCGGTCGTGTTCGTCGGCGTCGATGGACACGACCCGCGCGCCCAGCGCGGTCACGAACGCATGCAGCCGGCGGTAGGCGTCCATGTCGGTGCCCTCGTCGGGCGTGAGCACGTAGTTCGCGCCGTCGAACAGGTCCGCGCGCGCCGCGCCCACACCGCTGCGCTCGGAGCCGGCCATCGGATGCCCGCCGACGAAACGCAGATTCGGGTGCTTCTCGGCCGCCTTCGTGACGCCGCTCTTGGTGGAGGCAACGTCGGTGACGATGTCCGGGAAGCCCGCCGAGGCGAGCCGATCGATCCACTCCTCGGCGATGGCGGGGGGCGTGCCGATCACGGCAAGGCCCGCCGGCGAGTGCGGTCCGAACCAGCCGCGGTCGAATGCGGTCTGCTCGGTCGCGAATTCGTCGACGATACCGCGCTCGACGGCTTCCTGCAGTGCGGCGACATTGCGCCCCACTCCGAGGATGCGCGGCGCGGGGTCGAGCCGCTTGGCGGCTGCGGCGAGCGACCCGCCGATCAGGCCCACGCCGATGACGAGGATGGTGTGGAAGGAGGGCTCTCGCTCCGCGCTCATCGGCCTACGCGTCCCATCCCCAGCGCTTACCCTCGAGCGCCACGAGCGGCGCGAGGTGCTGCATCATCTCGGCGAACGCCTCGGGGCGCAGGGACTGGGGACCGTCGCACCGCGCGTGCTCGGGGTCCGGGTGCACCTCGACCATCACGCCGTCGCCGCCGCAAGCGACACCGGCTCGGCACATCGGCTCGACGAGGTCCCGGCGCCCAGCCGCGTGCGACGGGTCGACGATGATCGGCAGGTGCGTGAGCGTCTTGAGTGCCGCTACCGCAGCGAGATCGAGCGTGTTGCGCGTGTACGTCTCGAACGTGCGGATGCCGCGCTCGCACAGGATGACGTCCCGGTTGCCGCCTTTGAGGATGTACTCGGCCGCCGAGAGCATTTCTTCGATGGTGGAGGACATGCCGCGCTTGAGCAGTACCGGCTTTCGCATCCTGCCGAGCTCCTCGAGCATCATGAAGTTCTGCATGTTCCGCGCGCCGACCTGGAGTACGTCGGCGTGCTGGGCGATGGTCTCGGCGTCGCGAACGTCCAGCACCTCAGTGACCACCGGTAGGTCGTGCTCGTCGGCCGCCGCGCGCAGGAGCTTCAAGCCCTCCACGCCGAGCCCCTGGAACGCGTACGGGCTCGTCCGCGGCTTGAACGCGCCGCCACGCAGCATCGTCGCGCCGGCCTCGCGCACGGCCTTCGCGACCGTCCGCATCTGCGCTTCCGTCTCCACCGAGCACGGCCCAGCGATCGCCGCGAGCGCTCCCCCGCCCACCGAGGAGCGGCCGATGCGCACGATCGTGTCCTCGGCTTGGAAGTCACGGCCGACGAGTTTGTAGGGCTTGAGGACGCGAACGACCTCTTGGACACCGGGCAGGCCCTCGAGGTCGAGCTGGTACATGACCTCGCGCTCGCCGATGACGCCGATGACGCTCTTGACCTCTCCTTTCGAGAGGTGCGCCTCGGCGCCTGATTCGTGCAGTAGTTCGACGACGTGGTCGATCTCCTGTTGGGTCGCGTGGTCTCGCATGACGACGAGCATGTCGGTTCACTCCTCGGGTCGACGCTTGTGTGCGGGCCGGCGCCGTTCCTGCGCGCCGTGCGGTACGGGCTCTAGAATCCGCCGAGGCGGGCGTGCGCCGCTTCGAAGGCTCGCACGACGACTTGCGTGTCCTCCGGCGTTCCGATCGTCATGCGAAGGGCCGGCGAGGTCCCGAAGTCGCGCACGATGACGCCCTCTGCGAGCAGCGCCTCGAACACTTCGACCGGCCGTTCCGCCTTGAAGTAGACGAAATTCGCCTCCGATGGCACGCAGGCGATCCCGAGCCGGTCGAAGCACGAATACAGGTAGGTCTTCTGCTCCTGGTTCTCGGCACGGCGGCGCCGCACCTCGGCCTCGTCGCCGAGCGAGTAGTAGGCCGCGATCTGGCCGACGGTATTAACGTTGAACGGCGGGCGGACTTTGTGGAGCGCCTCGGCGACCGGCGCGGGTGCGACCGCGTAGCCGACGCGAAGGCCCGCGAGCGAGTACATCTTCGAGAAGGTGCGGCACACGACGAGCGGACGCTGTCCGTCGAACCACCGCATTGCGTCGGGAAAGTCGGGGTCCGTGACGAACTCGATGTACGCCTCGTCGGCGACCACGAGCACATGCGGCGGCACGTCGCGCATGAAGCGCTCGAACGCCTCGCGCCGGTAGATGCTGCCGGTGGGGTTGTTCGGGTTGCACAGGAAGACGATGCGGGTGCGGTCGGTGATCGCGGCGAGCATCGCATCGAGGTCGAAGGCGTCGTCGGTCAGCGGCACGCGCACGGGCTTCACGCACGTCTTCGAGCACACGAGCGGGTACACCACGAAGCTCGGCCACGAGAAGACGACCTCGTCGTCGGGTCGCAGGCAAGCCAGGCCGATGAGCTCCAGCAGGTCGTTGCTCCCGTTACCGAGGACGATGTTCTCCTCGGCGACATCGAGCTGCTGGGCAAGGCGGCCACGGAGGGCGCGGGCGGACCCGTCGGGGTAGCGGTTGAGGTGCGGGAGCACCGCTTCCATCGCGCGGATCGCCGAGGGGAACGGGCCCGCGGGGTGCTCATTGCTCGAGAGCTTGAGTACGCGCTCGCGACCGGTGCGCTCGCGGACCTCGCTTGCTCGGAGGCCGGGCGCGTACGGTTGCAGCGCCTCGATCTCCGGTCTCACGATGTCGTCCCAGGTCACGCCTGCCTCCGCGTTCTCGGTGTACCGGCGATTGTGACGTACCGGCGCGCGTGGGGGCAAGCGAGCCGGACGCCGGAGCGGCCGTGAGGCCGAAGTGAGGGGTGGGCGGCTGTCGTCGGCCCCCCGAATACGCGGGAAACCCTGCCGGAAAGCTCCGAAAACAGAACTGGGCGACCCAGAAGGGCCGCCCAGTTCGTGAAGCACAAGTGCGGGTGCCTAGAGGGCACGCACCTGAGTCGCCTGCTTCTTGCCGTTCTGACCAGTGGCTTCCGTGAAGGACACGGCCTGACCCTCGTCGAGGCTCTTAAAGCCCTCGCTCTGGATCTCGGAGAAGTGGACGAAGAGATCTTCGCCGTTCTCGCGCTCGATGAAGCCGTAACCCTTGTCAGCGTTGAACCACTTGACCTTACCTTCAGCCATGAAAACCTACCCTCTCGCCCCAACGGGGCAAAACAATACGACGCGACAAGCCGCGAGATTGCGGTGTGTCACGTCGCAATACCTACGAGCCCGTGTGGCCCGCCGGACAGACATGAGCATATCCCGCGCCAAGGTCGACCCTACGCAACGCCGATCAGCAGCTGCCATCCGAAGAGCGCGCTCAGGCACACGGCGTACGCGATCAGTGCGTAGTACCAGTTGCCACCAAATTTGTGCGTGCGGATCGGCGCGACGTTCGCCGCGGCCAACACGATCAGTGCGGCGTATAGGACGACGGCGAACGCCGGCGCGCTCAGGAGTCGTTGGAACGCGAACAGCAGCACCAGGATCAGTACGTTGTTGTCGAGGGCTAGCCCGCGATACGTCGAGCCCTCCACCAGGCCGAAGACGTTGAAGTAGCTCAGCCTGACAACGGCGGCTGCCAGGACGACGATCGCCCCCGGCAGGAACGCCGGCCGCCAGCCGCCGATCGACATCAGGACGACCGCGGGTGCCACGCCGAAGCTCACGACGTCGATCAGGGAGTCGAGGTGCCCGCCGAACTCCCGCTGCTGCTGCGTGCGGCCCGTCATTCCCCGCGCGATCCGCCCATCGAGCCAGTCGAACGCGACCGCCCATACGAGCGCGATCATCGTCGCTGGGAACACGCCGAGGACCGCGAAGTAGATGCCGACGACGGCGGAAACGAGTCCAGCGAGCGACACCAGGTTGGGCAGGTCGCGGGCGAACCACATGGCCGAGCGTGGCTCTCCGTCCAGCTTGCGCCGTGTCATTGCGCCACCGCCGTGCCCACGATCCTCGCCAGTGCTGCCGTCAGCGCCCGGTTCTCATCGGTGGTGCGACTCGCGATGCGCAGGTACCGGCTGGAGTCGGCCATGGTCTTGTCTCGGCAGTGTTTGATGTAGATGTTGTCCTCGACGAAGAGGCGTCGCGTCACGTCGGGGCCTGATGCCGCACAGTCGGGAAGTCGGCAGAAGAGATAGTTCGCCTCGGGCCGGTACACACGCAGTCCCGGCACACTCTTGAGGTCCTCGTAGAAGGCGTTGCGCTCCGCGCGAACCGACTCGCAGCTCTCGACGAAGTCCTGTCGGTAGCTCGGCGCCAGACGCAGGAATGCTTCCGCGAAGCCGTTCAGGTTCCAAATGTGCAGGCCGTCGCGAAGGCGCGCCGCAAGCCGCTCGTTGGCCGTGACCAGGTACCCGATGCGCAGCCCACAGATGCCGTAGGCCTTGCTCATGCTCTTCATGACCGCGAGGTTCTGGTGGTTCGCGAGGTCCTGCTCCAGCGAGTGCGCGGCTCCCGCCTCGGCGAAATCGATGAAGGACTCGTCGACGACGAGCGTGCAGTCGTGCTCGGCCAGAACGCCGAGGAGCCGTAGGAGATCTGCTCTTGGGACGAGGAGCGAGGTGGGGTTGTTGGGCGTCACGACAACCGCGAAGTCGGCACCGGAGCGGATGGCCTGGGCGGCGAAGGCGTCGACATCGAGCTCGAACGACGGCGCCTCGAGTGCGAACTCGACGACGTTGCCGCTCGGAGCCGCATTCGCGTACTCGTTGAAGGACGGCACCGGCACGATCAGCTTGGTGGCGACGTGGCCGGAGAGGATCTTGATGAGTTCCGCCGCACCGTTGCCCACGACGACCCGCTCCCCCGGCTGTCCGATCAGATCGCCGACGAGTCCAGCCACGACGTCCTGCGCCACCGGGTAGTTGAGGATCAGCTGGTGGATCTCGCTGCCCAGCTGCGCTATCAGCGACTCGGGCGGGAAGTGCAGGTTGTAGAGGTACGCGTGGTCGGCGAAGTCGTGGCGCCAGTAGCCGCCGTGCTCCGACTGGAGCGCCTCATATTCGGCGGATCGGTGCGAGCGCGCCTGATCTGGCGAGATGGCCGTCATCCAGCTATCCCGGAGATCCGGGTCGCGGCTTCGCAGCGCATTCTCGCGGAATGCCGGGGGAAGACGAGTTCGGCGGCCGCCAAGTCGGCGAGCGTGTCGATCTCGTACCAGCAGTCCGCATCGAACAGGACCGGCTCGAGCCGCAGGCTGCCCTCGGCGATCATCTCTGCGAAGACGGACTCGTAGTAGTCCCCCGTCCGCTGCGCGGTGACGTAGTGGTCGAGCCGCTCACAGATCGCGCGCCAGGTGCCGCGGGAAAAGCTGTAGATGTTCACGGTCTTGTAGTGCGTCGCGTCCGGTCGACTCATCTCGCCGAGGCAGAACGCGCTGACGCCGCCCTTGCCGAGCGTCACCGTGGTCCCGTTCATCCAGGGAAGCTGCCGAGACACAGCGATGCGGTCGGCCTTGAGCATCTCATCGAGGAGCGTCTCGTTGAACACCAGGTCGCTCTCGATGAGCAGGAACGGCTCGTCGATGACCTTTCGTGCGAGCCACAGGCTGTAGATGTTGTTCGTCGTGCGGTAGCGCGAGCTCACGACGTAGCTGATCTCGATCTCGCCCGACCGGTCGCCCAGATAGTCCTGGATCGAGTCCGACTCGTGCCCGACGACCACGACCAGTCGCGTGAAACCGTGGCCGGTCAAGATGCGGATGAGTCGCTCGAGGATCGGAATCCCGCTCACCCCGACCAGGCACTTGGCCGTCGAGTCCGTGAGCGGTGAGAGCCGGCTCCCCATGCCGGCAGCGAGAAGCAGTGCGGTACGCGGACGTTCGTCCCGCGCGTCGCCGAGATGGCGCATGTGGTCCCCCTGATCGTCGTGACCGCCACGGTCGCAGAGTTCGTCCAGGCGGTCGGACCGGCGTCTAGAATGTGAGTCTCCAGGCGCGCGGCAATGCAGAACTCCTCGGGGCAGGCGGTGAAGCTGCCGCGTGAGGGTGCGGAAAGGACTCCCGAAAGATGTGGAAGCCGACGGTGGCCCCGGTCGCTCCACGAGAGGTCCAGTGGAGGCCTACCGAGCTGCGGTGAGGGCGCCAGATGTGCGGCGCGTGGTCGGTCGAGTATACGTGAGAGCGGCGGCGAAGGCGAATCGCCCACGCAGCGAGCGGGAATCCGAGCGGCTGGCGCGGCATGCGGTGCGAGAGGCCCGACCGTAGCCGCTGTTGTCGCGGGCGCGACGAGCGGTCACACGCCGCCGGGCTCGCCGCCCGACTCCCCCGCTGCCGGGCCTCGCGCTGGACGCACGAACAGCGACATCATCGCTGCAGCGAACACGATCGCGGACTCGACACGGAACGCGAGCGACGCCGCGTGGGTGAACGCCGTGCGGGCGAGCGTGCGCAACCGGGGCTCCAGACGGGCGCGTTCGTCGGCAGGCACCCCTGCCGAAGACAGCGCGCGCCAGAGTGACCGTTCACCGCCGGTGATGCCCGAGCGCGACGCCTCCTCCGCGGCCACCACGCGCATAGCGATCGTGGGCGTGAGGCCGGGCAGCCGCTCGAGTCCCGCGATCAGCCCGGACGACAGGCTTACCTGGAACACCGCGCCGAGTATCGCCACGCCGAGGACGGCGCCTACCCGCTGCGATGTCGACAGCATGCCGGAGGCCGCCCCCGCGTAGTCTCTCGGCACGGTGCTCATCACGGCATTCGTCAGCGGCGAGATGGTGAGGCCGGCGCCGAGCCCCATCAACGTGAAGCGCGGCACCAACGCGATCGGCGTGTCCGACACAGAGATCGTGGTGAGCCACAGGAGAGACGCGCTCAAGATCAGCAGGCCGGTGGTGATGAACAGGCGCGGCTGGAAGCGGTCGCTCAAACGACCCGCGATCGGCCCCACGGTCATGAGGACGATCGCCGTCGGCGCGAGGGCAAGGCCGGTGGCGAGCACGCCGTAGCCGAGGCCCTCCTGCATGAGCAGCGGCGCTAGGAAGAACGCGCCGACCACGCCGAGCAGCAGCATCGCCATCGCCGCATTGCCGAGCGAGAACGAGGAGGTGCGAAACAGGGAGAGCTGCATCATAGGCTCGCGGGTACGCCGCTCCCACAACACGAACGCGACGATCAGGACTGCGGCGGACACGAAGAACCACGGAATCCAGCCCTGCCAGTGTGCCGACGGACCCTGGATGAGGCCGTAGTTCAGCGCCACGAGCGCCAGCACCCAGACGAACGCGCCGATCCAGTCGACCCGGTGGTGCCCGGGGTCCTTCGACTCGGGAACGACGGCCAACGTGAACAGGAAGGTCGCTGCCGCGATCGGTACGTTCACGTAGAAGATGAATCGCCAGCTGTACTGGGTGAGCAGTCCGCCGAGCGCCGGGCCGATCCCCACCGCGAACCCCGAGATGGCCGCCCAAATGCCGAAGGCGGTGCCCCGCTCGGCCGGAGGGAAGTTGACCTGCACGAGCGACAGTGTTGCCGGCAGCATCGCTGCGGCGCCGAAGGCCTGCGTCACGCGGGCGATGATGAGCAGTTCGCCGGTGGGAGCCGCGCCGCACGCCGCCGATGCCCCGCCGAAGATCGCGAGGCCGATGAGGAACAGCAGCTTGCGCCCGTAGATGTCGCCGAGGCGCCCGCCGGGAATCAGCAGGGCCGCAAACACGAGTGTGTACGCGTTGACCACCCACTCGACGCGCGCGAGATCGGTGTGCAGACCCGTGATGATCGCTGGAATGGAGACGTTCACGATCGTGCTGTCGATGATGACGATGAACAGGCCCAGCGCCGACGCGACCAGCACGAGCCACCTGTTGCCAAAGCGCGAGTGCGTTGCCGCCCGTGTCATCAGAAAGACATCCCTCCGACAGGTGCCGAAGCGGGTGTTCCCCCAGCATGCAGGGAGGAAACCCGGCGTCGAAGGCGGCCGTTAGGGTGGCGGCTAGGCGCGCTTCTGAATGTAGAAGGAGCCGGGCTCGGTGTGATCGGTCATGAACGGGGCCACCGGGAGCAGTCGATCGAAGTGGTGGTGGCGCAAGTAGTTCACCGCACCGACGACCGCCCATCGGTCGTTCTGGGTGAGGAAGGCTTCGAGCAGGTACTGCTCGTTCCAGAAGCGCACCTGGTCGACCAGCCACATCTCCGGGTAGTTACGGGGCGTGAACACATCATGCACGTGGACGATCACGCCGTTGTTCAAGTTAGGCAGCAGTTCCAGGTACTCGTACAGTACGTCGCCCTGGGGCCGGATGACGTGCGAGGAGTCGATGAAGAGGATGTCGTCGCGCTCCAGCGTTGCGAAGAAGCTCGTGTCCAGTTCTTCCACCATCTTGCGCACGATCGTCGCCCCGGTTCCCTCGAGCCACGGCATCTCGAACGGCTCGACGCACACGTGCTCGCACGTGTAGTCCGGATCCTCGGTCTGGTTCATTCTGATCGCCTGGATCGCGAGCAAGGTGGAGTTCCCGCTGCCGATCTCATAGATCCGCCTCGGCTTCTTGAGCCGGATGAGCTGGTACCAGTATTCGGCGTCCCCAGCGATGAACGAGTCGTTCTCGAGATAGAACGCCACGTCGGAGGGCCTGTGTCGCGGCATGTCCGACAGCTCCTCGGCGAAGGTCATCGAATCGAGCAGCTCGAGCTGCGCGTCGACGTTCAGATCGATTCCCGGCAGCGGTCGATCGGCGGCGAGTGAGCGCTTCCCCGGTCGCACGTCGAACTGCGGTTCGTAGTAGTGATCGCGGATCGGGAAGACGCCGACGCGCAGCAGCGCCGCCTTGCACGCGGGCATTCGCTCGACGCCCAACTCGCGGACCTTTCGCAGCAGCCGTCCCGCGACGCCGACGAACGGCGCCAGGACGCGATCCACTGCGGGCAGCAACGCCGCCCGTCCCCTACCCACGGGGTGCTCCGGTCGGCAGCGAGTCGTCGATCTTCTGACCCTCGGTCATGCTTCATCCTCCCGCGCGCGGCAACGACTCGCAGTCTACCGCGAACGTCTCTCTCCGGCAGGACACCGCGTCCTCCTCGGCGTAGTATTTGGCGTGCGTCCCGGTACGCAGTGTGTCGGAGGGGGGCTACATGAAGGGCCGCGTTCTCGTGGTCGACGATGACCGCGCGATTCTCGACGTCGTGCGGCTCAACCTCGAGGCCGAGGGCTACGAGGTCGCCACCGCCGAGGACGGCGCCTCCGCGCTCCGCGCATTCGACGGACTACCCTGCGTGCTTGCGGTACTCGACGTGATGCTGCCGGATCTCGACGGCTTCGAACTCGCGCGTCGGCTCCGCGATCGCACCGACATCCCCATCATGATGCTGAGCGCGCGAGACACGGATGTCGACAAGGCGGTGGGGCTCGGTGTCGGCGCGGACGACTACGTGACGAAGCCGTTCAGCCCGCTCGAACTCGTCGCCCGCGTGAAGGCGCACCTCCGCCGGTACGCGCTCGCCGCGCCCATCCAGGCGAGCGAGACGATCGACGCGGGACCCCTGCGAATCGACCTCAGCGCTCGGCGCGCGTTCGTCCGCGGCGAGGAGATCGTCCTCACCGCGAAGGAGTACGACATTCTGCGCATGCTCGCCGAACACCCGGGTCGCGTGTACACGAAGGCGCAGATCTACGAGCACATCTGGGGTGAGGACGCGTTCGGCGACCTATCCACCGTGCAGGTGCACGTTCGGCGGCTGCGGACGAAGATCGAACAGCGCCCGGACGAGCCCGAACTGCTCACGACGGTGTGGGGGATCGGCTACCGTTTCGAGGGCGCGTCCTGATGCCCGCGTGGCTCCCCCTCGTACTCGCTCTCGCCGTCGGCGGGCTCGTCGGCGCGGTCATCGGCGCGTGGTCGGTGCGACGTCGCGCGCGGCGGCTCGCCGACGGCCTCGAGGAGCTCGCGCGCGGCAACCTCGCCCACCGCGTCCTCCTGCCCGGCGACGACGCGCTCGCTCACGGCGCGCAGGCACTCAATCGCTTTGCCGAGGACGTCCAGTGCGAGCGCGAGCGCACGTCGGAGCGCGACGAGGCGCGTCGCCGCCTGCTGGCGAACATCTCGCACGACCTCCGCACGCCGATCACGTCGATCGCCGGCTACGTCGATGCGCTGCAGCGCGGCCTCGGCCGTCACCCCGAGCGGTACCTCGCGATCATCGCCGAGAAGGCCGACGAGCTGACGCAGCTGACCGACGACCTCTTCTACGCGACGCGCCTCGACGCCGGCGACCTCCAGCTCAAGTCGCTTCGGCTCGACCTGGCCGAGGCAGTTCGTCGCTGCGTCTTGAGCTTCGAGCCGCAACTCTCGTCTAAGGGCGCGCGGGTCGACGTCGTGGTGCCGGATCTCCCGTGCACAGTCACGGGCGACCCCTCAGCCTTCTCCCGGATCCTCGCGAACCTCGTGTCCAACGCCGTGCGCCACGGCGACGGCATGACGGTCTTCGGCGTAGCCCTGGTGGATGGCCAGGACGAGTACTTGGTGCGCATTTCGAATGACGGAGCCCGCCTGCCCGACGACACCGAGCGCCTCTTCCAGCGCGGCGTGGCCGGGACGACCGGCGGCGCGGGTCTGGGCCTGTCGATTGCGCGTGAGCTCGCGCAGCGCATGGGCGGAACGGTCTCGGCGGAGAACCGATTGGGTGGCGGCGTGCGCTTCACCCTTGCCGTGCCCAAGCCGCTGCCCGATGCGGCGGTCGGCTAGAACACGAGAGTTCAGCGAAACGTAAGGATTGCGCAAGCCCACCTTCAGCCTGCTGCCCAAAGATGGGAGCGGGAGGAAGGTGATCGCATGGACACCGCAGGCGGAGTCCCGAATCTGCAGCAGGGCGAAGTCGTCATTCGGACCGAAGGGCTGACGAAGCGCTTCGGCGACGTGCGCGCGGTCGACGGGCTCGAGCTGGTCGTGCGGCGCGGCGAGGTGTACGGATTCCTCGGGCGCAACGGCGCCGGCAAGACGACGACCATCCGCATGATGCTCGCGCTGATGAAGCCGAGCGACGGCTACGTGGAAGTCCTCGGCCAGCGGATGGCGCCGAACGCGACACGAGCGTTCGAGCGCATCGGGTCGATGGTGGAGACACCGGGCTTCTACGGCAACCTCACCGTGCGCGAGAACCTCGAGATGCAACGCGACCTGCTGGGGTTGCGCCGTAGCGCCTGGGTCGACGAGATCATCGAGATGTGCGACCTCGGCGAGTATTTGTCGCGCCGGGCGAGCAAGCTGTCCCTCGGCAACAAGCAGCGGCTGGGACTCGGACGCGCGCTGCTGCACAAGCCGGAAGTCCTGATCCTGGACGAGCCGACGAACGGTCTCGACCCGGTGGGCATCGTCGACATACGCGGCCTGCTCAAGCGACTCGCTTCCGAACGCGGCATCACGGTGTTCCTATCGAGCCACATCCTGGCCGAGGTCCAGCAACTCGCCACGCGCATCGGCATCATCCACCAGGGGCGGCTGCTCGAGCAGATCGGTTTCGACGAGCTCAGGCGCCGCAGTCGCACGTACGTGGAGTTCCGCGTGTCGGACCTGAAGCGCGCGGCATGGGTCCTCGAGGACGAGTGCGGCGTGCACGACTACGCCGTCCACGAGGGCGACGCGCTGCGGGTGTACAGCGACTTCGAGCGAGCCGGCGAACTCAATGGGGCGCTCGTCCAAGCAGGCGTCGCGGTGAGCGGGATGCAGCTGTGCGAGGAGAACCTCGAAGACCACTTCGTCCGGCTTACCGGCGGGCTGGACGAGGAAGAGGCGGCGCAGCCGGCCGCATCAACGCCGAGGAGGTGGCGGCGATGATCCGTGCGCTACGAGCTGAGTTCGCGAAACTGAAGCGTGCACGTATGCCGTTGTGGACGCTGCTGACCGTCTGCGGCTACGGCGTGATCAGTGCGACGATGACCAGCGCGCTGCTGCGACCGGAGGCGGCGACGAAGATCGGCGCCAGCGGCGGCGCGTTCGCAAAGGCCGCGGCGGCCGGCCTGTACCACTCGAACTGGGCGAACTACCTGCGCTTCAATCAGCAGGGCATCGCCGGCGCGTGGGGCATCCTGCTCTTCGGCCTGGTGGCGGCGTACCTGTTCGGCCGCGAGTTCTCCGAGGGCACCGCGAAGAACATGCTGACCCTGCCGCTGCGTCGCGAGTGGTTCGTGCTCGCCAAGTTCGTGGTGCTCGCGGTGTGGGTACTCGCACTGACGCTACTCTCCGTGGCCGCGCAGGTGGCGTTCGGTGCGCTCCTCAAGCTCGACGGCTTCTCGTGGTCGCTCGTCCGCACGTGCCTCGTCGATAGCCTGCGGGTGTCGTCCCTGCTGTTCCTCACGCTACCGATCGTGGGTTGGCTCGGCATGCTCGGCCGAGGATACCTCCCGCCGATGCTGTTCTCCGGCCTCATGCAGGGCGCGACCACCGCACTGGTCGTGACGAAGTGGGCGGCGTGGTTCCCCTGGAGCATGCCGGTGCTGCTCGTGGGTGCTTCGTGGTTCCCGGTCGCCAATCCGCAGAAGCTGGTGGCGAGTTCGTGGATGGTCGCTCTCGGCGTGTTCGTCGGCGGCATCGGGCTGCTGTTCTGGCAGATCGACCACGCGGACAACGCGCAATAGGAGACGGCCAGCTACCGCGACGTGCGGACTCGCTCCATCAACGACGGTATGCTGATCGCGAACGTCGCCACGAAGATCATCAGGATCAGCACGGCGCGCAGCCAGAGGGCCATGCTGGAGTTTGCGATCCACAGGGACGCCATCCACGGCAGCAGCAGGAGCCAGAGGATGACCTGCAGGTAGAGCGTAAGGCTGTGGACGGCCGCCCACGCGGCGGCAAGGCCGCCGGGGACGCCGAACGCGAGGTACGCGAAGACGAGCCAACCGACCACGATGAACACGCATCCACAACGCGGCGCTGACGACGCTCGATCCTCGCCTCGGATGCGCAACCGTCGCTTCCGGCATGGGCCACCCCCCGTCCCTCGACATTGGGACTGGTACCCCGTCTCGCGGGTCGGCTACTCCTCCGCTGCCGCGGCGAGCGTGTCCTGCCTCGGCGACCAGTCGCAGGCGTGCGGGTGCATTCCGTAGGCCTCGAGCATGAAGTAGTTCTCGACGAAGCGGCCGGTGGTGATCGACGCGTTCGGGATCACGAAGTGCCACGCGGCGGTCGGCTGCATCTCCATCCAGTGGACGAGCAGCGCGCGAACGACGCCGCCGTGCGCCACTATCGCCACGCGTCCCGGTCGCGCGACGGCCTCGTCGCCCACCTCGACGACCCGCTTCGAGAACGCCGGCCACCCCTCGCCTGCGCCATACGGGGAGCGATCCGCCGGCCCGCCAAGGTAGTCCATATTGATGCCTTTGCGGACGATCTCGTCGTACGTGAGGCCTTCGGCCGGCCCGAAGTCGACCTCGGCGATCCCCTCCCGCGGGCGCAAGTCCGCGCGAGTGCGGTCCGCCGCCATCTGCGCGACTTCTAGCGCGCGTCGCCGCGGACTCGCCAGGATGCGGTCCGGCTTCCACGCGACGATGCAGTCGACGAGCTGATCGCGCTGCTCGAGGCCCTTCTTGGTGTACGGCGAGTCCCCGATGCCGAGGAATCGCCGCTCGAGGTTCGCCTCGGTCTCTGGATGACGCGCGAGTAGGATGTAGGTCGTCTTCGGGTCCTCGGCCACGGCGCCTCCGTTCGATCAGCGGAGCAGGAACGCGGCGGCCACGAGGGTCGTCGCCTCAGTTACCAGGATGGAAGCACCGAGTATATCCCCGGTGAGGCCACCGACCGCCCGAGCGAGCGCGCGGGAGAGCAGGTAGCCCAGGAGCAGGCTGCCGACGACGACTCCGAGCCCGACCCACTCGTGCAAGCCGAGGAAGACCTCGCCGAGCAAGAGCAGAGCGAGCGCGAGCGGCAAAGCGTCGACCAGTCGGCCGTGACCGGCGATGGCGGCGCCCAGTCCCGTCGTCCGCGCTGGGCGAATCGAGTACGCGGCGAATGCGGCGACCGAGCGGGCGACGATAGGTGCGGCGAACAGCATGACGAAGGCTTGCGAGCGGATGAGGATAGCCGCCGAGACGACCTGCACCGACGCCACGAGCACGATCGCGAGCACGCCGAACGGGCCGATTAGGCTGTCCTTCATGATGTCGAGGCGACGTGAGCGATCGTGGCAGCCGAGCGCATCCGCCACGTCGGCGAGTCCGTCCCAGTGCAGGAACCGGCCGAGCAGCGCCCACACGACGATGACGAGCATCCCCGCGAGCAGTGCCGTGAGCGGGTCGTCGGCGCCACGTGCGTGAGCGCCCCACCCGATCAGCGCACCCACCCCGCCGAGGAAGACGCCGACCCACGGGAAGTAGGCGGCCATCCCACGGACGCCGTCCTCGGGCCACTCGCCGCCGAGCGGCAGCACGGTCATGAAGGAGAATGCGAGACGCAGGTCGCGCAACGGGTGCGGACGGCTGCGGCGCTCGCTCACGCGCGCGGCTCGCTCTCGCCGACCTGGTCGACATCGGCGCCGGACACCCCGGCCTCGGAGAACGTCGCCATGCCCGACATCATCCGACATGCGGCGTCGACGAGACCCATCGCGAGTGCCGCACCGCTTCCCTCGCCGAGGCGCATGTCGAGCTCGAGCACCGGCTGGTGGCCCAGCGCGTCCAGGACGACCGAGTGTCCCGGCTCGACCGAGCGATGCGACGGCAGCAGGTACCCCGCGGCCGCCGGGCACAGCCGAACAGCCACGAGCGCCGCAGCGCCGGAGATGAAGCCATCGGAGACCACGCACGTCTGTCGCAACGCTGCGCCCACCACAACGCCAGCCAGCCCCGCGATCTCGAGCCCACCGACCGCCGCCAGCACGCCGAGGGCGTCCGCGGGATCCGGCCGATTGACCTCGACCGCGCGTCGGATGACCTCGGCCTTGTGGGCCACACCCGCATCGTCGAGTCCGGTTCCGCGGCCCACCACTACCTCGGGCGCCACGTCGCAGAACACGGACGCCAACGCAGCCGCCGCGGTCGTGTTGCCGATGCCCATCTCGCCGGTGCCGATGAGGCGAACGCCGGAGACGGCGGCTTCCTCGGCCATGCGCACACCTACCATGAACGCGTGCGCCGCCTGTTCGCGCGTCATCGCCGGGCCGTGCGCCATGTTCCCGGTGCCGTACGCGACCTTCTCTTGCCGCACGCTCGCGAACGCCTCGGTGTCGCCGTTCACGCCCACGTCGACGAGCACGAGGTCGGCGCCCGCCCACCCTGCGAACTGGCAGATCGCGGCCCCGCCGGCATCGAAGTTCGCCATCATCTGCACGGTGACCTCGGACGGGAACAGCGAGACGCCCTCCTCCGTCACGCCGTGGTCGCCGGCCATCAGGATGATCGCCTTGCGCTTGACGTCGGGTCGGACGTCGCGCTGCACGACCGACACGATTGCGGCCACGTCCTCCAGCCTGCCGAGGCTACCTTGCGGCTTGGTGAGGTCGTCGAGTCGATCGCGTGCGTCGCCCTCGAACGAGGCGTCCACCGGCTGTACCGCCGCGATCGCCTCTGCCAGCTGCTGCTCGTACGTCAAGTCCTGCGCGTCGCTCACACGTTCCTCCGTTTGTTCGTATTCGGCCATTTCGGTGTCTTCGGCAGGTGCGCGAGGTCGACGCAGCGCCCAGCCACGATGAGCCACGCGCCGTCGGCCTCGCCCACGAGGCGACGGTTGGCGGCGCCGAGCAGGTCGCGGAACAGCCTGCCCATCGGCGTCGCCGGCACCACGCCCTCGCCCACTTCGTTCGTCACGACGATCGTTCGTGCACGACGCTGCGCCAGCGCCAATGTCAACGATTCCACGCGGAGCGTCGACTCGAGCTCCAGCTCCTCGCCGATGACGCCCGTGGCCTCCGCCTCGTCACCGCCGCTCTCCATCCACACGCGGCCGAGGATCCGGCCCACGAGCGTCGTCAGGCAGTCCACCACGAGCAGCGCGTCGGCCGGCACGCCGGAGAGCCAGTTCTCCGCGTCCGCTATCTCGAGCGTCCCGAACGTCGCTGGGCGCTCGTCGCGATGCTTTTGGATGCGGCGGCGCATCTCGTCGTCGTGCTCCGACCCCGCCACCGCGACGATGACGGTGCCCTCGTGTGCGAGCGCCATCCGTTCCGCGACCGCGGACTTGCCCGCCCGGGCGCCGCCGAGGAGTACGACGAGGCTCACGAGCGCTCCTCCTCGGCCGCCGAGACGCCCGCCTCGCGCTTAAGCTCCGCGATCTCGGCCTCCGTCAGCGGTCGTGTCCGCCCCGCGCGCAAATCGCCGATCTCCACCGGCCCGAACCGGACGCGTCGCAGCTTCGTGACCCGGTGCCCGACGGCGTCGAACATCCGGCGCACCTGGCGCTTGCGACCCTCGGTGAGCGTGATCTCCACGCGTGACACGCGCGGCGTGACTGCTTCGATGCGCACCTGCGCGGGCTTCGTCGGCCCATCGTCCAGCGTCATGCCCTCGCGCAAGCTGCGTACCTCGGCCTCCGTGATCCGGCCCTGCACGTGGGCCACGTACGTTTTCGAGACATGGTAGCGCGGATGCATCAGCCGGAACGCCAGTTCGCCGTCAGTGGTGAGCAGCAGGAGGCCAGTGGTGTCCTGGTCCAGGCGACCGACCGGGAACAGCCCGGCGGGCGCTCCGTCGGGCAGCAGTTCCACGACGGTGGGACGCCCGTGGGTGTCGGACATCGTTGTGACGTACCCCGCCGGCTTGTCGAGCGCGTAGTACGCACACCCCTCGCCGAGGACGACCTCGCGCCCGTCGACGGTGACAACGTCGCGCGTCGGGTCGACCTTCGTGCCGAGTTCGGTCACTACCTGGCCGTTCACGGCCACGCGGCCGGCGCTCATGAGGTCCTCGCTCCCCCGCCGAGACGCCACACCTGCGCGCGCGAGGAACTTCTGCAGCCGCTGCGGGGCGTCGAGCACGCGCTCGTCGATGGGCTCGTCGGCCATGCGGCTAGTCGACCTCCGCGAGGTCCTCGTCGTCCTCCACGTCTGGGTCGAGCATCCCCGACGCCAACTCCGCCGGGTCGATCTCGTCGGGCTCGCTGAGCATCGAGCCGTGCATGGCGTTGAGCCGCTCTCGGATCGCCTGCTCGGTGGCGGGGTCGGGCGCGAACTCCGCCAGCGGCGGCAGCTCGGACAGGTCCTTCAGGCCGAACTTCTCGAGGAAGCTCTTCGTGGTGGCGTAGATGATGGCGTTGCCGCCGTCCTTGTCGCGGCCGACCTCGCGCACGAAGCCCTTGTCCACGAGCGAGGAGATGACGCCTTCAGAGTTCACGCCGCGTACCGCGTTGATCTGCGCTCTCGTGACCGGCTGGTGGTACGCGATCACCGCGAGCGCCTCCAGAGCCGCCTGCGACAGCCGTCGCGTGTCCCACGACAGCACGTACGACTCGATCGAGTCGTGATAGCCCGGGTGCGTGTACATCCGCCACCCGCCCGCGACCTCGCGCAGCTGGAAGCCGCGCTCGTCGCGACGGTACTCCTCGGCCAGGTCGGTCAGTGCGCGCGAGACCTCCGTCGGGTCCGCCTCGAGTATCTTCGCCACCCGAACCGCAGCCACGGGCTCGTCGGACACGAACAGGAGCGCCTCGATCGCGCCGCGGAGGTTGATGGAGCCGGCCACGCTAGGACACCTTCCGTCGGGGGAGCTTGGAGATCTCGATCTCGCCGAAGAGGATCGACTGCTCGAGGTTCACGAGCCCCCGCTTGTACAGCTCGAGGATCGCGAGGAACGTCACCACGAACTCCTCGGGAGACGCGCTGGGGCGCAGGAGCTCCGAGAACTTCGCGCGTCCACGGTTCTGTAGCGTCCGCAGCACGCCCTCGGTGTGCAGCTCAAGGGAGATCGGCATCGCGGCTACGTGCTCGGCCTCGAGCAGGAAGACCTCGCGCTTGTGCATGAGGTCCGCGCAGATGACGCCGAGGGAGCGTAGCGTGATGCCCTCGAGGTAGTCCGGCATGATCTTGAGGAACTCCTCGGGCAGGCCGGCCGCGCGTGGGTGCATGTGCGACTCGGACTCCATCCGGGCGTTCAGCTCGTGGGCCACGTTCTTGAACTGCTTGTACGCCAGCAGCCGCGCGACGAGCAGCTCGCGCGCCTCCTCCGGCGTGAGGTCCTCGAAGAGGTCGTCGTACTCGGTGTCGTCGATCTTCGGCAGCAGGCTCGCCGCCTTGATCTCGAGCAGTGTGGCGGCCACGAGCAGGAAGTCGCTCGCGACGTCCAAGTCGAGCTCGCGCATCCCGTCGACGTACTCGAGGTACTGGTCGGCAATGTCGGCGATCGACAGGTCGGCCACCGCGACCTTCTGCTTCGCGACGAGCGACAGCAGCAGGTCGAACGGCCCCTCGAAGACGTCGGTCTTCACGCGGTAGCCGGTCATCGCTCGCGATTCCTCATGGCGGCGCGGTCGGTCATCGCGCTACGCGATGTCGTGCTCGTGCGGCGCGACGCATTCCGCCGAGGGATGCTGGTCGCCGGGCACCGCAACGCGCATGAGCTCGCGGCAGCGCTCGACCACGCTCGTCGTCACCGGCCGCACCCGCTCGGCGCCGGCATGCAGCACCTCCCACGCGAATCCCGGCTTGGCGGCGAGCTCGGCTCGGCGCTCGCGGAACGGCGCGAGGTACGCGGCGAGGTCCTCGGCGAGCTTCTTCTTGTGCGCGACGCAGCCACACTCGGCGGTGCGGCAGCAGCGGTCCCACTCGGCGATGTCGCCGGCCTCGCCGACGAGCTTGTGGATCTGGTGCAGCGGGCAGATGTCGGGGTCGCCCGGGTCGGTCTTAAGCTTGCGCGCCGGGTCGGTCAGGCACGTCATGACCTTGGCGCGGATATCCTCGGCGGAATCCGAGATGAAGATGGCGTTGCCGTAGGACTTGCTCATCTTGCGGCCGTCGAGGCCCGGGACGCGCGCGCCCTGCTTGGCGACCATCGCCTGCGGCTCGCGAAGGAAGTCGCCGTACGCGCCATTGAAGCGACGCACGATCTCTCGCGTGAGCTCGAGGTGTGGCAACTGGTCCTCACCCACCGGGACGAAGTCCGCGAGCACGATGGTGATGTCGGCCGCCTGCAGCAGCGGATACAGGAAGAACCCGACGTTGCCGAGGTCCTTGTCGGTGACCTGTTCCCGCTGCTCCTTGTAGCTCGGGACGCGCTCGAGCCACGGCATGGGCGTGACCATCGAGAAGTACAGCGCAAGTTCGGCGACCTCGGGGACGTCGGACTGGCGGTAGATGGTCGCCTTCTCGGGATCGAGGCCCGCCGCGCACCAGTCGAGCACCATTTCCTCGGTGAACTGCCGGATCTTCGACGTGTCCGCCCAGTCGCTGGTGAGCGCGTGCCAGTCGGCGATGAAGTAGTACGAGTCGTAGTCGTGCTGGAGCTGCAGCATGTTCTGCAGGTTGCCGAACCAGTGGCCGAGGTGGAGCTTGCCGGTCGGCCGGTAGCCGGTGAGGACGCGCTTGTCGGACATGCGGAAGGGACTCCTGGGTGCCGGGGACGGTCTCGACGATTCTACCGCACGAGCACCCTCCTCGGCCGAGGGAATGTCGCGCGCAATGGTCGTGCTACACGCCGAGCAGGATGCGCAGGAGCGGCATGACGGTGACCCGGAAGTACGCGCCGAGCGGATCGACGTGGAGAAGCGGCGGCACGATGAAGACCAGCAGGAAGACGAACAGGATACCGTACTGCTCGAGTCGGGCGTACGTCTGCATGCCGCGATCGGACAGGAACAGCGGCAGCACGCGCGAGCCGTCGAGCGGCGGGAGCGGGATGAGGTTGAAGAACATCAACACGAGGTTGAACTGGACGAAGTAGAGCGCCCACAGCGCTGCCACGTTTCCGACCGTCCCGCCCGCGTTCGCGAAGGACAGCGCGCGGAACAGCAGCGCGCCGAATGTGGCCATCGCGAGATTCGACGTCGGTCCCGCCAGCCCGGTGAGCAACATGCCCGTGCGATAGTTCGGCATGCGCCACGGGTTGATCGGAACCGGCTTCGCGTAGCCGAACGAGAACTTCCCGCCACTCGACAGCAGCAGGATGATCGGCAGCAGGATCGTGCCGAAGGGGTCGATGTGCGCCCGCGGATTCAGACTCAGCCGCCCGCGGTCCCTGGCGGTCGTGTCGCCCAGAAGAAGTGCGACCCAGCCGTGCGACGCTTCGTGCACGATGATCGCGGGGAGCAGCACGAACACGAACTGCAGGGCGAACACCACGTAGTCGTTCAAGCGCACTACTCCTCGGAAAGCAGGCCGGCCTCGGATGCAAGGCGGCGCAGGTTGTCGAGCTCGGCCTCGCGGCCTACGGCGCGACCGTCGAGGCGGTCCGCGAGCGCCCGGTCGAGGATAGCAGAGAACTCAGGCGACGGTTCGGCGCCCATCGCCAGCAAATCGGTGCCTGTGACCGCCGAGCGGATCCGGGAGACGGTGGTGAGGTAGCGCTCGATCCGGTTCCTCGCCGAGGGCGTAGCCCGCGACCAGAGGTACGGTACGGCGGCGAGCGGCACCGGATGGAGCAGCTGGTAGAGTGCGGAGTCCGGCAGCGAGCGCCGTTTCAGCCCCGCGAGCAGGTCGTCGGCCCGCTCCGCGCCCACGAGCGCGGGCTGCACGTATTCGCGCCCGAAGCGCAGCCGCCGCAGCCAGCGCTCGGCTTCCCGCGACGTGGCCGAGGCCGCCAGCGGGACGAGCAGCGCGTGCGGGCGGCTCACGCGCTCGTCGGCGAGGTCTGCGATCGCGGGTACCGCGGCGGCTGTGTCGCTGAACGCCGGGACGAGCGCGGCCTCGTCTGCGCCCTCAGGCGCGATGGTGTGCAAAGCGCCGAGTTCCGCGAGCCGCGCGATGCACGCGGCGGCGCGCTCCTCGGCGAGGATGTCGAGCAGTTCCTCTCGCACGCGGGCACCCGAGATCTCGTCGAGCATTGCCATGTCCACGGCCTGGCGGGCGAGCATCTCGGTCTGTCGGTCCATCGCGAAGCCGTAGCGCTGCTCGAAGCGCGCGGCACGGAGCACGCGCGTCGGATCCTCCACGAACGACAGGTTGTGCAGCACGCGGACCACACCGCGCTCGAGGTCTCGGAGTCCGCCGAACGGGTCCGCGATGGCTCCCAGACACTCGGGGTCGATGCATGCGGCCATCGCGTTGATCGAGAAGTCGCGACGCAACAGGTCCTGGCGCAGGCTCGAGCGCTCGACGGTCGGCAGCGCGCCAGGCTTGGTGTAGTACTCCGTACGCGCGGTCGTGATGTCGATGTGGAGGTCGCGCGAGAGCAGCAGCACCGCGGTGCCGAAGCGCTTGTGCGCCCGCACCCGAACGCCCATGCGCTCCCCCGCGGCGTCGGCGAACGCGAGCCCGTCGCCCTCGACCACCACGTCGACGTCCAGGTTCGGCCGCCCGAGGAGCATGTCGCGTACGAATCCGCCGACGACGTGCGCCCTCACGTCGCGCTCCTCGGCAAGTCGGCCGAGGGTGGTGATCGCATCGCGCATCTCGGCGGGCAGCAGCGAGTGCACGCCGGCGAGGAAGCGTCGCGACGCCTCGCCGTGCACCTGCGGGACGCGGCGATCCAAGTACTCGTCTCCGTGCTCCGCGCGCAGCAGGTCCTTGCGCGTCACGATGCCGACGACGGTCCCATCCTCCACCACCGGCACGCGGCCGATCCCCTCGGTCGCGAGCAGGCGCTCGATATCGGCGAGGTCGGTCGACGGCGACACGACGCGCACATCGCGAGCCATGAATCCCGTGACCGGAGCATGGCCCAGCCCGTGCCGCTTCGCCTTGTCGACGTCCTTGCGCGTCACGATGCCGACGAGCCGGCCGTCCTCGACCACCGGCAGCCCGCCGTGCCCCCAGCGTGCCATCTCCTCGCCCGCCTCGCGCATGGTCGTCGTCGCGTCCACCGTCCGTACGTGACGATTGCCGATGTCGGCGGCCGAGAGCGGCCGGGGCACCTCGGCGAGTAGTGCCTCGCGCAGGCGAGCCAGCACGTCCTCGAGCGCGGTGTCGCGAAGCGCGGCCGACGCCGCTTGCGGATGGCCGCCTCCGCCGAGCCGCCCGAGGACGAGCCCGACGTCCACCTCGCTCACACGGCTGCGGGCGACGACGTGTATGCGATCGGGCATGCGAACGACGGCGATGGCGATGCGATAGCCGAGGTCCTCGCAGATGTAGTGCGTCACCACGCTGGCCGAGTCGACGTACGTCTCCATGTCGGCCACGCCCACGGCGATGTCCTGCCCGTTGATGTCCCACATCTCGAGCGAGGCGACGAGCTTGTCGAGCAGTTCGCGCTGCATGGCCGACAGCGTTCGCACGAGGAACTGGTTGAGCACCTCCATGTCGGCGCCGGCCTCGAGCAGGAACGTCACCGCCTCCGCGTCGTAGGGCGTCGTGTTCGGAAACGTCAGCGAGCCCGTGTCCTCATGGATGCCAAGGAGCATCACCGACGCCTCGAGTGGCGTGATCGCAGCGCCGCGGTCCCTAATCTCGTGCACGAGGATCGAGGTCGTGGCGCCCACGAGTAGCGACCGATCCTCGGCGCATGTGAGGTCGCCCTCCATCGGCGGGTGGTGGTCGTACACAATGACCTCCACGCCCGGTCGCGTCACGACCTTGCCGAGCTCGCTGATGCGGCCCGGATCCCGGGTGTCCACCATGATCACGCGGTCGATAGCGGCCAGGTCGAGCGACTTGAGGTCCACGAAGTCCAGGAAGTCCTCGTGTAGGTTATGGAACTCGCGCACGTTCGCGTTCTGCGAGCCGAGGAACACCCCGCACGCGCCGGGAAACAGCTTCGTCGCCGCGATCGTGGCCGCGTAGGCATCGAAGTCCGGGTTGGCGTGGCCGACGACGACCTGCACGTCAGGCCTCGAGGAGCAGCGGTCGGGACTCGGGCGCCACCTCGCCGAGGAGAAGCGCGGAGCGCAGCCTGCGCTCGCCCTCCTCGAGCAGCGCGTCGTCCGCGGCGAACAGCTCGGCCAGCGGCTGTCCCTTCGCGACGCGGTCGCCCACGCGTACCGCCAGCACGAGCCCGGCGCCGTAGTCGATCGGGGCGTCCTTCGTCTGGCGTCCGGCGCCGAGCGCGAGTGCAGCTCTGCCGATCCGCTCGGCGTCCAGGGCCGTCACGAACCCCTCGGCACGCGCCTCCACCGTCCGTCGCCGAGGCGACAGCACGATCGTGGATGGTTCGTCGGCGATCGACGCATCGCCGCCCTGCGCCGCGATCCACCGGCGGAACACTTCAAGCGCGGCACCCTCCTCGAGCGCCTCCCCGACCATCGCGTGTGCCTCGGACTCATCGCACGACCCGTGCACCATCGCCACCATCTTCGCGGCCAGCACTCGGCACAAGGACGTCAGGCGCCGGTCGCCTTGCCCGCGCAACAGGGCGATCGCCTCGCGAACCTCAAGGGCGTTGCCGACCGCCGTGCCGAGCGGCTGGTCCATGTCGGAGATCACGCATGACGCACGCAGTCCAAGCACTTCGGCCACGCGTACGAGCTCTCGGGCGAGCGTCCGAGCCTCGGCTTCCGTCTTCATGAAGGCGCCGGAGCCGATCTTCACGTCGAGCAGGACGGCGCTCGCACCGCCCGCAACCTTCTTGCTGATGATCGAACTGACGATGAACGGGATCGACGGGACCGTCCCGGTGACGTCCCGCAGCGCGTAGATGAGCTTGTCCGCGGGGTCGATGGTCGCACTCTGAGCCATGAGTGCGACGCCGGTGTCGCGCACCTGCGACACGAACTCGTCGATCGACAGCCGCGTGCGGAACCCGGGAATCGACTCGAGCTTGTCGAGGGTACCGCCGGTGTGCCCGAGTCCTCGGCCGCTCATCTTCGCCACGGGCACGCCGCACGCGGCGACGAGCGGCGCGACGATCAGCGTGGTTGTGTCCGCTACGCCGCCCGTCGAGTGCTTGTCCACGCACGGCCGCCCGACGCCGCTGAGATCGATCCGTTCGCCCGAGCGCGACATTGCGTCCGTGAGCCAAACGGTCTCCTCGAGGGAGAGTCCGCGGATGAACGCGGCCATAAGCCACGCCGACATCTGGTAGTCCGGCATCTCGCCGGCGACGAACGACTGGACCAGGCGCGACATCTCCTCGGCGGAGTGCTCCCCGCCGTCACGCTTCAGCTCGATGAGTTCCTGCGTCGTCCGCACGGCCTACCCCCGCAACTCGCCCAGGAACGACGTTCCGCTCGGCGCCTTGTCGGCCAGCCCGTAGAAGTCAAGGACGGTCGCGCCGATGTCGGCGAACGTCTCTCGGACGCCCAGCGTTGCGCCAGGAAGCGGCGCGCCCGCAACCGTGGCAAGCACGGGCACGTACTCGCGCGAGTGGTCCGTCGACGCAGTCGTCGGATCGCAACCGTGGTCGGCAGTGACGACGAGCAGGTCGCCCTCAACCATCGCGTCGAGTAGCTCGGGCAATCGCGTGTCGACTGCCTCGAGCCCCGCCGCATAACCCGCCGGGTCGTTCCGGTGTCCCCAGAGCATGTCGAAATCCACGAGGTTCGCGAACACGAACCCCGGCGCCGCGCCGCCCACCGCCTCGAGCAGCTTGTCCCACGCGTCCATGTTGTCGGTCACGTGCGGCGAGCTCGTCACACCCTGCCACTCGAAGATGTCGCCGATCTTCCCGATGCCGAGGACGGCCACGCCCGCCTCCTGCAGCACGTCGAGGGCGGTAGCGGCCGGCGGCTTTACCGCGAAGTCGCGGCGTCGATGCGTCCGCACGAACGCGCCCGGTTCGCCCACGAATGGCCGCGCGATCACGCGTGCGACGTTGTGCTCGCCGGTCAGCATCCCGCGCGCGATCTCGCACAACTGATAGAGGCGCTCGACCGGGATGACCGCCTCATGTGCGGCGATCTGGAACACCGAATCCGCGGACGTGTACACGATCGGCTTGCCGGTCGACACGTGCTGCGAGCCGAGTTCGGCGATGATCGCCGTTCCCGAGGCGGGCTTGTTGCCCAGCCACCCGAGTCCGGTGCGACGCTCGAACTCGGCCATCACCTCGGGTGGAAACCCGTTCGGGTACGTCGGGAAGCCCCGCTCGAGCACGATTCCCATCATTTCCCAGTGACCGGTGGTAGTGTCCTTGCCTTCGGAACGCTCCCCCGCCTTGCCCCACCACGCCGCCGGTTCGCGCGTGGGCCGCACCCCCTCGATAGGCGCGACGTTGCCCAGCCCCATTCGCGCGAGATTCGGCAGCCGAAGTCCACCAACCGCCAGCGCCACGTTGCCGAGGGTATTCGACCCCCCGTCCCCGTACGCGTCGGCGTCGGGCAGCTCGCCGCAGCCGACGCTGTCGAGTACGACGACGATCGCTCGGGGGTCGCGCGCGGGCATGCGGATTCCTCTCGGCAGTCGGCGTCACTGGTATCCGTCCCTATCAGGATACCCGAGCGACCGCGTTGCCCGAGGTTAGACGACCACGCGCTCGATCTCTTCGAGGCTGGTGACGCCGGCGGCTACCTTGTCGAGCGCGTCGCGCCGCAACGGCCGCATGCCGTGCGCGATCGCCGCAGCACGGATCTGATCGGAGGCCGCGTCCTGGAGGTAGAGGCGCACGATCTCCTCGTCGATCGACATGACCTCGAACAGCCCGACACGCCCGCGGTACCCGCCGCCGAAGCACTCCGGGCAGCCGACCGGCCCGAACACTTGGACCCGGTCGACCTCCTCCTCGGTGTAACCGGCGGTGAGCAGCGTCTCCCGCGGCATGGCGAGCGGCTGCTTGCAGTGCTGGCACAGCTTCCTGGCGAGCCGTTGCGCGACCACGCCCGCCAGCGCCGAGGACGTGATATACGGCGCGATGCCCATGTCGACGAGCCGTGTCAGCGCCGACGGCGCGTCGTTCGTGTGGATCGACGAGAGCACGAGGTGACCGGTCAACGCCGCTCGGATGCCGATCTCGGCGGTCTCGGGATCGCGCATCTCGCCGATCATCACGATGTCGGGATCCGAGCGCAGGATGGTACGCAGCCCCGCCGAGAACGTGAGGCCGATCCCGGGGTTCACCGCGATCTGCGTGACGCCGCCCATCTGGTACTCGATCGGGTCCTCGACCGTGATGATCTTGCGCTCCTCGGTGTTGAGTCGCTGCAACGCGGCGTACAGACTCGTCGACTTCCCCGAGCCGGTCGGGCCGGCAACGAGGATCGCCCCCCACGGCTTCGCCACCATTCGCTCGAACTGGACCAAGTGCTCCTCGCTCATGCCGAGATCCTCGAGCGTCCGGAACGACAGCTCGTGATTCAGCACGCGAATGACGACGGATTCGCCAAAGGGGGTCGGCAGTGTCGCGACGCGGAGATCGACCGGGCGGCCGTTCATCGACAGGAGGATGCGTCCGTCCTGCGGACGACGACGCTCGGCGATGTTCATCTCGGCCATGATCTTCACGCGGCTGATGACGCCCGCCTTGATAGCTACGGGCAGTGACGTGACGTCGTGGAGCACGCCGTCCACGCGGTAGCGCACGCGCAGCGCCTTCTCCCCAGGTTCGATGTGCAGATCGCTCGCGCCGTCGGCGACGGCTTCGCGGATGAGCTGGTTCACGAGGCGCACGACCGGCACGTCGTCCTCGGGCGACGTCACCTCCGGGGTCTCCTCGGCGCCTTGCGCCTCGAGGGAGTCGCGCACCTCCTGGAACACGTCGGGCGACGCGATGTACTTGTCGATCGCGTAGTCGATCTGGGTCGCCGGCGCGACTACGGGGATGACGGGCATCCCGGTCCGCAGCTGCACGTCGTCGATGGCCTCTACGTCCAGCGGGTCCGCCATCGCCACGACGATCGAGCCGTCCCGCAGATCGATCGGGATGACCCGCTTCTTCCTCGCGATGCGCTCGGGAAGTCGCGTGACGACCGCGCGGTCGAGGATGATCGACGTGAGGTTCACAAACTCGAGCCCCTTTTGCTCGGCGAGCGCGCGAGCCAACTGCTCCTCGGTGACCAGAAGCTGTTGAACGAGCACCTCACCGAGTTTGCCGCCCGTGCGGTTCTGCACATCGAGAGCCGACTGGAGCTGATCCGCCGAGATCACGCCCGATTTCAGCAGCAAGTCACCCAGTCGTTCGCGTGAGTACACCGATGGTCCTCCTCGTGTGCGGTCAGTTATCGGCGTGAACCAGTCCGAGGAGCCACTCGGCGAGGAGCACGACCACTACGGTAACGGTGGCCGCCGCGTCGAGGGTGTAGCCCTGGAAGCCGCGGATCGGTTGTATCGGCAGCGGGAGAACGAGCGGCGCGGTCAGCCGCACGACCGCTTTGCCCAAGTCCGCGACCGCGAGCGGGTGGAAGAACATCACCACGATGCGCAGCACGAGTACCGCCGCGACTGCGAAGAGCAGGTTAGCGGCGAGACCGGATACGGTTCGTGTGGCGTGTCGCATGGCTCACTCCTGGACCTCGTCCCCCCGACACACGTCGAGGACGTCTGCGACGAGTCTAGCGCAGCGAGTCGGAGATGATGCGGGCGATCATCTTGTCCGCGACATCTTGCGCGGTGACCGCTTCGAGGTTCTGCCTGGCGTGTGCGACCCGGTCAGATCGGGTCTCCGGCATGTCCTCCAGCATCCTGCGAACGCGTTCAACGAATTCGGGTGCGATCTCGGGCTTGATGGACGCCGCGCTCGCGCTTGCGTCAGTTGTCGTCTGCAGGTACTCGAGCACTCGTCGGACCTGCGATTGAGAGATGATCATGTTCTCTGTATCGGTAGTGTGAGGAGGCGGTTTAGTGATTCGGCGCCCCTCGTGATGAAACTCACACCGACTCTGGCGACCGGCCAGAAACGACCCCGAAAAATGGGGGAGCCCCAAGGCCGGCACCTTGAGGCTCAGGGGTAAGGGGGTTGCTCTCGCAACTCTCTCGGGCGATTGTATCCCCTCGATTCAGCATGCGCAAGCAGATTGTGAAACAAGGCGCAATCGACCGAGGCGCCGCGAAAGGGGCCGCTCGGTGAGGCCTTACCTCAAAGCGAGCGCGCGACCGAGCGGGCCGATGAGACCCGTCGCGAACGGCAGCACGCCGAGGACGATCACGAGGGTAGCGGCCAGCAGCGCGACGGTGAGCGCTCCCCCCCACTTGCCCGGCGTATCCTCGGCCGACGTCTCCGGATCGAGGAACGCCGCCTTCAGCACGCGACCGTAGTAGCCGAACGACACGACCGACCCGACCACGCCGATCACGGCGAGTGTGACGCCGTCGATCCGGAGACCGCCGAGTGCCGGGTGCCACGTGCTGCGCATCGCCGCGAGGAAGAGCGGGAGCTTGCCCCAGAAGCCCACGGTGAGCGGGATACCGGTCAGCGACAGCATGAGTGCGGCGAGCGATCCCGCGAGCACCGGCGAGCGTCGGCCGAGTCCGGCGAGTCCGGCAACGCCGCCGTCCCACTCCGGCCGGAGCTCGCGCACCGCCTGCAGTGCGGCGAACGAGCCGAGTGCGGCGATCGAGTACGCGGTTGCGAACAGCGCGACGGACGCGCGCGGCGAGCGGGACACCATCGCGATCAGCGCGTACCCTGCGTTGGCCACGGCGGAGTATCCGAGCAGGCGCGCGAACGACGACTGTCGCAGCGCAGCCACGTTGCCGAAGATGACCGAGGCCACCGCGAGCATCGCGAACACGCTCGGCAGGCCCGCGAACGAGGCGGCGAATCCTCGGCCACCGAAGAGGGACGCGAGGGCGACCATCGCGCCGAGCTTGGGAGCGGCCGACAGGAAGGCGGCAACCGGGGCCGGCGCGGATTCGTAGGCGTCCGGCACCCAGGAGTGGAACGGGAACGCGCCGAGCTTGAACGCGAGCGCGCAGGCGACGAACACGACGCCGACGAGCGATGCACGTCCGGTGAGCAGCGCGATCTGCGGTCCGCCAGCACGAGCGACGAGGATGCCGACGCCGTAAACGAGCAGACCCGCAGCTACCGAGCCCTGTACGAAGTACTTCATGGCGGCTTCGTCGGAGGCGCGAGTTCGGGCCGAGGCAACGAGCGCGTAGCCCAGCAGCGCGACCGACTCGAGCACCACGAAGAGCCCCACGAGCTCGCGAACGCCGACCAGCGCCGCGCTGCCGACTGCCGAGAACGCCACGAGTGCCGCGACCTGACCGCCGTGTGGACGCGCGCCGAGGTCGGTCGCGCCGGCGATCAGCGCACCAGCACCGAGCGCGAGGCAGACTGCCTGCAGCGCGGAGAACCCTCCCCCAGCGTTGATCATGCCGAAGACGGGCGCGATCGGTTCGAACGCGGCGGCGGCCGCGAGAGCTGCGGCAGCGACTAGCAGTGCTGCGGCAACGTGGAGGGCGCCGCGAGCACTGCGCCAGCCGTCGACCGCGAGCGCGGCGACGCCGGCGAACAAACCGAGTCCGAACGACGCGGCGGGCAGCCAGCTCATCGGCCTCCTCCCAACGAAACGAGCGTCGCGAGTGCCGGGTTGACGACCGCGGTGACCAACGCTGGCCACACGCCGAGCGCCACGATCGGCAGGATCAGCAACGCAGCCGTGACGCGTTCACCGACGCGCAGGTCGGGCAAGCCGTTCCACTCGGCGCGCTGGGGACCCTGTGCCACGCGAGCGACCGCGAGCAGGTTGTACGCACCGGCAATCACGATGCCGAGCGCCACGACAGCCATCCAGACGCCCCACGCCCCGACGCCTTCGAGCACGGAGAGCGCCTCGCCCGGGAAGCCGGAGAGGCCGGGCAGTCCGAGGCTCGCCAGTGCGGCGAACGTGAAGATGCCTGCCCAGACCGGCGTCGTCCTGCCGAAGCCGCCCAGCTTGGCGATCTCGCGGGTGTGCGTCCGCTCGTACAACGTGCCGACGAGCCAGAACAGCAGCGCGGCGACCAGCCCGTGGCTGACCATGACGAGCTCGGCGGCGGCCAGCGCCATCGGCGTGCCAGTCCCGATGGCGAGCAGCACGAAGCCCATATGCGCCACCGAAGAGAACGCGACGAGCCGCTTGAGGTCGGTCTGAACGAGCGCCATCGCGGCGCCGTAGACGATGCCGATGATGCCGAGCGCAGCCAGCAGCGGACGCGCCGACACGAACGCCTGCGGCGCGAGCGGCGCGGCGACCCGCAGGATTCCGTAGCCGCCCATCTTGAGCAGGACGCCCGCCAGCATGATCGAGCCGGCAGTCGGCGCCTCGACATGCGCGTCGGGCAGCCACGTGTGCAGCGGGAACGCGGGCACCTTCACGAGCATGCCGAGCAGCACGAGCGTGAGCACGAGCGGCTGGATCGCTGCGGGCACGTGGCCCGCCAGCATCGGCAGCGGCGTGACGAGCATGCCGGCCTCGGGTCGCCACGCGGCGAGCAGGAAGCCGATGAGCATCAGCGCGGAGCCCGCGAACGTGTAGATGAAGAACTTCATCGCCGCATGCCTGCGGTTCTCGTGACCCCAAACCCCGATGAGGAAGAACATCGGGATGAGGACTGCCTCCCAGAATGCGTAGAAGAGCAGCAGGTCGTCAGCGAGGAAGACGCCGGTCACCGCTGCCTGCAGTGCGAGCAGCGCCAAGAAGTGCTGTTTGGGTCGCAGCAGGATGTTCCAGGAGGCTGACACCGCGACCACGCCTAGGAGCGCGGTGAGCGCCACGAGCGGCAGCGACAGGCCGTCCAGGCGCAGGCGCCACAGCATAGCCGGCTGCTCGGTGAGCACCTTGCTCCCCTGCAGCATCAGCCGAGCGACATGGCCGACGAGCGCCAGCTCGAACAACGCCACGATCATCGCGAACATGCGGGCCCGCGACTCCGGCACGAGCAGGCAGGCGACGGCGCCCACGGCGGGAACTGCGATGACGAGTGTCAGCCACGGCATCCCGCTCACCTCCCCGCCCACAACGCTACGGCGAGCGCGGCGATCACGCCGGCTCCCACGAGGGCCGAATACCACTGCGCGTCGCCGTTCTGCAGCTTGGCCATCCACCGGCCGAGACCGGAGATACCGTTCCCGACGCCCTCGACGGCTCCGTCGATGACGCGTCGATCGAGCGCCTCGTACACGCCCTTGGAGACGGCCACGGTCGAGCCCGCGAACGCGGTCCGCTCGATCGAGTCGAGGTGGAATGCCGCGCCGAGGAGGCTCCAGGTCGAGCCGAGCGCCCCCGCGACGGCTTCGTCGGCCGCGGGTCCTCGGCGGTAGATCGCTATTGCGGCGGCAACACCGACGAGCGCGAGCGCGCTTGCGGTGGTGGCGACCATGAGGTTGAGCGGCTCAGCCTCGGCGCCGAAGGCGGTAAGGATCTGCACGCCGAAGAAGCCCGCGACCGCCGCGGGTATCGCCAGCACAACGAGCGGGCCGGTCATCGACAGCGCCTCGTGTGCGTGCTGCGCGCGAGGTTCGCCGAAGAACGCGAGGACCGTCGCGCGTGTGATGTAGAACGCGGTGAGCATGCTCGCCAGGAACAGCGCTGCGCCGGCCAGCGGCTGGGCGACGAAGACGGCGTGAATGACGGCGTCTTTCGAGAAGAAGCCGGCCAGCGGCGGGATTCCGGCGAGCGCTGCCGAGCCCACGATCCACGTGACGGTCGTGACAGGCATCCGCTTGGCGAGCGCGCCCATCTCACGCATGTCCTGCGTGCCTGTCCCATGAATGACGGAGCCGGCGCCCAGGAACAGCAGCGACTTGAACGCCGCGTGCGTGACGAGGTGGAACATTGCGGCCTCCGGCGAACCGGCGCCCAGCGCGGCGAACATGAAGCCGAGTTGGCTGATCGTCGAGTAGGCCAGCACCTTCTTGAGGTCGCTCTGCGCGAGCGCGGCGAACGCGGCACCGAGGGCGGTGATCGTCCCGAGCGCGAGCGCGGTCTCCCGCGCTACCGGCGCGGCGGCGAACAGCGGCCACGCGCGAACGACGAGGAACACACCGGCAGCGACCATCGTCGCGGCGTGGATGAGCGCTGACACAGGGGTCGGGCCCTCCATGGCGTCGGGCAGCCAGATGTGCAGCGGGAACTGGGCCGACTTGCCGACAGCGCCCGCGAGTACGAGCAGCGCGGCGACTGCTGCGAGCCCGGACGCGCCCGCGACGGATGCGCCGAGGCCGGCGAAGCTCAGCGGTATCTGACCCGCCCAGTGGCCCTGCGCCCACAGGAGCCCGATGCCGAGCAGCAGACCGGCGTCGCCGACGCGGGTCACGAGGAACGCCTTCATCGCCGCGGCGCTCGCGCTCGGCTTATCGAACCAGAACCCGATGAGCAGGTACGAGCACGCGCCCATCACTTCCCAGCCGATGAACGCCGGAATGAAGCCGTCGGCGAGCACGAGGGCCGCCATGGCGGCAGTGAACAGTGACAGGACCGCGTAGTAGCGCGCGAGTCCCCGCTCGCCGTGCATGTAGCCCCCGGAGAACACCATGACCATGAGGGCGACGAGTCCGACGACCACTAGCATGACCGCCGCCAGCCCGTCGAGTTGCCAGCCGAGCCAGATCGAGCGGCCTCCTGCGGCGATCCAGACGAACGCGCCGCGAGCGAGCATCGCGGCTTCACCCTCGCGGGCACCGGCGCCGAGGATCTCGGCGAGGCCGACGCCACCGACGGCGAGCGCGAAGATCGGGCCGAGCATCGCCAGGAAACGCGTGACCGGAACGGCCCGCGATCCCAGGACGGCGACGATGAGCGCGAGTCCCAACGGGACCGCGATCGCGAGCCACCCGTAGTCGACGAGCAGCGCCATCTAGCCCTCCACCTCCGTCAGCTCGTCGACGCGACTCCGGCCGGTGCGGCGGACCGCCGCGAGCAGGAGCGCGAGACCGACGGCCGCCTCGGCCGCCGCGATAACCAGTACGAACAGCGCGAGGGCCTGTGAATCAGGCTGCCGCGCGGCTGCGCCGAACGCGACGAGCTGGACGTTCGCGGCCCCGAGGATGAGCTCGACAGACGCGAGGACGCCCACGAGATCGCGACGCGTGAGAACGCCGTAGAGGCCTAGGCAGAACAGCCCGGCGGTGACGACCACGATGCTCATCGACTCTCCCCCTTACCGCTTATCGCGAGCACGCCGACGAGCGTGGCGAGCAGCAGCACGCCGAGCGCCTCGAAGTGCGGCAGGTACGTGCCGAGGAGCTCGCGGCCGAGCTCGGGCATTCCGCCCTGCCAGCCGACCGCGCTGAGCGCTGGGCCCTCCGGTCCGACCGTGCCGATGAGCAGCAGGAACAACCCGACGGACACGGACGCCGCCGGGAGACTGAAGCGCGAGCTGAGTGCGGGGGTGCCGATCTCATCGCGGACGACGATCATGATCGCGAAGAGCACCAGCACGAGTACGCCGCCGACATAGACGAACACCTGCGCGATGGCGATGAACTCCATCTTGAAGTACAGGAAGAAGCCCGCGACCGACACGAGGAAGGCACCGAGCCCCAGGACGAGTCGCATGACGTCGCGGGTCGCGACGACGGTGAGCGCGCCCACGAAGGCGATAGCCGCGAGCAGCCAGAACACGACGATGCCGCTCACATTGCCTCCTTCTGGGGCTCATCGGCGGGGTCGGCTTGCGCGCCGTCCCGGCCGGTCGCCCGCGTTCCGCTGGGATCGCGCAGCATCTCGCCGCGGTCGAGCAGCATCAGTTCCCGATGATAGAACTCCAGCTCGTACTGACCGGTGTGCTGAAGCGCGTCGGTCGGACACTGCTCGGCGCACAGACCGCAGAAGCAGCACTTGGAGAGGTCGAGGTCGTAGCGCGTGAGCGAGCGGCAACCGGGGTCGTCTACGCGCTCGACGTGAATAGCGTAGTCCGGGCACGTTCGGGCACAGAAGGCGCAGCCGACGCACACGCCCGACTGGCAGCGCAGGCAGCGCGAGGCTTCGTGAAGCGCCTCGCTGTGCGTGAGGCCGAGCTCGACCTGGCGGAAGTCGTACCGGCGCTCCTCGCCCGGCACGAGCGGCATCACCGCGCGCAGCCGTTCGCGCTCGACGCCGTCGAGCGTCGCGGCCCCATGCTTCTCGTAGACCGGAACCGGCCGAGCCACCCGGGCATCGGCGAGGTCCTGGCCCTGGAGGTATCGGTGGATCGAGGTGGCGGCCTCGTGGCCGGTCGCAATGGAGGCGATCGCGCTGCCCGGTCCGGTAACGACCTCGCCACAGGCGAAGACGCCGGACACGGAGGTCGTGAACAGCGTGCCGTTGACCACGAGATTGCCTCGCTCATTCACGGCGAGGTCGGTGCCGTCCACGATGTCGGTGAGGCGGGATGCCTGGCCGATCGAGAAGACGACGATGTCGGTGGGAATGTCGGTGAATTCCTCGGCGAATACGGGCGAGAATCGGCCAGTCTCGTCGAACACGGACAGGCAGGTCTGCACTCTCATGCCCGTCACGTGGCCGTCCTCGGTGAGGACCTCTTTCGGACCGTAGGAGCACATCGCGATGACGCCCTCGTCGAGCGCCTCCTCGATCTCCCACGGGTGGCACGGCATCTCGTTCTCCGACTCGAGGCACGACAGGCGCACCTCGGATGCCCCGACGCGCAGCGCGCATCGAGCGACGTCGACGGCCACGTTCCCGCCGCCGATGACGAGAACGCGCTTGCCTTTGACCCCCGCGTCGCCCTTCCAGTTGGAGAGCTTGAGGAAGTCGAGCGCACCCATGACGCCCTTCGCGTCCGCACCGGGCAGCGGTAGAATGCGCGAGTCCTGGAGTCCGGCGGCGATGAGCACCGCGTCGTACTCCTTCTGCAGGTCCGCGGTCTTCACGTCCTTGCCGACTTCGACGCCGCACCGCAGGTCGAGGCCCATGCGCTCGAGGTCGCCGATCTCGCCGTGCAGCACGTCGCGCGGCAGGCGGTACGAAGGTACGCCGGAGTACAGCGCCCCGCCCGGCTTGTCTTCCTTCTCGAACATCGTGACCGCGTAGCCGAGCTTCATTAGGTCGAACGCGGCGGCGAGCCCGCTCGGCCCAGAGCCGAGGACCGCGATCTTCTGCTCTCGTGTGACCGGCAGCGGCGTGACACGCTCCTCGCGGACCTTGGCGAACTCCTCGGACGCCACGCGGTGCAGCGGGCGGATGGCGATGGCCTCGTCGTAATCGTTGCGACGGCACGCCGTCTCGCACGGGTGGTGGCAGATCCGGCCGAGGACACCCGGCAGGACGTTCCGGTCGCGCACCAGCTCGAACGCCTCGACCGCCATACCCTCGGCCATGAAGTAGTTCTGGCCTCGCGCATCGACGTTCGCCGGGCAATTGCCCACGCACGGCGGCAGCTTGCCCTCCTCGAGCAGTCCTTCGATCTGCGCGTTGTACGACGGCGACTCGCCGCGGACGATCTCGATCTCGTCGCGGCCCAGCACGCCGCGTAGCCGCAGTGCACCGCGCCACCGGGGCGACAGCTTCACCTTCTCGGCCGGGTAGCGGACCGTCTTGGGTTTGTCCATCGCCCGCCGACCGGTGATCCGCAAGCCGGTGAGGATCGAGTTGGCCGCCTGCAGGAAGCCGAGGACACCGGGCGCGTAGTCGTCGGTAACGACGTAGCCCTGGCGCTTTCGCGCGGCCTTGGGCGTGGGTTCCGTCGGGTTCACGGCGTCCTCGTCTATCGGAGCCACGGGACCACCACCCCGACGATGACGAGCTGCACCAACGCCATGGGCGTGAGCACCTTCCAACAGAACGACATCAGCTGATCGGCACGTGGCCGAGGGAACACCCAACCGACCCACAGGATGAAGGACATCAGCACGAACGCGGTCGCGACCAACGCGATGGCACCGACCAGCCCGCCGAGGCGGAAGCCAGCGCCGAAGAAGACTGCCGAGGCGAACAGCGCGGTCGTGAGGATGCCGCCGTACTCGGTCAGGACGAACACGGCCATGCGGAAGCCGCTGTAGTCCGTGATGTAGCCGGCGACCAGCTCGGATTCGGCCTCGGCGAGGTCGAACGGCGCGCGGTTGGTCTCGGCGATGGACGCGATGATGAAGACCACGAACGCGATGGCAAGCAGCGGGATCCACCACCACTGCCAGGCCTCGAGGACCTGCGAGGGGCGGATGCTGCCCGCGACGATGACCACGGCCAGTATCGACAGGCTGCGAGGTACCTCGTACGAGATCATCTGAGCAGCGCCACGGATGCCTCCGATCGTCGCGTACGAGTTCCGCGACGACCAGCCGCCGAGCAGGATGCCCAACACGGACAGCGACGGCACCGCCAGGAAGAACAGGATGCCGACCGACGAGTCCAGCGCCGTCCAGCCGAGGGCGAACGGGATGACCACCATCGACATCGCAACCGGCGCGAAGACCAGCAGTGGTGCCATGCGGAAGACCATCCGATCGGACGCCGCCGGCGTGATGTCTTCTTTGAACAGCAGCTTCAGCATGTCGGCGAGCGGCTGCATAAGGCCGAGCGGTCCCGTGGTCTGCGGGCCGTAGCGCAGGTGCACCCGGCCGGCGATCTTGCGCTCCCACCAGATGTTCACGGTGGACACGAGGCAGATGAGCAGCACCGCCGCCAGACCGAAGATGACGCCTCCAAGGAACGGCACTAGCGGTCCACCTCCCCGAAGACGGGGTCGAGCGAGCCCAAGATGAGCGGTAGGTCGGCGATGGTGTGCCCGACGCCGAGCACGCGCACCAGTGACAGGTTGCTGAACGTGGGCGAACGGACCTTGAAGCGCCACGGCTTGGGAGAACCATCGGAGACGAGGTAAACGCCGAGGCTACCTCGGGCGGATTCGATGTGGTCGTAGGCGTCGCCGGGACGCGGGCGCAACAGACGTGGCAATCCCTCAGCGCGAATCGGACCCGGCTCGAGCTGCTCGAGCGCCTGCTCGACGATCCGGCAGCTCTCGTAGCACTCGAAGATACGGACGCGACCGCGGTCGTAGATGTCGCCGTTCGAACCGAGCGGGATGTCGAAGTCGAAGCGCGGATAGACCGAGTACGGGTCGTCGCGGCGCAGGTCCCAATCGACGCCGGAGGCGCGGGCGGTCGGCCCCGTCGCCCCCCACGCCACGGCAAGCTCGGGGTCGAGCACGCCGATTCCCTTGAGCCGCCCGCGGGCGATCGAGTTGCCGAAGAACAGCTTGTCCATCTTGTCTACGTACGTGCGCGTATACGCGAGGGCTTCGCGGCACTTGTCGGCCCAGCCCTCGGGGAGGTCCCTCGAAACGCCGCCAGGTCGCACGTACGAGTACGTGAGGCGCGCGCCGCAGAGGTCCTCGAACAGGTCGACGATCCGATCGCGCACGTCGAACGCGTAGATGAACACGGTGCCGGCGCCTGTGTCGGCGCCCGTCGAGCCGAGCGACATCATATGGCTCGCGATACGCTGCAGCTCGCAGGTGATGACGCGCAGGTACTCGGCGTGCTCGGGCACGCGGATGCCCGCCAGCCGCTCGACCGCTCGGCAGTACGCCCAGTTCGCGTACATCGAGCCGACGTAGTCGAGGCGGTCGGTGAGGGGGACGATCTGCAGGTACGTGCGATTCTCGGCGATCTTCTCGAGGCCGCGATGCAGGTAGCCGATGACCGGCTCGACCTCGGTGACGACCTCGCCATCGAGTCGAGCGATCAGGCGGCACACGCCGTGCGTCGACGGATGCGAGGGGCCGACGTTGATGAGGAGCTCGTCGACGCAGCGGCCCGACTCGTCCGTCACCGGCGTCCTGGATTCCACTTCGACCACGTGCACCTCCTCAGAAGTAGTCCGGTCGGCGGATGATGTTGTCGTCCACGTAATCCTTGCGGAGCGGGTGGCCCTTCCAGTCCTCGGGCAGGAACATCCGGCGCAGATTAGGATGGCCCTCGAACACCACGCCGAAGAGGTCGTAGACCTCGCGCTCGTGCCAGTCGGCGGCGGGCCACAGGTCCACCATCGACGGCGCCTTCGGCTCGTCGCGCGGGATGCGGCACTTGAGGAACATGCCGACGGACAACACGCGCGACCGCAGTCTGTACACGAGTTCGAACGCGTCGCCGCGGTCGACCGCCGTCACCATGCCGAGCAGGTCGAAGCCGAAGTTGTGCAGATCGACCGCCGCCTGGCGCAGCCGCTCGGGGTCGACGGTGAGGACACCATCGCCGAATTCGAGCGAGAAGAGCGGGCAGAGGTCGGGGTAGGTCTCGCAGATGTGCTCGCGCAGTTCGGTGACGTTCACGAGCAGGCCTCCTCGGCGGACTCCGGCTCGGCTGTCTTGGCGGCGTCGTCGTGGTGAGCGGCCGCCTTACGATGGCCGAGGAGCGGCAGCTCGTGGTCGGCGGTGTGGCGCACGCCTTTGACGAACGACTCCGTCTTGATCTTGTTGCGGAGCTGCAGGAACGCGTCCTCGAGCGCTTCCGGCCGAGGCGGGCAGCCGGCGATGTAGATGTCAACGGGAATGAGCTCGTCGACGCCGCGGATCACCGAGTAGCTGTCGTAGTAGAAGATGCCGCCTGAAACGGCGCAGTTGCCCATCGCGACGACCCACTTGGGCTCAGGCATCTGCTCGTAGAGCCGTACGACCGCTGGGGCCATCTTCCGCGTGATCGTGCCTGCCACGACCATCACGTCCGAGTGGCGCGGATCGATGAACGGGACGGTGCCGTGACGGTCGAAGTCGAACTTCGACATCGCGGTGGCCATGAACTCGATGGCGCAGCACGCGGTCCCCATCGGCATGATCCAGAGGGAGTGGCCTCGGCCCCAGTTCAGCAGGGCGTCGACGGACGTGAGGGCGATTCCGGCGGAGACGTTCTCCCGCGGCCCCTCGGGGGGACTTACGAAGGCCACTGGAGCGCCCCCTTCCGCCATGCGTAGGCGAGCCCGAAGGCCAGGAATGCCGCGAATCCGAGGGTCTCCCAGAGCGCAGCCACGTTGCCGCGCAGCGACGGCGCTACCGCGAACAGCAGCGCGGTTTCCGCGTCGAAGAGCACGAACAGCAGCGCGATGGTGGCGAAGCGAACGTTCACGCGCAACCACGGCTGGCCGGCCTGCTCCATGCCGCACTCGTACGGCATGACCTTCTGATCGGTGGGGTTCTTCGGGGCGAGGAGCGCTCCGACCACGAACAGGATCGCGATGAACCCGACGGACGACACGACGAGGCCGAGGACGAACAGAATTCCGTCGGTTCCGGCGCTCTGCATGCAACACCGCCTCTCGTTCGCCCGGCCTAGCGTGCACCCGGTACTTCGTAACAAACGTTACAAGCCTCGGCGATAAAAAAGACCACAGGTGAATGGCCTTGTTTGCGTGAAATGCACTCCTACTGTCCCCGGCGGGATGGCGCGACAAACCGCTCCTTGTACCGCTGAGTTACGAAGATTGTAGGCAGCACGTCCTCGCGATGTAAACAATTGTTACAAGTCCTATCGGTTGCCGCACGCGAACGACGTGCCAGCGGGCGGGTCTGGCCGGTGACCGGCGAACTACCCGCTGGATTCGGCTTCCAGCCGTTCCAATTCCTCGGTGAGATGCAGCCAGTGGCCCTCGAGTTCCGGCAGGCGCGCCTTGAGCTGGTTGTACTCCTCCATGATCGCGAAGAACGCCTCCTGGTCCTCATACACACCGGGATCGCCGAGACGCTGGACGAGCTCGTCGTGTCGCCGCTGCGCGCGCTCGAGCTCCTCCTCCACGCGGTCGTGCCGCACCTTCGTCTCGCGGCTCGCGCGATACGTGCGGTTGCGGGCCTCGGCTTCGACGCGCTTCTGATCGCGCGTCTTGGGCGATGACCCGCGTGGCGCGGTCGCGGGCGCCGGGGCGACCTCCGAACGTCGGCGCCGCCTCCCCTGCTGCTGCGCCGCGCCGGTCACGCTGGCCTTGGGCGCCGTGCCGTCGGCGCCGGCTTCTCCCGCCTCTCGCTGCGCCCGCTTGAACAGGTAGTAGTCGTAGTCGCCATCGAATACCGTCACGCGCCCGCCGGGCAGCACCTCGACGACCTTCGTGGCGATCGCGCGGATGAGGTGACGGTCGTGCGTGATGAAGGCGATCGTGCCGTGGTAGCGCTGGAGCGCCTGCTCGAGCACGTCGGACGAGGCGATATCGAGGTGGTTCGTCGGCTCGTCCAAGCAGAGCAGCGGCGCCGGCATCACTAGCATCTTCGCGAGCGCGAGCCTCGCTTTCTCGCCGCCGGACAGCACGCCGACCTTCTTGTCGACGTCGTCGCCGGTGAACAGGAACGCGCCGAGGAGGCGTCGCACCTCGGCCTGTGTCCACCCCGGGGCGACCCGGTCCACCTCCTGGAACACGGTGCCGCGCAGATCGAGCGCCTCCAACTGGTGCTGCGCGAAGTACGCGCGCTCGACGTGCACGCCGAGACGAACCTCCCCCGCGTCCGGCTCAAGGGCGCCGGCGATCAGCTTCAGCAACGTCGACTTGCCGGCCCCGTTCGGGCCGACCAGCGCAACCTTGTCGCCGCGGTACAGTGCGAGGTCGAGCGACTCGTACACGACGTTGTCGGCATACGCCTTGCGCACGCCTTCGAGACGCACGACCTCCTCACCCGTTCGCGGAGGCTGCGGGAACGCGAACTTCACGTGCTTACGCTCCTCGGGCACCTCGACCAGCTCGGCCTTGAGCTTCTCGATGCGCTTCATGCGGTCCTGCGCCGCGACCGCCTTGGTGTTCTTGTAGCGGAAGCGATCGACGAAGGCCTGCATGTGTGCGATTTCCTTGAGCTGCGCCTCACGCTGCTGCACGCGCTGCTGGCGCGCGAGTTCGCGCTGCTTGAGGTATCCGGCGTACGTGCCGGTGTACACGACGACCTTGCGGTTATCGATCTCGGCGACGTGATCGACGAGACCCTCCATGAAGGCGCGGTCGTGGCTGACGAGCAGGATCGCGCCCTCGTACGATCGCAAGAACGACTCGATCCAGGTGACGGACTCTAGGTCGAGGTGGTTCGTCGGCTCGTCGAGCAGCAGGATGTCAGGCGAGCGCAGCAGAAGCTTCGCGAGCGCGATTCGCATCAGCCATCCGCCCGAGAACTCCTCGACTGCCCGAGCGAAGTCAGATTCCTTGAAGCCGAGGCCGGTCAGCACGCGTCGCGCCTCGGACTCGAGCGTGTATCCGCCGAGGTGCTCGAAGCGCTCGCGCAGCCGGCCGTACTCGGCCAGCAGGGCCTCCTGATCGTCGCCCGCCTCGACGTCGGCGATCTGCTCCTCGAGCACGGACAGGCGGTGCTCCATCGACGTCACGTGCGACGAAACCGACATCGTCTCCGCGAGCAAGCTGCGGCCGGCCATCTCGATGGCTTCCTGGCGCAGGTAGCCGACCACCGCATCCTTCGCGGTGGCGACGGTGCCCTCGTCGGCAGTTTGCTCCCCGGATATGATCTCGAGCAGGGTGGTCTTGCCGGCACCGTTCGGACCGACGAGCGCGACGCGGTCGCGCGCGCCGACGCGTAACGACGCGTCCGCGAATAGGGTGCGGGCGCCGAATGTCTTAGTGAGTTTGTCGACCGAGATGATCACGGTTAGCGAGTCTACCACCGCAGGGCGTGCGAAATGCGGTAGAGCGCGAACTACGGCGTGATCATCCCTCGGCGGAAGGCCTCCGACAGCGCCTGGCTGCGGCTCGTTGCGCCCAGCTTGCGATAGATGCTGTAGAGGTGGTTCTTCACGGTGCTCTCCGAGATGCCCAGCGAGCGGCTCACCTGCAAGTTGGTGGAGCCGGAGCCGATCTCCCGGAGCACCTGCATCTCGCGGATCGTGAGGCCGGGCTTCGAGGCGGCCGCCTCGCCATCGCGAACGCGATGCAGCAGCTTGCGCGTGAGGTCCGGCCCGAGGGAGAAGCGGTCGCGCGCGAGGTCGTGGATTGCCTGGCACAGGCCGGCGCCGCCGGCTTGGGCATCGAGGCAGCCGTCGGCACCGGCGTCGATGGCAGCGATCAACGCCGGATCGTCGGCATTCTCGACGAGCACCAGCTTCTTGGCGTCTGGATGACTCCGCTGCAGACCGGAGAGCGCGGATTCGATCCACGCGGCGTTGATGCCTGCGGCATCGATGACCACGACGTCCGCGGCAGTCGCGGGAGTCTCGTCCAGTGCGGTTGTGCGACCGGTGACTTGCAGGTCAGCGCTCTGGCCGAGAATCGATTCCAGGCCTTCGAGCCCGAGACGGCGCCGTCCAACGATCAGCACTCGGGTCACGGCACCCCACCAGCTTCCTGTACTAGAACACCCAATAATAGTACACCGGCTGGGAATTCGCGCCAGTGCCTGTCGTGTGGTGACAGGACAGACAAAGGCTGACGGTTACATCAAGTCGCGTGTGAGCGAAGCGCCGACCGCGATGGACAGATAGCCGAGCATCCACCCGACGTCGATGATGTTGCCCGACTGATACAGCCCCTGGAAGTCGAGCCAGCAAAACGCCGCGTCAGCGACGGCCAGGAGTGCCACGCCGAGGGTGACCGCCCACCAGGGAACCGCCAAGCGTCCCGTGCCGAGCGAACGCACGGCGAGCGCGGCGAAGAGCGCCGGCGCGAAGAGCAGGAGGATGTCGCCGATCGGGTACGCGAGGCTGAGTGCACGCGCAAGCCCCGTGGTCTCGGTGTCGGCGAGGACCGCACGCAAGAACCCGACGTACAGCACAGCTGCGAGCGCAACCGTGATGATCGCGCTTATGAGCACGATACGCCGGACATTCGCGAACTGCCGAAATGCCAGGGCGGCAGCGATCAGGCCCGCGCCGAGCACCGGATACACCGCGAGGTAGAACGGGTCGGCCACGGACGGGAAGGGGTTCTGACCGAGGAAGACCTCGAGTACCGACCAGACCGCATCGCCGGCCGCGAACAGCCCGACACCGAAGGCGATGAGCGTCCAGCGGGAGCGCAGCGGCTCTCCGGGCGTCAGTCGACCGACCGTGCGGAGCGCAACGACGGCAGCGCCGAGGACGATTGCGAACTCGCCGAGGTCACTGACGGCGGTCTTGGCTGGATCAGGTAGCAGGAGCGTGGCGACATAGACCAGCGCGACTGCCAGCACACCGACCAGAGCGACCAATCGAGTTCTACGGGATACCCACTCGCTCATGCGATGCTCCGCTCGATCTCCGTGACGATGCCGTCGATCGTGGCCGCAGGTGCGACCAGCTTCAGAAGACGACGCACGTTGTTCTCGATCATCGGCATGTCCTGGGCACCGAGGTTGTCGGAGGTCTTCCCGAGGCCCAGGGCGGTGGCGCGCACGAACGTGTCGGCCTGCGTCCGGCCGACGTACGGCGCGAGTACGCTAACGATCATATCGACGACAGACGGCATCGGTCCCCTCCCCTAGAGCTCCCTGAGGGTCTATCGGCTAGTCCGAGTCAGTCCCTGAGCGGACGGACTGCGAACGCGAGGGACCCCGGCCGAAGCCGCGGTCCCCCTACGAGGCGATGCACGTGTGTTGACGACAAAGGCCCCGACGATTCCTCGTCGGAGCCTCTGAGATAGGCTGGTGGGCGATGTAGGATTTGAACCTACGACCTCTTCCGTGTGAAGGAAGCGCTCTCCCCCTGAGCCAATCGCCCTTGCAGGCCGCGCGAGCGGCGACGGCTATTGTAACCGTCGCGTCCGAGGCGCAACAACCCCTTGTCGCGCTACGAGTCGTACCCGTTCGGATGCGATGTGTGCCAGCGCCACGCATCGCCGACGATCTCCGGGAGCGCCCGTGTCGGCTCCCAGCCGAGGACGCGCCGCGCGCGGTCGAACGACGCGACCAGCATCGCGGGATCGCCGACACGCCGCGGTCCGATCTGCACGTCCACGTCCGTCCCGGTCACCTTCGCGCACTCGCGCACGACCTCGAGGTTGCTGTACCCACGCCCGTTGCCCAGATTGAAGACCCCCGGCTCGCCGCCCGCCCCCAGTCGCTCCAGGCCGAGGCGGTGGGCCTCCGCGAGATCGCGGGCGTGGATGTAGTCGCGCACGCAGGTGCCGTCGGGCGTCGGATAGTCGCCGCCGAAGACCTCGAACTCCCGACGACCCTCGCGCATCGCAACGAGGATGCGCGGCAGAAGGTGGGTCTCCGGATCGTGATGCTCGCCGAGAGAGCCGTCGGACCAGGCGCCGCCCACGTTGAAGTACCGAAACCTGATCGATCGTAGGCTGTGGGCGATGGCGTACGCGTCGAGGATGTCCTCGAACATCAGCTTGCTCGCCCCGTACGCGTTCACCGGGGCCTTCGGCGAGTCCTCGCTGATCGGCACGCGCTCGGGCTCGCCGTACACGGCCGCGGTCGACGAGAACACGATGTCTCGCACGCCGCACTCCAGCATCACGTCGAGCATGCGCAGCCCACGGGTCACGTTGTTGTCGAAGTAACGTCCCGGGTCTCGCTGAGACTCGGCGACTTCGATGTAGCCGGCCAAGTGCATGACCGCGTCCACCCCCGCGAGCGCCGGCCGCAGCACCTCGGCGTCACCCACGTTTCCCTGGACGAACGCCGCTCGGGAATCCACCGCCGCCTGATGTCCGCGCTCCAGCGAGTCCAACACGACGACGTCGTGTCCTGCGTCGAGCAGCGCGCGGGTGGTGACGGATCCGATGTAGCCGGCCCCGCCCGTGACGAGGATGCGCATCAAGACCTCCGAGACCGACCGGATGGACGTGCCGAGGAGACTCGACCGCCGAATCGTATCACTGCCGTCCGCCCACGAGACCGAGGTACCGCAGTACCCCGTCGGCCATGCCGTCGGCGAGTTCATCCCGGTAGCGCGACTCCTCGAGCTGCTGGTCGTCGGCGGGGTTCGAGAGCAGGCCCAACACGATACTGATTGCAGGCACCCGCGACCAGTTGAAGCCGCTCATGTCGGCTCTTGGGTCGAGCCCGCGGTCTCGCGCCTTGGTGGCAGCTACCACCGACCGCTGCACGATTTGGGCCGCCCGCAGGCTGCGTGCATCGATCGCTGCTGTCCACTCGTTGCGCGCTGGGTATGCGGTGATCACGCCACGCAGTGTCGGATCTGTGCTGTCGTCGGCGTGGAGGCGCACGAACAGCGCGGCCTTCGCCCGGTTCGCCATCTGCGCACGCTCGACGTTCGAGATCGACACCTTCGAGCTCTTGCGGGTGAGCACCACGCGCACACCCGCCGAGGACAGTCGACTCGCGAGGCGCTTCGCGACGTCGAGCGTGATCGCGTACTCGCGGGCGCCTGACCGGATGCCGACCGCGCCGATGGTGGCGCGCGCCTTCTTCTCCTTTGCGCCGGGGCCGATCGGCTCCATCCGAGAGTCGCCGACTGCCTGGTGGCCGGGATCGATTACGACCACTACGGATCGCCGCGGCAGGGAGCGCGCCGACTTCGATGCGGTCCAAGCGCGGATGGTGGCGCCGCTGCGCACCGTCGTTCCCGCTGCCGGGTCCTGCGCAGTCACCGTGCCTTCGGCTGCCGCCTTCGTGCATACGGCCACCACGCGTAGGCCCACCGCGGACAGTGTGACTTCGGCCTCACGGAAGGGTGTGCCGATGATGTTCGGGACTTCGATCGGCATCGAGGTCTCGGTGGACTGTGCCGACGCGAGGGCGACCGTGGCGCTGGCATCGGTGGACCGTCGGCTCGCGAGCGGCCGCTCGTGGCGCAGCCCCGCTCCCACTAGCGCCACGACCGACGCGATCAGCACCACACCCACGAACGCCGCAAGGAAGCGATACCGCCGTCGCCAGCGGCGAACCTGGCCGAGCCTTCTGGTCCTGGATCTCGCCATGGAGCGCAACTTCTTCCCTCGGCTGCGCTTACGTCGGCAGCGATATCGGTGCTGGTGGGCCCGGCAGGATTCGAACCTGCAACCAAGGGATTATGAGTCCCCTGCTCCACCATTGAGCTACGGGCCCTGGAGGCCGACGCGACTCGGGATACTATAACCCAACCTTGGGAACTGACCGCCACGCAGGTCTGCCGAGGGGTGCGTCAGGCGGGCCGCTCCAGGGCGCGGAAAGCGGCCCCCATCCGGGTTGTGCCGCTCCGAGTCGTACGCTACACTTTCCGACTGTCGCTTGCGCACACTCCTCGGTAGCTCAATTGGCAGAGCATCCGGCTGTTAACCGGAGGGTTGTAGGTTCGAGTCCTACCCGAGGAGCCAAACGAACTCGCACAGGTGGGTTGGCCTACAGGCCGCCCACCTGTTCGCTTCTCTGGACCCCTCACCCTTCGCCGCCCTGCCCGCGCCACTATCCCTGCCTGTCAGTCGGCGCTGCCGCGCGGGTACAAGAAGGCACTGCGTGCGAACGAGGAGGTCCGCCATGCCATACGTCCGCCGGGCGGACGTCGACGAGTCCGACAGCTCCGCCACGGGGTGGATCGTGGCGATCGTCCTGCTCGTCATCCTCATCGGCCTCGTGTTCTTCGCGTTCCAGCTTCACTGGTTCGGCCTCGGTACTCCGCCGCAGACCAACATCAAGATCGAGCAGCCGAGCGGTGGCGGTGGTGGCTCCACGAAGGTCAAGCCGCCGACGAGCGTTCCCGCCACGCAGTCCCAGCCGACCTCCCCGTAACCGGAGCCCCCATGCGCGTACTGGTAGTCGACGACCACGACGCTGAGCGCGTCTCGCTAGTGGAGATGTTGCGCGCACACGCGTACGACGCAGTCGCCGCACGCGACGGCATGGAAGCGCTCGAACTCGCCGAGCGCAACGCGCCGGACGTCGTGCTCTCAGACGTTCTCATGCCGAAGATGGACGGCTACCAACTCCTGCGCGCCTGGCGCGAGGAGTCGAGGCTGTCGTCGATCCCGTTCATCCTGTACTCGGCTACGTATTGCGAGCCGGACGACCGCGTCTTGGCGCGACACCTCGGCGCCGACGCCCTGCTACCGAAGCCGGCGTCGCCCGAGGAGCTGCTGCGGACCATCGGCGAAGTGATCGACCGACGGACGGTGCGGCAACCGGACCAGGCGCCGGACATAGCGGTGCGGAAGGAGTTCGACGCGCAGCTCGTCGAGCGCATGGAGGACCGCAACCTGGCACTGCGCGCAACGAACGAACGTCTCCGCGACGCACTCGACGTGCTGAACGAGCAGATCCAGGCGAAGGAGCGGGTCATTGCCGAGCGAGACGCCTCGGTGGTGGCGACCGAGGTCGTCGAGGACGAACTGCGGCAGACACAGGAGCAGCTCCACGCGCTGGTCACCGCCTCCCCGCTCGCGATTATCGGGCGCGACATCGACGGGCACATCAACCTGTGGAACCCCGCCGCCGAGGCACTCTTCGGCTATGCGGAGGACGAGATAATCGGCACGACGATGGGCTTCGAGCCGCCGGGACGCGAGGAGGAGTTCGAAGCGCTCCGCAAGGCCATGTGCGCCGGCATGCGCTACACCGGCATCGAGGCGGTGCGGCAGCGCAAGGACGGCTCGCAGGTGGACGTGTCTATCTCCTCGGCGCCGCTCTACGACTCGGAAGGCAATCCGAGTGGCTGGGCGAGCTTCATCTCGGACATCACGGACCGCCTGCTGATCCAGCGTCGGCTGCAGGAGGGCGCCGAGCAGTCGCGTCGCGTGATGGAATCGACGATCCTGGCGCTCGGCAAGATCGTCGAGACGCGCGACCCGTACACCGCTGGGCACCAGGAGGCGGTCTCGAAGCTCGCTGTGGCGATCGCGCGCGAGATGGGCCTCCCCGCGGAGCGCGTCGAGGGCATACGTCTGGCGGCGCTGATGCACGACATCGGCAAGCTCTACGTCCCGGCCGAGATCCTCAACAAGCCCGGGCATCTCTCGGACGTCGAGATGAGCATCATCCGCATCCACCCGGAGATCGGTGGCGACATCCTCGGCGTGATCGAGTTCCCGTGGCCGCTCGCTGAGATCGTGCTGCAGCACCAGGAGCGCCTCGACGGCCAGGGCTACCCGCGCGGGCTGCGCGACGGGCAGATCCTCTTGGAAGCGCGCATCCTGTCGGTGGCCGACGTGGTCGAGGCGATGTCGCACCACCGGCCGTACAAGCGCTCGCCGGGCGTGGAACGCGCCCTCACCGAGATCGAGACGAACCGCGGCAAGCTCTACGACGCCGACGCGGTCGACGCGTGCCTGCGACTCTTCCGCGAGCAGGGCTTCACCCTCGAGGAGCAGCCCGCCGAGGCCGCCGCACAGAGCGGGTAGCGCGCGCTACTCGAGGTAGTCCTTCAGCTTGCCCGACCGCGACGGGTGCCGCAGCTTGCACAGCGTCTTCGACTCGATCTGCCGGATGCGCTCGCGGGTCACGCCGAACTCACGGCCGACCTCCTCGAGCGTCCTGGGCTGACCGTCGAGCAGGCCGAACCGCAGCTCGATGACCTTGCGCTCGCGCTCAGTCAACGATCCGAGGACCTCCGCGAGCTGGTCCTGCATCAGCGAGAAGTCGGCAGCCGCGGCGGGAGCGAGCGCATCAGAGTCCTCGATGAAGTCGCCGAGCTGGCTGTCGTCTTCCTCGCCGATCGGCGTCTCGAGCGAAACCGGCTCCTGCGACAGCTTCTGGATCTCACGGACGCGCTCGGCGGTCATCTCCATCTTCTCGCCGATCTCCTCCGCAGAAGGGTCGCGGCCGAGGTCCTGCAGCAGCTGTCGCTGCACGCGCACGAGCTTGTTGATGGTCTCGACCATGTGCACCGGGATGCGGATGGTGCGCGCCTGGTCGGCGATTGCACGAGTGATGGCCTGGCGAATCCACCACGTAGCGTATGTGGAGAACTTGAAGCCCTTGGTGTAGTCGAACTTCTCGACCGCGCGGATCAAGCCGAGGTTGCCCTCCTGGATCAGGTCGAGCATCGACATGCTGCGCCCCACGTAGCGTCGCGCAATGGACACGACGAGGCGGAGGTTGGCGGCGATCAGGCGCTTCTTGGCCTGCGAGCCGATGTTCTCGACGCGGCGAAGGCGTCGCTGCTCGGCGGACTCGAGTTCCACGCCCTGCTCGGTAGCTTCATCGAGCTTGGCGGCTGCCTCGAGCCCGGCCTCGATCTTCATGGCGAGGTCGACTTCCTGGCGCGCGGTCAGCAGGCGAACCTTGCCGATCTCGCGCAGGTACTGTCGAACCGGATCGTTGACGAGACTCGCGTCACGCCAATCTTCCTTGCTCGCCCGCTTCCGCGCGGCGGCGGTACGTCGCTCGGTCGCCTTCTGCTCGTTCAAGCGAGCCTCCGCCTCTTGCATAACTTCTGGTTCAAGTCTTTTAGGCAAGCAGTGCCTCCTGGTCGTCGGTACTGGACTTATACGGCGAACTGGGTCTGACAACCAGACTTGAAGTTGATGCCGTCCCGTGCTTCGATAGTAGTGGCGATACGCTCGCCTCGGACTCGAAAGGGCGCCCCTGCGGCGCCCTTTCGGTTTCGCTCGCGGTAACGACTACTCCAGGTAGTCCTTCAGCTTGCTCGACCGAGACGGGTGACGCAGCTTGCACAGCGTCTTCGACTCGATCTGCCGAATGCGTTCGCGGGTGACGCCGAACTCCCGTCCGACCTCCTCCAGCGTTCGCGGATGCCCGTCTGTGAGCCCGAAGCGCAGCTCGATGACCTTGCGTTCGCGCTCGGACAGCGAGTCGAGCACCTTGCCGAGCTGCTCCTGCAGCATCGAGAAGGACGCCGCCTCGGCCGGGACGACCGCCTCGGAGTCTTCGATGAAGTCGCCGAGTTGGCTGTCCTCTTCCTCGCCGATCGGCGTCTCGAGGGACACCGGCTCCTGCGAGATCTTGAGGATCTCGCGGACGCGCTCGGCGGTCATCTCCATCTTCTCGCCGATCTCTTCCGGCGACGGCTCGCGGCCCAGCTCCTGCAGGAGCTGACGCTGCACGCGGATGAGCTTGTTGATGGTCTCGACCATGTGCACGGGGATGCGGATCGTGCGTGCCTGGTCCGCGATTGCTCGCGTGATCGCCTGGCGGATCCACCACGTAGCGTAGGTCGAGAACTTGTAGCCCTTGGTGTAGTCGAACTTCTCGACCGCGCGGATCAGACCGAGGTTGCCCTCCTGGATCAGGTCCAGGAACAGCATGCCCCGACCGACGTAGCGCTTCGCGATCGACACGACGAGGCGCAAGTTCGCCTCGACGAGCTGCTTCTTGGCGTTGATGCCCACGTTCTCGACGCGCTCGAGTCGCCGGCGCTCGGCGCGATCGAGCTCGAGGCCGCGCTCGGCGGCCTCTTCGAGTTTGGCGGTGGCCTCGAGACCGGCCTCGATCTTCATGGCGAGGTCGACTTCCTGGCGCGCGGTCAGGAGCGGCACCTTGCCGATCTCCTTGAGGTACATGCGTACCGGGTCGCTCGTCAGCGGCTGCAGGTGCGAGGTGTCGGCCCGCTTCTTGGCCTTCTTCTTCGCGGCCGCCTTCGGCTTGGTCGGCGCGAGGACCTCGGCGACTTCCGCACCCGGGACCTCTTCGACCGCGATCGCATCGTCGACCAGTTCGGCGTCCTCGGCGTCCACGGTCGCGACGACCGTGCCCTCCGGGATATCGACGTCGACCGAGACGGCATCCTCGGTGATGTCGATCTTGTTCTTGGCGAAGAAGGCGTAGATGTTCTCGACCTGATCGTCCGACAGGTCGATGTCGCCGAGCGCGCCTTGGACTTCCTCGTCCGTGAGGTTGCCCTTGGCCTTGCCCATCTTCACCAGCGTCTTGACTTCCGCCAACTCGAGCTCAGGCGCAAGCTTCCGAGCGGATTCCTTCTTCGGGGGGTTTCCGGCCACGCGGACTTACGCCTCCATGTCCTTGAGTCAGCGGCCCTGCCGCAGTCGATGCAGTTCGCGGTCGAGACGCACGATTGTCTCGAATATGTCGTCATATGTCGAGCGATCCTTAACGGGATCGAGCGACTCCATTTGGGTCTTTAGCTGTGCTATTCGGCGGCGAAGCGCGAATTCCTTAATCCTCGCCACCAGCAATTCCATCTGGTGCTCGGCATCCTCGGAAATACCCTCGTCGACCAACCATTCGCTCAAGATACCCACGGACGTCGGCTCGGCCGCCGTGACGGCGTCGAACAGCTCTCGTCCGCTTGCCGAACCCGCCGAGACCAACAGGCCGAAGAGTTCCGCGTGCTGCGGGTCGGCGAGTTCGTCCTCCTGCAGCAACTCGCGTGCCCGCTCCCGCAGCCGAGGAGCGATTGCGAGCAGGCGCAGGAGTTCACGCTCCGCTTTCCACTGGGGGTCGCTCGGCAACTCGACGCACGCCGGCGCCGGCTGCTCTTCCTCAGCCTCGCGTGACGCCGGCTTGGCATTCCCCACGGCCCTGAGCACCGTCTCGGTCGAGAGCGGCTGGGTGCGCGGGGCGAGCGCACTGAGGCGATCGGCCAGGTACGAGGCGTAGTCGTGCGCGAGGACGGACTCCTTGAATCCCGCGAGTACGGTGGCCGCCGAGGCCAGCGCCGCGGAGCGGCCCTCGGGGGTCGTGACGTCGTGCGCGTCCACGCGGCGGTCGAGCACGAAGCGAATGAGCGGACCGGCGGCGTCCACCAGCGCGCCGAGCGCCTCGGGTCCCTCGGCCGCCACGAAGTCGGCGGGATCCTGACCGCCGGGGATGACGGCGACGCGGAGGTCGAGCTTGGAACGCGCGGACTCGGGCGTTGCCTGCCAGCTGATGAACTCGGCGGCTCTGTCCGCGGCGCGCAAGCCAGCCTCGTCGCCGTCGAACAGGTAGACGATGCGTTCGGCGAACCGCGCGAGGAGCTTCAAGTGACGCTCGGTGAGCGCGGTGCCGAGGGTGGCGACCGCGTTGGTGATGCCGGCCTCGTGCAGCGCGATCACGTCCGTGTAGCCCTCGACGACGATCGCGCTCCCCCGCCGGACGATCTCGTTCTTAGCCATATTGATCGCGTACAGGTTCGACGACTTCGAGAAGATCGGCGTCTCGGCGGAGTTGAGGTACTTCGGCTCGCCCTTGCCGATGACGCGGCCGCCGAACGCGATCGTTCGCCCGGAAAGATCGGCGATCGGGAACATCACCCGAGCGAAGAACCGGTCGCGCAGACGACCGTCGCGCTCGAGGGCGAGGTTCGCGCCGACGATCTCGTCGGCGGTGAATCCCTGCTTGCGGAGGTGTGCGGTGAGGCCGTCACCCGTCCCCGAGGCGAACCCCAGCCGGAATCGCTTGGCGACGTCCAACCCGAAGCCGCGATTCTGTAGGTAGTCTCGCGCCTTCGCGGCGTCCGCGCTCTTGGATGTGGTGAGTACCATGTTGAAGAAGTCGGCCGCTGCCTCGCACGCCGCGATCAGCCGCTCTCGTCGGCCGGTCGGCAGCCCGCCGGACGTCTCGTGCAGCTCGATGCGCGCCCGCTCGGCGAGGAGACGCACGGCATCGGGGAACTCGACGTTGTCGCGGCGGATGACGAAGCCGAACACGTCGCCGCCGATCCCGCAGCCGAAGCAGTGCCACAGCTGGGTCGCAGGATCGACTTTGAAGCTCGGCGTCTTCTCGTTGTGGAACGGGCAGTTGCCCCAGAAGAGTCGGCCCTTCTTGCGAAGGACCACGGTCTCGGAGACCAGGGCGACGATGTCGGTGGCGTCTCGGACTCGCGCGACGTCCTCGTCCGAGATGCGACCCACGCGTCCCTCCTTCTCGCCTGCTGACCGTGCGCGGCGAACGCCGCGACGTTGGGGTGCATGGTAGCACGGAGCACTGACGCGGGATGTGCCGCTAGACCATCCAGTTCTTCGGAACGAAGAGCCGGGTGTAGTCGCGGATGGCGAAGCGGTCGGTCATGCCCGACACGTAGTCGATCACACGCTGCGGCAGCTCGTCTCGCGTGTCAGGCCGGAACTCCGGCGGCATGGCATCCGGTTGCTGGAGGTAGTGCGCGAACAGCGCAGACACGACGGCCCGCGCCTTCGGCTCCTCGACCTTCGCCTCCGAGCCGAAGTACACGTTCTCGAACAGGTACGCGCGCAACCCCATCATGGCGTCCCACACCTCGGGCGACATGCGGATACCCTGCACGGAATCCTTCGCAAGCGAGTTCTCGGCGACGGCGTCCGACGAGGAGCGCACCATGTCCGTCACCATCGTCGTGATCCGGTCGTTGTGCGTATGGCCGAGGACGGCCGTTGGGCCTGCCGGCAGGTCGGATTCCGCGAGGACGCCCGCGCGCATCGCATCGTCGATGTCGTGGTTCACGTACGCGATGCGGTCCGCGATGCGGACGATCTGTCCCTCGAGCGTCGCGGGCATTTCCTCGCCGGTGTGGCCGACGATGCCGTCGCGCACCTCCCAGGTGAGGTTCAGGCCACGGCCGTCGTTCTCAAGCCGCTCGACGATGCGCAACGACTGCCGGTTGTGCCGGTACGGCACCGCGACGTCAGGGAACTCGCCTTGGATTCCGCGCAGCGCGTCGCTCAGCGCGTCCTCCCCGGTATGCCCGAACGGCGTGTGCCCCAGGTCGTGGCCGAGCGCGATCGCCTCGGTCAGATCCTCGTTCAGCCGCAGCGCGCGTGCGATCGAGCGGGCGATCTGCGACACCTCGAGGGTGTGCGTGAGACGCGTGCGGTAGTGGTCGCCCTCCGGCGCGAGGAACACTTGGGTCTTGTGCGACAGTCGGCGGAACGCCTTGCAGTGGATGATCCGGTCGCGGTCGCGCTGGAAGTCGGTGCGGAACGGGTCCGGAACGATGGGCGCCTCGCGTCCCCTGCTCTTGTCGGCGAAGGCTGCGCGGGGCGCGAGGCGCGTATGCTCCTCGGCTTCAGCCTGCTCGCGGGAGATCACACCATCACCCCTGCGGGGGCGACCCGCACGGCGATGGCCATCGCGATGCCCCCAAGGGCCACCGCGAACACGGCCGCCGCGATCCACCTCGCACGCACACCATACGGCCGGCCGAGGACGGCCCCGAGCCACGAGCCGGCCAGTGCCCCGGCCAGGTAGACGGCGCCGTACGCGAGGCCGATCACGAGCCAATCCTGCACGTTGCCCGATGCGCGCCAGTACACGTAGAACCAGCTGGTCCATACGATGGCGGCAAGGACGAGGCCGCCCAGGACAGCGTGCCAGACGGGCTTCTCGTGCTTCGAGTAGCCTTGGATGAGCGGTGAACGCGCCCGCTGGTAGAGCGTCGTCCTGCGTGCCACCCGAAACCCCCGTCAGGTCTTGAGCCTGCGGACGGCTCCCTCGCGTCCTCGGCTCGGGCAGTGCGAAAAAGGGGCGCCCCTTGGGCCGGAGCGCCCCTCAGATTCTAGCGGTTGTCCGAGACTTGCGCTTTCTCGGACAGCGACGCCTGCGCTGCAGCGAGGCGCGCGAGCGGGACTCGGAACGGCGAGCACGACACGTAGTCGAGGCCGATCTTGTGGAAGATCTTCACCGAATCAGGATCGCCACCGTGCTCGCCACAGACGCCGCACTTCAGCTTCGGATTGACGCTCCTGCCCAGGGACACGCCCATCTCGACCATCTTGGCGACGCCCTCGTCGATGGTCTCGAACGGGTTGCGCTTGAGGATCTTGCGCTCGAGGTAGCGCGGCAGGAACTTGCCTTCGATGTCATCGCGCGAAAAGCCGAATACGGTCTGCGTGAGGTCGTTCGTGCCGAAGGAGAAGAAGTCGGCCACCGCGCCGATCTCGTCGGCGGTGACGGCGGCGCGCGGCAGCTCGATCATCGTGCCGATCGGGATCTCGAACACGCAGCTCTGCTCCGCCTGCACCTCCTTCACGATCTCCTCCGACTCGGTGCGCAGCGTTTCGAGTTCGGTGACGATCGACACGAGCGGGATCATGATCTCCGGCAGCGGATTCTTGCCGGCCTTCTTCAGCTGGCAGGCCGCTTCCGCGATGGCTCGCACCTGCATGCCGTAGATCTCCGGGAACATGATGCCGAGGCGGCAGCCACGAAGGCCCAGCATCGGGTTCATCTCACGCATGCTGTCGATCTTGGCCAGCAGCGCACGCTTCGACGCCAACTCCGCCTCCGACGCGCCCGACGCTTCCCGGCGGACGATGTCGACTTCGAGGTCGCGCGGGTCGTCGAGGAACTCGTGCAGCGGCGGGTCGAGCAGGCGCACGGTCACGGGCAGCCCGTCCATGGCCTCGAAGATGCCGACGTAGTCGTCGCGCTGCACGCCGAGCAGCTTGCCGAGGGGCGCTTCGCGTCCCGCCACGTCCTCGGCGAGGATCATGTCCTGCACGATCTGCTTCCGGTCGCCGAGGAACATGTGCTCGGTGCGGCACAGGCCGATGCCCTTCGCCCCGAGCTCGCGGCCGCGGATCGCGTCGTCGGGCGTGTCCGCGTTGGCGCGAACGCCGAGGGTGCGGAACTCGTCGGCCCACGACAGGATCGTGGCGAACTCCTCGGACGGCTTCGGCGCGGTGAGCGGCACGGCGCCGAGGACGACCACACCGGTAGTGCCGTCGATGGAGATGATGTCGCCCTCGTGCAGCTCGATGTCCGTGCCGGACACGCGGGCGATCTTGTTCTCGGAGTCGATGCGCAGCGACTCAGCGCCGCACACGCACGGCTTGCCCATGCCGCGGGCAACGACCGCCGCGTGTGACGTCTTGCCGCCGTGGCTGGTCAGGATGCCCTGCGCCGCAACCATGCCGTGCAGGTCGTCCGGCGTGGTCTCCCAGCGCACGAGAATGACCTTGCGGCCGTTCTTGGCCCCGTCCTCGGCGGCCTGTGCCGAGAACACGACCTCGCCGACCGCCGCGCCCGGCGACGCGTTCAGGCCCTTTGCCACGACCTCCAGCTTCGCCGCGGTGTCGAACTGCGGGTGGAGCAGCTGGTCGAGCTGATCCGGGTCGATGCGGAGCACGGCCTCTTCGCGGTTGATGAGGCCCTCCCCGACCATGTCGCACGCGATCTTGAGTGCAGCGCGCGCGGTGCGCTTGCCCACGCGGGTCTGCAGCATCCACAGCTTGCCCTGCTCGATGGTGAACTCGATGTCGCACATGTCCCGGTAGTGGTTCTCGAGGGTGTGCATGACCTCATCGAGCTGCATGCCGGCCTCGGGCAGGACGTCCTTGAGCTTCGCGATCGGCTCCGTGTTCCGGATACCGGCCACGACGTCCTCGCCCTGCGCGTTGGTCAGGAAGTCGCCGTAGAACTCGTTCGTGCCGTCGGCGGGGTTGCGCGTGAATGCAACGCCGGTAGCGGACGTGTCGCCTTTGTTGCCGAAGACCATCGACTGCACGTTCACCGCCGTGCCCAGCTCGTCCGGGATTTTGTACAGGCGGCGGTAGTCGCACGCACGCTTGTTCATCCAGCTCTTGAAGACCGCTTCGATCGACAGGCTGAGCTGGAGCGCCGTGTCCTGCGGGAACATGACCAGTCCGCCCTGCGCGAGCTGCGGAAACTCCTCGGCCGAGGCGTGCTCGGCGACGATCCGCTTGAACTGGTCGACGAGCTGCTTGAGGTCGTCGGCCGAAAGGTCGGTGTCGTTCAGTACGCCGCGCGCATGCTTCATCGACGTGATGGCGTTCTCGAAAAGGTCGCCCTCAACGTCCAGCACGACCTTGCTGAACATCTGGATGAAACGCCGATAGCTGTCCCACGCGAACCGCTCGTTGCCGGTCTGGGCGACGACGCCGACGACCGACTCATCGTTGAGACCCAGGTTCAGGATGGTGTCCATCATGCCCGGCATCGAGAACGGCGCACCCGAGCGCACGGACACCAGCAGCGGGTCGTTGGTGTCGCCGAGCGTCTTGCCCATCTGCGACTCGAGGTCGGCCACGTACTCGGCGATCGACTCGCTCAGTCCATCAGGAAAGCGACGGCCCGCGGAGTAGTACTCGACGCAGGCCTGACAGGTGATCGTGAACCCGGGGGGCACCGGCAAGCCGAGCTTGGTCATCTCGGCGAGGTTCGCACCCTTCCCGCCGAGGACGTACTTCATCGAAGCATCGCCCTCACGGAATGCGTAGATACGCTTTACCTCGGCCAATTCCTTTTCTCCTTCGTGGACGGCCACACTGCCAGATGATGGTACCTGAAAGTCAGCGGATTCCAATACGCTCATGGGCTCACTGCTCCTTAGGCGGACGCGTAGCGCACGATCTCCTGCGCCGTCTCCTCGACGGCCTTGTTGCCGGTGTTGATGACAACGCAGCCGATGCGCTTCATCAACGCCCGAGCCTCCTCCACCTCGCGCTCGACCGCCTCACGGTCCGCGTACCTTCGCGCGAAGGTGCCCAGGTCACCGAAGCGTTGCGAGCGGATCTCGGCGAGCAGCTCTGGGTCGGCGGTCAGGCCGAAGACGCGCCGCGGCTCTACGTCGAAGAGCTGCTTAGGCGGCTCCATGCCGGAGGCCAGGGGAATGTTGGCAACTTTATACCCCTTGAACGCGAGGTACATCGAGAGCGGGGTCTTGGACGTGCGCGACACGCCGATGAGCACGATCTCGGCTTCCGAGAGGTCATCGACACCGCGTCCGTCATCGTGCGCGACGGCGAACTCGAGGGCCTCGATACGCTCGAAGTACTCGGCGTCCGTGCGCCGCAGCACGCCGATCTCGCCGGTGGGCGGCACGCCGGTCGCCTGCGAGAGCACTTCGATTCCTCGGCCGAGGATGTCCACCGCGTTCGCTCGCGTCTCGCCGATGACGCGCACCATCTCGTCGCGAAGTCGCGGACTCGCGAGCGTGTAGAAGAACACGCAGTCCGAGCGGCAAGCCGCCCGCACGACGTCAGTGAGCTGGCCGGCCGAGGAGACCTTCGGCAGGCGGATGAGCCGGAACGCCTCCGGCGGGTACTGCGCAATCGCGGCGCGGGCGACGAGCTCCGCCGTCTCGCCGAGCGAGTCGGAGAGCACGTAGACGGTGGGCCTGCCCGAGTCGTTCATCACTTGCGGCGCGGACACGGCGCTCCCCCCGCTAACCGGCGAGCTTGCTGAAGTCGGCGAAGCGCTCGAAGACCGCCACGAACCGGTTGAGCAGCCGCAGGCGGTTCTCTCGCAGCTTCAGGTCCTGGTCCATGACGAGCACGTTGTCGAAGAACGCGTCGATCGGCGGGCGCAGCGCCGCGAGCTGCTCGAGCACCGCGTCGTAGTCGCGCGCGGCCATCGCCTCGTCGACCACGCCCTCGGCACCATCCAGCGCCTGCGCTAGCGTGATCTCTTCGGGACCCATGATGCGTTCATCGGCCGCCGTACCAAGATCGGGCTGCGAGAGGTTGCGTGCGCGCGTGAAGGCGACCGAGACGTCGTCGATGGTGCGCTCATGCGCCCGCGCCGCCGTGAGCGCATCGGCACGATCGATTGCGTCGGCCGGGTCGTCGCCGGCAACGGCGAGGACAGCGTCGACGGTGTCGTACGCGAACCCGCGATCGCGCATCAGGCCCTCGAGCCGGCCGACGATGAACGCCTTCACCTGCTCGCCGACCTCGTCTGCGTTCATCTTCGGGAGGACGTCACGGTAGCCGTCGATGGCGGCGGAGATGGCGGCGTTAAGGGTGAGCGGCAGACCGCCCTCGATGATCATGGCGAGGATGCCGATCGCTCCTCGGCGGAGGGCGTAGGGGTCGGCGGAGCCGGTGGGCGGCTGGCCGATGGCGAAGATGCCGACGATGCTGTCGAGCTTGTCGGCGGCCGAGACGAGCATGCCGGCGAGCGAAGCGGGCAGCACGTCGCCGGCGAAGCGCGGCTGGTAGTGCTGAACGATCGCCTCGGCGACGCCGGGTGCCTCCCCCGAGGCCAGCGCGTAGTAGCGGCCCATCACGCCTTGCAGCGAGGGGAACTCGACCACGACGTGGCTGACGAGGTCGGCTTTCGAAAGGTGCGCGGCGCGACGGGCGTACGCGAGGTCGTCGGCGTCGGCTTGGACGAGCCCGCCGAGCGAGACAGCCAGCGCTTCGATGCGCTCGACCTTCGCTCCCAGCGTGCCCAGCTTCTCCTGGAACACGATGCCCGACAGCTTGCCGACGCTGTCTTCGAGCGGATGCACGAGGTCTTCCTGATAGAAGAACGCCGCGTCGGCGAGACGCGCACGGATGACGCGTTGGTGGCCGTTGATGATGGTGTCGGTCCTCGCGGGGTCACCGTTGTGCACGACGACGAACGCCGCCAGCAGGTCGCCGTCCGCGCCCTCGAGCGGGAAGTACCGCTGGTGGGACTCCATCGCGGTCTCGAGGACCTCGCGCGGGACGTCCAGGAACGCGTTGTCGAACCTGCCGACGGCCACACTCGGCGACTCAACGAGGTTCACGACCTCGGCGAAGGTCTTCTCGGGCACGACAGGGCGTGCGTCGTGCTGCACGGCAGCGGCGTCGATGCCCTCGCGGATGAAGCGGGCGCGCTCCTCGGGGTCGACCATCACCATGCCGCGCTCCATCGCCAGCGCGTACTCCTCGGCGACCGGGAGCTCGACCGCGCCCGGCGCCAGGAAGCGGTGCCCGTACGTTAGGCGGTCGGCGGTCACGCCGGCGAACTCGACCGCTACGACCTCGCCGCCGAATAGCGCGAGCATCCAGCGCACCGGGCGCGAGAAGCGCGTGTTCCCGCTCCCCCACCGCATCGATTTCGGCCACTGGATGCCTTCCACCAGCTGGCCGAGGATCTCCGGGAGCACCTCGACGGTGTCGCGGCCGACGTGCTCGATCACGGCGTAGACGTACTCGCCGCCGGCCTCTTCCGCACGCTCGAGCGAGTCCACGGAGACGCCACGGCTACGTGCGAAGCCCTCAGCGGCTTTCGTGGGATTGCCATCAGCATCGAAGGCGGCCCTCGCAGCCGGGCCCTTCACGCGCAGCGTCCGGTCGTGCTGCCGCTCGGCGAGGTCGGTCACGTACAGCGTCACGCGCCGAGGCGAGCCGAGCACGCTGATGTCCGCGTAGGCGAGACCTGCCTGATCGAGCGCGCTCGCCGCGAGTTCGGCGAGCTGCACCTGCGCGTCGTACAGCGGACCCGAGGGAATCTCCTCGGCGCCGATCTCGAAGACCAGATGGCGGCTCACGAGGCGCTCCCTTCCGGCGAAGGGCGTTGCGCCCGGCTACTCGCCGGTTCCGGAAGCGAAGCGAGAACCTCGGCGATCGCCTCTTCCTGTGCTGGGGACGGTGTCAGCGATGCGACGAACGCTTCGGCGCAGCCCTTCGCGAGGGTTCGGATGCGGCCGATGAAGGTCACGCGGTCGGTGACGGCGATGGCGCCGCGGGCGTCGAGCAGGTTGAATGCGTGGGAGCACTTGAGCATGAAGTCGTACGCAGGCAGAACCGCGCCGGCCGCCAGCACGCGCCGCGACTCGGCCTCGTACATGTCGAATAGCTGGCGCAGCATGCCGGTGTCGGCGAGCTCGAAGTTGTACGTGGACTGCTCGAACTCGTTGCGCCGGAACACGTCGCCGTAGGTGACGCCCTCGACCCAGGTGATGTCGTACATCGAGTCGACGCCCTGGATGTACATCGCCAGACGCTCGAGCCCGTAGGTGATCTCGGCGGGAACGGGACGGCAGTCGATGCCGCCGACCTGCTGGAAGTACGTGAACTGCGTGCACTCCATGCCATTCAGCCAGACTTCCCAGCCGAGCCCCCAGGCACCGAGCGTCGGCGACTCCCAGTCGTCCTCGACGAGACGCACGTCGTGCTCGGCAGGGTCGATGCCGATCGCGCGAAGCGAGTCGAAGTACAGGTCGAGCACGTTGTCGGGTGACGGCTTAAGGATGACTTGGAACTGGTAGTAGTGCTGCGAGCGGTTCGGGTTCTCGCCGTAGCGGCCGTCGGTCGGACGCCGTGAGGGCTGCACGTACGCGACGTTCCAGGCCGTCGGCGCCAGGCTTCGCAAGGTCGTGGCGGGGTGGAAGGTGCCGGCGCCCACTTCGATGTCATAGGGCTGGAGCACGATACAGCCCTGGTCAGCCCAGTACCGCTGTAACGCGAGGATCATGTCCTGGAAGGTGAGGCCCTGCATGCGTACGACCTTTCCCGAAACGGGAGGATGCAAAAGATGTGACGCGCGAGCCGCGAACGGGACGGGCGCCTGGAAATCCTAGCGAACCCGTATGCGAAGGGTCAACGCGACGGCTGGGTATGGATTCACGTCGGCCGCGAACGTGATCACGTGGCCGAATGATCCGACAACCGCGTCGAAAGGACCCGACATGGAGAACCAGGGTAGCACCGCGACGATGAATCGGCCCGTCGGCCAGGCCTCGCAGCAGCTCCTCGACACCCTCAACGACCTCCGGGCACGCGAACTCGCCGTCTGCATCCAGTACATGCGGCACCACTACAAGGTGACCGGCTCGGACAGCTTCGGGCCCGAGCAGGAGTTCAAGGAGACCGCGCTCGTCGAGATGAAGCACGCCGAAAAGCTCGGCGAGCGCATCGACTTCCTCGGCGGGGACCCCACGACGAAGCCCGAGAACATCGCCACTGCCGAAGAGACGCTGCAGCAGATGGCCACCGCCGACCTCGCCGCCGAAGAGGACGCGGTCAAGCGCTACCGCAACGCGATCCAGCAAGCGAGCGACGAGAATGACACCACGACGCGGACGATCCTCGAAGGCATACTGGCCGACGAAGAGGAGCACGTGAAGGTCTTCCGGCAGATGCTCGGCAAGTAGACGGAGTCGCAATGGGCGAGGCCAGCTAGGGCCTGGGCTGCGACAGGAAGAACTCGAGTGCTTTCAGCCGCGCCGGGACGTGGTAGCTGATGAAGGCGCGCAGCAAGCGGAGCGCCTCGGCAACGACGTCCGGCGCAGCCGCGAGCGCGGGGACGTCCACGAGGCGCGCCTGCAGGAGTGCAGCGAGCAAGTCACGCGCCTCGGGGGACAGCGGCGGGGCGCTCGGATCGAGCTGCCCGCAGTCGGGGCAGAGGGCGCCGCCCTGCGCGGATGAGAACCGCGCGCCGGGTGCCAGTGCGCCGGCGCACGCCGCGCACGACGACAGCTGCGGGCGCAGACCGTGCATCGAGACCGCCTTCACGAGGAAGGCAGCGACCAGTGCGCCGAGCGCGTCAGGCGGCGCGAGTTCGATGGCGTCCAAGGTAGCGAGGCACAGCGCGAACAGCCGCTCCTCGGCCTGGCCCTCGACGGCAAGCTTGTCGGCGACGTCGGATACCACGGACCCCGCCGTGACGCGATCGAAGTCCGAGCGCAACGCCTCGTGGCTCTGGACGGTTCGAGCCTCGGCGACGATGTCGAGATTGCGGCCGGTGTGCAGCAGCAGGTCGGCAACCACGAAGGGCTCGAGCCGCACGCCCAGCCGCGACATCGTCTTGCGCGCGCCCTTCGCGACCGCGCGGACCTGGCGGCCGTCCTCGGCGAGGAGGGTGACGATCGTGTCGGCCTCTCCGAGCTTCGTCTTGCGGAGCACGAGGGCCCGCACCGGGTACGCGGGCATCTAGTCCCGCGAGACCAGCTCGCCGAGGATCGCCGCTCCCGCCGAGGTACCGAGGCGATCGGCGCCGGCGTCGAGCATCGCGCGTGCGGCCGCGAGGTCGCGTATGCCGCCTGCCGCCTTGATGCGCATGCGCTCGCCGACCACACGCCGCATCAGCACGACGTCCTCGACGCTCGCGCCGCGTGGGCCGAAGCCGGTGGACGTCTTCACGAACGCCGCGCCCGCCTCCAGCGCGCACTCGCACGCGACGCGGATCTGCATTTCGTCCAAGCGGCCGGTCTCGATGATGACCTTCACGAGCCCCTTGCCGAGCGACGTCTTGTCCACGGCCGCGACGACCGCAGCGAGGTCGTCGATGACGAACTCCCGCTCTCCCTCGATCACCGCGCCGACGTTCACGACCACGTCCACCTCGTCGCAGCCGAGTTCAACCAGCCGCGTCGCCTCCTCGGCCTTCGACTCGGTCGTGCTGTAGCCGAGCGGGAATGCGGCCACCGAGCACACCTTCGTGCCCGACCCAGCGAGGCGCTGGGCGGCGAGCGGCACGAGGAATGGCGCGACGCACAGGGTCGCGAAGCCGAGCCGCGCATTGCGCTCGATCCACGCGGCCCCCTCGGCGAACCCGGCGGTCGGCGAGAGCAGCGTCTGGTCGATCGCCGCGGCGAGCGCCTGGCGCGTCAGCACCCCGCTCACAACCCCTCCCCATAGCCGAAGCGTCGAATCTGGCTCGCGTCGCGCCGCCAGTCCTTCTTCACCTTCACCCGCAGGTCGAGGAAGACCCGTCCGCCGAGGAGCCGCTCGAGATCCTGACGCGCCTCGGTGCCGACGAGCTTGATCATCTCCCCGCCCTTGCCGACGAGGATGCCCTTCTGCGATTCGCGCTCCACGAACACCGTCGCGTACACGTTCGTGAGATTGCGCTTCTGCTCGAGATCCTCGATCGCCACGCCCACCGCGTGCGGCACCTCCTCGAACGTGTGGTGCAGCACCTTCTCGCGGATGAACTCGGCGAGCATGACCTCGAGCGACTGGTCGCTCTTCATGTCGCGGGGGAAGTACCGCGGTCCGTCCGGCAGGAGCGCCGTCACGGCCTCCAGGAACCAGTCGAGGTTGATGCCGTCTTGAGCGGAAACGACGACCTCGGCGTCGAACGTGCCGAGCCGACGAGCGGCCGTGAGCTGCTTGGCGAGCTGCTCCGGAGCGACGAGATCGACCTTGGTCAGCACGAGCACGCGCTTCGCCTTCGCGGAAGCGACGTGTCGGGCGACCCACTGGTCTCCTCGGCCGACCGGCTTGCTCGCGTCGATGACGAGGCACGCGACGTCAACGTCCGCGAGCGCCATGAGCGCCGAGCGGTTGAGCTGCTCGCCGAGAGCGTCGTGCGGCTTGTGCAGGCCGGGCGTGTCGACGAGGACGATCTGCGCATCGTCGAGATCGACCACGGCGCGGAGGCGGTGCCGCGTAGTCTGCGGCGTGTCGGACGTGATGGCGACCTTCGCACCCACGAGCGCGTTCGTCAGCGTCGACTTCCCGGCATTCGGTCTGCCGACGAGCGCGACGAACCCGCTTCGCAGGATCTCGGTCACGGGCGCCGCCTCGCTCGCTCGTCCTGATCGAGGTAGCCGCGCACGAACGCCTCGGGCAGCAGCTCGTCCAAGGTCATTACCATCACGGCGTCGCCCTGGGCGCCCATGATCACGCGCATCTCGGGATTGAACTCCGCGAGGAACTGCCGACACTCGCCGCACGGCGGGGTCGGCGACTCGGAGTCCCCCACCACCGCGATGGCTTCGATGTCCCGGTGTCCTGCGGTGATCGCGCGGACTGCCGCGGCCTTCTCTGCGCACACGGTCACCGCGTACGCGGCGTTCTCCACGTTCACGCCCTGGTAGATCTCTCCATCGGCGTACACCGCGGCGCCCACTCGAAAGCCGGAGTACGGCGCGTAGGCCCGCTCCTGGATCTCGCGAGCGAACGCGAGCAGCGTGAGGTCGGCCTGGGTGATGTCTGTCATGTCTGTCGCCCTCTTCCTTTCGCGATTCTCTCTAGCGCGAATTCTCTAGCGCGATTCTCTCTAGCGCGAATTCTCTCCGCCGAGGCGGACCGCCGGCTCCACCGTGAGCTGGCGGATCCTCGTTCCCTGCAAGTCCTCGACGGTGAGCCGAAGCCCCTCCACCTCGATCGATTCGCCACGCTCGGGGATGCGCCCGGCGATCTCCGTGAACAGCCCGCCCACGGTGTCGGCGACCGGCTCGACGGCTGTGTCGAACAGCTCGTTCAGCTCGTCCACCGGCACCCGCGCATCCACGCGGAACCGCCCATCGCCGAGGTCGACCACCATCTGTATCTGACGATCGTACTCGTCAAAGATCTCGCCGACGATCTCCTCGAGCAGGTCCTCAATCGTCACGAGTCCTGCAGTCCCACCATACTCGTCGGCCACAATCGCCATGTGCGTCTTGCTGCGCATCTCCACGAGCAGCTCCTCGACCGGTTTGGTCTCCGGCACGAAGTACGGCTCGCGGGCGATCGCCTCGGGCGAGAACTGCTCGCCGGCGCGGCCGATCTCGAGTAGCAGGTCCTTGGCATAGAGCACGCCGCGGATGTCGTCGAGCGTCTCGTGGTAGATCGGCAGCCGAGAGTACCCCGACGTCTCGATCAACTCCAGCGCCTCGCGAACGGTCGCGGTGTCCTCGAGGCAGCGCATGTCCGTTCGCGGCACCATCACCTCGCGAACGACCTTCTCCGCGAAGTCCGACACCGCTTCGAGGATCGCCTCTTCGGCCTGGTCGCGGGCGGTCTCTTCCTCGTCGCCGCCCGCGTGGACGCGGTACTCCTCCTCGGTCACCCAGGGCACGCCGCCGGCGACTTCGGTGCGGCCGATCAGCCCGATTCCCCACATCCACAGCGCGGACAGCAGGCGGGCGACCGGGTACGCGAGAGCGGCGAGCCGCAGCGCCCACCTGGCCGAGGACAGCGCCACCTGCTCCGGGTTCTGGACGGCCACGGTCCGCGGCAGCGCCTCGCCGAGGACGAACATCGCGAACACGCCGATCACCGCACCGATGAGCGCCGCCAGCCACATCGGCGTGCCCGGGTACGCGGACGCAACCCCGAGCACCGACGCTGCTGCCGCCGCCGAGTACGACGCGCCGATGAACAGCGCCCCGCCGCCGAGGAGCTTGCTGGGCTGGTCGACGAGCGTCTCGAGGGCCCGAGCGCCGCTCCGACCATTCTCGGCCAGACGTCTGACGCGTCCGCGCCCGACGAGCGGAACCGCGGCGCCTGCAGCCGCGACGACCGAAACGCCCACCACGAGCAGCAGGACGATCACGAACGACACCAGTGGAAGGAAGGTGGTCACTTCGGGCCCGATCCCCTCACCTGTTGCGGTCCCTCCTCGGGATGTGGCCACTCATCTTAGCGCACCAGCACGCGGAACAGCTGCGGGAACCCCTGGAATACCAGCGTGGTGACGAGGAAGCCCACCACGCCGCCGAGGACTACCTGCGCCACGGTGTGCGCCTCGGACTCGACGCGGCTCTGCGCCACCAGCAGCGCGAGGAACAGCCCGAGTACGGTTATCGTCGGCGAGCCGGTCACGTAGCCGATGGCGGTCGCCGTCGCGGTGGCGAGGGCGGTGTGGCCCGATGGCCACCCTCCATGAAGGTACGTTCCCCCGCGCGTGAGAGCTTTCGCGCCGAGGACGACGAGCGCGGTCAGTGCCAGCGCGATCACGGTGAGGTGGATCGGCGTGGTCTGCACGCGTGTGAACACACGTGCCGTCGACCGCGTCAAATCGCCGAAGAACACCAGGTAGCCCACCACGACCGCATTGATCGCCGCGACGAACACCGCGCCGGCCGCCACGTCCTTCGCGATCTTGGCGAGCGGGTCGAGAACCTCGGTCGCCAGGTCGACCGCCGCCTCGACCGCGGTGTTGGCGAGCTCGGCCACGAACACGAGCGAGATCGCGAACAGCACCATCACCAGCTCGAGGCGCTCGATGCGGAACACCACCGCGGCGATGAGCGCGAGCACCGCGATCACCAGGTGCAGGCGCATGTTGCGCTGCGTCCGCAGCGCGTACACGATGCCCTCGATCGCGTAATTGAAGCTCCACAGGAGCGAACGGCTGCGCATCGGTTCGCCGTCACGCCTCCGCGTACTCGGCGAGCAGCGCGGCCTCTCGCGCCTGCATCGCCGTGGCATCCTCGTCGGCCTCGTGATCGTAGCCGAGGAGGTGCAGGATGCCGTGCACGAGCAGCAGGTTGAGCTCGCTCTCCACGGTCGTGCCCAGCTCTTGCGCCTGGCGCAGTGCGACGTCCGGCGCGATCACCACGTCGCCGAGGGTTATCGGTTCGTCGGGAGCGGCGGCACACGGGTCGTCGCAGCCGAACGACAGCACGTCGGTCGGCCCCTCCTTGCCGCGGTAGCGCTCGTTGAGGGCTGCCATCTCATCGTCTGAGACCAGCGCGACCGACAGCTCCGCGTTCTCGGGAGCCTTCTCTCGGCGGAGGGCGAACACCGCCAGCCGCTCGAAAGCGTCGAGCGCGAGCGGCTCGGGTTCGCGGTTGCTAGACACGCTCACGTTCATTGACGGGCCTCTCGGATTCGGGCGGGTACTCCACACGCGGGTGGGTCATGCCTTGCAGCATTCTGGCATACACCCGGGTGACCTTCTCGAGGTCGGCATCTCGTATTCCGGACTCGTCGAGCTGTCCGTCGGCGACCCGCTGCTCGACGACCTGGCGCACGACGGCCTCTACGCGCTCGCTCGTCGGCGTGCGGATGCAGCGGACGGCAGCCTCCGCGATGTCGGCGAGCATGACCAGCGCGGCTTCACGCGAGTTCGGACGCTCGCCTTCGTAGCGGTACTCGGTCTCCGTGGGTGCGCCCTGGCAGCTGAACGCCTTTTCGTAGAAGTAGCGGACGAGCGAGGTGCCGTGGTGCTCGCGGATGATCGCGCACACGGATTCGGGCAGGGCGTACGCGTCGGCGAGCATGAGCCCGTCCGTTACATGTGCGGTGATGATGCCGGCGGAGTCGCTCGGCGCGGCGGCCTCGTGCGGGTTCGGCGCCTCAATCTGGTTCTCGCAGAAGTACTCCGGCCGATGCAGCTTGCCCACGTCGTGGTAGTAGCCGCCCACGCGGGCGAGCAGCGGGTACGCAGCGATCTCCTCGGCGGCCTGCTCGGCCAGGTGGCCGACGAGCAACGAGTGCGTGTACGTGCCGGGCGCGTCGAGCATCAGCCGCTTGAGCAGCGGGTGGCCGGGGCTCGCGAGCTCGAGCAGGCGGACGTCCGGAGCGGGCGCGTGCTGCGGGAAGGCCGCCAGCACTGCGAGGGTGAGCGCCGACGCCACGAGTCCTGCCGTCCCGCCGAGGACCGCGGTGGCGGGGAGTACGTCGGCGGCCTGCCCTTCCAGCAGCGCGATCACGACAGCGACCGCCGCCAGGGCGGCGGCGACGCCGAGTGAGATAGCGACGTCGCGGGCGAGCACGCCTCGTCCCCGCTGCGGTGTGAACTCAGCGAGGTCGGGAACTACCTGCGACGAATCACTACCGCCCGGCCGAAGCATCGTGAGACGAGAGTTTCGCCTCCTCATACGCCGAGTACGCCGTGACGATGCGCTGCACGAGTTTGTGGCGCACGACGTCGCGCGACTCAAGCTCCACGAACGTCAAGTCCGTTACGCCCTTCAGGATGTCGCGCACTTGCCGCAGACCGGACTGGCCGCCTGGGAGGTCGACTTGCGTGACATCGCCGGTAACGACCACCTTGCTGCCGAAGCCCAAGCGCGTCAGGAACATCTTCATCTGTTCGGGGCTCGTGTTCTGGGCCTCATCGAGGATGATGAAGCTGTCGTTGAGGGTGCGGCCACGCATGAACGCGAGCGGGGCGACCTCGATGGTGCCGCGTTCGGTAAGGCTGTTGGACTTCTCGATGTCCATCATGTCGAACAGGGCGTCGTAGAGCGGGCGCAGGTACGGGTCGACCTTCTCGTAGAGGGTGCCAGGGAGGTAGCCGAGCTTCTCCCCCGCCTCGACCGCCGGCCGGGTGAGAATGATGCGGCCGACCTCTTTGCGCTTCAGTGCCTCGACCGCCATGGCCATCGCGAGGTACGTCTTGCCCGTGCCCGCCGGCCCGATGCCGAAGGTCACCGTGTGGTTGCGTATGGCGTCAACGTAGCGCTTCTGACCCGCCGTCTTCGGCCGAATGGTCTTGCCGCGGTGGGTGAGAATGACGTCGGAGAATACCTGACCCGGCATGCACTCGCCGCGCTTGAGCATGTCGATCGCTCGGTCGATCGAGTCCGGCGTGAGTCGGTCACCCTTCTCGACCAGGCCGATGAGCTCGGTGAATAGCGCGGATACGCCCTGTGCTTCGACGGGATCCCCGGAGATCGTCACTTCGTTGCCGCGAACGCCGATATCCGACTCGAACTGCTCCTCGATCAGCTTCAGCAGGTGATCGCCTTGCCCGAGCAGGTCCACCATGCCGATCTCCGGCGGGACCACCAACCGGATCTGAGTGGGGTTCACCACGTGCGATTTCGCCTCCGTACGCGTCGTCTCCTTGGTTCGTACCCGCTTCGCACCTCGCACTCCATACAGCCACGCACCCTCGATTCTAGCACCGCGACCAGCCCTATCGCGGCCGCCGCTCGCCGAGGACGACGCCGTTGTCGACCGCGGTGAGGCGCACGTCCACGACGTCGCCGACACCCGCGCCCTCTGCGGAGAGCCGGACCTTCAGGTAGTCGCCGGACGTGCCCTCGGCCACCACATCGCCGACGTCGTTGCGCAACCGCTCGACCAGCACGGACGCTTCGTGGCCGAGCCGCGCCGCCACGTACGCGGCGCGCAGCCGCTCGCCCTCACTGCGCAACGCCTCGGCGCGATGCGAGCGCTCCTCGGCAGAGACCTGCGGCAGCATCTCGGCCGCCGGAGTGCCGGGTCGCGCCGAGTAGCGGAAGACGTGCAGCTTGGCGAAGCGCATCTCCGTGCAGAAGGCGAGGGTCTCGGCAGCCTCCGCGGCAGTCTCGGTCGGAAAGCCGGCGAGGACGTCGGTGGTGATCGCGACACCGGGAAGGGCCGACCGAACCGCCTCTAGCCGCGCGGCGTAAGCGGCGGTGTCGTAGCCGCGACCCATGGCAGCGAGCACGCGATCGACGCCCGCTTGCAGCGGGATGTGCAGGTGCGACTGCAGCGACGCCGTTGAGGCGAAGGCGCCGAGCAGGCGCTCGTCCAGGTCCAGCGGCTCGATGCTCGAGATGCGGAGGCGACGTACGCCGGTGGCCGCGAGGCGGGCGACGAGTTCCGCGAGGTCGGTGTCGCCGTCGCGGTAGCGGCCGATGTTCACGCCGGTCAGCACGATCTCGG
>Ga0255338_1000538_pt1 | contig 113903 bp, 112 predicted proteins | sample MeOH1_35cm_T4_19_FD_203715 | JGI IMG/M metagenome (GOLD analysis project Ga0255338, IMG submission 203715) | Sandy soil microbial communities from University of British Columbia, Vancouver, Canada - MeOH1_35cm_T4_195 | ecosystem: Engineered > Artificial ecosystem > Sand microcosm >... | reverse complement strand
TCCAGCATAATGAGATTCGCGCCAGATTTTTTCAGTAGATCCATATGTTCCGGCTGCACGCGAGAATCGAGTACACACACAATATAGGATCGATCCATCACTTGCCGGGCTACCTGAATGGGGCCGGCAGCTTCATGAATGTTTGCGAACTTCGTGCAGTCGAGAATAAAACACTTTACGGTGCCAGCATCGGCTGCTTGGGCGAAGAAAGCGTCCGAGTCGGCATAGTGATAAAAATCAAAAGCAAAGCGCATGGCTAAAGACGCGCATCGCTTGATAAATGTCTGGTTTGTTGAAATGGCTACTAAATCTAAAACTCCGGTATTTGTGCTCATACCTCATAGTTCGGCGACGATTATAAATTCGTGAGTGCCCTAAAGTGCCGATAGGTATGAAAGCGCCTAAATAAATAATTATTTCTGCATCGATCTTAACAGAACTTTATTCGTATTAGCGCATTCTTTTGAGAATACGCGCTCGATTTTTTTGAACCCAAGACGAGCAGAAAAACAAGCGTTCGTCATAAAATGTTTTTAACATTGGCGTTTAGGGAGTTCGTCAATTTGCAATATTTTTCACCGTGGGCTGAGTGGAACTCCCACGACATTTGTAAGCGCCCAAAGATAAACGGCATTGGTCCAAAGAAAGCCCTGCTGGGTTTCGTATTTATCTCCATGCTCGACGGGCGTCGAAGCGCGAACGGCGTCAATCTTTTCTAGCAAAACGCCCTTATCAGCGAAGACATTTTCATTGGCTTCCAGCCATTTGTTAGCAATACGAAGGGCATCTCCTGCCTGTCCGTAGTTGCGTAAGCCTTGAATAGCAAAAAACTGATGAGGAGCCCAAGCGTAAGGGGCATCCCATTGCTTTCCCGAAGCGACCGTGGATGACATGATACCGCCGCGCACTTCGAGCTGGCTTAATTGTTTGCGCACGCCGAGCGCTTGCTCTGGTGAGGCCGCCCCCGCCCACAGCGGAGTAAAAATATCAGCGGTGACAATACGAACTTGCTGCTGGCGATCCAGATGGTAGTCACGATAAGTTTGCGTTGAGGGATCCCATAAAAAACGGTCCATGGATTGCTTGCGTTTTTGCGCAGCCAAAGAAAAATCCTGCGCCGCCGATGGCTGGCCCAGAAACTTTTCCATCCAAGCAAGATCTGTTTCTACTTTGTACAAAACCGAGTTTAACAAAACGGGAGCGATGCGCGAGGTTTGTCCTTCGAAAGCATCCGTAAAATCTTTGCCGCTTTCGGCCTCGGCCCGCACATCACGATAGGTTTTACCAAGAGCCTCTTCTTGATCGGTCCCATGGCGTTCCTCACGAGGTTTATTGTTTGCATCCCAATGATGATTCAGGCCTGTCTTTGCATCCAGGCGGGTCTGAGGATTCATCCAGAAGTCATGATAATCTTTTTTGAGCAAGGGCAGAGCTTTGTCGCGCAGCCAAGTGAGTATTTCTTCGCGGGGTCGGCCCTCTTTCAACGCTCCTTCCACGACGTCACGAACCATGCTGCTCAAGAGAGGCGGCTGAGATCGCGTTAAATAGTAGTCACGCATTCCATTCGGAACAAGGCCGTAGTTCTCGATCATAAAAAGAAAATTTTCGACCTGCATGGCAGCCAAATCCCATCGCTTTGTGGAGATCAAAGCTTTGATCGCGAAATAGGAATCCCAATAGTAAGACTCTTGAAAACGGGCTCCAGGAATGGCGACAGGAAAGGGTAGCGGAATGAGACTGCCGCGTGATTTCAGCGGCGTTTTTTTAATCAGAGTTTTCCAAGTGTTCTCGATGTAATCGACGGTGGCTTGACGGAGCCTAGTACCACTCTTCAACTGCCACTTCGCTTGGGAAAGCTGCGGAGGCGCCTCCATAAGTTCAGGGCCTGATTCAAAGAGATCCCCCAGCAAAGACGAAACATAGGCTTTTCGAGATTCCGTTTTATCGCCGAAGCTCCCAGCCGCTTGCTCAGCTTTTCTGAAGGCCGCCGCTTTCTCTTGAGAAGTCAGTTCTTTCTCTCGCAAATCCGACAAAAATTTAAAGTCATTATTGAGGTGCAGCTGACGAGCTTCTTCAATAAGGCGGTTGCTCACTCCCGGAGAAGGGTGGTTGCGAATTTCTACTTTTTGATAGGCGGTTTTAATTAAAAACAGCTCGCTGTTCGAGGCTTTGTTGGCTGAGTTCGAAGGAAAGATGTCCTTACACGACAATCCGGCCGCTAAAGCGGGAATAGCAAGGATGGAAACCAATATAGCCGGGAGGACGAAATTTGTTATCCACCTGTAAAGGGATTGAAATGAAATGCGGAATAATGCGGATCCAGATCTTTTTAAACTCATAATTTGCATTATCGCAAGATTAGTGCCGCCGGTTCTTCCTGTCCGAAATAAACCTGCTTGTCAGAGTCAAAGCGTCCCCGAAATTTCCTCTTTGCCTGTGCATGTGTCTTGCACAGGCACTCTGCGCCATCAACATTTTAGGAAGAAACGCACCACTTCGATGGTGGCATGAACCACAACATGGTGCAGGAGGAATGACATGAAATTTTCAATGAGACGACTGGCGCTTGGAGGCGTTCTCAGTTTGACAGTACTGCTAACAGCCTGTGGCGGAATGGATGAGCCTTATAAAACGGCATCTGGTACTTCGGTGTATCGCGTGGAATGGGTCGGCGACATCGGCTACGTGACCGATGCGAACGGGGATGATGTCGGTAAAATTCACGCCGAGGACATGAGAGGCTGGAATGGTTATAGTGTGTACGGCACGCCTTTGCGTGGCTTCATGTACTACAACTATTCCGGCAACCGCCTGTATGAAGAAGACTCTGGCGGTGGAGTAGGACGCGCGATCAACAATGCGGCAGCGGCAAGAGGAAGCGATTCCAACTGGGCGGCTCAGGCGGCGGAATCTCGCAAAGAAAAAATCGCGATGTTCGCGGAAGGTTTGCAACACAAATATGCTTTGCCAAAAGAAAAAGCGGGCGTCGTTGCTTCGGCTTTGCAAGCTTACCATGAAACTCAAGTCGAGCGCGGTTTCAGTACTGCAAAAGACGTTGAAGACAGCTTCCAAAAAGTTTTCGGCGTAGAGTACAACACGGCGTTGACGGCGGCGAAGGCTTTCCAAGACGGCAAACCTCAACAGATTCGCGACCTCACGAACCGTTCTGCGGCTTACTTGGGAATCAAACCAGATCAAGCGCAGAAATTTATCAAGTCGATGTATCGTGAGACGTTGAAACAAAACGGTTACGATCCAGATACTTTGAGTTGGTAGAGTTTACTCGGTTTTCTTTTTTAAGGCGGCGACGGGATCTTTTTCTTTTTCAAGGCTCTTACACTCTTCAACAAATTTTTTGAAGTCGCCGCCGACTTTCTCATACAGCTTTTCAAAATCGCCAAGATCTTGTATGTAAGTGCGATAGACGAGTAAGCGCGCATTGTTGAGTTTAATATCCTGAAATTTTTTGTAATTGTCTGTTTTCAGCTGTGGCAGAAGTTCTTTTTTGAAATCGTCCTGCAGTTGTTTAAACTGCTCTTGGCGTTTTTCTTCGATCTGCTGATCTTTCGGCAGATGTTCGTACCACGCTTGCAGAGCTTTGAGTTTCACAGACATCCACGATGAAAATAACTTATCATCCACATTTTCATTTTTTACTTTTGCGAGCGTCGGAGAGTCAGGTCCTTCTTGCTTCAGGTAAAACATCTCAGCACCCTTGTTGCCGAGGAAAACCGCCATGCGCTCGTTGAAGTCGGCTTCATGTTTGATGTACAAAGTGGCGTGGACCGTTTCGTGGATAATCGTGTTGACGAGATCGTAGTCTTTGTATTGTAGCATCGATGACAGGAGGGGATCTTTGAACCACCCCAGTGTCGAGTAGGCCGAAACGCCGCGCATGTAGGTATCTAGGTTTTCTTCTTTCAAGCTCTCTTGTTCTTTTTTGGCGTCTTCTTCATTGAAGAAACCTTTGTAGGGCATCGAGCCTACGATCGGATAATTCCACTTAAAAGCTTCGAGTTTCCACTTAGGTGCGGCACTCACAACGTAAGTGACGTAGGGACGATCGAGCAAAACAAACTTGGTGTAGTTTTTCGTGGGCTTCAGTGCGAGTTCTTGCTCAGCAAACTCGCGGGCTTTTTGTGCGAGTTGAATTTTGCGCTTTTGTTCGTCGGTGAGTTTCGGATCTTTGAGTGCTTCGTCCATGGAAACTTGCGAGCTCATCATCGAGAACTGATTGTAAGCGGATTTCATGATGTAGCTGATTTGACAAGACGAGAGCAGAAACGCGCTGACCACGGCGGCGGAGGCCTTTAGAACATCCATGTCACACCAGCAGAGACCGCGTCATCGTTCGTCTTCGCGCCGCCACCGATCGGAGTTTGCCACACGCTATAGCTTGCCTTCAGACCGAAAGTTTCTGTCAGCGCAATTTTAATTCCTAAACCGTAACTGGGAGCAATGGCGACGTCGGGCTCAAGGACCTGAGTAGGAAAGGTGCCGTCTTTGATTTCTTGGCGGCGTGAGATCTGCGCGATCCCGCCCTTGATGAAGGGTTGAAACAAAGCTTTCTTGTCCGCGAACACGACAATGAGATCCGCTCCGACAATCTGAGTTTTCTGATAGATCGTGCGAGGAGTATCTGCCGCTGAAGCTTGTTGATTCTGAATTCCGCTGGCCTCGGTGTAACTGAGTTCGAGCGCGAGTTTTTCGGCGAAGTAAAAAGACACAGAACCCGTCAGAGACTCGGAATCATAATTATTGTTGGCATCGAAAGTCGTTTTCTTGCGACTATAACTTACTCCCACTTCCGTGAACATCGCATGCGAGCTCAGTGGCAACAGAAACAACATCAGAATTGGCAGGATTCTCAGAGTCTTTTTCATACTCTCAGGATAGCAAAACTCACTCTGAAACATGAGCGGATTCACCCCTGGACTGGAGCTAGGTCTTACTCGGAATAGACGACAGCCGAGGGGTTGTACATCACATTGAAGCTATATTTGAGATGAATGAAGCCATCGTCCTCGACCATATCCTGAGGGGGATTTGGGAACATGCCGGCCTCTTTGAAAGCCAAAACCGCGGCTTGATCAAAACGAGTGATGCCCGACTCTTTCAGAATGTGCGCTGAGTGATAGCGGCCATCTTTGGTGAGCCAAATATCCACGTATGTAACCCAGTTTCTGCGGCCAACGACGCTCAAAAGATAGTTGCGGTCAAAAGTATCGACGGCCGCGCGCACGCGGCTTTCCCAACGAAAGCGGATGAGCTCTTCGATGCGTGCAAAGAAGGAGTAATAGACATAACGATCTGTATTGAGTGCTGTGAAGCTGCCGACCGAAACATCCTGTGGAAGAGCGTCACCAACTGTGGAAGGAGCACTTTCCATAGTCTGCGCGTACTCTTTAAGATGTTTTGCGATATCAATGCCTTCGGGATCGTAATCTTTCGCGCGTTCTTTATGCGCCTCTTGGGGCACTTTCTTGCGTTCTTCAGACTCAGATTTTTCTTTCTGACCCTCTTCGCGGTTTTGAGTCAGGCCGTTTGCCGCCGCTTGCATTTCTTTGCGGACACGTTGTTTATCGGCAGAGAGAAAACGCGCAAGATCTGTATCGTCTTCTTTGAGTTCTTGCTTCGGCGCTAAAGCTTGGCGCACAACTTGGCGAGCCTCTTTGTCTTTTGACTTCGCGGGAGCTTTTTTCTCAGGAGTTTTTTCGATGAGCTCAACCGTGGTGACATCGATTGGTTTTGGCTCAAAATAAGGCGCTCCTTTGTCCAAGATCAGGACGAGCAGGAGGTGAACAATCAAGCTGAGGATGAGAGCGCGCAATAAAGACATCTTGTCTCACTATAGAACGAACCTAGACTAAAATCCAAGCCCGACGGCTAAAGTTGAAACGATTTCTGCCGAAAAGTGATTGTTGTCATCGGGGGTAAAATGGCAAAGGTCATTGATATCACAAGTCGCGTAAAGTCTCAGAATTCTTTGGAAAAAGCTAAAAAGGCAGAAGCCCCGGTCGTGGATATGACGGTGGCGCGTGAAGAAATGCTCAATAAAGATCGCCGCGAAGTGAAACGGACCATCCTTACTGAGTTTGTTGGGGCTTATGCTGTGTTGCCTGAAAGAGGGCTCATGAAAGTGACTCTCTACGATATCTCAGAAAACGGAATCGCTTTTGATCTCGAGCCTCAAGAAGGAATGTTTCTCGACGGCGAGGAAGTGGCTTTCCGTGTGTACTTGAATCACACCACTTATTTTCCATTCACCGTTTCTGTCTTGAACTCGCGTCGTCTGGATGATGAGGGCGTCATTCGCCACGGAGCTCAGTTTGTTAAGGGTACCGTGAACGATGTTGCGCTTCATCATTTTGTGAAGTTCATCGAGAATGTCAGTGCGGGCCTTCGCAAAGACGGCGGCGACATTCTTGTTTCTAATATCTCGTAATTTTTTGATTCGGTTTTTATCCGGTTTTCTTCAAAGCTTTTCGTGGACATTGGCCAGGCCTTATTGTCGAATAGACTTAAGGCCTGATTCATTTTCGAAGCGGGCCATCCACGGAGGGTAAAAGTTGAGCAAATCCAAACGCAGAAAAATTGTCGTTGATACCAATGTCATTCTTTTCGATGCCCAGGCGATCCTTCGCTTCGGTGAAGCCGATGTGCACATTCCGATTTCAGTGATCGAAGAAATTGATAAGTTCAAACGTGATCAGGGCGAAAATGGTCGAAATGCCCGTCAGTTCAGTCGTTTCGTGGACGTTCTCAGAGCCAAGGGTTCATTAGCTCAAGGCGTGCAACTCGATAACAGTGAAACATTCGTATACATCAGCACCGATTTGATGCTCGCGGGAATGCCGCCTGAATTCGATCAAGTGAAAGCCGACAATCGAATTTTGAACACGGCTTTGGCTTTGCAAAAACAACATCCACGCACGAAGGTGGAGCTCATCACCAAAGACATCAATCTGCGTATCAAGGCCGATGTGTATGGTATTTTTGCCAAGGACTATGAACCGACGGATGTTTCTCAGGAAGACATGTACGAAGGTTATCTTGAGCTCGAGATTTCTCCAGAGCGCATCGATGCTTTCTACAAAGAAAAAAAATATGTTCCTGAAGGCGTGAAACTTTACGCCAACCAGTATGTGATCATGAAGGATGCGTCCAATCCAAATCACTCGGCGATTGGTCGCTACTCTCAGGCGGATCAAGCGATTATTCCGCTCATCAATCCGTCCGACAGTATTTGGGGTGTTCATGCACGCAATGTGGAGCAGGCGTTCGCGCTGGATAGCTTGCTGAACGACGATATTCTGTTCGTCTCGCTTGTGGGCAAAGCAGGGACGGGGAAGACCTTGCTGGCGCTGGCGGCGGGTTTGTTCAAAACTCTCGATGAAGGCCGTTTTCAAAGATTGCTAGTGTCTCGTCCGATCTTCCCGATGGGAAAAGACATTGGTTATTTGCCAGGGGATATCGAACAGAAGCTGAATCCATGGATGCAGCCGATTTTCGATAACGTCGAGTTTTTGATGGGAGCGGACAAAAAAGCTTCGGGACGCGCTCAAGAGTTGATTAACCAAGGAATGCTGAATATCGAGCCGCTGACGTACATCCGCGGCCGCAGTATTCCGAAGCAATATCTGATCGTCGATGAGGCGCAAAACTTAACTCCGCACGAAATCAAAACGATTGTGACTCGCGCTGGTCGCGGCACGAAGGTAATTTTGACGGGTGACGTTTATCAGATCGACAATCCCTACGTTGACTCAGCGAATAGCGGTCTGACCTACGCAGTAGAGCGATTCAAAGGTCACCCAATCGCAGGTCACGTGACGTTGACGAAGGGTGAGCGTTCGGAGTTAGCGGAGCTCGCTGCAAACATACTCTAGTTTGTAAAGGGCATCAAGAAAAGTTCAAAATGTGTTCTTTTTGCAACAGGCAAAGACTTGCCTGTTGCTTGTCTTTGTTCTTCTATAGAGACCTACAAAAATTGAGAAAGGCTCGTGAACTATGGTGACGGTTAGCAATGGGAGAGATAAAGACGTTGGATTCAAGGCCACTGTGGAAGTGCAAGTCACTGACAAAATGGTCCATCAATTTGCCGATATGTCTGGCGATCACAATCCCATTCACCTTGATGACAGTTATGCAAAGACCACACGTTTCGGTCGTCGTATCGCTCACGGCATGATCGTTGGTGCTTTGATTTCGCGAGCGCTCACCGAGAAAATTGGTCAAGGTGGAGTTTATCTCGGTCAGCAATTAAAATTTGTTAATCCAGTTTTTATTGATGATGTTGTCACTATTGAACTCACCATTACTGGACTTCGCAAAGAAAAGGGAATTGCAACTGTGGATACCACTGCGAAAAAGCAGACTGGTGAGACTGTTGTAAAAGGTGAGGCCATCATCATGATGGCTCAATAAAAACTCAAGTATTTGTACTTACGTGTAAATAATCAAAATTAAGTTTGCGCGAGTAACTTCTGTTCATATATATTTTTTTGAACATGAGTATACCGACGCTTCTTCTCATCGATGATGATCGCGAGTTTCTTAAAGCGCAGAGTGCTGCGCTTGCTGGCGATTATAATCTTCTCACCGCAGAAGGCGTGAATACAGCCTTGCAAATTCTCCAGAGTAAAGAAGTAGATTGCGTCCTTGTCGATTACTTCTTGAATGATGGCAACGGACACGAAATTGCCAGCTGGATGGCAAACAATGTTCCTTGGTGTCCAGTGATTCTGATCAGCGCGCGCTTAGATAAAAAAATCGCTGTCGACTCTTTCACTCATCGCATTTTTGATGTTTTGGAAAAGCCCTACTCACTCGAACTCATGTTGGCGAAATTGCAGTCAGCTTTGGCCGATTCTAGAAAACGCAAAGAACTCTTTGCTCGTAAGGGATCTGTGGATGCTTGGTCCTTGGATCGCGAACGACGTGTCTTCCGCTGTGGAGCAGACGTCATTATGTTGACCTCTACAGAAGTTAAGATTCTTGATGTCCTCATTGTTGCCATCAATCAAGTTGTCTCTCGTGATAAGTTGGTTCAGGCTATCTGGGGCTCTATGAATGTTGCTGACAACACCCTTGATACTCATCTGACCAACCTTCGTAAGAAAGCTCCATTCTTTAAAACCATGATCAAAGGCGTTCGTGGCGTTGGCTACATTTTCGAGCCATAGGAGTCTTTTTTGGAGAGATACAAAAAGGCCAGTATCGTATCACTCTGGCTCTATCTGATTATTTCCACGCTTGTAACCTTTCACGAGTATTCGAGCATCGTTGGAGCTCAAGACCTCTATTTAGCGACTAAAATTCTTCTACAGATCTGGCTGTTGGGTTTGTGTATTTGGTATCCGATGAATCCCTATGGGCTTGCGCCAAATTTGTGGGTGGGTATTCATGTCGTGGCTTCGAACATTCACGGTCAGTATTTTTCGCCGTGGTATATGTTTTCTTATTTGGAAATGATTTTGGCGTATTCCTTTTTGTTCCCGTTGCCTCGTAAGCCATTCAATATTTTGATTGTCGTGGGCACGGCCGCATTTTTAGGGATATCTCTTTATCGTTATCAAGAAGTTTACCATTGGGTTTATCAATCGAGTCCTGCAGATTTGGTTACGACCATAGTGTCCGCAGCCGTCGTTGCATGGCTGTGCCACAATTTTTTCACTGCGGACCGAACCTATCGCGAGGAGCTCGTTCGTAAGTTCGGAATCATCGGTGTGCAAGCCGCCAACATCGTCCACGACATAAAGAGCATGCTCGCGGCTCCGCGCTTATATACGGACCTTATAAAGCAAAGCATACCTCCTGGAGACACCGAGTTGTCTTCGCTGGTGGACAGTCTTGAAAAGCAGTTGCTAAATATCAACCGTGCGGTGACGGGACTCAATCAAGTCGTGGCTCTTCAAGATCAGACAAAAGAAGATTTTGAAGTGCGTGAGATTGTCATTGAGGTCGCAGAAACTTTGGGGCTGAGCTCTCGACAAATCGATTTGCAAATTTGCGGAGATCTCCGCATGTTTACTGAAAAAGCTTTGGTGAAGTCGATCCTTTTTAATCTCATGATGAATTCAATTCACGCGTTTAGAAGAAATAAAATCACTCAGCCTGCGATTTATGTGGAGTGCGCTGATGGTGCCATGACCATCAAAGACAATGCAGGCGGCTTTCCCCAAGAGATTTTAGAATCGATTGCGAACTATCGCTTTGATGCGTTTGATGGGACCGGTATGGGATTATTTCTGGTATGGAATGGAGTGCAGACTTTGGGTGGCCGCGTGGAATTCGCTAACAGCGCGGAAGGCGCCCAGATCAAGATTTCGGTTTCTGCCAAAGCACAATACTCTGCGCGAAAGTCTTTACGTTACTTCTTGCGCCCATCTTGAGGGACAAAAAGTCTCCGGTTGTGACGAAAAATACTGAATTTAGACAAATGACGCGAAAGCACAGGGCGCTTTTTATTGCCTTCATTCTCCGCCTGGCTAAAGTCTTTCCTCAGGGGGGGGACTTACTATGAAACCAGGAATGTGGTTGTGCGGGGTTATTGCAATCCTTGCATTCAAAGCCAACGCGACAACAATGCCATATGCTGATCAGGATTTTGCCTGCATCACTCAACAACAAGCTCAGAAATACATCAGTGACTTCCAAGTGGATGTCGGTTCTTTTGGGGGCACCGAACTCTGCAGTGGGAATGTCGACAGTAAAAAGCTATTCAACGATTTGCAAATCATTGAGCAAGGTCAGTTTGCAGCCGATGCCACCAACCTTTTAATTAAAGGTTATGTGCCCGCGGATCAATACTACTCTTGGATGAAGTCACAGACGCGCGGTATGAACCGTGGCAATGATGTGCCTTATGCGACGGCTTACAATCGCTGGGGTTACTTCACGATGCAAGATGGCTGGGCGAAATTGTCGACTCTGGGGCGCGTCGGAACCGTGATTCATGAGGCTCGTCATACTGCGGGCTATCGTCACTATCCGTGCAATCAAGGTCCTTATATGGGGGCAGGGCTTGATGGTTGCGATCAGAACTACGCTCAGGCGGGTTCTCACGCCATCGAGATGGAATATTATGCACGTGTGAGTGTGGCAGGACAGAACTTCCATCCAGTCTATAAAGCGATGGCACGTTTGATGGCTATGGGCCGTTCCAATTTTGTTTTCAACACTTCGCCGATTCAAAAGCGTGAAGCTGTTGTTGCAATGGATGATCATGGACCCGTTTTGTTTGATGGAACTAAAAAACTGGCGCGTGAAGGCACAGACTTTACCGGCCGTTTGAAACGCACGTCTTTTGGTGCTTCGATCTTTAGCGGCCTACAGGCAATGGCCTTGGATCTTTATGAACTCACCGGGGCCCACGCGAGCATCAATGACGACTACTCTTATTTCAAGCTTTTGGGCATGGAACAACTGGGTGCTCTGAAAGACTTTGAAGAATTTGATCGCAATCAAAAACGTTATGTGGCTGTTGTAACAGGATCTAATCAATTGAAAACTTACAACTTCCCACAAGGCGCTTGGAACGGCGCGAGTGCTCTTTCAATCAATGTTGATAGAACGGCGACGACACTTCCAACTGGCGAGCAAGGCTATTTCTTGATTAGCAACGGCGATGTCTATTCCGTGAATGCCGACAATCAACAGATCGCTGCGACAGGTAAAAAGTGGGATTCTCAAGTAGAGAGCGTGGCGCTGTTCGGTGGTAAAACGTTGGTTTTGAAAACGGATGGAACTATTTATCAGCGAAATGCGGATGGTTCTGAAGCAGCATTTGATAGCGGCAAGTACACGCAAATGGTGAACGTGCCTCTTTACGATGCCTTTGAGGTGAAGTAATGAAGAAGCTTCAGACTCTGTTGATTGTGGGATTGTTGATAGCGGTGGGTTCAGCCTACCGCTATCTGCATGAGATTGAAAAGAATAGCTCTTTGGTGCGCTCTCCGAATTCTCCTACACCTGAATCTGCGGCTTCATCTAAAACTGTTGTGCCATCTCAGCCCAGCAAGGAGAGTTTCACAAACTTGGTGGAAGAAGAGGCCAACAGTATTTCTCAACTGAATGACCGGCCCGAAGACGTCGAGAAGCGTCTGAAGGAGCTTGCAGGCAAAATGCAAGAGTCCGACGTTTCAAGTCTTCAGGCAAAAGCTTTGAATCCAAATTTAAATGGCGATCAAAGATTTCTTTCCGTCTATATTTTAGGTGAAAGCACTTTACAGAAAGCTCAAGAGAGCTTGGTAGCTATCGCGACAGCGCCGATTCCAGACATGCACGAAGAGCGTATGCTCACTCAAGAAGAAGTCATCCGTGGCCAAGCCGTGGAGTCTCTTCGGCAGACTGAAAGCTTGAAGCGAGTCTTAGCTCATTCAGACAACAGCTTTATCAATGACCGCGCACAAAGAAACTTGCTTTACCTCGAAGGGAAGGCTTCTTCTCCAGAGCAGCAAGATCGCGAAGCTCTTACTCAGCTTCTGAAAAAGAATCGTTAATATCTTCTTCTGCGGGCCTTCCGGTGAGCGGCACTCGAAAGAGGGGCTTGTAAACCGGAAACGGCATCGAGCCCACACTTTCATACAAGATAATTTCCTGAACACGGACTTTGCCTATTTTCTTTCGCACAAATGGAGACATGAGGTCTTTTGTTTTGTGTGGATTGCGAAGTCGGGCAATCGTTAGATGGGGAGAGTAGGCACGGCTTTCAATCGGATATTGATGGTCCACGAGGCTTTGCGAAAGGGTTTCTTGCAACAAGCGCAACGCTTTCGAATTTTGCACCCCGAACCACAACACACGCGAAGAGAACTCATCAGGAAAAGCTCCGACGTCGGAAATTTTCAACTGAAAGGGCGCCGACGTGGATGCGGACTCGCGCATGATATTTTCGATTTCAGGGATTTTAGTCTCATCGGTATTTCCTAGAAACACCAAGGTGACATGGTAATTGTCCGCCGGGACCCAGCGGATATCGAGCTTGCGTTGATCGGCATTGATTCTGAGTTTTTTAATGATTTGGGGACCTGAAGGTTCCAGTCCCTCATGAGTTGCAATCGCCAGGAATAACTTCTTCATTCCTTATGTGTATCACGAAACAGATGAGAAGCTCAGATTTTTTGTAATTTGGTGGTAATGGCTTTCAAGCCACAAGGAAAGCTGAGACATGTAAGGATCTTCGATGTACTCGCTGGCAAGCAACATCGGATGACCGAATTCTTCAGCGGCCATTGGATCCAAACTGCGATCGACCAGATCCGCGACCTTTTCAATTGTATAAAAATCTTCTTGGACACCCCAAGAAAGCGTCGGACGCATCAGGAAGAACTGCTCGCAAACTTGCTTGTCGATATTGTTGATGTCGTTAATGATATCGACGAGTTTTTGCCAATCTTGTTCGGTCTGTGGGGTTTTCCCATAAAATTGGAAGAGCCGATGGACCGGCAGTTCTCGATGACTATAATCGAATTTAGGTAAGAGATCTTTTGCCGTGATGGTCTTTGAATGATCATGCAAGTGCAAGAAATCCTTGAGATGTTGATGACTGAGCCGAGGGAATTGAGTTTTAGCCAAAGCCAAGCCGAGTTTCAGCACGCGTTCACGATGTAGTTCTATATGATGTTGAAATTCTAAAAATGTTCTCAAAATGTTTTGCTCCTGAAACACCAATCAGCTTTCATTCAAGCAATTTGCTGACCGGGACAGACCTTCTTGGAAACCTTCTAAAATCGAGTTGGCATACCATTCTTGACGAAATTGGTCTCTAACGCCGTCAATGGCGCCTATTTTAGGCCCCTGTCTAAATTTGAGACAGGGACAGTCCTCCCGTGACAGATAAAAGCGAATTGGTTCTGGCACTTTCCGTGCATCCAATGGGCCTGAATCACTTTGTGTTCAAAAGGAGTTCTATTTATGAAGGCTTCCCCATTTGTTGTACGTAGTAGCCGCTTGGGTCTGTCATTACTGATGTTGTTGAGTTTGAATGCTCACCCAGTTTTGGCTGCTTCTAAATCTAATGCCGATGATGCCGGCATTCTTCCGATTGAAACATCTAAAAGCCTGATTGATGAGTTGTTCGGTCCAGACGCTAATAATGGCGATGGCGATAATGGCAACGGCAACGACAACGGGAATGGCAACGGCGGCCGAAATAACAATAATAATGGTGGCAGAAATTCGAATCAGAATAATGGCCGCGGCAATAATAATCAGAACCGCAATAACAATAATAACAATGGCAACGGTTTTGGCGGCAATAATAAAGGCCGCAATAACAACAATAATAACAATGACAGTAACAATCTCAACGACGGCTACCAAACTATCACCAGATCGAATGTCGACGGTAACTTCAAATGTAATCTCTTTGAAAGCATACCCTTCAATAATATTTTAAGCGCCGTGAACGCCCTCAATTCAGCGGTCAACTCGGCGGCGTGTAAAGGGGACTCTCGTGTGAACGTGCAAGGTATTGTTGACAACAATGCAGCTGTGGCGAGTGCCGTGAAAGAGTTGCGTGGCTATGTAGAAAATCCGGACACTATTCAAGCTGACAACGCAGCTGATATTGCCAATAAAGTAGACATCGCCATCCGCGCGGCCACTTCGATTGCAAATTCTTTTGCACAAACCGATCTTCTTAAGAAAGAATGCCGGGCGGGCATGAGCGCCGGTCAAGTCGCTATGTCTATTAATGACCTGATTAACGGCCTAACACCTTATGCTTTGATGGCCGCGACGCTCACCACAGGTGGTGCGGCGGCAGTCCCGTTTATCGTCGGTGGCAGTGTGATTACAGGTGCAGTTAGTAGCATGGGCAAAATTATTCAGGAAAATAGCATTCAGATTGATCAGGCCGATGTTCGTCGTGCGATAGTTGAAAATACCTGCCAGTTCATCCGCTTGGATCAAAAGTACAAATTCTTGATCAAGTCTCGTCAAGAGCAGATCAGCAAAATTACAACAGATCTCAGCGCTTCTCAGCGCCTGTTCAGTGCAAAAATTGGCGGTCTTTCCAACAATACTTCTGGACTCGTGAATCAGAAAAGTGCGTTGGATAAAGCCAATGCAGACATGAGTGCAGTGATGGCTTCTGCACGCGGCCAGTTGGAACTTGATAAGCAGTTCATGAAGGGCACTTCGGATAATATCAAAATCTGCCAATTGGGAATTCAGTTGGCGACGATGGCGAAAAACTCGAGCTCCTATGTTTCTCAGATGATGGGCACTTTGGATTCAGCAATGGTAGCTTATGGCACGACGAATATCGCTCAAGCTCAGGCTTTAAAAACGAGCGGGGCGCTGGCAATGAGAAACCTCGAGCAAGTCGCTGCAAATCAGTTCTCGGGTAAAGTAAATTATAATAGCTGTGCGCAATCCACGAAGTCATTCGTTGAAACTGTCGATCAATCTGCTTCTTTAGCGAAACAATTGCTGAAGGTCGCTCAGGATAACATCGATAGAGGTTTGCAAAGCAACAAAGAGTACAGCCTCTACAAGGCGCGTTTGTCGTCTTTGAATCAAAAGAAGTATCAGGCGGATCGAGTTAGAAATTCTTTGGATAAACTTCAAGCTTATGCAAACACGATCACTCAATCCGAGATCGATTCTGAAATGAGCAAGCTCAGAAACGGGCTCTTAGGTGGCAGAAGCTCACCGGTAATGAAGTGGTTCGACTACGTGAGCATGTTGCACAACGGCGAGATCAAAGGTTTCAATCAAGGGTTAAAATCATTGCAATTACGTGCTACTAAAATGACAGATTCAGGTAAAATCGTGGTACAGCCATACCCCGGTTATTTCCAAGCGAACCAAAAGAAAATTGATGAGGACGCCGAAATTGCCAGAAACTTATTTAACTTCAATTTGAAGCAGTTGCCTCTTGGTACTACAGATCACGACAACGTTTGCCGTGAGCTGGCAGATGTTTGGGGCCACTGGACTAAAGCTATCGATCACTTGGCTGCTGCCGACGCTTTCTGTAGCATGCTAGAGCCTTATGTTTACGACAATCGCCCTGAAGATGCGAAACTCGTACAAATGTGCCGCGGTTACTCCGCAAGCGCAGCGAAGGGTTACTATCCTACCGGAAAAGATATTCCTTCGACCATCGCCAGCGTTAAGAATGAATTGGTTCAGAACCATACAAGAGACTGGGCGCTTAGAATCAAGAAGCGCATGAATGATTTGGCGTGTGTGGATTTGACTCAGGATCCTGACAAGGATCAGCAGTAATCATCGTGAGAAAAGAAAATAAAAAAAGCCGGGCAGAACCCGGCTTTTTTTTATTAAGCGTGAGCGTTTTTACCCGCGCTTGTCAGCGGCTTCTGAATAATATGAATCGCATGTCCCAGAGTTGCTTCTGCAGCTTCCATCATCGTTTCGCCCAATGTTGGGTGAGGATGGATCGACAGAGCGATGTCTTCAAGACGTGCGCCCATTTCAATTGCCAGAACGGCTTCAGAGATCAAGTTTGAAGCTTCAGGTCCCACGATGTGAACGCCCAATACGACATTGGTTTTCGCATCCGCGATCATTTTAACGAAACCTTCAGTTTCCATCATACTGACCGCGCGGCCATTCGCACCGAATGGGAATTTCGCAATTTTCAAATCGGTAAAACCTTTTGCTTTCGCTTCAGCCTCGGTCATGCCGGCAGCTGCGATTTCTGGATCTGTGAACACGACGGCTGGAACGGTCTTCGCATCGTATACGCGATTGTAGCCTTTAAGCACCTCTGCTACCAAGATGCCTTCGTGCGAAGCTTTATGAGCCAACATCGGCTGGCCGGCGATATCGCCGATCGCAAAGATGTTTGTTACATTCGTGCGGCGTTGAGCATCGACTTTCACGAAGCCACGCTCGTCAATTGCGATACCGGCAGCTTTCAAATTTGCTTGGTCTCCGTTTGGACGACGTCCCACAGTGACAAGGATCTTATCTGCTTTCAGAGTTTCTTCTTTGCCGTTTACTTCAACAGTCACTTCGTAACCGTCTTTAACTTTCTTTTGGCCTTTTGCTTTCGCGCCATACATGATTTTCACGCCGGATTTATCCAGCTTGCGAGTCACGATCTGTGCGCAGTCTGGATCAACCACGCCCGCAAGAAGCGAACTTTGTGCTTCAACTACAGTTACTTCGCAACCGAGCTTGCGGAGGTAAGAAGAAATCTCGAGGCCGATGTAACCACCACCGATAGTCACAACACGCTTAGGGATTTCGTCCCAAGCCAATGCGCCCGTCGATGAAACAACGTCTTTCTCGTCGAATTTGAAACCAGGGATTTCAATTGGGCGAGAGCCGGTTGCTACGATGAAGTACTTGGATTGAACAGACTCAGTGCCTGAAGAAGATTTCACAGAGATTTCTTTTGAAGACTTGAACTCCGCATCGCCGCGAAGAACCGTCACGGTGTTGCCTTTCAAAAGCTGATTTACGCCGCCAGACATTTTATCGCAAACGGATTGTTTCCATTTTACGAGTTGTTTCATATCAACGTCGATGCTGCCTTTGATATTGAGGCCCATGTCTTTGAAGTTATGTTGGGCTTTGTGTAACAAGTGTGTTGCTGTGATCATCGCCTTTGAAGGAATGCAACCAACATTCAAGCAAACACCGCCAATGAATTCTCTTTCAATGACCGCTGTTTTAAAACCCAATTGAGCCGCGCGAATTGCAGCGACGTAACCGCCAGGACCAGAACCGATAACTACGACATCAAAATTTTGCATAAAAATTTCCTTTTCTTACTTCCAACGACAGTAGGATTGATCGCACACGCCCTTAACTTCGCAATCGGAGTCAAAGGTGCAGGATTTTTTGGCTATACGGCACGATCTGTTGCCAGAGTTGAAATCACAAATATCTTTTTTCGTACAGTCCGAATCAAAAGTGCATGAGCGTCTCTCATAGGGGTGGGGATTTTTAGCCACCGCATTTGAAATCACTTCAAGTTGTTTGTTCTGAATGTCTAAATTGTCCTTTTCAAGCTTGCCTTGATTGTAACCAGAAAGGAACGCGGACTCTAAAGATGGAGGACAACTGCCTTTATATTCCTGACCCTCGCGGCCAAATTTCAGACCATACTCGTAAGTGCAAAAGCGCTTTGCACCGACGGTAAAGCCATCAAGATAGGCCTCACGATCGACCTTCACGCCTGCAGCTTGGCAGCGTTGCAAAAGAGCTTCGCTATACCTGTGGCCCTGCATGGCATCTTCTTGCCCTTGTTCAGACCAGCGAATTCCTTGGCAGGAACTTTGAGTCAACTCCTGCATGCTCATGCAGGAGGATAGCACCAAGCCAAAGAGCGACAGGACTAAAAGCTTTACCATGATTACACCATGTCCATCATAAGACGGGCAGGGTTTTGAATACGCTCAAGGAAAGACTTCATGAAACGCGCTGCAACCGCACCATCGATCAAGCGGTGATCGCAAGTGACTGTGTAGTTCATCACTTTGATTGCAGACAATTGACCGTTTTTAATCGCAGGCTTTTCGTCGATCTTGTACATGCCCAAGATCGCCACTTCTGGATGGTTGATCACTGGAGTGGCGTAAGTACCGCCCACAGAACCGATGTTCGTGATCGTGATGCCTGCGCCTTTCATTTCATCTGGTTTCAACTTGCCGTCACGAGCGCGCTTGGAGAGATCCAAGATCTCTTTAGAAAGCTCGACAATCGTTTTTTGGTCCGCATTCTTAATAACCGGAACGACCAAGCCTTGTGGAGTATCAGCTGCGAAACCAATATTGAAATATTTTTTGTAAACGATTTCAGAAGCTGCATCGTCGATCGAAGCATTGAACATTGGGAATTCGCGGATCGTCGCGATCAGTGCCTTGATCACGATAGGCAAGTAAGTGATCTTCGTGCCGTTCTTTTCTGCGTAGTCTTTGAGAGATTCGCGGAAAGTTACGAGTTCAGTGACGTTAGCTTCATCCATCAGTGTGAAGTGAGGGATGATTTGCTTAGATCTCTGCAAGTTTTCCGCAATTTTACGACGGATGCCGATAAGTGGTACACGTTCTTCAGCGCCTTGGCCACCTTGGTAAGCTGGACGAGGAATATTTACGCCTGGAGCTTGAGCTGGCATTGCAGCACCCGCACGAGTTGCACCGGCACCCATGCCAGTTCCACCTTTAGCGCCCATGACATCTTCACGAGTCACGCGGCCAGCAAGGCCTGATCCGCTGAGACCGTTGATATCAACGCCCATCTCACGCGCTAAGCGACGAGTCGCTGGAGTCGCCAAAACTTTTGAATCTGCTACCGGAGGATAAATGGCAGCACCACCGCCATTGCCAGCCGCTGCAAAGTTCATGTGTGCGGATGCGGGAACAGACATCGCTGCTGCAGGAGCCGGTTTGCTAGTTTGTGCGGAGGCTACAGCCGCCGGAGCTTTAGCGGAGGAGGCGCCTTCAAGGATAAGCATGATGCTGTCGACTTTTACGACTTCACCCGCTTTGAATTTTAATTCTTTCACAGTGCCCGCAATAGGAGTTGGCACTTCGACAGTTGCTTTGTCAGTCATGACTTCAGCCACAGGTTGATCTGCTTTCACAGCATCACCTGGTTTTACGAGCCATTTTACAAGCTCACCCTCAGTGACACCTTCACCGAGTTCAGGAAGTTTTACAGGAGTTGCAGCTCCGCTCGTTGTCGGTGCGGAAGTGATTGCCGTCGGTACCACAGGTTTTGCCGCGGCAGCAGGCTGTGCAGTGGGAGCCGGCTTCGCCGTTGCGCCGGCAGCAGCGCCATCAAGAGTGATCATCACGGAATCTACTTTGACCACTTGACCAGGTTTGAATTTCAGTTCCTTAACGACCCCAGCAACGGGAGTGGGAACTTCAACGGTGGCTTTATCAGTCATCACTTCGGCGATCGGCTGATCTGCCTTCACGCTATCACCAGGTTGCACCAACCATTTTACCAATTCACCTTCAGTGACACCTTCACCTAATTCTGGAAGTTTTACGTCCGTTGCCATGCTGAGATTGCTCCCTTCAATTTTAAGAAATCAATGTGATTTGAACCCTTTGGTTCTATGCTTGGCAGAGGGGAATTGCATCGCTTTATGCCATGGGTCAAGAGTTCTTGTTCTAGTGACGTAGAGAGTGAGCGATCTTTCGCTTGGGTTCCTGTGTTCAAACAATACCGCGTGTTCCGAGAAGGCCATTTTTTCACCATTTTCATGTCGGGACGTTATGTTCCGACCTTCTTGCATTCCTTAACGGGATCGGGATATAGCTGTGGAGTATGGAACTGACAATTAAGAATTTATTGCTTCAAGAATTAACTCGAAGACAGACGAGAAATTCGTCTTATTCACTGCGCGCTTTTGCCCGTGATTTAGGAATTGGTGCAACGACGCTTTCGGATGTTCTCGCTGACAAACGCAGTCTTTCTAAAACCAATCTTGGTAAAGTCATGGAAAAATTACTGGTGTCACCTGCAGAGCAAGGTGTTCTCTGGGGTGAGTACCGTAACAATGTGAATCGCCCTCATAAACTCGATGACAAAACTATTTTGGAAGAAGATGTGTTTCGCTTGATAGCAGACTGGCACTATCTTGCTGTGTTCAGTTTGGCGAAAGTGAAAAATAATCAAGCACGTCCCGAGTGGATTGCAGAGCGTCTAGGGATAAAAAAAGAAGAAGCCGAAGATGCTATTGAGCGCTTAGTGCGTCTTAAACTTGTGAGAAAATCTCAGGGTCGTTTGGCGCCTACGGGAAATGATTTGTCCACGACCACAGATATTCCTTCCTCAGCTATTCGCAAACATCATAGTCAAAACCTACGCTTAGCAGAGGAATCACTGCATCGTGACCCGGTTGAGTTTCGTGAGTTTAGCTCGGTTACGATGGCGATGAACCCGGAAAAATTACCCGCTGTGAAACAGATTCTACTAAAGACTCGAAAAAAAATTTCGGATCTGTTAGAAAGCGATGATGCCTCTGAGGTTTACACACTGTCGTTTCAGTTGTTTCCTCTTACAAGACTTCAGAGCACTACGGAGGACGAAAATGTTTAAGTTTGAAATGAAAAAACTCAGCCATCTCGCAGTGAGCTCTCTTATCTCTTTGTCGAGTGCTGTGACTTTTGCGGGAGGCTTCGTCAATAATGGCGGCGGTCTCGCAGAAAAAAATATCTTGTATGCTTACGAGAAACTGGAAACTTACATTCAGCTTTGCTTGAACTCGAAAGCTTGTAAGCTGACGCCAGATCAGACCGTTTTGCTTAAAGAGATTGCGAGCTCATTGCCGCAAGAAAAACAGAGCAAGCAGATTTTCTTTGGTTCCGAAAGACAAGATCCAGGCTCTTTTATGATTGATGGTAACGTACGTGTTGCTAAAACGGGGAGCAAGGTCGGCAGCCCGATCTTTATTAACGCCGACCTGCTATACACTCCAGCGGCTGACAAGAGCTACGATCCTGTGACTATTCCAGAAGCTGTTGCGATTTTAATTCATGAGTTGGGTCACCATCAGGGACATCACAATCATGATGAGCTGGATTTGCTCGGCGTGCGTGTGTCCCTTCTTTTGCAGCAGAAATTTATCTCTACGCCATTGATTCCTTGGGCTCCGAATGAGATTTCTGCAAGCGTTTTAAACACGGATTTCTCAGAAGGCTTCCCACAGGTTTTGTTGAATGTTGGCGATGAAGTCATCGACGTCAGCGATCAATACAAACAAGTCGTTCACTGCGAAGTTTTCACATTCCCGATTCCTATTTTGCCGATTCCAGATTTGGAATTAGTGACGAAGGCTCCGCAGGGATCTTTGTTCCACAATGTTCACTGGGACAAAATGCGTGATAAAGGTGATTACATTAACGTGAAGATCACGGGCAGTGTTTCCAATAACTGTATCTATAAAAACGATGTCTTTATTCGAAACAATAACTTCCAGCTTTCGATTTCTTTCCGAGTCGACAAAGTGGAAGAAAAGAAATGGGTGACGGACCGAAGCACTATTCAACTTGAGCAATTCCGTGATCCTTGGTGGAAGCTCATCCGCTGGCCAGGAAAAAAATAGATAAACCAAAGAGGACCCTAGAGGTCCTCTTTTTTTAGCCAGCCCTTACGAGAAATCCATGCCAGAATGGCGATGGCAATAAAGAACATCAATCCCAAAGTCACGAAATAGCCATGCTCATGTTTGAGCTCCGGCATGTTTTCAAAATTCATTCCATAAACGCCCGCGATGAAGTTCAGCGGCAGGAAGAAGATCGATACTACGGTTAGAATCCGCATGATTTCATTGGTTTTGAAAGAAGCTTCATTGGTCTTTTGTGACATCAACGAGAGATGCAGATTGAGCAGGCCGGTAATTTCTTCGTACATATTGTCCGTATAAAAAATCAAGCGATCGAGAGGCTCGCGGATTTCGCTCACATCGTCGATGGGAAATTCCGTGCGCAGTTTGAGCTTCATCAAGACATCGAGTGTGAATTTAAAAACCTTTCGATAGGTCGAAACTTTGCGTTTAATTTTGTAACCTTCGCGCAGAATATTGCGGCGGCGAAGGGCAAAGACACGTCCTTCGATCACTTCGGTCTTTGCTTTCAACTCCTCAACGGGCCGGTCAAAACTGAGAATCACCCCATTGATCATGCTGCGCAGGAAATTAATCAGTGAGAGATTCTCGAAGTTGCATTTTTCGATGCGATCAGAAATCGTCGGTATGGGCGCGCGATGAATTGTTAGGACATAGTCTTTGCCGACAGCGAAAACAAGTTTGGTGGTGAGTGCTTGCATGCTGTAGGCCGATTCTTTGGCGTGGACGTCATGATGGCGCAAAATTAAAAAGGCTGTGTCGCCAAAGAAATCGGCGCGCGGTAGATGCTCGGGGTCCAAGCAGTTCGCAAGAGGCTGCAGGGGCAAATCGAATTCTGTCGCCAAATTGACAAAGTCCTGTTGTGACGGACCTTCGATGTCGATCCATTTAAAGTCTTGCCACTGATGCTCAAATCGTTTCATGCGTCCTCGCTGGCTAAAAGCTTGCTCCGCCTCGGGGCTTATGTCAATTTAGGGCCTTCTGGGAGATATGATGAAATACAATCGTCAATTGGATGAAGGTGTTTTTTTAAAGCGTTACAAACGTTTTTTTGCCGATATTGAATGGAAAGGGCAGAAGCTGACGGCTCATGTGCCAAATACGGGCAGTTTGAAGAGCGTGAATAATCCCGGGGCCCTTTGTCTTTTTTCACATAGTGACAACCCGGAAAGAAAATTGAAACAAACTTTGGAAATGATCAAAGCGCCTACTGGCGCTTGGGTCGGGGTGAACACTGCAACGCCTAATACGGTTGTACGTGAGACACTCATGAACGTTGTTGGAAAAACTGGTGGAAAACTGCCGAAGTCTTGGCAGCATTGGGCTGAGTTTGATGAAGTCAAACCGGAGTTTAAAATTTCTGCGGAGACTCGTTTGGATTTTGCTCTCAGTAAAAAAAATTCTGATAAGAAATATTTTATTGAGGTGAAGAATGTCACACTCGCCGAAGGGGAAACCGCCATGTTCCCGGACGCCGAAACAACACGAGGACAAAAGCATTTGCAAGAGATGATGAATCTGATGAAAGAAGGGCACGCGGCAGAAATCCTTTTCACTATCCAGCGTGCCGATTGCACGGCATTTGCTCCTGCTGACAGCATTGATCCAGAGTATGGAAAACTTTTGAAGGAAGCCGCGAAAAAGGGACTTAAGATTTCTCCGTTTATCGTGGATCTAAGCCCCATGGAAGCCGTTCTTAGCGACCGGCTGTTACCCTTTAAATTCTAGGGAGCGGAGGTCTGCAGATCTCCATCGAGATTGAAATCAATTGTGTCTGCGACAGAAGTGAAGTCTTGCCATTGGCCGTTGATATTTTTTTGTAATGACCAGCGTTCCATGCTCGTAGCCCAAACTTCTTTGGGATTCCCATTGGGATAGAGAGTCACTGAAATGCCATTTGGTTGCGCGAAGTTCACGCCGTCAATGTGAACTTTGGAAGACCAATACCTAAAATTTGAGCCTTTAAAATTATCGGCGTCAATTTGCAAAATATGGCCACTTTCATCATACAGATAACTTGAGCCGGAAAAATATCCTTCAATTCCGTTAGTGTGGAAAGAGTAAGCTAGATTTTCACATCCGATATTGATTGTGGCGACCGAACCGGATGCAAAAAATGAAATATTGTGTTCTTTTTTAATTTCTTGGCGGCAGCTGATTTCTCCAGTGCTGACCCCAGGCAAATAAAAGTGAGAGGCCAGAGTTGCTTGGGCTACTTTGCCGTTGGTGTGAAAGTCGATATCTTGAGGAGTCTTCTGAGTTTTGTCGGAGTTCCATGTAAAAAGAACGAGAGGTTGACCTTGGATCACAATCTCTTGAAAGCCAACGGCGCGCATTTCTCGAACATATTCTTCGATAGTCATATTCTTCATTTTCGTCGAGTGAATAAGGCCGTTGAGGTATCTCACTCCAGAAGAGGTTCGAAAATTATTTTGCGGTTTACGTCCTTCCCGGTACATGAACTCATGGATTAAAAGTGCAGCGCGATTTTCTTCGTTCAGATGATTCCAGAGATCTTGATTGACCATATAGCGGGTGCCATTCGGAGCGGGGCTGTCATACTGAACGACAATTTGACGAAGAGTACAGTCTTTCGGTGGAGCTTTGAATCCTTCATCAGGGACATCGGTGAAGTCGCTGTCAGGAACAAAGCGGGCTTCTGCTGCAAAGCTTTTCATATAGTCACGATAAAGAGAGGCGCGGATAGGATCAATGCTCTCGTAGGTTTGCATGCTTTCTTCGAAAATGGTTTCGACGGTCGTGCCCTTTGCTGGCACGAGGCTCAGTTGATGGAGTGTTTTCGCTTCATAGAGGTCGAGCAACTCGAAATTGTTCGGATTTGCAGCGTCGCAGGCGACAACATCGCCGCCGTTTTGCTTTTCGTCACCGATGGCCCAGGCGTTGGATATAAATGTTGCAAGCAAGAGAGGTGTTATTAAAAGCGCTTTCATGTTGTAGATTTTCCTTCTTTGGAACGAATGGTTGTCACTGGGTAGAGCTGAATGTTGAGGTTATAGACTTCGTCTTTAGAGCCGGTTTCCATCAGCAGGCAGAGGTTGCGGCGAAACTTGCGAATCAGTTCGCGGGCTTCGGGTAATTTCGCGGAATTAATGGGCATGGTAATAGAGGAATAAGAGCGGACGCCGACTTGAGTTTTTTCAAGAGTATCAATAGCTTTGAGGAGATCTTTTTTGTGTGCTTCGACGAGTGCGGCGCTGGGAATTTCATCTGTTGTTGAGATGTTATTGTGGGACCGCTGCCATTCACCGTTGCGTACGGCAATCAGCCCCAGATCCATCATCATTTTGATGCAACTCTTGACCCGATCTTCGGAAAGGGCCAAGCGCTTGGCGATCCATGCCGGATCACTTTTAAAGCCTGTGGTCTTCATAAGATTCAGGATCGCGTAGTTCTCCCAATCGGTAATCATGCTGAGTTCTTTTTCCGAAAGAATTTTCTGGTTTGAGAATTTGCGAGAACGAGTGCTCACCGAAGAGAAAAGCATTTTTCTCTCCTCATCATTGAGATTCAAATTACAGGAAATTTTATCCGCGTAGAAATCGCTAAGAGGTCTTTTGCCTTTCATCAAATCGGCGAGGGCCCCCGGAGAAATTCCGATTTTTGCCGCCAGTGAGCGCATTGAGTACCGGCTGTTTTTACTTTGAATTTCTTTGAGCTTCTTCTTTAAAAGATTTTCTAAGATGTCTGCCACAGATCCCCCTAGGAAATTTTTGCGTTAAGCGAGAATGCCTGCAAACAATTTCTGGTGTTCCGGCGAAAAAATTAAGGTACGCGACCATTTATTGAATTGACGAGGACCTTTTCGAACATAAAAAAAGCCCGGTTCATCACCGGGCTTCTTGTTTCTGAATTTAATCTCAGATTACTGTTTCTTCGTCTCAGGAGTTTTACCCAAGTGGCGGTCGATGATCGTTTTGAACTCAGGATATGGGTAAGCACCACGGAGAGAAACACCGTTGATCAAGAAGCCTGGAGTTCCAGAGAAGTTGAACTTCTTTGCTTCTTCCATGTCAGTGTTAATGCGAGTCATGAGGCTTGGATCTTTTAAGTCTTTATCCAATTTCTTCATGTCGACCCCAAGTTTCTTAGCAGTGTTCTTCAAGAAGTCTTCGCCTTTAGCGCGAAGTTCACCTTGATTTTCGAAAACAGCGTCATGGAATTTTTCTGCTTTAGAAGAATCTTGTCTTGCAACCGCTTCGAAGTACTTAGCAGCAGGCATTGCTTGTGGATGGAAATCCAGAGGCAAGTGCTTGAACACGATGCGAACGTCGTTAGGGTATTCGCTGCGAACTTGCTTCACAGTTTGGTAACCTTTAGAGCAGTATGGGCACTCGAAGTCAGAGTATTCAACGATTGTTACTTTTGCGTCTTTGTTACCAAAGATCACGCGACCGTCTTCGATCACTGGCTTCAAAGGATTTGCGAACTCTTCGTCACGCTTTTTGCCTTCTTCAGCAATAGCCTTATCTTGAGATTTTCTTTGTGCTTCTTGAGCAGCCTTGTTGACCACTTCAATGAATTGGTCTGGGTATTTTTCGATCGCAACGAAAACGATGCTTGGATCTTTTTCAACAGCGTCTTTAATTTGTTTTGCAGATGGTGCACAGTTAGTTAGTACAAATGCCATCGCAGAAAGTGCGATCAAAGCTAATTTATTCAAAGGGATCCTCCACGATTATGAAATTACATAAATTGTTATTTCGTTAAAACACTCTGATTCTTACACAAACTCAAGGAGCTCTGAATCAAAAACGCACTTTTTGAGATAGCGCGTTAGGCAGAGTAAAGGACCAAGGTCCAGGTCCTGGAGAGACTTTCTTTCTTTTCAGTGAGAGCGTCTCTGCTTACACTAAGAGCATGAAAAATTTATTCTTATTTATTATGACAAGTTTATTGTGGGCCTCCGTTTCATCAGCGGGGCTGCTGTATACCTACTCTCAATTGACGCTCAAGGATCTCGATCAGATGAACGAGATTGCGAAAAAGAAGATCAAGGAGTTCAAAAAGGACGGATCTGTCGAAATCTTAAAAGAGGCCGTTCAAGCGGTGTATTCCCGTCCGAATGATGACGGCATGGTGGAAAAAGTCATCGTTCCACTGCGCAATGAGTTGGATGAAAATGATCAATGGGAAAGCGCCATGGACGCTTTGGTTCAAGAAGCCATCAATGCTTTAAAGAATCCGAAGGCCTTCAAGCCGGTCGTGCAAAATACTTACGCAATCTTTCTTGAAAATGTCGTCGCAGATTTCAAACCGTTTGCAGACAAAGAAGGCCACGAGCGCCGCGTGTTGAAGACAATCCGTGATGCGAAAATTGAACTCAGCAAAGAAGCCATTAATGAACGCAAGCTGCGTACGATGCGCGTGAATAAGTCCCCATCGGAATTAGCGGACATGGTCCTGTCCAACATTGCTAAGGTCGAGGCCGAGACTAAAAAGGCCGAAGAAGACGCTAAAAAGAAGAAGTAATTCTTTTGTTAAATCACAATCGCTAGATCAAAGGCCGGGTAAGTCCCGGCTTTTTTTGTCTCAGAATGGCTCAAGTTCCCAAATGAAAAACCGATAAGTCTCTCAGATTCCGAAATGGATTTTGGAAAGAGAGGCTCTTATGTTCTTACAAGGTGATCTTCAAGCGGTATTTGATGCTCTTTACACCATTGGCGCAATTGATCCAGTTCTAAAAATGGATTGGGAACAAGTCACCAATGAAATGGCAGAAAATCCTCAATTGGTCATTCAAGCCATGGAAGTGGTGAACTCCTGTCACGGAGATCAAAAACTTCTCGTTCAAAAACTTCATATGATGGACACCAGAGCTGTTAATTACATCGCAATGGAGGTTGCTCGTGAATTCGTTGAGTTCCAAGATCGCAGCTGCTTGCACTAGTTTAATCCTTTTAACTCCTATTTCGCATGCGTGGGAAGTGGATATGTCTCGTCGTCAGCTCGATTTCAATCGTGTGACGGATGACAGCCGATTGCCTGCCAGTGTGAAGCAAGATGAAACACAAAGTCTCTTTGGTCAGGTCTTCGACAGTGTCGAGCCGACTCAAGATATCGTGATTCTCAATACCGAGAAAGGTTTTGTCCCAGACACGATTCGTGTGAAAAAGGGCAATAGTTATCGTATTCACGTGGTCAACGTGAATCAAAAAGACAAGAACGTGAGCTTTGTTTTGGATGCATTTTCTGAACATCACAACACTGTGTATGGTCAAGAGCGCGTATTCAACTTGAACCCAAAAGCGGACGGCGTGTTTTCTTACCAATGTCCTGAAACGGCGGTTCAAGGCCGCGTGATTGTGATTTCTAATTCTTCAGATTCCGAGCGCAAACCCGCTTCGAATTAAGAGGTTGTCGAATGTCGATGGAGCCGTCAAACGTATTCAAAGATGCAATCCGGAACAATTTGGGTCCGGTTTTGCCATATTTGGAAGACAAAACGGTTTCTGAGATTCTCATTAATGGCCACAAAGAAGTTTTCATCGAGCGCAAAGGCAAGCTCGAAAAAGTTCCCGTCAGCTTCGCGGACGAGGATTCACTCCGTGCAGCTGTGAATAGCATCGCACAAAGTGTCGGTCGTCGTATCAATGATGACAACCCACGCTTGGATGCGCGTTTGCCGGATGGCTCGCGGATCGCGGCAGTGATTCCGCCGGTCTCTCGTAAGGGGACGACGGTCAGTATTCGTAAATTCACAAATAATAAAATTTCATTCGCAGAATATATTAAGGCGGGCGCGATCACCGAAGATGGCGCACGTTTCTTGGATGTCTGCATGTTCTTGGGTAAAAACATCATCGTCAGCGGTGGCACCGGTTCCGGTAAAACCACATTGCTGAGTCTTCTCTGTGCGCGCATTCCAAAAGGCCAGCGTATCATCGTGATCGAGGACTCGAGCGAATTGCAGGTAGAGTACGAACATGTCGTGATGTTTGAAACTCGTCAAGGCAATGAGCAAGGCAAAGGTGAAGTGACGATCAAAGATCTTTTGAAAAGCTCTTTGCGTCTTCGTCCGGACCGCATCATCGTCGGAGAGGTTCGCTCTTCCGAAGCGCTGGAACTTCTGAATGCGATGAACACCGGTCACAAAGGTTGCATGGGCACGGTTCATGCGAACTCACCGGAAGACGGCATTGTTCGTATCGAGGCGCTCGCTCAAGGCGGGGATTCGCAGATCAGCGAAAAAGCTTTGCGCTCACAAGTGGTCAGCGCGATTGAAATCATTATTCAAGTGTCTCGTTATTCAGATGGCTCCCGCCGTATTGGCGCGATCAGTGAAGTTTTGGGAATCTTACCTGATGGGAACTATGACGTACGTCACATCTTCCAGATGTCACGTATGACTCGCAGACCAGATGGGACTCTCGATGGCAAACTCGAACCAACGGGTTACATTCCTTCGTTCATGAGCGAGATCATCGACAACAAACTCCCATTCCCACAAACAAAATTCAACAAAGCCGCATAAGCTGCACTCCGTCTTAATTTTATTTACGACAAGCGTCGGTTAAAGACATTGTCTCATAAGCCTTATTGCAGGACGATGCGGGTATGAAAAATACCACCTGGAACCGACTCTATTCTATCGCACGGCCTGAAATTAAATTTCTGATCTGGGGTTTGGTCTTTCTGATTCTTTCCAGTGGTGCAGGGCTTGCGTATCCACAGATGGTGCGGTGGATGGTGGACAACGTCTTGCAGCCTAAGCGCATGGATTTGCTCTTGCCTGTAGTTCTGGGGCTCTTTGCTGCGTTTACATTGCAAGGAATTGCTTCGAGTGCGCGTTACTATCTTTTCACATTGAGCGGTGAGCGCATGGTGATCCGCTTGCGCAAGCGCTTCTACAGCCAGATCTTGTCGCAAGAAGTGTCGTTCTTTGATTTCAATCGTACGGGTGATTTGATGAGCCGCCTATCTTCGGATTGTACGACTTTGCAAAACACAGTGAGTGTGAACGTCTCTCAGGGCCTGCGCAACCTGGGACAAGTCTTTGGCGGTCTTGCGTTTATGTTTTATACTTCGTGGAAGCTATCATCACTGATGCTGGTGCTGATTCCGCCAATTGCCTTAGTGACGGCGATCTTTGGGAAAAATATTCGCAAGTATTCGAAAGAATCTCAGGCGGCTCTTGCAGATGCCAGCATCGTTGCGGATGAAACGATTTCTGGCGTGCGCACTGTGAAATCCTTCGTGCAGGAAGGTAACGAAACCAGCCGCTACAATGAGGCCATGGAAGTGGCGCTGAAGTTTGTTCGTCTACGTATCCGCGCAATTGCTATTTTCATGACGATCGCAATGATCGTGGGACTCGGTGCGATTTCGTTTGTACTTTGGTATGGAGGCCGTGAGGTGGTTCTTGATCATCTTTCGATCGGCGATATTACGCAGTTCTTACTTTATCTGATGCTGGTCGCGATTGGTGTCGGCAGTCTTGCCAGTCTTTGGGGTGACATGATGGCCGGAATCGGAGCGAGTCAGCGCGTGTTTGAAATTCTCGAGCGAACTCCGGCGGTCGCGGATGAGGGCCGCACCTTAAGTACTTTCAGAGGCGAAATTAGTTTTAGTAATGTCGGATTTAAGTATCCCTCCCGTCAGGATATTGAGGTGCTGAAAGGAATCGATCTGCAAATTCATCCGGGTCAAGTCGTGGCTCTTGTGGGCTCCTCCGGCAGCGGAAAAACAACGATCGCAAGTCTTTTGCCAAGATTCTATGAGCCCAGCTCGGGAGAAATTCTTTTAGACAGTGAAAAGCTGAGCATATTAAAACCAAGCTGGCTACGCGAGCAAATCGGCATGGTCTCGCAAGAGCCGATTCTGATTTCTTCTACGATCGAGGAAAATATTCGTTACGGTAAGCCGAATGCGACAAAGCAAGAGGTAGAAGAGGCCGCGAAAACTGCCAACGCTCTTGAATTCATTGAGCGCTTTCCGGAGGGCTTCCAAACTCGTGTTGGTGAAAAAGGTCTGCAGCTTTCCGGCGGACAAAAGCAACGCGTAGCCATCGCGCGTGCTGTTCTGAAGAATCCAAAGATGCTGATTCTCGATGAAGCCACGAGCAACCTCGACACCGCGAGCGAGTATCTGGTGCAAGAGGCCCTGCAGCGCTTGATGGTGAATCGCACCACCCTGGTGATTGCGCATCGCTTGGCCACCGTGAAGAATGCCGATGTGATTTTCGTCGTTCATGAAGGCCGCATTGTGCAAAGAGGCACCCATGACGAGCTTGTCGCCAAGCCGGAAGGGCTTTACTATCATTTATTACAAAGACAATTTCAGTAGAGGAATACTATGAGAAACATCATGAGTGAAAACCGCATCGACAGCAACGCACTGAAAGCCATCGAAGGCTTCCACACCGACATCGTTGCTGAAGTCGAGAAAGCTATTGGCAGTCACGAGTGGGTGATCGTCGGGATGAAGCAAAATCCGGTCGTCACGAAAGCCCGCAAGTATCTTTTCGACAAGGGCATTCCATTTCACTACATCGAGCACGGCAGTTATTTTTCTAAATGGAAACAGCGTCTGGCGATTAAGCTGTGGTCCGGCTGGCCAACCTTCCCGCAAGTTTTCCATAAAGGAAAACTCATCGGTGGTTTCGCCGATTTGAAAAAATACAACCCACCTGCCCACTAAAAAAAAAGGGCCTTGTGGGCCCCTTTTTTCGTCCTGGTTTTAGTGTGCCCAAGAACTGATATACGATTGAATATCAGCCAAAGCTTGGTTGTACTGATTCACCGATGCTTGATGGAGCTGCTGATCTTGTGCTGGATCACCCGTCTTTGGTTCGACACCACGAGTGGTCACATCGCAATCACGTTCCGCCGAGCGCTGGATGCGCTGCCAGTTTTTCAAAGCAATCGCCGTATCGAGTTTTTCGACGGGACTGTCTTCGGTTGGAATAAAGCCCGTCGTTTTCATGCCGATCTTGTCGGCAAACGGTAGCTTCGCGATGAAGTCGATGTTTTTGTTATACTCCACAGCTTGTGCCACAATTCCGGAGTCATCCAGAGGTGCAGCAAGTAGACTCGCATCGAGTAAAATGTCGCGAGTGAACTGCACGCGCAACATCAGGATCGTGTAAGCTGTATTCTTATAACGGCCAGAGTTGTAAATCTGACTTTTGATCATTTCCTGAACGGTTTGCTGAGGCAAGAAACCCGCCACTACTTGCAAAGCCATCAAGACCGCAGTTTTGTCATGATTGATTTGTGCGGTCTCATCTTGTGTGTATGGAAGGTCGTTGCCATTCGCATCGACCTTGTGAGCCGGAAGAACCTCATTGATTTCTTTCAACCACAAGTAAGTAAGCTCGACGAAATCCTGAGCAGGAATCGCTTCCGCCAATTTTTTTCCGTAAGGCATCATGCGAGTTGGAATTGGGAAAAGGTTCGCAGTGTTTTCCGGTTTCAACATGTTCTCGAAGGGGATCAACTGTTTTTGCTGATCAATCCCTTCGTTGGTGTGATTCATGTTGCCGATCATCTTTTCCATGTTCTCGTTGGTCTTGTCCATCTTCGAAGGCATGTCGATCATGCCACAGCCTGCGAAGAGGAACGCCAAGAGAGCGATACATAATACTTGTTTCATTTTCTATTCCTGAAGAAGAGCTTTTTTCAGATTGGCAATGCCATCATCTGCTGGGTTACCAAGCCACATTGAGAACACGTCGTGAGTCAGACCCTTTTCGCCTTTGATGACGACTTGCTTACCAGTGACGTCTTCATAGATCAAAGTCTCTGTTCCGTCGGAGTGTTTGTTAGCGACAAATGTGAGAGTTCCATTGGCAGTGGCATCACCACCTGTTTCCACGGCGGCAAGGAGTTGCTTAATAGCCGCATCATTGATGTCGACTTTGTTCGCATCGAATGCGTCACGGAATGCGACCTTTACTTTTTCTGCTTCTACGGAACGGAGGAAGACCAACTGGATGGCAACCGTCTGGCTATCCTCGAGAGACTTCAGAGCGTCTACATCTTTGCGTACAAACGAGTTCGGGCTGCTCACGAGGAGCTGAGCGACGTAAACCTTCACGTTAGCGAGAAGAACTTTCTTGCTGCGAAGTCCCGAGCCGACGGTGGTCAAATCATAGTCTTTGCCATCGATGGATGCTTGGCCGGCTTTAGAGATGGTCACGCCGTTGTTGGTTTTGGAACCGGGTTCAAGTTTCAAAAGGGCTGCATTTGCTGAGAAACTAAGCGCCAGGATGGACGCGAGAGTGATAAAAGCTGTTTTCATAAAACCTCCAGAGTTTTAGCTCGCAAGGATTTAGAGTGTTTGACTAGTGAAGTCAATTGACCAAATCGTCACTCTAGAGGAGATATTGATTAAAATGTTCGAAAAATAGGCAGAGCGTCCCGTTAGTGCAATGCGTACCAATGGGAGGGCCCTACGTAAGAGCTGATTTTCTATTCGCAATCCGCAACCTTTTACGCTACAAGTTTTGCGTGCACTTTAGTTGTAAAATTTCTAACTCCATTCTGACTTACCTCGAGAACGAAGGTGAGGATCTCTCGGTTCTTTACGAACAGCAGACTCCTTTGCCGTTGGAACTCATGCGCGATCCTTCCTACTGGATGAGCGCGCCGGATATGGAGTCTTTCTTAACTTCGTTACTGCGGATGCCGCTGAAAAGTAACGACAGCAATTTGCTTCAGAAAGTAGGCCACGAAGGTCCTGAGATTCGCGCGTGGGGAGTTCTCGATTCTGTATTGAGAATGATGCCGAGGCCTCAGGAAATTTTCAACCAGCCGGAAAGATTCCTGTCACACTTTATCTCTCCGGAACCGCCTGTGGAAAATCTTCGCAGAGATGAGAGTTCGATCTCCTTTGATCTACCTCTGCCAGCAGAGCAATATCCTCACGTCACAACGTACTTGAAAGCCGCGTTTGAGTCGCTGCCGGTGTACGTGGGACAGAACCTTGCAACCTGTGAGTGGACCGGAATTCGTCTCGCGCTCCATTGGTCCGAATCACAGAAATCCATTTTCGAAATAGATCCAGGTCACCAGATCAGCCCGCAGTTGATGCAGTCGGTGATTGAGGAGTTGCAAAAACATCAGCGCGAACTCGAAGAGCGCAACTGTGAACTGCAGAAGAAAAATGAAGAGCTCTTGCAAGCCCACATGGATTTGCAAGCGCATCTGCGGGAAAAGGCTCCGTCACTCTTGCCACAGATCGGCCCCTTGTCGAATCTCGATTTTGAGAGTCAAGGCCCAGGCTATGTGATCGGTCAGAACACCGCGCGCTTGCATGACTACATGGTGCGTGCGCAACAGCTTGTGACCATGCTCGCTGCTCAGGGGAAAATGACTCCCGCAGTGAAAGAGGCCATGAGACGTGTCGACTGGGAACACGTAAAAACCCAGTATCCGAAAACCATCTCGGACATCATGGATTCTCTGAGAGGTTTACAGAGTCAACTCGTTCAAAAAAATAACAAAGAGGAAGTTACTCATGTCTGAAATCGTGAATGTCATCTCCCGTGAAATTTTGGATAGCCGTGGAAATCCAACCGTTGAGGTTGAAGTTCATACAGGTCTGGGCAGCATCGGCCGTGCAGCCGTTCCATCAGGTGCATCCACGGGGGCTCACGAAGCTTGCGAGCTTCGCGATGGCGACAAGAAACGTTTCATGGGCAAAGGTGTTTTCAAAGCGGTTGATAACGTTCGCGAAAAACTCGCTCCGGAAATCATGGGTCTTCCAGTGACAGATCAAGTTTACATCGACAAAGTTTTGCGCGAAGTCGATGGCACTGAAAACAAATCCAACCTCGGCGCGAATGCGATCCTGGGTGTTTCCCTTGCGGTGGCGAAAGCCGCGGCAGCTGACGTGAAACTTCCTTTGTATCGCTATGTCGGTGGTTCGCAAGCATGTCGTTTGCCGGTCCCACTCATGAACCTCATCAACGGAGGGGCACATGCGAACAACGGCCTCGATGTGCAAGAGTTCATGATCGTGCCGACAGTGAATAACTCCTATGCGGAATCACTGCGTGCAGGCGCGGAGATCTTCCACACACTTAAAAAAATTCTCGCTAAAAAAGGTCTTTCCACAGCTGTGGGAGACGAAGGTGGTTTTGCACCGAAGCTCGGCAGCAACCAAGAAGCTTTGGATTTGTTGGTTGAAGCAATTCACGAAGCGGGCTACGAGCCTGGTCAAAACGTGTTTTTGGCTTTGGATGTGGCTGCAACTGAAATGTTCAAAGAAGGCAAATACGAATGGCAAGGCAATCTGATTGCACCAAAAGAGTTGCAATCCGTTTATAAAGCTTGGTCCGAGAAATATCCGCTCGTCAGCATCGAAGATGGCTTCTCTGAGGACGACTGGGATTCTTGGGCATCGATCACTGCGGAGCTTGGTTCGCATTTGCAACTTGTCGGGGACGATTTATTCGTGACCAATCCAAAACGTTTGCGCCAAGGCATCGAAAAGAAAACTGCCAATGCGTTGCTTGTGAAAGTAAATCAGATTGGAACTCTCACGGAGACTTTCGAAGCCGTGAATCTTGCACAAAGAAACAAGTACAAAACCGTGATGTCCCATCGCTCGGGCGAAACAGAAGATACGACGATTGCCGACCTCGCAGTGGCATTAAACTGTCAGCAAATTAAGACTGGCAGCTTGTGCCGTTCCGAGCGTATCGCGAAGTACAACCAACTTTTGCGCATCGAAGAAGATCTCGCAGGCATGGGCGTTTACTGGGATAAAGCCGCTTTCCGCTAACTAGAATGAGACAGTTTTTTATTATGTTTTACGAGACATGTCTCTGGATATTCGTGAGACGATGTCTCAGCCAATGAAAAACTGTTGAACGTATTTACGTTTTGTATGCAGTGTCCGCGCTCTAAGACCAATTAAATCATAGCTTTAGGTGAAAAACCGTGGCCCCCCACTTGCATATGAAAAGGGTGGGGGTACAGCGTGGGGTCTAAGTCATATCAAATTGGGACAGGTGTATTTTTAGCCTTCTCCCTCCTATTATCAGCATGTTCTAACGATGATTTTGAATTGGGAGCGAAGAACTCCAGCGCTTCCCTTTCAGATCCAACTCCGACTGAAAAAGCGGACGTGGTTCTGATCATTAACTCTACGACTTCAATGAAAGAAGAGCGTGAGAAGCTGACACAGAGCTTTGAAAAACTCACGAGCCAACTCAATGGTACGGACTGGCGTGTGGCTGTGATGACAGCTTCTGGTAAAGGGGAGCTTTTGCCAATTGAACAAGGCTTCACCACTATCTCGGCTGCAAGCTGCTTCTTTAACTCCGTTGAAAAGAATAAATACTGGGTCACAGTAAAAGATCAAAATCCAGTAGGCCGTTTGGCGGCAACAATGAATTGCGGCTCTACTAAAGAGATTGTCAAAGCAAAGAATGGTATCGCATCTTTATACAATAGCTTGATCGATTACAAAAAAGGTGTGGGTTCTATCAGCACATTCCTTCGTCCTGGTGCTCACTGGATGTTCATTATGTTGTCGGACCAAGATGAGAAAGTTCGTTTGGACAACACCGGTAAAGCTTTGGCCGGTGTTTTGCCTTCTCAAATTACTGATTTTAAAGACACTTACAGAATGGGTTTTAAAACTTTCACTGTTCACTCCATCGTCGTGCCACCAAATGATGACGTTTGCCTTCGCCGTGTGACTCCTGTGTCTTTCGGTACTTCGAATCAAAGCTATGGTGCTTATTACGCACAATTGAGTGCGGCGACAAAAGGTTTAGTAGGCAGCATCTGCAGTGACAACTACGCAAGTGTTTTGGATGCTTTTGCTGCGGACTTTAAAAGCAAAATCCGCACTACAGAGCTCGGCTGCGTCCCTATGCCTGAGACTATTAAGGTTTACTACAACGGTAAGCTTACGAACGTAAAGTATACTTTGGATGGCAAGTTGTTGATCTTGGATCCAAGCAATCCTCCAGGCGACTATCAGTTTGATTACACTTGCAAGGTAGGTAAGGCATGATTCGCGTTTTATCCATCCTATTTCTAGTGAGCACTCTGGTCGCCTGCAAAAGCTTTGAGGCAAAGGACAACGTGACTGATTCCGCAGCTTCGTTAGGAAGCTCCGGCCCGACGCCAACTCCGATTGTGGTGACGACACCAACTCCAACGCCAGAGCCTGCGCTTCCGGAAAAAGCATCCGTGGATACAGTAGGTGCGGTGACATTTGCTCAAGTGAAGCAAATGTCCCTCTCTGGTTCGCGCCCAGATGCTGTGAAAGCGGATCTGGATGCTTGTTTCACTCGCATGACGGCTTCTATCACGTATGACTCTATTGGTATTGTTCCTTTGATGCCAGATGCCAGTCCACGTAATGTCGACGGTGATGTGATCATTGACGATGCGGGTACAGTTTCTGGTGGAGGTATCGGTGGCAGTGTGACGGTGAAACGCGCAGAGCTGGTGGATATGCTCAGTAACTTAACTGGTGCGACAGCATCCTCTAAGATTACGGCTCGCCTGACGAACTCTATTGTGAATGTCGATGGTCAGATTACTGTAGACTCTTTGGCAATCTTGAGTTTGCAAAACGTTTATAACAATGTGAATGCATCGGCACACGCTATCGGAACTCTGGATGGGGGCGCTGCTACAGCACAACCTTCTGTGGTGGCACCTAAGGTTTGCCTGTTCTCTCAAGAAGTTGAGGGTGTTAGCCATGTTGGCGGTAAACTTGTCATGGTCGGTCGTGGTGAGAACGGCGACTTTGGACAAGTTAAAATAATCAACAACCTTACTGGTTCTGTCATTTCCGTGGGAATGGCGGTTGGTGAAGTTCAGAATTTAACTTTAGCAGCGTCTGAATATCTCTATTTGGAGTCCAGCAACACTGGCAAAATCTCGGGTGACATGGCTGGCGTGGTCTATCTGAATGGTTCAAAGGTCGATAGTTTGCAAAATATTGGCGGAGGCCAAACCACGGTCTACTTGATGAATGGCGCTGCTGTGGCGACAGTTGCTGGAAACGTGAAGCTTGTCGAAGTGAAGTAGTAGATCAACTCAATAAGGGTGGGATGTGGATTTCAAAACTCTGGGTCGTTACACTTTACTAGAAAAAATCTCTTCGGGCGGAATGGGCGATGTTTATCTCGCCGTCAGCCCGGGTGCCCAAGGTTTGTTTAAATTCGTAGCTCTTAAAAAAGTCCACAGTGAATTCATGCACAAGCCAGAAACGAAGCGCTTCTTCGAAACCGAAGGAAAAATCGGTTTGCATTTGTCCCACAGCAATCTTGTGCAAATGTACGAAGCTTCGGCCGTCGGCAATGAGTTCTTCTTTGTGATGGAATATATCGATGGGATCACGATCGGTTCTCTCATTAAGAAACTGAGTGAGTCTCGCAAGACTTTGCCGCCCCATCTTTTGTTTTATGTGCTCACTGAATTTGCCAATGCCTTGGCTTATATTCACGCTTATACCAATCCCGCGTTTCGCATCGATAACGGAATTATTCATCAGGATATTTCTGCCAACAATGTGATGGTGGATTTCAACGGCCGTGTAAAGATCATCGACTTCGGAATTGCCAAGCCTCAATCGCTCGAGGAGAAGAGCAGTCTGATTGTCGGTAAGCTCGGTTACATGAGTCCCGAGCAGGCGACCCGCGCTCCCGTGAGCCACCGTTCCGACATCTACGCTTTTGGCGTCACGATGTGGGAACTCATCTGCGGAGTGCGCTTGTTTGCCGGCTCTGACACTCAAGCCATTAATAAAAAGAAAATGATGGGGCGGGTGCCCCCATTGAATGTGCACAATCAAAGTATCCCGAAGAGTCTGCAGGCAGTGGTCACTCGCTGCCTCAAGATACATCCTGAGGACCGCTACGAATCTATGAAAGAGGTTTTGCAGGACCTGTATCTCATCATGGAAACGGAAAAGATCCATTTCCAAAATGGCGAAATGGCGGCCTTCCTCGAAGAAGAGTTCCGCTTTGAAAAACAAACGAACAGCCAAAAACTGAGACAGTACTCCCAAGACATTCTCAGTGCGAAGCTGAAAATCAAAGAAAAAACCAAGATCACTGCGGAGGACCCTGATCTTGCTCCGGTCTTTACGGAGATCGTCGCCACTGTACCCGGCGGCGTGATCCAACAGAAAAAATTTATTTTAGTTCACGAGCAGAGCTGCGCGCTCTCCCATTTTAGCGTGGTTTCTCGCGATGAACTTCTCATCGAGGGGAGCTTGCCGCAAAAATACTGGGGGAAGCGCTGTCAGTTGCTCTATAAAAAGACCGCAAGTGCGAAGGCGAAATCCTATTGGATCTTCGTCAGCGCTGACGGCAAGCGCCTCCAACGGCGTTATATCGAGGGTTCCTCGCTTGCTGCAAAGGCCGAGCATACGGTGACCCAAGCCCAAGCGAGCGCCGAGGGCTCGAAGACGATTGCCCTGGCATTGGTGGTTTAGGCTTCAAGGTTTTAAAGTCATATTTAAATCAACTAGAAACAGACCGTCGTGAAGCTTCAATCCGAAAGGTTCACGGCCTGTTAATTGAAAACCGAGTTTTTTATAAAGCGCGATCGCAGATTTGTTTTCTTCAGACACAGTTAAATTAATAACTTCCAGATGCGAATGCGATTGAACCCATTCAATCAGCGTAGAAAGAAGAATTTTGCCAACTCCCTTGTTTTGCCACGAGGTATGAACCACCATCCCAAAAGAGCCCTTATGCTTCGTCTTTTTGCTCTTTCCACTTTGAAAATCAAGCATGCCCACAATCTCGTTATTGCACTCAGCGACCAGCCAAATATCACTCTCATTGTCTTCATGTCTTTTGATTCTTGCAATTTGTTGCTCTAAAGAAATCGCCGAAAATTCTTCCGGCGTAGCAATCAGATAATCACTCGAGCGAAAGGATTCTATAGCGAGAGACCGCATTTTCTCAACATCGGAGACCGCCGCGTTTCTGATTATGATTGTTTCGCCTGTTTTTGATTTCTGGTTTTTAGCAGTGATTTTTGCCATGAGAAAATGCTAGCAGAGAATATTTAGCTTTTAAAGATGGGATTTTCTGCGGCAAGCAGCCCCGATGTCGCTAGCCAGATTCGTACTAAATACTAAAAACCGGAAGTCCAAATCCGGATCATGGACTGCCGGAGACGCCAGTCGTCTCTTTATTTTCCTTTAGCCTGTCACGACAATTGCAGAAAACAAAAGTGGCCCCAGAGGGACCACTTTTAAGGACGAGAGACTCCCTGTTAAGGAGGCACTCTATGAAAAGTAACCTCACAAGTACTTTTCGGTTTACTAGGAGAATACTTAAGCTTTTGATCCTGATTTTGGCACTGTTCTTAACGTGCTGTGGTTGAATCTGAACGGCAAGTAGGGACGAACTTTAAAAGGGCTTGAATTTTTAAACATTGGTCTAGGTCAAAGTGGGCTTGATCGGGCTCAAAACCCGGGAGAACTGCATGGACGACTCTCTGGGGCCGCTTTTGGAAAAAGATAAATTTATCGCTGATGTCACTTTCGTCTTAGGCAGCATTATCTTACTTTGCTGCTCAATTGAAATCCCGGCTAACAATAAACTCCGCATTAATCCGTTACCTCCACTGGTGGAGGTAACGGGAAATGGGTCAGGATGAGTATAGGTTTCTGGCCAGGAGCTGGCTTTGAAATCAGATTAGTCACGAGCACAGCGAATAGCTCGCTTTTCATTTTCTGTGCAATCGGCGCTGATAAAGTTTCCTACGCTACTTTGCCATGCCCAAACAGTTATCCATGGAAACGTACGCCCATAAGGATCAGGTGAGATCGATGATGTCCAAAACCAAAGATTCATCCATTCCTCTGGATCAGGAAAATTATAGCCGTGATTTCGGTAATAGAAGTCGATGACAGCGATTCCGTTATTGTCTGGCTTATCGATTGGCCAATATTGCTCTCTATAGTTGTTTCCATTAATCTCTGCTTGTACTTTTGGATGTTGAAGGGAAATTCCAGGGTATTGAGTCTCACGTATTCCTGCTGCACCCAACGACATTGAGAACTCTGCAAACTCGCGTGCAGTCGGCAGCCTTTTCCCCAGGCCTGCACAGTAGGATTTTGCGTCATCAAAATTCAAGAAAACAACTCTCCCATCAATATCTTTTTCAGTAGAATCGATTTCGACTGCTAAACTAGCCTTAGTGAAAAGTACAAGAATAACGAATAATAAACGTTTCATAAATCACCTCAACCACGCAACGGTATTCTCCGTCGTTTAGGGTGGTCAACTTTAAAATGTTTTTAGATTATTGCGTGATCACAAAGTCATTGAGCTTGAGGCCATTGAAGTGACAGACGATACCCTGCAAAGCCGCGAGTTGGGCGCTAATAAGGAGCCAAGTAAAATGGATACAGCACCTGTGTCGACGCTTGATTCTGCGCGACTGGGAACTTCATCGTGCGAATAATTTGCTGAATGCAGGTGCGCACATCTTTTGATTGGAGTGTGAAGCTTTTGATTTCAACGTTGCTGACGTTGCCGTTGCTTTGGATAATCCAGCTGTACAGAATTCTTCCTTGGAGTTTGGGCTTGATGACGAGGCCTTTTTGATAGCAGGCGCGGATCTGGGTGCGGCTGTGATTGATGGTTTCTTGGACTTCTTCTTTTCTGAGTCCGCCGCTGATGGTGGAGTCCGATGACGATGAGACGAAGTCGATGTTGGCGTTGATTTTACCTACATCCACTTGCGCAAGTGATTCGGCTTTGTTTTTGGATGTGGAGATGGAACTGTAATCTGGGCCCGTGCGCTCCGTGACCGATTTGAGTGAGTCGTCGGAATCTTCGATGCGTCTTGGGCCATTGCTGCTGACGTGTGAGATTGTTCCCACGTTGTTACCGGATTCGCCCATGAAACTTTCAGCTTTGACGGTATCGCGTTTGTTCGCCGTCTGCTTTTTTAGCTGCGAGAGAGTGCTTTTCCAATCAGATTTTGGAGCGGCCGCCGCTTTGGGAGCTGGTGCAGACTTCTTCGCTGCGATAACCGGTGTCGCCTTCTTCGGAATTTTTTGCGGTTTTGGCTCGATGACTGGAGCGGGTGGAGCAGGTGGCGCTGGAGCTGGCGGTGGTGGCTGCACTGCCACCGGTTTCGGAGCAGGGGGTGCCGGCGCTGGAGCAGGTGGCGGTGGTGTCGGTCTTGGTGTGGGTGTTGCACGAACCACTTCAATGCGAGGTTCTGTTTGCAAAGTCACCACGCGCGCACGTTCTTTTGGTTTTTCCGGTAAGAGCTGATGAAAAAAGCTCAGCGAGATAACCGCGAAAATTGCTAGCGAGGTTAGTAGTGCGCCGGCTTGCCACTTAAGACGAGGATCTCTGGGGATCTCGGTCTTTTCAAAGTGAACGTAGCGCAAATATATATCAAACTTCTCAGTTTGAACTTCGACAAAATCCTTTTTTAAGAAAGGCCACGTTTGTGCGTCGAACGCTCGCTCTAAGATGGTTCCGCGATTGAGAATCTGACCGGCAAAATTCTTTGTGACTTGCAATTGTGCGGGCTCCGAATCCGCTTTCGGCATTTTGATCGTCACAGCAGGAGTGGAATTGAAAGGCCGCAAGATTTTGTTACGGTTGGAAAGAGACAAATGTCTGAGAGAAACAACAGACCCGGACTGGCGCTCATAGAGCAGACATTCAATCGCATTCAGCGAACTCGCTTGAAACTTCAGATTCTCTGTTTGTTTTTCGCTCGATTCCTTAAGATTGCGAATAAAAGCACCTTTTGCCAGTGGAGTGCTGCTAAGGGCATCTTGAATAATCGTAAATTGAAAGCCAGCTATTTCAGCGGTTTGTGTTCCCAACACGACACCTTGGGCGGAATCGACCTGGTCCTGTCGCTGAGGAGATTTAATTTTCTCGGACGAGATATCAAACAAAAGCCACAGGGGTTCGGGGTTGCCACCAGCCTCCTCAATTTCTTGTTTTTCGAGGAGAAAATGAATCGCGGTGATCTTTGGTGCCCGCAGGACAACATCACAGGCTGGAGATCGTCCAATCAGTGCCTGGCTCTCGGGAAGTGGCGTCCGTAAAATCTCGCGGCCGTTTTTTTGAATAAGCAGAGTCTGCTGAGAGCTATTCGTCATGGGGCGAAGAATTGAGGACGGGATTTCAGATCCAGCTGGTGAAAGTCGTTAAAGTCCTTGCGAAAATAGATCACGGAGTCTAGGGAGCGTGGTGCTTGCGCCATCTGTAACAGCATATCGGGACTCAAAGAGCGGCCGCGAACGAAATCGTCCTGGAAATTGAGAAGTTTGGCGTTCACACTCGCATTGCGACTCTGATCACCACTATTGCTATTGCTGCCGGCGCTACTGGCGAGACAAGTCGCTGATATTAAAATTCCTAAGAGTGAAATTTTTCTTGTCACTGTTTTATTAGAGTGGATAACATTTTGATACACAAGCTGAATGTGGTTTTTTTGCAAGGAGGCAGAGCGCATGAATCTTGGTCTAGCTGGATTCATTTTTGTTTTGCTCTTCAATATTTCTTTTGCCGGTTCTTTTGGTCAAGCCGCGGAACTACCAGAGCCTCCGGATTTGAATAAAGACGAACTCGCCAATCTCTATAAAGACGTCATCGTCGTCCAAAGGAAAGCTAAAAAGAAGGACGGATCCTTCCTGTTCAGTCCCATGATGTCTTTTGAATTTTCCGATGCGCCGAAGACCATGCATGCCGGAAATTTAGCGTTAGGTTACGCCTTTTCGGATTTTTGGGAGCTTTATGCCGTCTACACACCGGTTTTCATCACTCAAGACCGGCCGTTGGCGAAAGTCCTCAATGAAGAGTATGTGATCGATTTGAAAACACCGAAAGCCAAAAGCTATTTCGGTGCGGATCTTTTATGGGTTCCAGCCTACGGTAAAGACAGCTGGGGACCGACATCGATTATTCGAAGCGATACCTTCTTCAAGTTTGTGCTGGGATCGATTCAGTACGAAACAGGCAATGGAATGAAAATGGGAATGCTGGTGGGAAAGACTTTTTTCCTCAGCGATTGGTTTAACCTGCGTCTGGATGCAGGAGCTGCACAAATCGAATCTTATATCGACGTGAAAAAGCGATCGAACTTAGTGGGTCTCATCGAACTTGGCCTTGTTTTCTATTTGTAAAGAGGAGCAATAGCATATGTTGCAAACAGTGAAGAACTTCCTGGAAATTGGCGGCCCAGCAGCCTGGATCATTTTAATCCTTGCGATCGGGCTCATTTTCCTCGTCGCGGAACGCTTCTACTTTCTTTACATGGTTCTTTCAAACGATCCCTCGGAGTCTCGTGAACGCGTTCGCAGTTTTGTGTTGTCGAAAGATTATTCCAAAGCACTGCAAGTTTGCAGTACTCACAAAACGGATTCTGTTCTAACGGTCTTGAAAGCAGGTTTGATGTCTATCGATCACGGCCGTGAAGCGATTAAGTCTGCTTTGGGGACGGCGATTATTGAAGTCACACAGAAATGCGAAAAGCGCCTGTCGATGATTTCTTTGATTGCTAACGTCGCGACACTTTTGGGACTCCTTGGAACCATTTTCGGTCTGATTAAAACATTTGCGGCGTTGAGTATCGCGGACACCTCACAAAAAGCCGAAGTTTTGGGTCGTGGTATTTCAGAAGCAATGTATGCGACCGCTTTCGGTCTGGTCGTTGCGATCGTGGCGTTGGCGGCATATTCGATTTTGTGTTCTCGCAGTGACGAAGTTCTGGCGACAAGTCAGGATGCTGGTCACCGTTTCATCAATTGGATTGAACAATCTGAGCGGGGCTAAGTGGATTTATTCGATATCAAGATCCGCAGACGGGAACATCCGGAGATTAATTTAACTCCGATTCTAGACATGTTGGTCTCGATTATTTTCTTTTTGCTTATCTTCTGCGTTTTTAGCGAATACTCCCAAGTCAGCTTGCCAGCAATTCAAGAAGTCAGCGGCAATACCAGTCAAGAGCCTCTGCTAGCGCCGAAAGTTTTAGTGCGGTCTGCGCCTTCAGGGCAGGTGAAGTTGGATTTGATCTGGGCCGGGGAACATCCCGGCTATCAAACCAAAACAGTTGCTGCGAGTGAATTTAACTCTGCACAAGCTTGGACCAGAATTCTGAAAAGTTTCACGGCTTCTTTTGCACAACAGTACCCGAAGCAAAAATCCATTGAGGTCGGCCTTGAGGGTGCTTTCAGTTATCAGCATTTGGTGTTTGTAATCGATAGCCTTGCGGAGCAGTTTCCAGACGTCGCTCTTATTGATCCGAAAAAAGTTTCTAAGTTCGGAGGCCCGCGATGACCGAAGAACTCGATAGCTTTTTAAAAAAACGAAAGCGCCGCAATGGAGTGCAACTGGTTTTAACTCCATTGATTGATATCTTCACGCTTTTAATTATTTTTATTGTCAAGGGCACGGTGTTTTCTCAGAGTGATTTGATTTTACCCAAAGGGGTGACCGTTCCCGAAAGTCACTCGAAGGAGTCCTTGGACAATACGCCGAAGCTGTTAGTCTTTGCAGATCGCTTTCAGTGGGGACCCGCTAAAGAAGAATATCCTATTGGAATTGTCCGAGATGAGTTCGCACTTCATCCGTTACGTCAGCAGTTTGTTCAGCGCCTCAAGGCCTATTTCGACAAAGAGAGCGCAGGAAAAGCTGCATCTCCTTGGACTGTTCAAGTCATAGCAGATAAGGCCTCTCGGTATGAAACTATTTTTAGTGTGAGCCAGTTTTTGCAAGCCGCAGGTGTTGCGAGAGTCGTCTATGTCACCAGTGGGGCTAAATAAAAGGAAGGAGCGACAATGATCATTAAGAAAATATCTCTGCTTCTTTTTGTAAGCATCCTTGGGTACGCGTTCTCAAGTGCAGCGCAAGACTTGCGCTGCAATCACTTTACGGCGGGACATATTCTGGCGCTTGAACAGCGCACCTGTTTGATGAGAGCGCTGAAGAATAACAATCCGTCGTCGAATATGATGGCGTTAACTTATCGTTCGTTCATTCAATCGCATTCGGAAGTGGGTTATGACTTGGTTTGGAACTGGGACCGGTATCTGCAGAATCCCATGACGAAACTCGCCGACGAAATGGAGAACATGGCCAATAAAGCCGATCAGCTCATGCTGAAAAAGGACTTTAATAAGGCCTATGATTTATATTTAGAAATTGAAAACAGAATCAAAATTATGCCGGATCGTCTTCGCCGGGCTAATTTGCATTTCCGTCTTTTCAACTTGCATTCGATGGCTCGTGCTTTGTATGGTGCAGGAGATTACCAAAAGGCGTTCACGGTCTATTCGTGGATCCCACCGGTCTATCCGAATTATCGTCAGGTGCTTTTTGAACAGATGTGGACCACATTCAACATGGGCCGCATCGACGTTTCATTGGGAACTTTGGCCTCGCAAAGGTCCTCTTACTTTGGAAAATACCTCGAGCCGGAGTCCTATCTCGTTTGGATTTATATTTTGCGAAAACTCTGCCGAAATAATGAGATCAACCTGGTTCGCACGATCCTAAAAAACTATGAGGCAGATCTAAATAGCGGTCGTTACGCAGTCTACGATTGGGCGAAATCCGATGCCATTGCGCAATCTTGGGCGACGATGATCAAGGCTGCCGCCAATCAGAAAGATTTGGATAGCGAGTCCAAAGCAGAGCTCAACCGCCTTGAAAAACTTTTGCGCGGCCGCTTCGCTATAGAGAAAAAACGTTTGTTAGAGCAGATCGAGAAAATCAATAAGTTTTCTTATTTAGCCTTAGATGCGAAAGCCAAAGCCTTCCCGCCGACAAAAGAAACTCGCAGCTACACGGGACTTTTAAAAATCGGTTTTGAAATGTGGCCGGGCGCTGATGCAGAAGACTGGTTCGATGAAGTCGGAAGACACCGTTTTGTTGGGGAAAGTCGTTGCCAATGAAGTGGCTTTTAGGGGCGCTCTTATTTTTTCAGTTGCACATGGCCCATGCCGTAGCTCCCGCGGCGGATGTGAGTGCAACAATGGCAAAGATTTCGGCTCTGGAAATTTTGATGAAGGATGCTAAAAGCACGGAAGAGCGCTTCAACATCTATCGCGATATGTTGAGCAACTACGCGCTCATCTATAATCAAACCCAGCTGGGCAAAGACAAGCTCGCAAACTACAGAAAAAAAGCGCGAGAGCTTTGTGATCAAGGCTTGGCTTTAAAAGATCTTAATGTCGAACAGAAAGCTATTCTCATTCATAATCAAGCTCAAACTTGGGCGACAGAAGAACCGAAGAAAGCGCTGGAGTTTTTTTCGGAGGCTTTGAAGCTGTCGACGTCTTACCCGGGCAGCACCGGTGCTCTTTTGATGGTGGCTGAAGATCTCTATGAGCATGATCATCAAGATCAAGCCTTAAGTTATTATAAGCTATTGCGCGGACGTCCCGGGATTCCCGCAAACTATGTAGAGATGAAGTATGCTTACAGCTGCTTAAAAACCAAGAATTTTGCTGAAGCTGAAAAGTCATTCATCACAGTTGCGAAGAAGTCTAACGAAAATGCTGAAGTTGATGGAGCTATCGAGGGTCTGGCTACGACAACGAGTTTTAGCAAGTCAGAAGAAGAGCTTGTCAAACTTTCTAGTAGTCTCTTTTGGAGCCAGCCAAAGAAACAGATAGCGTTTCTAAAATCCTCTCTAAAAAAGCGTTGGGCCGTGAACCCGGCGGTCGAGCTTAAAATTTTTGATAAAATATTTTCCGTTACTTCAGATACTCAGGAAATCCGTAAAATTCTTTTAGATCTTTTTGATATTCCCGCGGGCACTTTGAAACCGGAAATGATCGTAGCCTATCTACAGCGTTATCAAAGCTGGACTGCAAAGAAGGGCGGCGCGGGTTCTCCGGAAGCCGTCAATAAAAGTAACTCTGGCTCCGGTGGTATGGAGGCTCTTGTTTATCAACAACTTGCGGCAGCGTACGCGAACTCCAAAAAGACCGGAAAAGTATCCACGGCAGAGGCTAAAGATCTCACATTTCTTGCGGGATTTTATCTTTCATTTTTTCCTAACGGCAAAAACAAAAAAGACGTGACACTTATGCGGACGGACCTCTGCCGTATGTCGGGTGATTTCGCCTGCCTTGGTAAGATCGCCAACGAAGCACCTGATAAAAGCATTTCAAATACTTTGCGTTTGTCGTTGGCTCTCGAAGCAGCCCTGGGGGGCCATCCCATCAGTGAAGTGACTAAAATCAAGGATCAGGCCCTTCTCGTGAGAGTCGCCGAAGAAATGAAGGGCGAAAAGCTTTGGCGTCAGGTTATGCCATACCTGATTGAACGCGAACTAAAGTCCGGAGATAAAGCCCGCGCTTTGAAATGGGCGACAGCTTTGGAGTCCCAGTTTCCGCATGATCCCGAGGCTCAGCAATGGCGAAGTGCTGCCTTAGCAGCACAAACTCGCGAGGAAGTTAAAAACAAAAACTGGAGCTCAGCTCGGCAAAATATCGAAACGGTTTTATCGCGAAATGCGCTGAAGCCGAAAGAGCAAAGTGAATTCTTGAGCAACGCTCTCGCAAATATGCTCCTCGAAGGCCAATACGAGATGGCGTCCGACATCTATGCAAAGCATGGCGGCCTTATGCAGAACTCTAAAGACCTGCAAGGGGTTTTAAAAGCTTTTATGAAAAACGCCATTGCCAGGGCCCAGTGGGATGCGTGCTTGGGTTTCCGCAATAGGGTGACGGGGCCTGCCAAAGACCTTGAATTTGAAAAGACGCTTTGTCAGTTGGGGAAGAACAACGGCCGTTTTGGAGAATTCTCTATTAACTGGCAAGCATTGCGCCGGCAGGATATTGATTACTTGGCAGATGCTTTAAGCCTTACAGCGCCGGAATCTTTGATCGGTGAAAAGAAATGGCCTCAAAGCCAGTCGCAGGAACATCAGAAAGCGCTCTTCTTTGCTTTCCAAAATTCGCAACAAAGCCTTTTTCCAGCATTGACGGAAGATCAGTTTCTTCGCGTGCAACAAGTGGCCCCAAATATTCTTCGCGCCAGTGCATCTTCTCGCTTGGAAACCTCTTTGCAAACTGCAAAATTTCCGAACTCACTGCAAAACCCTCAGCAATTTCTTAAAGAGACTCTCAGTCTTTCGAAAAAAGGGGAGGACGCCAGCCGTCAGCTCAAAGCGGGAATGAGTAAAATGAATGTGCGTGAGCAGGCCAGAACTTTGAAGACCCTCGCGGATTTTGAAACAAAATTAGCTCAAGCTATGGACCGTGGCCCTTCCTTCTCAGGAATGTCGGCTGCGGAAAAGGCCGAGTATCAAAACGAAATGAAGAGTTTAGCTGAGCAACATCGCGCTCAAGCGCAAGAATATCTGCAGGCCTATGAGGCCAAGCAACAAGAACAAAAGCAGTTTTTAGTAGCGAACTCCGAAGAGAAATCTAAAATCACCGACTCAAGCCAATGGCGCTGGCCTCAATCCAACGGAGCGACTCAAGTGAAAAAGGCAGCACAGTCGGCAAAGTTTTTCGGCGCTTTGATTGCTCTCGATTTCGCTCGACCGGTGTTCAAGATGAGCGATGAGGAGTATTTGATGTTGCGATCTCTGACCCTTTTCACGCGCTCAAAAAACGATGCACTTAATGTTCGTATTACCCGTGAGCTTCAAGGCGTCGGTCAAGAGACGGTCTTGCGCAAGTGCGGCTTAGTTTTTGGTGTTCTGTAGTTTCGGCACAACAGTTTTTTCTATTTTCTCGGTCAATATAAGAGCTTCATGGGTGGTCCCATAGTGCTGGCAGAGATGTATAAAGGCGATATCCGTAATCGGAGCTTGGCCCTTTTCAATCACTTCGAGAAGCATCCACGGGATTTCCAGGTGTTTTGCGGCCTCCTCAAGAGAAATATCTTTTTTCTTACGGCTAATCGAAAGGAAGTGTCCTCGAACAGTTTGCAAGAAGTCTTTGTATTGGTGAACTTGTGCAAACTGAGCTCTATCGAGATCTCGATGAAGTTGACGAAGGCAAGCCGAGAAACTCTTCGGTCGAAAACTAGAAATTCTAACGAGTTTGGACATTTTTCTTCTCTTTTTCTTTTTCAGAGCTGATGACTGCTTGCTGAGCAGATGCATCCAGTGCGCGATAGATGGACATCGCGGTCCTGCTACGGGCATCAGAGGCGAGAACTGCAAATTGCATCGAGATGTGGTTCTTAATATGAATCTTTGCTGATTCTGCGTCCGAGCCCGTAGGGGACTTAACGATAAAAATAATAATTCTGCGGCGATGATCCAACTCTAAATCAACAAGAGGTTCTTCCTCAAATCGGACCACACTAGCCTTAAAAAAGAGATAGTCGTCATCTTCTTCGTTGGAATTTCCAAAGTAGGCTCTCAGAACTCCGCGAATGGCAAACTTCGCCTCTTCGACGTCAGTAAAAACGCCTTCAGGGGAAGTGAAGGGATTGTGAATGTTTCCCAGAGGGGATTTGATCGTTTTGTCTGCCATGGCTTCCATCCTGATTTGGTTTATAAATTACAAATAGTATAATATTATACGAATCGTAAGTCAACGAAGTTGATTGTCGCGTGATTTCAATGGTTTATAGATGTCGTGAATTTTGTGTTAAATTATACGAAACGTATAGAGAGGTTTCCGCTTGGCTAATGCACCTATGAGTAATTTTATTCGCGACTTTCTTGTGAGTCTCCATAAGTCCTATTTGCCCAACGTCGAAGAGATGCGCAAAGCTGCAAAAGTAACGGGCCTTTCTCTTTCGACTGTAAATCAGGCGGCCATCAACGGGAAGGGAAGTGCCGTGACTCATGGACTGCTGATTTGTTATGGCCTGAAAATCAATCCGGAAAAAATTCAAGAGCACCTGCCAAAGTTTCGTAAAGTTTTTGCCGGTTCAGAAAAATACTCTTCATTGGACGACAATTTACAGAAAGTGCTCAAGGTTTATAGCGTCGATGAAGTGATTGTTTCCCTGGAAGTCATGTTGGCCAAAGATAAAATTGAACGAAGTCTTGGCCTGAAGAAAAAAGCGGGCCGTCCCATAGGATCTGGAAAATAATTTTAAATTTCCGCGGGCGAAGTGGCTGCCGACAGATTTGTGAGGCTGGTCTCGACTTGGTCGGCAATGCGATCCAGTGAAAGGCCAATTCCATGCAATTCATCCGCGGTGAACTCGCTGTCGCCCATGTTTTTAAAGAGCGCGCTGAGACCCGAAAGTTCGATACGGGATTGCAGAAGCTCAGTCTGACATTTTCCCAGAAGATCTGAAAGATCGTGCTTTTGCTTCTTGCTCATGGTGATTTTCTCCAAGGAATTTCGCGGAACTTTAATATTCTTCGATTGGCTGCGGACCACGAAACTTGGAAGACGTTCATCACTTCGTCTGCATAGAGCCGTTCTTGAGATTGAAGAACTCGCAAGCTTTTCATCGGCATTAAAATGGCGGCAGCAAAAGTATTTGCCTGCCATTCTGGATCTTCAAAAGCGCGAATGCGAGAGCGGCGTGCGAAGGTGACTTGGTGACGAAAAGGAAAACTCCCAAAAGCTCCTTCCTTAGCATGAAGCAGAGCATGTCCCATTTCATGGGCCACCGTGAAGCGGGCTTGAGCGTCTCCGTTTTCTAAACGTTTGTAAGTAGCATTAGGCAGTTTAATAAATCTATTTGTAACATCCGTGAGGCCTCCGAGGCCGCGCACATTTTTACCAATGACTACTTTGAAATCCAAAGCCTCCATCTTGTTTTCAAAAATTTCTAAGATGGGTGTCGGGCTAGGTGCATTTAAGCATTCCGGTGCGAATCGTTCAAGGAACTGGGTGGCCTCAATCTCGATCTGTGCGGTGGAAAGGCCTTTGACAACGGGAACAGTGATTGAATTGAAATCCATTATTCCCCCTCATTCAAAATCTTACGAATTTTTTCGATTTGTTTTTGTGAAAGATCTCTTTTGGAAAGACGGCGTCCAAACGCCACGGCGAGTTCAGCTGTGTTCTGATCGCACTCAAACATTTTCAGAAACTGTCTTTTCTCTCGATCGGTTTCGGCGACAAACCTGATCACACTTTCTTTGGTATCGAGGGTGTTTGCCAAAATACCGTAGTCGACTTTCTTTTCAGGGAAAGCCGGTTTGCGTCCTGCTTCAACTTCGGAATAATATACAACCGTAATTCCTAGTTCTCGGGCAACTTGACCCATAGTCTTTTCGGCAGCAATGCGATGCCGTCTGATAAAGTTCGCAAAACTTTCAGCAATAGTATCTGCCTTAGTGAGTTGTCCCATTTCACCCTCAACTTTTTAAGTATTAGCTAGTGTTAGCTAATACTAGTTTGTAAACTTGTAAATATTTAACGCGATGAGGGATTTGATCTCTGTATTTGGCGCAAGAGGTCTTGTGCGCCTGTCAATTGTGGATCTATTGTAAGAGATTTTTGCAGCTCACTGATTCCTTCCGCGACCCTTCCTTTCTTCACCAGAGTCATTCCAAGACCCATCAAGCCATTGGGAAAGCGCGGATGAATCTTTAAGCTATGGCGGAAGAATTCTTCGGCTTGATCGAAGTTGCCCGCATCCAGCATTAAAAGACCGGCGTTAAAAAGTGTCACGATGTCGTCGGGATTTAATTCGAGAGCTCGTTGATAAGATGCTATCGCGAGCTGCGGATTGTAACCTTGATACTTGGGATTTTGGTAAATGAGTGCGAGCTTGGTGTGAACAAAGGCATCTCGTGGAAACTGATGAAGGACATTTTCGAAGACCACCATGGCTTCATCATAGCGACCTTGAGCATCGTAAATCACGCCAAGGTTCACATGAGCTCGTTTGCTACTAGGATAAAGCGCCGCTGATTCTTGCCAGAGTTTTTCTGGAGAACTGTACACTTCGCTGCGGCCCCAGCTGACAACAGCTAATAATAAAACGATCAATGCGCCTGCTGCATTTCGAAGAGCCACCACAGGTACAAGTGAGAGCGTGCCGCCAAAGAGGATCGCGAGAGCCGCACTGGAAAAGTAAACCCGTCTTTCCACCAAAAGATCCACAGTGGGAAAAAAGGAACTTGTTGGCAGAAGCGTGATCAAAAAGAACAACCAGCTCCAAGCGAGGAATTTAGTTATTCGCGATCCAGATTTTTTTAAGAGGAAATAAAAACTCAATCCAGTGGCAATTAAAACAAGGAACCAAGAGATCGCAATCTCTGCACTTCCAAACTCTGCGGGATTGGGAGCGTGATCTAAGCTCAGTCCCCAAGGCACAATGCTGAGTTGCAGGTACTTTAGAATCACCGGGCCTTGCATTGCTAGGTATTGCAGAGCCTCGTGGGTATTGCCTCGGCCTTCAAGGTCGCCTATGCCGCCAAAGAAGACGAAACGAAAAGCAATGTAGGCCACTGTCAGAATCACAAAAGGAATATAGGCGAGGATCCGTCGAGGACTCACCTGTCGAAGAAGAAGATCCGTTCCCACCAGCAAAGCGGGTAGAATCACGGCGCTTTGTTTCGAGAAAAGGGCACAAACAAAAAACACCAAAGGCAGAATGAGATCCTGCCAAGAGTTTTCGTTCCTTCGGATAAAAACATACAAAGCACCTAAAAGAAAAAAACTGGCGATGACGTCAGAAAACGCAAAGGCATAGAAAACTGTGCCGCTATTAATGGGTAAAAATAAAAATAACATCGCGCCGAGAGTGACCGGCAGCAGGTTTTCAGAAGAAAAAAGCTTTTTTATCATCCAGCGAGCGATCAGCAAAATCCAGAGTGCATTCAGGCAGTGAAACAAGGTACTAGCTGCGTGAAACGGCCAGGGCTTTCCATCGCCGATCGTATAACAAAGACGATAGATCAAAAATGTCAGAGGCCGTGACGGATCATTGCGCAAAAGCTGCGTGGTATTTTCAGTGTAAGGATAAAGCAAGGTTTCTGTGATGCTGGAGCCCGGTTTAAGATCAGCATTTTCCTGAATCTTGAGAATATCATCGAAGACAAAAGGATTTCTCCAGCTAAAACTGAAAAACAAAATACCTAGAAAAAGGACCGTCAGAGTACTCAGCCCGACCTTAAACTTCATGATGAGCTGATAATATCATGAGCCGCCTGTTCGTAGAAACCTTTTGTATTTATAACCCGAGCGCTGACATTTGCAATAACCGAAGCTAGCATAAGGTAGAGGATCACATCGTGCGAGCTGCTCATTTCCAGCACCAAAATAAACGAAGTAAAAGGGGTCCGCGCGATTCCCGTCAAAAAGGCTACCATGCCGACAAGGATCATCAGTTTTACACTGGCAAAACCTAAAGTCTGCGCGATGAACTGACCAAGGGCCGCGCCACTTGCCAGTGAGGGAGCAAAGACACCGCCGATGACTCCTCCCAAATAAGTAAAAAGATTTCCAAGAATGCGCGCAAGAGGTGTCAGAGGACTTGCCACGGATTCTGGATGTTGAAGCAAGTTAGACATAAAACTTTTTCCGGCGCCAACAGTTGCGGGACCTAATGCCCAAATGGTGGCACTCATTAAGAGACCGCAGAGTATAGTCACAGAAAGTTTAATGGCGAAACTCTTTTGTCCGCGCCATTTCGTGACACGATAGAGAGTTTCAGCAAACGCAGAACCAATGACACCGACTACGGCAGCGATAAGTATTGTCTGCAACAAAACTTCGATTGGAAAGGTGCCGAACTTTGTTTCGCCAAGATACAGATAATTCCCTAAAAATAATTGCGCCAAAATCCCGGCGATAATCACAGACTGGAAAACATTCGTTCGTATCGCACTGATATGGGATTTCGAAAGTTCTTCGATAGCAAAGACGACACCACCAAGAGGGGTATTAAACGCAGAAGCCAAACCCGCAGCGCCGCCGGCAAGGATCATCGCTTGCAACTGAGGTTTCGAAAAACGCTTAGGCCAAAAGCGCGAGAACTGATAAAAAATCCCCGCGGAAACTTGCAGCGTGGGACCTTCACGTCCAGTGACGCCACCACCGAGCACGCAAATACAAGAGCCGACCATCTTAGCAACGATCATTGGAAAACCTAAAAATCTTTTTAGCAATCCGTCTTTGATGTCAGATGGTGAAGAAGCCTCAACTGTGGCGATCACTTGCGGAATGCCGCTGCCGATGGATTCTCGCGAGAAAAAGTAACCGATCAGAAACGAAGCGATCACTGCGAAAGGTGCCGTCCAAAGAATAATGGAATCCGAAGCATGTGCGAGGGCCCAGTCTTCACAAATTTTAAAAACTTTATTGTAGAAGACGGACACCACTGCGGCTAAACCCGCTGCGAGCCAGAAAGGGAGGTTGAGAAGGATTTTCTCTCGCGCCGAGAGAAGACGAGGATCTTGAAGAATTCGATGTGACAGCATCAAGAGAAATTATCATCAACTTATACGACGCACATCACCCAGCGCATCGAAACGCCGCGTTAGTAAGCAGTGCGGGAACTAATCTCTCTTGCGAAAATAGTTTACTAGACCGAAGTAAGTCGGAAGGAAAGCCACGCCTAATCCCAAGAGTGTGTAGAAAATCGGTGCTGATAAAAAAGCATTCAGTGGATACTCCACTCCTTGATGCCATTCGGGTCCGGTGCCGGCGTAAAAAAATCTTTTGTAGCCCGTACCATCCCAGCCGACGACCAAAATAAAAAACATCGCGAGGTGGCTCCAAATAGTTTGCAAGGCCGCTGCTTTTTGTTTTCCTTGGCGGAGGAAGTACCATGTGACATAGAAGCCTAAAATTCCTTGCGTGATATTGGTCACGCCAAAAAGGCAGACGAGCCACGCAGGAATCGATGTGTGAGTCTCGGCGACAAACATGGTCTCCCATCCCGGGAACGCCCACAGCAGATAGAGACCTGAAGGCGCAAAAATGATCGCGCTCCACAGCAGGCTGAGATTGAAAAACTTGTTATTCCAGAATGAAGATTCATTCTTAAGCTTGCTGCCAGCGGCCAGGGCCAAACCGGCACTGAGACCGTAAGACCAGAAGATATCGACTTGAACCATTTTTTGCTCCTGTAAAACTGTCCTAGCATAGGATAATTTCTTGTCAAACTCTTGGACACATCGGTAAAAGATTCAAAGACCCGGGGGGATTCTATGAAAATCTATGGTGGCCTTTTTGTACTGCTCATGAGCTTCTCTTTTGCTCAGGCAACGACACTTCTGATTTCGGATATCGATGATACGATTAAGAATGCCCACGTTCTAGATAAGTCCGATGCCATCTCGAATTCTATCAGAACGGAGAACTTGGTTCTGGGTATGAATGCTCTCTATCAAGCAACAAAGAGAGCTCAAACAGATCTTAAAATTTTCTATGTGTCTAATGCTCCGAAGGCGATTATGCAGGGAAGTCACAGCGATTTTCTGACGCAGAATAAGTTTCCTGCAGGCTCTTTGCGTCTTCGCGACGGTCTTTTCCAGAAAGATTTTAAAGTCACCGAGATTCGCAAGATTTTAAAAAAGGAAAATCCAAGTTCCGCGATTCTTGTCGGCGATAATGGTGAAAAAGATATTTTGGTTTATGAGCAGATCCAAAGAGAATTTCCACAAATTCATTTCGTCATCTATATTCGCCAGGCCTATACGATTTTGAATCCCGAAGATACAGGGACCGCCTTACGAGCGGGGCAAGCGGGTTTTGTGACGTCACTGGACCTCCTACTTCAATTCCGCCAACAAGGTTTTGTGACCGCTGAGGACACAGTGTCTTTTGTAAAAACATTCATCAACGTCTTTTCAAGCGAAGATCAATGGGGCGATACCGGCACTCAAGCCATTCCTTATTGGTTGGATTGCCGCGATTTCAAGTGGACAGCAAGTGATGCAGAGTTTGGCACGACCGTCGGATACGTCAGCGCGAAAAATCGCATTCTCCATCGTTGCAGTATTCCCGCGTTCGAGGACTAGACTTTCAGCGCGTTGATTCTGTCACAGAGCGGACGTACCTTTAAAGTATGTCTGTTCGTAAAATGGCTATCTCATTTCGTAGTTTCCTCAATCACCCTGGAAAAGTTGCTACACTCTGTGTGGTTTTTTTCGCGACAACTCTCGTGATGAACGGTTTGTTGTGGCGGTTGTGGGGACTGCACCGGGATTTTGAACGGCTCACCGTTGAAATTGCCGGGACAAAAAATGATATCGAGAAGCTCAATGGCCAGCTTATGCAAGCGAAAGATCCCAGCTTTATCGAACGCCAAGCCCGCGATAAATTGGATTTGGTGAGTGAAAAAGACCTCGTTTTCGTCTTCCCAGAGCAATAAACGGTGCGGCATTTTTATTGCAGCGTCACATGCCAGAGGCGTCCTCTAAAACTAGGATGTGAGCTCTAAATTTTCTGATTTTTTAAGTGAAATCAGGGAGGTTATAAAGATGGCTTCAAACACAACGGATGTATCTAGCACATGGAATAAAGACGCGATTAAGTCTCTTCGCCGCCGCCTTGGCTGGAGCCAAGGGGATTTGGCTCGTCGTCTTTCTTGTGCATCTACAGAAGTTGAATCGTGGGAAAATGGTTCGCATACGCCCGCGATGAATTTCCTCAATGAATTGTTTTTGATCGCGAAACAAGCTGATGCTTGCAGCCACGAAGTGCATGCATCTCCGCTTGCTGAAACACTGTGCGATCAGCAAGCTCTGGGGCAAATTGAATTCTCTGAAATCAAAGAAGATATTGAATAGAAGTTGAGACTCAAGTACAGGTAAATCCATGAAAAAAAAGATTTACCTCGTCGATGTAAGCTCGATGTTTTTTCGAGCTTATTATGCCATTCGTCCTCTGACGACTCCTGCTGGTGTGCCTGTCAATGCCGTGTATGGTTTTCTGTCAATGGTGACCAAGCTCTTCAAAGAGGAAAAACCAGATTACATGGTTTTTACTTACGATCGTAAAGAGCCTTCCTTTAGAAAAAATCTATACGCCGAATACAAAGCCAATCGCACGGCGATGCCGGATGATTTGGCCGTGCAAATTCCCTACATAAAAAAGCTCGCGGACTATTTGGGAATTCCTGCTTTGGAAGTTCCTGATTACGAAGCCGACGATATCATCGGCACTCTCGTTCATTTGGGATTGAAACATCATCATGAAGTCGTGATCGTGAGTGGCGATAAGGACTTCGGTCAGTTGATTCAAAAGCATGTCGTGCTTTTTGATACCATGAAAGACGTGAAGTACGACGAGGCCGGCGTTCTTGAAAAGTGGGGAGTTCGTCCTGATCAATTCATCGACTATTTGGCCATCATGGGCGATAGCTCGGATAATGTTCCCGGCGTAGATGGAATTGGTCCGAAGGGCGCGCAGAAGCTCATGCAGCAGTACAAGTCGCTGGAAGACGTGTATGCCCACATCGATCAAGTGGAGCCCAAAGGCATTCGCGAAAAACTCATTCGCTCGAAAGACAATGCGTTTCTTTCAAAAAAGCTAGTGACTATTGCCCTCGATGTTCCTGTTAGTGAGAACTTCGAAGACTATCACTTAAAACCGATTCAAGCCGATCAGTTGCGCGCGCTTTTACAAGAGCTCAATTTCAAATCCTTCGAAAAAACTCTCATCGGTGATGCCCCTCCGAATGGCAGCCTTCATGACAGCATCCATGGCAAAAAGACCGCCCCTGTTGAAGAAAAAGAACCGGTCGCACATGTAAAGGCTCATCAGGAAGTCGAAGTGCCGGGAGAAATTAAAATTTCCTCCGTCGGCTCTGACATCATGGAAAAAATCGAAGCCTATATGCATATCAAAGAGGTTTCTGTTTCCGTTGCGGACTTGCTGACCAAGATTAAAGAAAAAGATTCTCTTTGGGGTTTTAGTGATGAGCGCGGGCATTTTGTCGGTCGTGGTACAGAACTTTGGGCCATTGATGGCGGCCATGAAAGTTTGGGTTCTGGCACGGATCAGAAGCATGTTCACTGGTCAGGCTTTGATTTAAAAACATTCTTCCATCAGATTAAATCCACAACGCCGTTGGTGGAGTGGGATTCCTCATTAGCGGCCTATGTTGTTCGTGCTGGCGATTCTTCCGATTTCGGCGAGATCTACAAAAGGTACATTGGCTCGAACTTGCCGGAGTTTGCAACACCCGCGCAGATTTACAAAGCACATGTTGAGCTACAACATGTTTTGCAAGATCGATTGGGACTCTTCGACGGCGAGAAAATTTTGAAAGAATTAGAATTGCCATTGGTGCCCGTGCTGTTGCGCATGGAAGAAAAAGGCATTCGTATCGACGTTGAAGCTCTGCAAATCCAATCCGCAGAGCTGACCGAGCAGATTGCCGAGCTCGAGAAAGAGATTCATCATTTAGCTGGTGGCGCTTTCAATGTCGGCAGCCCCAAACAGTTGGGTGTTATTCTCTTTGAAAAAATGAACCTGCCATCTGGTAAGAAAACCAAAACAGGATACTCAACGGGCGAAGATGTTTTGGAAAAGATCGAGCATCCTATTGCAAAAAAGATTTTGCAGTGGCGCGAACTTTCTAAATTGAAATCGACCTATGTAGATGCTTTGCCTGAAATCATGGCGCCAGATGGCCGCGTCCACACCAGCTTTAATCAAGCATTGACGACGACCGGGCGTCTTTCCAGCACGCAGCCGAATTTACAGAACATTCCGATTCGCACCGAACGGGGCCAGAGGGTTCGTCAGGCCTTCATCGCAGATAAAGGCCAAAAGCTCTTGTCGATGGACTACTCGCAAATTGAATTGCGAATTCTCGCGCACATTTCGGACGATCCAGGTTTGCAACGCGCGTTCCGCGACGATTTAGATATCCATGCGGCAACAGCGGCGGAGGTTTTCAACGTGGATCTCAAAAATGTGACTCAGGAACATCGCCGTCGTGCCAAGGCCGTGAACTTCGGTATTGCCTACGGACAAGGCGCCTTCGGCCTTGCAGAGAACTTGGGAATTTCCAACAAAGAAGCTAAAGAAATCATCGATCGTTATTTTGAGAAGTTCGCCGGTGTAAGAGAGTACATCAACAACACGGTCAAGCTTGCTCACGAAAACGGTTATGTTGAAACACTCTTCGGACGCCGTCGTTACATCGACGAGCTCAACTCGAAGAATCCGATGCTTAAAAAATTCGGCGAGCGTGCCGCAATCAATGCGCCCATTCAGGGAACTGCTAGTGACTTGGTTAAAAAAGCAATGATTGAGATTGGACGGAAAATTCCAGTTGATATGTTGTTGCAAGTGCATGATGAATTGATCTTCGAGGGCACGGAGTCTGCTTTACAACAACAGATTCCGGCTCTGGTTAAAATCATGGAGAACGTCATGACGTTGAAAGTTCCGCTCAAAGTGAATTATGCGATTGGCGACAACTGGGACGAGGCTCACTAGTTTTTAACTATTCTGTGTCCCAGCCGACAACCCGGCCGCCTTCGAAGTAAACAAAGCGCTTCTGTTGATGAAAGCCATCGGAGCCCGGAACGTTGCGCATGTACTTCCAACGCTCGTTTTTATAAATCGGATTTCCGGAAGTCTCCACAGCGATGGGATCGCCCCATGCGCGACGAACATATTCCATGGGCATTCCCACAGCGATATCTTGAGAATCAATCAGTTCTTTCATGCGGGCGACGGGGATGCGAGCGCGGCTCCAGATATTGTTGCGATTGATCCAAGCTTGGCGTCCTTCAATCGAAGGAATATTCAGCATCTCGATTTTTTCCGCATCGTCTTTCAGCCAAGGTAAAACTTTGGAGTACTGTTCTTTCGCCTGACGTGAATCGAGGCTCTTTTCTAGTTCGCGCAATTGAATGCGCTGCTGGACCTGCTGGGCCTCATCAGCCGACATATTAGCCGGATTAAAACCCATCTCATAGGCAACACGAGTTGTATCCGAATTGGAACGTGGGGCTTCCGAAGAGCTATAGCTCGTAACCACTTTTTGGTTCCGGGAAGCATAACCGCTATTCATCGATCTCTGAAAGGCAGCACAACCTCCGAGAGCCAAGGGCAAAACAACAAGTAAAGAGTAGGACTTCATGAGATTTCTCCTCCTAGATAGTTTATCTCTGGTAGAGCTGGATTAGAATATTCTTGCGAGTGTGATCCTCCATTCCTTACAATAGTCAGGTATCCTGAAGGAAAAAAATGGCGGAACCGACAGATAAGAGCCCGACCAAGGGCCAGGACGAAGAACAAGCACCCGAGTTGAGTTTAGAACAACTCGATAGCATGATTTTGTCCGAAGATCCCAAGTTCGCCGATGATTTGGCGTTGGTTCGGTCCATTCCCTCTGATGGCAGTGTCGATTTGGATGTTGTCGATACCGGCCAAACTTTTCCTTCCGTTAATAATCCTTGGAATGATGCTATCGGTATTCGCAAACTTATCGTGACGGTGTTGCCTTTTTTGCCACGCTTGTGGGACTGGCAGTATAACTTTACGACGAAAGTTCATCTGCGCCGAATGCAGTTCAAAACTTTTTTGAATGAGCTGGGACCAAGAACACTTCAGGGTATCAAGGCCGGCGGAAAAGCCAGCGTCGAAACTTCTAAAGCCAAGATAGTGACTTTTAAAGGTCTGACGTGGCCGTTGAAAACCGCGGCGCTGTCCATAATCGTGCTGGGAGTTTTCACCGGCGTTTTCGTCTATCGCAGTATTACAAAAGGCATTCTCCCTGGGGATGAAGAGTACCTCATCGCAAGCTTGGAAGAGTGGTCTGTGCAGGCGCACAAATATGATCCCGAAACCGAGATGGATTCTTTTTACGATTCACCCAGAACCATTCAAAACATCATGTCATTGTCAAAGATGATCGTGAATATCCGTCCGTCACCAGGATCGGGGCCGAATCCAATGGCTGCCATGGAGTTTTTCTTGGAAGGCCTCAGTCCCGAAGCCATCGTTGAAGTAAAAGACCGCGAAACTGAAATTCGCGACCTTTTTCAAAGAACTTTGGAAGATTTAACTTACGGAGATTTAGATTCTGCTGAAGGCAAGCAACAGCTGACGGAAAAATTGCGGCAGACTTTGAATATGAATCTTACAAAAGGAAAAATCCGCCGCGTCTTTATCAAAGAATTCGTTTTGAAACCTTAGGTGTAGACAGTTTCACCATTCTCTTTAAATGTTTTGTAATCAATGCCGTATTGACGAAGACGATCATTCAAAGTGCTCTTTGGCATCTTGAGCTCGAGGGCTGTTTTCCTTTGATTGCCTTTATTTTCTTGCAACTTCTTGATGATGATTTGCTTTTCGACTTCTTTAATGACGGAAAGACGGGCAGTGTTTTGTTCTTCCGCGACGGCCGTAAAAACAGTGGAGTTTCTTAAAAGCCGTGCTGCCTTCTCAAGATCGATCTGTTGACCCGGAAAGACGGCTGCAGCTCGAGAGACCAAATTGCGAAGCTCGCGCACATTGCCAGGCCACGAATGCATTTTTAGCTTTTGAATGGCATCAAACGAGAATCGAACTCGTAGCTGTTTTGCAAAACACATTAACAGGTCCTCAAAGTCTTCAATGCGTTCTTTTAAAGGCGGGGCTGAAACCGACACGACATTCAAACGAAAAAAGAGATCCGAACGGAATTGCCCGTCGCTGATTTTGAGAGACAGATTTTGGTGAGTCGCCGCGATAATGCGAACATCTGTCCTCACCGAACGGTCACTGCCGACGGGACGGATTTCATTATTCTCTAAAGCTCGCAACAGTTTTGCCTGCAGAGTGAATGGCAGATCGCCAATTTCATCGAGGAACAAAGTGCCATAGCGCGCACTCTCAAAAGCCCCTTTGCGGTCGCTGATGGCTCCTGTGAAAGCTCCTTTGACGTGACCGAAGAGCTCGCTCTCGATCAGAGTTTCTGTGAGGGCGCTGCAGTTCACGCTGACAAAAGCGGCGTTGGCGCGCGGAGAACATTGGTGGATGGCTTGAGCAAGGACGTCCTTGCCGGTTCCGGAAGGACCTAGAAGGAGAACTGAAAAATCGGTTTGGGCGACATGTTTGAGGCTTTGTAACTCCGCATTCCAAAGAGGGTTGCGGCTGGCTATTGGGAAGGCTTCCAAGGTGACGGTATGGGGAAGGGCATTGTTTTTAACCAGAGGCTGAGTTGAGTTTTCGGTCATAAAGTCTCCTTTAAGTTGAAACAGCTCTTATCCAAGAATCGGACCAGTCCTCAACAGCATTAGTTTAGATTTGAAGCGGTTTTAAGCGAAGTTTTCCTATTTTCAAGAACCGCCGTCCTAGAAATTAGAATTTGGAATCGTCGTTAAGTTGGGGCACGATAAAAAAGATATGAGACTGGCCACCAGAGAAGAAGTTTACAGCATTGATAAAGCCGCCGCCAAAGTGTATGGCCTGAGTTCTTCGCTTCTCATTGAAAAAGCCGGTACGGCGCTCGCTCAGGCCTTTGAAACTATTCTTCAACAGCAAGGTTGGTCGGTAAAATCGAAAATCGGAATTTGGTGTGGACCGGGCAATAACGGAGTTGACGGGCGCGTGATGGCGCATTTGTTGCGCGAAAAATCTCTCTCCGTCGAGGTGCTGCAGGGAAGTGCATGGGATCCTGTTGATTTCGATATTATTGTCGATGCGCTTTTTGGTGTGGGCCTCAATCGCCCCGTGACCGGCGAATTGAAAGAAAAAATTCTCGCACTCAATCAGACGCGAAAAACGGTCATTGCTGTCGATATTCCCAGTGGCCTGGATGCCAACAGTGGCAGTGTTCTTGGGGCTTGCGTGAAAGCGCGATGGACTTTGACGGTGGCCCCTGCGAAACCTGGATTGTTTTTGCAAGAAGGGCCTGCGCATTGCGGGCGCATTGTCAGCATCGACATTGGTTTTCCGCGGGAACTTTTGCGATCTCGAGCGCGAAGCACGTTTTTGATCGGTGCTGCCAGTGCCAGAAAACTTTTGCCTCCTCGCACGTTGACTGCGAATAAAACGACTTTCGGAAATCTCTTGGTCATCGCAGGCTCCGAAGGGATGGAAGGAGCTGCTTTGCTTTCTGCAGAGGCTGCTGCGCGAATGGGCTGTGGCTATGTGAGCCTTTGTTCTCCCAGTGAGAGTGTTTTCAAGAAAGCGCGACCGGATTTTTTAAATCTGTCGTTAAAAAGTTTTTTTCAAAGTGACCTGAAGAAATACAAGGCGGTTTTGGTGGGACCGGGGCTTGGTGTGAATAAACAGACCGAAAAGGTTCTTGAGCATTTGTTAAAACACCACTCGCAAGTTCTAGTCGATGCGGATGCGCTGACTGTGCTCGCACAAAAACGCGCCAAAGATTTGCCGGAAACCTGGGTGCTGACTCCGCATGCAGGAGAGCTTTCCCGCCTGACGGGAACACCTGCGAAAGAGCTGGAGGCCGATCGCTTGGCGGGAGCTCAGAAGGCGCAAAAGAGCCTCAAATGCCTGGTTTTGTTGAAGGGTTTCAGAACTGTGCTCGCTACGCAGGCAAAAAGTTATATTATCGGCTCAGGAAATGTGGCTCTGGCAAAGGCTGGAAGTGGGGATGTTTTAAGCGGATTTATAAGCTCTTTGATGGCGCAGGGGCTTGCCAGTGACCAGGCAGCGGCGCTCGGCGCCTATTTGCATGGCAAAATAGCCGATGACTGGCTCCGTCGAGGCCACTCTAACCGTACTTTAATGGCCTCAGATCTCCCAGAATTGATTGATGCGAGTCTCACAAGTTTGAAAAAGGGCGGCTGATAGACTAGGATCTGATCATGCCTGGAGCCGTCAAATTCATCAAAAGCGCTGTCCTCCCTCAAGATTACCCCAAAACCGGTAAGAAAGAGATCGCCATCGCGGGACGATCGAATGCGGGAAAAAGTTCATTTCTAAACGCCATCGCGAACAACAAAATCGCCAAAGTTAGTAACACACCCGGAAAAACTCGGTTGCTGAATTTTTTCAGTCGAGGGACTAGCTACGTTTTGGTTGATATGCCGGGATACGGTTTTGCATCTCGTTCGGGCAGTGAAATGCGCGAGTGGCACACGATGATCGAGAACTATCTTAGCATGCGCGAAGAATTATGTGGCCTCGTGCTCGTGATGGATGCACGCCGAGAGTGGACCGAAGATGAGGAGCTTTTGAAAGCCTTCACGGACACTCGCGGTTTGCCTTTAGCTATTGTCCTGACAAAAGCAGACAAGCTCACACGCAATGAAATTAATAAAGCCGTCGCCCGCATTAAAAAAGATGCGGCGACGGAAGCTGTGTTTATGACTTCGGCCTTGAGCAAAGACGGCCAAGAGGAAGTTGAAGAATATCTCTACGAAAACTGGGTGAAGGGTTCATGAAGTTTATAGGTGTTATTCCTGCTCGTTACGCCTCGACTCGATTCCCAGCAAAACCACTCGCTCTTCTTCACGGAAAACCCATGATCCAATGGGTGGTGGAAGGAGCACGCAAAAGCAAACTTTTGACGGATATTATTGTGGCAACAGACCACGAGGACATTCGTAAAGCGGTCGAAGCTATTGGTTGCAAAGTGGCGATGACAGATTCAGATCTGCCGTCGGGCTCGGATCGCATTCATGCGGCGACAAAGGATTTAAATTTTGATGTGGTCGTGAATATCCAGGGCGATGAGCCTCTGGTCAACGGTGAGTTGATTGATAATCTTGCGGGTCTTTTTCAAAAAGACCCGTCGGTAGACATGGCGACTCTTGCACATCCCATTTCTTTAGAAGAGCTCGAATCACCCAATGCTGTGAAAGTGGTTTTGAATCACAAAGATGAAGCTTTGTATTTTAGCCGGTATGCGATTCCATACTCTCGCGTAAAAGGCTCTCAGGCAGCGGCTTTGACAGGATGTCTAAAGCACATTGGAATGTACGCCTATACGAAAAAATTCTTAAAAACATTCTGTGAAGAAAAACCGGCCGAGATAGAAATCGCTGAAAGCCTGGAGCAACTACGCGCTCTGTATTTGGGCGCCAAAATTAAAGTACTACGTGTGAAGGAAGCAAGCCTTGGAGTGGATACGCCAGAGGATTTGGCGAAATTGGAAAAAATTATGAGGGGGAGCTAATGGCGGTCAAGACGACAAAGAAAATTTCAACAGCCAAGTCGACAAGAAAGAAATTGCAGCAGAAGTTTATTTTTGTAACGGGTGGTGTGGTTTCCTCCATTGGTAAAGGCCTGACGGCGGCAAGCTTGGGCTCCTTGTTAGAAGCTCGCGGCGTGCGGGTGACAATTATGAAATTCGATCCGTATTTGAATGTGGATCCTGGCACGATGTCGCCATTTCAGCATGGTGAAGTGTACGTCACTGATGATGGCGCAGAAACGGATTTAGACCTCGGTCACTATGAGCGCTTTACAAGCGCGGTGATGTCACGTTCTAACAGCGTTTCCACCGGTCAGATCTACGATACGGTTTTGACTCGCGAACGCCGTGGCGACTACCTCGGTGGAACAGTGCAAGTCATTCCGCACATTACAGATGAAATCAAAGCGCGTGCTCAAGAGGCCGCTCAAGGAACAGAAGTTATTATCGTTGAAATTGGCGGAACCGTCGGGGATATCGAAGGTCAGCCGTTCCTCGAAGCGATTCGCCAAATGCGCAGTGAGCTCGGCGATGGCAACTCGGTTTTAGTTCACGTGACATATGTGCCCTACATCGCGGCGGCTGGCGAATTGAAGAGTAAGCCCACTCAGCACTCGGTGAAAGAGCTGCGCATGATCGGTTTGCAGCCAGATTTCTTGGTCTGCCGAAGTGAAAAACCCATCGATAATAGCCTCAAAAAGAAAATCGGTCTGTTCTGCAGTGTCGAGCCCGAGCATGTTATTGCGGCTCAAGATTCTAAGTTCATTTATGAAGTTCCGCTGGCACTACATGCAGAAGGTTTGGATGAACTCATTGTTGAAAAACTGAATCTCTCTTCCAATCGCCCGGATTTGAGCGGCTGGAAAAAAATCGTGAAAGTTCTGCAGAATCCAAAGAAGAATGTCACGATCGGTGTCGTTGGCAAGTATGTCGATTTGAAAGAGTCTTATAAGTCTTTGAACGAGGCGATCGTTCATGCGGGGATCGCAAACAATTGCAAAGTCGATATTGTCTATGTCGATTCTGAAAAGTTAACTGATAAAAACGTTGTTCAATTCTTGGGAGATGTCGACGGCGTTCTAGTTCCGGGCGGCTTTGGCTCGCGCGGGGTGGAAGGCAAAATTTCAGCTATTAAGTTTGCTCGTGAAAGACAAGTTCCATTCTTTGGGATTTGCTTCGGCATGCAGCTGGCTTCAATTGAGTTCGCACGCAATGTTTGCGGTATCCAAGATGCCACCAGCCACGAGTTCTTCACAGATAGTAAGACACGCAATTATGTGATCGACACGATGGTAGAGCAGCGTGGGAATGTGAATAAAGGCGGCACGATGCGCTTGGGAGCATTCTCTTGCTCTCTGGCAAAGGGCAGCCGAGCTCATGAAGTGTATAAAAGTTCCCTGATTTACGAGCGTCACCGCCACCGTTATGAGTACAATAACAAATATCGTGCTTTATTCGAGAAAAGGGGTATGAATGCCACCGGCATTTGCAAAGAGAGAAATCTTGTTGAGATTGTCGAGTTAGTAGATCACCCATGGTTCGTTGGGGTGCAGTTCCACCCTGAGTTTAAATCGAAGCCGTTGGCTCCGCACCCGCTCTTCACTCATTTCGTGAAGGCGGCTTTAAAACGAGGTTCTGAGTAATGAGCTCAAAAATTGTCGACCAAGGCCTTCAGGTCCTGGAGATCGAAGCGAATGCGATTTTGGCATTGAAAGAGCGTTTGAAAGACGGCTTTGCCGATGCTGTTAAAATCATTCAAGCCTGCGAAGGAAAACTGATCGTGACTGGCATGGGTAAGTCCGGCCAAATCGCTCGCAAACTCGCGAGCACTTTTTCTTCGACGGGAACACCTGCTGTGTTTTTGCATCCCGCAGAGAGCGCACATGGAGATTTGGGAATCGTTGAAAGCGGTGATGTGATTTTGGCTTTGAGTTATGGTGGTGAAACACCAGAGCTCGCGCCTATTTTGGCATTTGCTCTTCGTAGAGATATTCCTGTGATCGCTATCACTGGAAATATGAATTCGACTTTGGCAAAAGCCGCAAAAGTGACGATGAACGTTTCTGTTTCGGCGGAGGCCTGTCCTTTGAATCTCGCTCCTACAGCGAGTAGTACGGCGTCTCTTGCGATGGGTGATGCTATGGCGATGGCTGTGCTCAATGAAAAAGGTTTTTCTCCAGAGGATTTTGCTGAGTATCACCCGGGCGGAAGTCTTGGTTACAGACTTTTGACCAGAGTGAAGGACGTCATGCATACGGGTGATGCCTTGCCTTTAGTCCAGTTGGACACACCAATTAAGGAAGTATTTTCTATTATGACTCATAGAAATGTTCGAGGCACTGCCGGTGTCTTGGACAGCAACGGAGACCTCACCGGAATTATCACCGATGGTGATATTCGTCGCCGTCTCGACAAAAGTCTGGATCCCCTCACAGGAACCGCTAAAGACCTTATGACCACCAACCCGCGCGGGGTTGACGCCAACGAGCTCGCTGAAAAAGCGCTGTTTTTGATGGAACAATTCCGCATTCAAATTCTTTTTGTTTTTGATAAGCAGAGTCCTTATCCGAAACGACCTGTTGGAATGTTGAACTTCCAGGACCTCTTGCGAACAAAAATCCGCTAAACATCCAGTTGACGAAGGTCGAGTTAAGTCATTGATAACCTTGCCGTCTTGTTGAATTTTTTTCACAATGACACAGATGGGATTTGAACTCGCTAAATTACGCAACATTAAAATGCTCGTCCTTGATGTGGACGGTGTGTTGACAGATTGCCGCATATGGATGGACTCCGGCGGTGAATGGAGACGTTTTTTCTCTATTCGTGATGGCGTTGGCATAAAGCGTCTGATCGAGTCGGGCTACAAACTCGCTGTCATCACGGGAAGTAAGGCAGAAGACATTCGTCAGCGCGTAAAAAATCTCGGCATTCAATTTTTCTACGAAGGTGCCGCCGATAAAGTTCCGTCATTTTTAGAGCTGCAAAAACAATCCGGTTTGAAAGTGGAAGAGATGGCTTGTGTCGGCGACGACATCTTTGACATCCCTCTCATTCAAGCAGTGGCTTTTGGCGTGACAGTACCAGAAGCGGTGGACGAAGTGATTGAAGCAGCAGATTACGTTACTAAACGACCTGGCGGAAACGGAGCTGTTCGCGAGGTTTGTGATTTGATTTATAAACATGGAGCCTTTTCATCAGTAGGACGGTCATAAAATGATTAAGAACGCACTCAAAGGACTGAGTCTTTTCTTAGCGGCCTTTCTTTTACAGAAAGTCGCTTTTGCAGCTGAGGTCGTGGAACTTCCAACGGAAGAACTCGCTCAGGAATCGGTTTATCCCGTTTTCGATAAACCTGTCAGCGTCAAGAATAGAAATATCAATACGGCCGGACATTTCGAAGTCGGCGCATATTATGGTAACGCTTTGACAGAACCAATCTTTAACGTCAGCAAGTTTGGTTTTTCCGGCTACTATCACTGGTCTGAAGAACATGCCATTGGTGCTTTCTTCGAAACCAACATGTCTGGTTTGAGCAAGTATGGTGAGCAGTTGAAAGACGTTCCTGGCTCTACACCGGGTAGTCACATCTATCTTGATTTTACTCGTGCGCCAGCGCCGCAATCGACTTTCATGGCAGACTATAACTTCAAAGCGTTCTACGGAAAAATGAGTTTGAGTAAGAACCTCGTGTTCAACTTAAGTACATTTGGTTCTGCAGCAGCCGGTTTTGTGAAGTATCAAAACAAAACTTATCCTGGTATCGCAGCGGGCTTGGGACAGAAGTATTACCTGGGTCGCGCCTTCAGCATTCGCTGGGATTTGCGTATGTTCATCAACAATGCGCCTGTGCCGTTCTACCAAGACAGTGCTCAATATACTTTGAATCCGAACAATCCGGGCGGAAGAACAGCTCCGCCATATGATCAGTTTGCAGAACGTATAACTTACACCACCAATTTAGATATTGGTCTGGCGTACATGTTTTAAGGATGGAGCCGATGAAAATGCACTTTAAAACACTTTTGACGACAGCAATAGTTAGCCTCTTCGTAGCTCCCGGAGCTTGGGCACAAGACGCCGGCGCGGGAATTGGTGATGATTTGAATGTGATCGAGATGGAGCTTGATAAAACCGCTCCAAAACCGCAACCGACGTATGCTCCAGGCGCACAGAATCAAAGAATAGATGCGAACGAAGACAAGGTCGAAGCGCAGAACAACAGCAAAGTCACAGATTTTTCTGGTTTGACGAAGTTGCAGCCCTTCAGCGAAATCTCCGTCATTCAAAAACGTTTCTTGCCGAAAACGAAACGTTTCCAATTCACAGGCGCATTTACCACCATCACGAACAATCCATGGTTCTTGACGGCGGGTGTTTCTTTGAAAGCGGCTTACTACCTGACAGAAGCTTGGGGTATCGAGGGAACCTATACCACGATGACGAGCTCACAAAGACAATCGGCTCAAGAACTTCATGATAACAATGCTGTTAGCGCGGATAGCTTCGGTTTCCCGAAGAACTATATCGGTGCTGATGCAAAGTACACTCCGTTCTATGGAAAGATGACTTGGATGAATAAAAAAATCGTTCCTTTCGAGCACTACTTCACAGTAGGTGCGGGGAATACTTCAGTGAGCACGGGTGGCAGCGGTTTCACCCTGCACTTCGGAACGGGTCAGAACTTTGCTCTCTCCAAGCGTTTCTCTGTGAACTGGGACTTCAGTTCGATGAACTATTCCGCAAAATCCACGGACGGCACTACGCAAAGCTTTAGTGACTTGCTTCTGACCGTGGGCATGAGTTTCTTCTATCCGGAGGCTACTTACCGATGAGAAAATTTATCGTCTTTACAATATTATCTGGTCTGTTGGTTTCCTCTGTTGAGGCCGCTCCTGCAAAAAGAGCGGCGCCTCAGCAACGTCGTAGTGCAGCTCCTGCAGTGGTGGCTCCGCCAACAGCAAAAAACTCTCCACTCCGTCAGCAAGTGAACCAAGCCCTTGCGCTAGCGAAAAACGGTCAGTATGAGCAAGCATCAAATGCTTTGTTCCAACTGGCACGCCGCTCAGAACTTCAAGCAGAGCGCCCACAGCTGAAATACGTTTTGGGTTTGATGTTGATGGAAATGAAGTTGAATCAAGTTGCAGCCTTCCAATTCGTGGATGTCATCCGCATGGGGAACAGCCGCTATGTGAAGAACGCGATCGAGAAGCTCTCCATCGTGGCCGATAACCTCGGTGACGACACTTTGTTGAACTACGCGGTTTCGAAAGTAGACTTGAACGACTTCCCAGCGGGCAGCCGTGACATGCTTTACTTCCGTATTGGTGAGATCAAAATGAAGGCTCGTGAGTATGCAAAAGCTGCGGACTTGTTCTCGAAGGTCAGTTCGAGCAGTCGTTACTACAATCAAGCCCTTTTCCAACGTGGTTTGGCGGAGCTTGAAGGTAATCAGGTGGACTTAGCTCTTCAAACTTTCCAAGGTTTGTTGGCTTCACGTGATAATGCTCCTGTAACCGATACGAATCGCGTAGCAGCGCAAATTGCGATTGCACGCGCTCTCTATCAAAAACAAGACTGGGATGCAGCGATCGAAGCTTACGCGCAAATTCCACGTGACCATTTCTTGTGGCACGATGCTTTGTTTGAATCTTCTTGGGCCATGTTGCGTGCAGCACGCTTCCGTTCCGTCTTGAGTAACTTCCAGTCATTGCACTCCAGTTACTATGACGATTTCTACATTCCAGAGTCGTTGTTATTGCGTTCGATTGTTTACCTTTACATCTGTAAATACGACGAGATGGAGAAGGTCCTAAGTCTGTTTGAAAATACTTACGGTCCAGTTCGCGCGAAGATCGGCGACTTTATCCGCGCCAACACGGATGCAATGGAATACTATGGTGAAATCGAAAAAGGCCAACAGATGAAGAAATCAGATAAGAGTCTTCCTCTGCGCCTGCCATACAACGTAGTGAAGAGCATCTCTGAAGAAGGTAACGTCAAACGTTCTTTGTACTACATCAAGAGATTGAACGACGAGAAAGCAAAAATTGATGCAAACCCTGGGTTTAGAAACACAGCGGTTGGTCAGTATGCTTTGAAGGTAGTGAACAACCGTCAACGTAACGCGAAGTTAGCTGTCGGCGATATGGCCAAAGCACACATGTTAAATATGCGTGTGGAATTGCGTGACTTGTACGAACAAGCTGGATTCATCCGTTACGAGATGATCAACGGTAAAAAAGAAGGCTTGAAAATGAAGTTGGCGGGCAAAGACCTTCCATCGGAACAAATTGATGACAAAATCGACCGTACTTTCTATGTGCAAAACGGCTATGAATACTACCCTTTCCAGGGTGAGTACTGGTTGGATGAAATCGGAAACTACCATTATTTAGGTAAACAAAGTTGCGAGTAATTTATGATGAATAAAACGAACCGGCTTGTTATTTCGTCCTTAGTCTTAAGCATGTCCCTGAGTGCAGCTCAGGATGCGTTTGCACAGACGTACAAAAAGAAGAAAGTCGTCCCCAAACCGACCCCATCGGCGAGCTCTGCGGCTTCTGCTTCCGGCGGTGGTAAGAAAACCGTTGGTCAGTTGTTGAGCCAAATTAGTTCGGACAGTCGTGGCGCCAACGTGCAAATGAAAAAGGGTGATACAGCTCTTCCTGAATTTGGTTACAGTTTTAAACCAAGTCAGAGCAATCACAATCTCGAAGCCGTTAAACCACCTCGTTCTTCTGAGATCATGCAAAATCGTGGTGGTGGTACGAAGGCAGAATATGAGCGCGTTTTGGATCAACAGATTCAAGAGCTTTACAAGCTGACTCAAAGATTTAAAAATAGCCCAAATCGTGGCGAACTCTGGTTGCGTCTCGCAGAGCTTTACGTAGAAAAAGCAGGTATTGTTGATTCTCGTCACCAAGATGCCTATGACCAGGCATTGTCTGATTTCAAAGCGGGTAAAACAAAAATTAAGCCTGTTTTAAATACGGCAGAAGCGAAAGATTTCAACCGTCGTGCTATTCAATTGTATGAGTGGTTCGAGCGTGACTTCCCTAAAGATGAAAAAATGGACCAAGCGTTGTTCTTCCTGGGTTACAACTACTTTGAAATGGGCGATACCCACAAAGGAGCTGAGTACTATCAACGGTTGAATAAGACATTCCCGAACAGCCCATTCGTGGGTGAGTCGCATTTCTCTCTGGGGGAATATCACTTTGAAAATGAGAAATGGGCGGATGCTTACAAGGAATATACATACGTTATTAAAGATAAGAAGCATCGATTGAATACTTTTGCACTTTATAAGGGTGCATGGTGCTTGTTCCGTCTTGGTAAAACTCAACAGTCTTTGTCTTATCTTGAGTACATCATCAAGTCTGCGAAGTACGAAGCTGAAGCAAGCTCTCAGAGCCGTCGAGCGGTTAACAAAACACGCCTCGAGCAAGAAGCCCTTCGTGACATCGTGATCTTCTACGCTGAAGCGCGACCTGCTTCCGATGCGGTGGCTTACTTCCGTGGTCTCTTGGGCGATGCAGACGTTGTGCCTTATCTCGAGAAGTTGGCATACTACTACTCTGATAAGGGTGGTAAAGATGATGCTCGCGATGTTTTCAAAATGTTGATCGCAGAACGTCCGGATAGTCCTAAAGCTTTCGATTGGCAATATCAAATCGTGCAGAACTATTTCTATGCGAAGAACTCTCCGAAGTTCCGTGAAGAGCTCTATGTATGGATTAAGAACTTTGCGCCGAACACTCCTTGGCATGAGGCGAATAAAGCTAATAAAGAGCTGATCGACAATTCTTTCAAGATGCGTGAAACCACATTGCGTAACTACGTCTTGCAACAACATCAGACGGCACAGAACTCCCATGCTGCAGGTCCTATGAAGGCCGCTTATGAAGGTTACGGTTTCTACCTTGAAGAATTCGGTAGTTCTCCGGTGGCCGCTGATATGCACTTCTACTTTGGTGAATTGTTGTATGATATGAAACGCTACGATGAAGCAGCGGTTCAGTATAAATGGCTCGTCGACAACTCTCCTCAGAGCAAGTTTGCTGATAAAGCTGCGGGCAACTTGATTTTGGCTCTCGAAAAATCTGTTCCTTCGGATGCTGAGTTGCAAAAGCGTGTTGCAAATTCTTTGGAGCCACAACCGTTGGATCCAAAGGTGGAGCGCTTCATCCGCGCCAGCCAATGGTTTATTACTAAGTTCCCAAAATCCGAGAAAGCTCCGGAAATCAAATTCCGTATCGGTCGTCTGTACTACATGCACAATCAGTTCGACGAATCGACAAAAGTTTTCCGCGATATCGTTCAGATCTATCCGAAAACAAAGTATGCTGAATACTCAGCCAACTTGTTACTCGATACTTTCAACTTGCGTAAAGATTACGCGGGTCTAGAAAAGGCGGGTGCTGAGCTCTTGGCGGTTCAATCCATTGCTAACTCCAAAGTTGGAGCGGACATCAAAAACGTAATGGAGAAAGCAAGCTTCAAAAAGGGCCAAGATCTCGAGGTTGAAAAGAAATATGCTGAAGCTGCTCAGGCATTTGAAGGCTTCGCAAAGACAAATCCTCGTTCTGAACTGGCCATGACGGCGATCTTCAATGCGGGTATCAACTACGAACGTGCTGGTATGGTGACTGCGGCGATTGCGATGTACAATCAAGTGTTGAATTCCAAAGATCCAAAAATGGAATCTAATAAGCCGAAAGTACGGCGTTTCCTGGCGAAACTCTACCAAGATGCTGGAAACTTCGAAGAAGCGGCAAGATTGTATAAGTTAGCAGCTGCAGAGAACCCAAAAGATCCGTTGGCAGCGAACTTCATCTTCAATACCGCGTTGTTAAACGAAGCTTTGGGTAAGAACGATGCTGCAATCCATTCTTATGAAGAGTTTATTAGAATGGCGAAGAAGAAGAGCGAGACCAGTGAAGCTCTTTACTCAGTGGCAACGCTTCACCGTAAAGCAAATCACTTGAGTATCGCGATTGATAAATACAAAGACTATTTGAGCTCCGGGGCTTCGAACCCAGAAAAAGTGATCGAGGCTCACTACTGGATTTCAGATATGATGAAACGTAAACGTCAAATCTCTGAATCTGAGGCTTGGGCCAACAAAACGATTGCAGTTCAAAGACGCCTTGGTGGAGAGAAAAAACTCGGCGCTCAATGGGCAGCGAAGTTGAAGTTCAACGATGCTTTGAAGACATTTGCGGAATACAAGCAAGCTCGAATCTCTGCGAATCCGGCGAAGCAAAAGGAAACTTTGGATAAGAAAATCGCTATTCTCGGTAAGCTGAATAAAGAACTTGCGGACATCATTAAGTATGACGCCGCTGAGGAAATCGTGAGCTCGTTGTCTCTTCTCGGAGAATCGAACCTGCACATGTACGAAGCGATTATGGCCGTACCTGTTCCATCAGGTTTGAATGCTGAAGAAACAAAACAGTATAAAGCGGGTGTCGAGCAGATGTCTTCGCCGTTCGTATCCAAAGCGAAAGAGAGCTTTAAGCTTGCAGTGGATCGTGGTTGGGAACTTGAAGTGTACAACGAAGGTTATCACATAGCGATGGACCAATTTACAAGATTGCAGCCGGGCTCTTACTACAACAACGGCGAGCAAGCTTCTGATGTAAGAATTATTAACTGGATGGCACAATGATAAATAAAATCGTCCTAACATTAGCAGTATGTGGCCTCCTTGCGGCGTGCGGATCTACGCCGAAGCAAGGCGGCGGTGATGATGGTGGTGGCTATAGCCCCGTTGCTGGTGGATCTCACTCTGGGGGATCCGATAGCTTTGATATGGGTGATGATAGCGGTGGTACGGCAAAAGCTTCTCAGAACTTTGCACAATCTGCGAACAAGGCGCCTCCGACGACATCGGGCCAAGCGCCAACGATCAGTCAAGGGGCTTTGGTCGATGCTATCAAGAGCCAGAATGATGAGCAGATTTTCCGCGTATCTGGTCAGTTGCTAACGCAGAATCCGAAAGATGTGAAAGCGATGAATGCCATGGCGATGTATTATTTTAAGAAAGGTAAAATCGACGCTTCAAAGTACCTTCTAAATAAAGCGATCGCTACCAACCCGAACGCAGGTGAAGCTTACGGCAATATGGGTTTGATTCACTTGGCGAACGACGACCGCCGCGAAGCTATCAAGTCTTTCCGCAAAGCTTTGGATCTTAACTCCAATGATAGCATCGCTGCTGCGAATGCGGGCTCGATCTATGTCGCGGAGAAAGATTATAATAAGGCGGCTTCTGTTTTGTCGGTTGCTTACAACGGTGGTGTTCGCGATGCTAAAACCATGAACAACTATGCGGTGGCATTGACAGCTGTCGGAAAGTTCGACGAGGCAGCTTCAATCTATCAAGCAGCGATGAAAGAGCAAAATAATAATCGGGAGTTACTCTTAAACTATGCTATTCTTTTAATAGATCACATGAATAAGTACAAAGAGGGCATGGACGCTCTGAACAGACTTAAGTTCGTAGGTCCTCCTTCAGAGTCCCGTAACCGCATAATTGCTTTGGAAAACAAAGCAAAAGCTGGTTTAAAATAGGAAGAGGGGGGAATAAGGATCATGAAACGTCTTTTACTTTCGGTGATCACATGCAGCTTGGTTATCTTCTTGAGTGCGCCGTCAGCGTTCGCACAAGAAGAAGATGTCGCTCCTGCTCCGGCATCAGGAGCATCTAAACCCCGGTCTTCCAAAGGCACGCGTACTCAGAAGTTGAACTTCGAGGATGAGTTGGTCGAGGGGGGCACACAAAAACCAGAATTGTTTTATCTCTTTCAGAAGAAAAATTTCAACTATAAGCGTTTGATTAAGTTGAGACAAAATTTCATTCCTGAAATGAGAAAGACATCTGAAGACATTCAGCGCATTCGGGGTGGCACTTGAAATCTCCTGTCATACTTAGAGTTTTTAAAGGCAATCAACTGATCGAAGTAAAGCAGTTCGATCTGGATCAAATCGTGGTCGGCCGCAACGCCGAAGTCGGTTTGGATCTGGATGCGGATGAAGTTTCTCCGATCCACTGTTTGATTGAATTAAGAGACGCCGGCTATTACGTCTGCGATCTTGGTTCATCAACGGGGACCTTCAAGAACGGACAATCCGTCCTGGATGAGCCTCTGGCTTCTGGCGATGAAATTGGTGTAGGTCCTTTCAAAATTAATTTCTTCGTAGGAATTCCGAAGCCTAAGGCGGCTCCTCCAGGGCAAGTTCAAACTCCTGGCGCCGCTCCACAGGATGAAGACGCTCCGATGATGGCTCCGCCTCCAAAAGAAGCGCAGCCAGCTTCTCTTCCATCTGCGGCTCCTCAAAACATAGCTCCAAGCATTCCAACTGTAGCTCCGATTTTTGAAACGCCGAAAGCCGAAGTAAAGCGCGAACCGGTTCGTGAAGAGCCAAAGCCGCGCATTGCTACCACCCCTGTGGTCGGCCCCGCCGGCAAAGTAGATACTCGCTCTACTGGCAAAACATCCTTTAATAAAAAAGGTAAGAATAAAAAGACGTACGCCCCAGTCAGTGAAGTGAAAGACCTTCGCGATCACCTTCGCCCAGGCAAAGGAAATGTTGTCGAAGTTATCGTGAGCTGGAAAGAGCGTGTTTTGACGACGTATCACTATCGCAGTCCGGGCATTGTTCGCCTCGGTCCTGGCGAGAAGTACGAAATCAATATGCCAGATGGCGTTTGTCCTACAGGCTGGCCGCTCGTTGAGGTTGGCCCAGAAACTCGTGTTGCTGCGACTTCAGAAATGAATGTCGAGCTTCTTACGAAATCGGGCAGGAAAAACGTCGATGAGTTGTTACGCATGGGCAAGGCTCAGCGTACAGGCAATTCTGTGACGATGAAGCTGGATCAAGAAGAGATCTTCTTCATTGGAATGCCGTTTAGTGATTTGCAACTTTATGTGCGTTTTGTTCCTCAGCCACCAGTGATTCCGATTCCACCTTGGTTCCTCAGCAGTTCCGAGTTGACCGGCATGGTGATGTCTTTGATCCTCGTTGCTTTGTTGGCGTTGTATGTTTATGCGACTTCGCCAAATATGAATGAGGAAGAAAAGAAGGAAGAAATCGTAGCGCAAGTCATCTTCGATAAGCCAAAACCAACTCCGCCACCAATAAAAGTAGCGGAAGAGAAGCCTATCGAGACTCCGACTCCGGCTCCGCCAAAACCAACTCCGACTCCTAAGAAAGTCGTGATGGACGATAAAAAACAGGAAGTGGTGAAAAAGGCTGCGAAGCCAGACCCAGCTCAGGCCGCGAAAAACTCAAAGGCCGGTGCTGCTTCGGAGGTTATGCCTAAGCCGAACTCACAAAACAAACCTAAGACTTATACTTCGGTCTACAAACAAGGTGGATCGGTTAAGCAAGGGAATACTGAGTCCGCGAATGCGCAGAGTAAGAACAAAGACGTCACGAAAGTGGGTATGTTCGCGGCACTCGGCGGTGGTGGTATGAGAAAGAACCTCGATAAAGCATACTCCGGCGCGGGTGAAATCCTCGGTACTGCTGCAAGTGCAACTGGTACTGCGGGTTCGAACTCCGACCGTGCGGGTGATGATATCGGTGGTAAGTTCAAAGATACAGGTGCCGGCGGTAAGGGAACTGCCACAGTGGGTATTGCAGGTGTCGGAACAAAAGGCCGTGGAACTGGTTACGGAACGGGTGATGGTCTCGGCGATAAAAACTCCGTGGCGATTGAGCCTGGTGGTGCCGAAGAAGATTTCGTAGGGACTATCGACCGTGAGGCTGTTCGCCGTGTGATCCGTGCCGGTCTTCGTGAGATTCGCGGTTGTTACGAACGTGAGTTGAATAAGTTGAACAAGACACAACGTCTTGAGGGTAAAGTAGTTATCGGTTGGACGATTGCAGATCATGGACGCGCTTTGAATGCCAAAGTGGTTAGTTCATCTTTGAACAATCGTGCGGTTGAAAACTGCGTAAGAGATCGTCTGTCCACATGGAGATTCCCGGATCCACCGGCGGGTACTGTGGCAGAAGTTAACTACCCATTCTACTTTAGAGCAGAAAACTAATTTTTAAGTTTATAAATCCTTAAGGAGGAAAAGTCGTGAACCCTACAGCAACACCTATCGATGCAGCAGCAGCGGCAGCTATGCAAGCCGCGGCGGCAACAGAAAACATGAACTTCATCCAAAGAGCCTTCGTAGAAGGTGGCTTTGTGATGTACGTGATCGCGTTGATCGCGATCCTTGCGATCTTCTTGATCGTTGAGCGCGTGATGAAATACAAAGCGCTCGCGGTTGATAAGAAAGACTTTACGGATCAAATCTTCCGTATGGTCGTGAGCGGTGACCTTCGTCAGGCGATTTCGTTCTGCGATGCTCGTCCAGCTCCTTTGACTAACACTGTAAAAGCCGGTCTTGTTCAGGCGATGAACAAACGCCCAGACGAAGAAATTCAAGTGGCGATGGATGCGGCAGTGATGAGAGAAATGCCGAAGGTAGAAGGTTGGTCTTCTTTCTTGGCGGTGTTCGGTAACATCTCCGTTCTTGCGGGTCTCCTCGGTACGATCATCGGTATGATCGGTTCATTCCGTGCGGTATCTGCGGCGGATCCAGCGACGAAGGCGCAAAAACTTTCAGAAGGTATCTCGCATGCCTTGAATTGTACTGCGTTCGGTCTGGCTGTGGCGCTGATCTCCATCATCGCTTACGGTATGTTCCAGCACCAAATTCAAAAGACAGAAAATGAAGTGGTTGAGACCAGCATGAGTCTTTTGAATCTCGTGGTTGCTAACAGAGACAAAATTAAAGATTAATTTTGATCTCTAGATTTCTAATTTTTAATTATTTAAGGATTGAGTCATGGCACATGTAGATGAGGGTGGTAAAAAAAGAGGTCGAGCGAGAAACGTGGAGTTGAACCTCGTTCCGTTTATCGACTTGATGTCCGTGTTGATTACGTTCTTGTTGATCACGGCCGTATGGACGCAGGTCAATATGATGCAAATCGGAAGCTCCCTCTACGGAAAGCAGCTCGATGATAAAAAACCAACACCTCCGCCAAAATCGGATGTGGTTTTGAAAATCGACATCAAAGAGACCGGGTATGTTCTGACTGTCGGTAAGCAGGTGATTCAATTGCCTGTGAAAAACGGTGTGTTCGACGATCCGGGCTTGATGGCTCAATTACAAAGAGTGAAGCAGCTTTATCCTGAGAAGACGGATGCAGTTGTGACAATGGCTGACGACTTGCCATATGAACAACTCATCCGCGGAATGGATGACTGCTTGCAATCTGGATTCCCTGCGATCTCAGTGGCGACTGGAGCGCCGATTTAATATGGCGATTTTTAGACCTGGTGAGAGACACCGCTATCATAATCTCTTGAAAAAACAGAAAGCCAAGCGCGGCGTAACAGCCGTCTTGTCCCTGACCGCCATGGTGGATATGTTCACGGTTCTCGTGATCTTCCTCCTGCAAAACTACAACTCGACGGGTGAGATCCTTTACATCCCGAAGGAAGTAGTCTTGCCAAAAGCGGCGATGGTAAAAGAATTGAAACCGGCCTTTGTTGTGACGGTTTCGAATAAAGAAGTTCTTCTCGACAAGACGCGCGTTGCCACTTTTGACGAAGTGAAAGCGAACGAAGAGTGGATGATTAAGAACCTTTATGAGCCCCTCAAAGCTGCATTGGACAAAAAGAAGGCAGAAGTTGAGAGTGGATTGAAGAACAAGGTTAAGACCGTGGTCGACAATGCTCGGGGTCAAGAAGAAGAAGATCCGAACTCGTGGCGTAAAGTCACGATTCAAAGTGATAAAGACGTGGACTTCTTGACGGTGAAAAAGGTCATGTTTACAGTGACTGAAGCTGGCGCGGGCGAGATTAACTTCGCCGTAATGAAGCGCACTAACGAGCAGACCTCAAATTAGTTTTCTAGGGGCTTCGCAAGAAGCCCTTCTTATTCCAAGTTGAGGTTGAAGACACGGTACTTGGCTAATGAGAAACCTCAAAAATATTTTATTCATTGTTCTCCTCGTATTCCTCTTCGTTGAAGTTTTAATTATATTTCCCAGCAGACTCGAGCACAAAGAAGAGGAAACTCCGGCGGCGGCTGTCGCTGCTAAAGCTAATGATGGACAACCTGCGCAGAAGGCCAAAGGGATCCACCTTGTGGAAACCCAGCAAGGCAGTCGTGATTGGGAATTGTTTTCTGAATCTGCTGAAGGAGATCAAACTTCCAGCTGGGATTTGAAAAATGTCCGAGTTCTTTTTTATAACAAAGAAAAATTGAGCTTTACTGTTACTGGTGATCGAGGTTCCATTGATGGGAAGTCCAAAGACCTCCGTATCAAGGGCAATGTTGTTACCAAATCTGAAAATGGTTATGTTTTCAAAACCGTTTCCATTTTCTATAATGCACGCAAACGTCAAATTGTGAGTCCCGAAAAAGTAAATATGCAAGGGCCTAAAGATGAGATGGGTGATGGTTTTATTCTCGATGGTGTGAACATGCTGGTGCTGGTCGACGACAACCGCATGACGATTAATCAAGATGTGAGAGGTTCGAAAAAGTTTAAGAACGGTAAAGAGTTTTTTATCGTCAGCAACAAAGCCGACTTTTCAGGTCAGTCGCGCCAAGCGAAATTCTCAGGAAATGTCGAAGTTAAGTACGATAATTTGCGTATGCAAGGGCCTGCAGCAGTTTTTCAATATAAAGGCAAAACTGATCTGATTAGCTATGTTCAGATGCAAGGTGGTGTTCGTGTTAATGATGTGGATAAACTTGCGACAGCCGAGACCGTCAATTTGGACCTTTTTAAGAATATTTTTACCTTCCGCGGAAAACCGAAGGTTTTTCAAAATAACGACGAGCTTTCAGGCGAGGAAATCATCTTTCTAGATGGCGGAAAAAAGGTTAGAGTAGAAAAGGTACGAGCGAACCTCGAAAAGAAAGATTAAGTGAGCTACTTACAGATTAAAGAAATCTCAAAAGCCTACAAAAAACGCCAAGTCGTTGATGGCGCCTCTTTTTCCGTAGAGTCGGGACAAGTCGTGGGTCTTCTGGGGCCGAATGGGGCAGGTAAGACGACATCTTTCTATATGGTGGTGGGCTTAGTGAAGCCAGACTCAGGTCTGATTGAACTGGACGCCCAGGATATTTCAAAAGAACCCATGTATCGTCGCGCTCGTATCGGCTTGAGTTATCTTGCACAAGAACCAAGTATTTTTAGAAAACTCACTGTGACTGATAATATCATCGTGGCGCTTGAGGCCCATGGTTACAGTGGAGCGCAGAGAGCCGAGAAGCTCGAAGCACTGCTTTCGGATTTCCGCATTACTCATATCCGCGACAGTTTCGGCTACGCTTTATCCGGCGGTGAGCGACGTCGCGTTGAGATCGCGCGCGCTCTGGCGGGCTCACCAAAATTCCTTCTCCTCGACGAGCCTTTCGCCGGGATTGACCCGATTGCTGTGAATGATATCCAGAGTATTATTCGTGAGCTTAAGGCCAAAGGTATAGGAGTTTTGATCACAGATCATAACGTACGTGAGACTCTGGGCATTTGCGATTATGCTTATATATTGAAAGACGGTAAAATTCAGGTCAGCGGAAGCACCGATGAAATTGCTAACTCCGAGCTGGCCCGTAAATTCTACCTCGGCGAAAACTTTAGACTTTAGGAGATATAACTAGTGGCTCTTCGCCAGACGATGAACTTAAGCCAATCCTTGGTGATAACACCGCAGCTGCAACAAGCTATTAAACTGTTGCAGATGTCGCGTATGGAGCTTGAGTCAGCTGTTCGATCAGAGCTTGAGGAAAACCCTATCCTTGAAGAAGCTGAAGTTCTTAAAGAAGAAGATCTGCAGAGAACTAAAGATGCCGCTAGCGAAGTGGAAGGCGGAACCCCAGAGGTCCAGGACAACAACACTCAAGATCCGCAAAAGCAAGATGAGTTCGAATGGGAAAGCTATTTCGAGCAAAATCAAAAGCCACCGCAATCAGGTATGGCGGGCAGTGAAGAGATCATGAACTATGAGAATGCGATCTCCGCGTCTCAAACTTTGCATGATCACCTCTATTGGCAAGTTAAAATGAATGGATTCAGCGAACATGAAGAAAAGGTCGCCGATCTTTTGCTCAACTTCATGGATGATGATGGCTACATCAAAACACCGATCGAGCAAATTGCTGCTGAAGAAAAATTACCGATTGAAGATCTTGAAGACACTTTGAGCCTTATTCACGAATTTGATCCACCGGGTGTGGGTGCTCGTGATTTGAAGGAATGTCTGTTAATCCAAGCAAAGCACTTGGAAGAAGACACTCAGGACCTCGTTAGTCTGATCAATAACCATCTTAAAGACCTCGAAAAGAAAAACTATGATGCCATTGCCAAGGCGATGGGCCGGGATCTCGAAGAAATCGTTGAGATGTGTAAGATCATCTACTCCATGGATCCGAAGCCAGGTCGTGCTTTCGTCAGCAATGAAACCCAGTATGTGACGCCAGATGTATACGTCTACAAAGTTGGTGATGATTTCGTTGTGTCTTTGAATGAAGATGGATTGCCACGTTTGAAGATCTCCAACTTCTATAAGAATGTCTTGAAAGCCGGTAGCGGTAATAAGGCGGAAAACAAGACTCACGATTATATTCAGGAAAAGCTCCGCTCTGCCGTGTGGCTAATTAAGTCCATTCACCAAAGACAGAGAACCATCTACAAAGTGGCTGAAAGTATCGTTAAACATCAGCGCGAGTTCTTTGAAAAAGGCGCGGCCTTCTTAAAGCCGATGATCCTTCGAGACATCGCAAATGATATCGGGATGCATGAGTCCACGGTCAGTCGTGTGACGACAGCAAAGTATGTGCATACGCCGCAGGGAATCTACGAACTGAAGTACTTCTTCAATTCGGGTATCAGCTCCTCGGATGGCGACGCTCTGGCGAGTGAATCTGTAAAACTCAAAATCAAAGACTTGGTCGCCAAAGAAGATTCAAAGAATCCACTTTCAGATCAAAAGATCGTTGAGATGCTCAAAGTCGAGGGTATTCAGATCGCCCGTCGAACTGTCGCGAAGTATCGCGACATGCTGAAGATCTTACCTTCCAGTCAGCGTAAAAAATTCTTCTAGAAGTTTGCTCTCCTCCGGGCGTAGGATAAGAATAGACGTCAGGGGGATTTATGTCTGAATTTTTTCAAGAAGCTCCACAGTTGAAAAATCAGTATACGGAAGACCGCTTGCTTCAAGCCTATTTGCATTGGCGGATTCCGGCTCAGATCATGTCGAATCTCACACCTCACTTAAAACATCTCGGGCAAAGGGCTGTCGGCGAAATGCTCGCATGGGCTGATGATTCTGAGACCAATCCACCCAAACACGTCCCGTATGATCCGTGGGGTCGTCGCATAGATTTTATCGAAACTTGCGAAGGCTGGAAGAACTTAGAGAAGGTCGCTGCCGAAGAAGGCCTCATTGCGGTGGGGTATGAACGCAAGTATGCGGAGTACTCGCGCATCTATCAAATGGCATTGCTGTATCTTTATCATCCGTCTTCTGCCGTTTACTCTTGTCCGCTGGCGATGACGGACGGAGCCGCACGCGCTATTGAGCTCTACGGAGACGATTATTTAAGGGCAAAACCTTATAAACATCTGACAAGTCGGGATCCACAACAGTTTTGGACTTCCGGGCAATGGATGACTGAGAGAACAGGTGGCTCCGACGTGAGCGGCACATCAACGGTTGCGAAAAAGGTCGGTGATCACTACGAGCTTCACGGCACGAAGTGGTTTACTTCAGCGACGACTTCGCAAATGGCTATGACCTTGGCGCGCATTGAGGGCGCGGATGCTGGAAGCCGCGGTTTGAGTCTATTCTATTTAGAGCTTCGTAATGACAAAGATGAATTGAACAAAATCATGGTTCATCGCCTCAAAGACAAGCTGGGTACGAAAGCCCTTCCGACGGCGGAGCTAACTTTGCAAGGAACGCCGGCTCGTTTGGTCGGCGGTGAAGGCGGAGGCGTTAAAAAAATCGCAAGTCTCTTTAATATAACTCGCGTCTACAACTCGATTTGCTCCATCGCACACATGCGCCGTGGACTGGCGCTGGCAAAAGACTACTCTCAAAGAAGAACTGCATTTGGAAAAACCATCATCGATCATGCTCTCCATGTTGAAACGCTGATGGATCAATATGTGGATTACGCAGCCAGTTTTCACATTGTGATGAGAGCCGTCGAACTCCTCGGTAAAGAAGAAACTGGCAAAGCGACTGACGAAGAAAGTGCGCTTTTGCGATTGTTGACTCCGGTAACCAAACTCTTCGCCGGTAAAAAAGTGATGTCAGTCACAAGTGAAGTGATGGAGATGTTCGGTGGTGCAGGATATGTTGAAGACACCAAAATGCCTCGCATGCTTCGCGATGCTCAGGTTTTCCCAATTTGGGAAGGGACCACCAACGTGCTCAGTCTGGATGTGTTGCGCGCCATCGAAAAAGAAAATGCTTTTAAACCCTTTATGAAGGAAATTGCAGCGCACTTACAGAATATCATGAAGGAGCCCATGGCAGGCCAGCAGCTTAAAGGTGAAGTTCAAGCTATTGAAAAAGCTCTCAAGGATTTAGAGACTTATTTCCACAAGATTGTGGCGGCCGGACCCACGGGACTTGAGGATCTACAAGCCAATGCCAGATATTTTGCTCTGAGTTTGGGAAATATCTTTGCGGCAACTCTTATGACCGAGTTCGCTCTGCATACTAAGGACCTTCGTGACATCGAGACTGCGCGCCGCTGGTGCACGCGCAATGCGCTCTTCGAAGTGCCCGAGACGTCCGCAAGTCATAGATTTTCGAAAACTGAGATTGTTAAAGGTTTTTAATTACCAGCGCCGGTATTCAGGGATTGTGGGCTAGGGCCTGGTCTAAGATCAGTGAACATTCTAGCAAAGCAAGAGTATGGGTATTGATTGCGGGGGCCACACATAGAGTAGATCCGAATTTGGGAATAACCCCTCTGAATAGCTCTTCCTTGGCAAGCTTCCTTAGATCCTGCACAACCAAGATAAGCCCAGCCGCAATTTTCGGCGGCCACTTTTGCTCCCATGTACTGATCAAGTGCAGAATTGGCAAAATCTCGAGAGCTGGCTTCTAAAGCAAATGCGGAGAATCCTAAAAAGGAACTCAAAAATGCAGCAATCAATAGATGTTTCATCTTTTCTCCTTGTTTCGTATAGGTTTTTATTTCGTCCTGATCACAATCTATTTTTTTAAGTAAATCAATCCTCGGACCATGAATGAGAGAGCTTGTTGTTAAAAACCAGAAACTTTTCATTCTTCGGAGGTTTATTTTGCCATAAATCAACCAGCTTACCTCTGGTCATCAAGATAAGGCTCGATCTATTCTAAATCCATATATGGACACTTCCTCTAGCGAATTCAATCTCGCTTATGCATATCTCCTGGATAAAGAACGCAATTTCTCTTTAATTCTGGGGGGACCTTTGTATCAGATTTTGCGAAAAGCAAACCTCACTGGCGATGCTCCACAACTGCTCCGCCTCCGTATCATGATATCTATAATGTTAACCTGGGTGCCGCTGCTATTGCTGTCCGTGGCACAAGGTTATGCTTGGGATGAAAGTGTCAAACTGCCATTCTTGTATGATCTTGAAATACACGTGCGACTATTGCTGGTTCTGCCACTTTTGATTTTTTCAGAACTGATCGTCAACCGGCGAATGGGTCCCGTTGTAAGTCAGTTTCTGGAGCGTGGAATTATAAATAAGGTCGATCGAGAGAAATTCGACACATCCATCGACTCGGCCATTCGATGGCGCAACTCAGTCATGGCCGAAGTTGCTTTGCTTGTCTTTGTCTATACTTTTGGTGTGGGGCATTTATGGAGGACTCAATTGTTCATCAATGTATCGAGTTGGCAAGGAATAGCGACCGAGGGACAAAGGCATCTTTCACTGGCCGGCTGGTGGATGGCCTTGGTGAGCCTGCCCTTGTTCCAGTTCTTGCTTCTACGCTGGTATTTCCGTCTTTTTATTTGGACTCGCTTTCTATGGCGGGTGTCACGTATTAAATTAAACCTCATGCCGCTGCACCCGGATCGCTGCGGGGGCCTCGGCTTTCTTTCGGCGGTCACTAACGCATTTGCCCCCTTACTGTTCGCACAAGGAACGATGCTCGCGGGGATGATCGCCAGCCGAATCATTTTCAACGGAGCAAAGCTGGTCGATTTTAAACTTGAGATATTCGGACTGGTTGCGCTGACGGTCTTCACTATCATTGGCCCTCTTTTAGTTTTCACACCAAAGCTCGCGGCGGTAAGACTCAAAGGCGACCGCGAGGCCGGCGCACTAACTCATCGTTACGTGCAAGAGTTTGACAAAAAGTGGCTGCGTGGCGGAGGCTCCAATGAAGAAAGACTGATTGGCAACGCAGACATTCAATCATTGGCGGACATGGGAAACAGCTTCTCTGTGGTCCAAGAAATGAAAATAGTTCCATTCACCATAAGAGATGTAGCCAATCTGGGAATCACCACTCTGTTGCCGCTCGCGCCCCTGCTATTGACGATGTTTTCCCTTGAAGAATTGCTCGCAAATCTGATTAAAATGGTGCTGTGACGATCCATCTATAATCAAAGAAAAGTCAATCGAGGGTGTTCATTATTTAGGTGATGCTGAGATGAAATACGGGTTTGTTCTTCTTAGCCCTCATTAACGAACGCCACGATTGCTAGAAGCTGTATTGGCAGACTTTTGCTCGCTGGCGATACCGCGGTCGTTCTTCCAGTTAGGGTCGACTGCTGCCATGACCGTGTCGCGAACTGTGCCGCACTCGTAAGTCTCGCCGGCTTTTTTCTGAAGCTCATTGGACATGACATAGTACTGTTCACGATAGTAGCTCTTCATCTCGGTGTAGTTTTGCAAATTCGGGCAGGGCGCTTCTTTGGGTGCGACCTTCGTTGGCTGCACATTGCACTGGTCATAGCTATTGCCTGAATCTCCACCACGATAGCCGCCGCCGACGGTGACATTCATGGAGGTCGTGAATTTATCAAAGCGCGCTTTCTCTTGTTCCATTTCTTTCTTCGCAGCAGCTTGGCCCTCCGTCAGGCTACGACATTTTTTGAAGACAACATTGCCACGGCCATCACGAACGACGATGCCATCTGTTGGCAAGAACTGGTCCCAGTCACTTTGTGTGAGGGAATTGTCCGTGCAGTTTTCCAACGTTGGATTCTTCATGCAGTTCTCAGGATTGAAATTAGAATTCGCAAGTCCGCCACTCCCCGAAGAACCACCACCATTGGAAGGGGGCTGAATAACAGGATTCGAAGATGCAAAGCTGGCAGCTCCCGAGGGGGAGGCCGCACTGGTTGAAGACCCCACAGAACTGGTTTGAACCACATTTCCAGACGAGTCTACAGGTTTAGTGAGCATCGAGAAGCCCGCGACTCCCGCTACTACTGTAGAGGCAATCGCGGCGTTTTTAAGGGCGGTCAGCTTTTTATTTCTGCGGAATAAATCGCTCAGTGACATGATTCCTTTATTATAGAGCAAACCGTGGAATCGTGGGGAAAGAAACAGATCCGCTTTCTCAAATCGAGACGTTTCTACTGTTTCTTGACGAAGGCGTTGATCGCGTACCCTGGTGCCAACGAGCTCGTCACCACCACCGTAGTTCCCTGAACTAAATCGTCAGTCGTTTTATTCTTAAAATCGATATTGAAGTCGACGTTCTTCCCCGGCTTGCTCGGGCAGACGAAGACGCCTTTAAAGACTTTTCCTGAGGCCATCATCAACATATCCCACATCAAACTGGCGTTCATCGCATAGGTGCCGCTGCAGACTTCATCTTGTCGGCCACTCGGATACACTCTTTGGATTTCAAAGCGACTCGTGTCGAGGACGCGGAAATTTAAATAGACCTTTTGAAAACCCACACTCGCTGAAACCTTGTAGTCACCTGCCAAATTGCCAGGACTCAATTCCGCAGCGGTGGCACTCAAACTCAAACCCATCAGTATCACAATGCTCAAAAAAATCTTTGTCATTTTTCCTCCAGATCCGAAAGCCTATGAGGAAGAAGATTCGATACGCTACTGAGAATTGCAAAACCTGAGAAAAATCAGATTTTGCGTGGTGATTCTATTTCAAACGGCAACTAATACCTCAGAACGGTGGCACCGCTTGTAAGTCCTGCGCCGAAGGCTGCAAGCAAAATTCTGTGACCGCGTTGAAGAGTGCCGTCTTCAATTTTCTCACTCAAAAGAATGGGAATTGAGGCGCTGGAGGTGTTCCCTACGTCGGCAATATTTATCGGAATTTTTTCTGCGGGGATTTTCAATTGTTTTGCGACAGCTTCGATGATGCGCAGATTTGCCTGATGAACGAAGAAGTAGTCGATATCATCAACAGTCAGCTTTGCTTTCTCAAGCGCTTCAGTACAAGTTTCTTTTAGAAATTGCACGGCCGCTTTGAAAACTTCTTTGCCTTGCATCTCGATCAGGTGTCTTTTGCTTGCAAGATTCTCTAATGAAACAGGATAGCGTGAAGCGCCCGCGGGAACTTGCAACATTTGCGTGAAGGCACCACTGCTCAACATTTTAGAAGCAAAAATTCTGGAATCACTTTCGCCTGTGTTTGTCTGCGAAATCACAGCCGCTCCAGCGCCATCACCAAATAGGATACAAGATCCGCGATCTTCATAGTTCACCAAGCGCGTGAGGGTTTCCGCACCGACAATGAGCACATGCTTTGCGCTGCCTGCACGAATGAAGTCATGAGCGATATTCATCGCATAAAGAAAACCAGAGCACGCAGCCGTCAGATCAAACGCCATAATCTGACGACAGCCGAGACGATTTTGTAAGAAGCACGCTGTGCTTGGCAGTGGCTGATCGGGAGTCACCGTTGCGACGATGATTGCATCAAGATCTTTGGCTTCGAGCTTCGCACGATCCAGCGCCATCAGTGCAGCACGATACGCAAGATCTGAGGTCGCCTCTTCGGGCGGACAGACGTGGCGATGTTGGATGCCGGTTCTTTCGACGATCCAAGCATCCGACGTGTCGACCATTTTCTCAAGGTCCGCGTTGCTGAGAGTTTTAGGTGGAAGATAGGAACCTACGCCGGAAATTTTTGCTTCAAAAGAGATATTCATAGCACATCCTTTCAGCGATCCTGCTGGTGGATAAAATGAGCTCGTTTTTACTCCTGAGTATGTTGAAAGCCAAGGCTTAGTAGTCTTTACTTTGTTTACAAAAAATGGACAGTTTCTTCCAGAGCGATAATTTTTAACCTTTTTACATCCTAGACCTGTCTCAAAATAAGAAGACCCCTCCCCGGGATCTCAACTCATGACAGGAGGCGGAGCATCATTTTTGCGATCGAAATAAAACCACCCATTTGTACTTATATTTAGTCCGGCCACGCCGATAAGAAAATAAGACCAAGGTCCCGCCTGGGACCGCCACTGTACAGAGGAGATGACATGAAACTCAATTATACCTTTAAGCACCTCGATCACTCAGACGCTTTGGTGAAATACACCGAGGAGAAAATGGAAGAGATTGGGAAGTTCCTGCTTAAAGAGGGCTACGGGAATGTCTATTACAGCAAAATTAAAAACGAATTCTGTGTGGAGGTTACAGTAAATACCCGCGAGAAATATTTTAAAGCCACGTCTTATAACATGGACATCTATACGGCCGTGGATTTGGTTGTGGAAAAGCTCGAAAAACAGTTTCTTAAAACGCGCAAGATCATGCAGCACCATAAGAAACCCGAGCTCAGTCGCGAAGGTAAAATAGATCAATTAAACTCCCGTTTGGAGTTTGAGGTGAAGACCGCTAAAAAGGCGGGCTAAGTCTTTAAAAATAGTGCAAATCTTTGGAGCCCCCGGCCTTAAAAACCGGGGGCTTTTTATTGACCCCTACCACCGTTTGCGTTAATTTGCGCCGTTACTGGAAAAATCATAGAATCGTCAACACGGCGGCCAAGAGAATGGTTACGCCGGCTTACCAAACGAGGACACTAAATTGAAAAACTATCTTTTTACAAGCGAATCTGTTTCTGAAGGACACCCAGACAAAATGGCGGATCAAATCAGTGATGGCATCTTGGATGCAATCCTGGCGCAAGATCCTAAAGGGCGTGTCGCTTGTGAAACGCTTCTTACAACAGGTTTAGTTGTCGTTGCAGGCGAGATCACGACATCTGCGAAAGTGAATTTCAGCGAAGTGGCTCGTAATGTTGTAAAGCGCATCGGTTACGATGACACTGACAAGGGTTTTGACTACAAAACTTGCGGCGTGATGGTGGCATTAGGCCAACAGAGCCCTGACATCGCCGTCGGCGTGAAAGAGACTTTGAGCGATGATCAAGGTGCTGGCGACCAAGGTTTGATGTTCGGTTACGCTGTGAACGAGACTCCGGAATTGATGCCTCTTTCTATCGCGATGTCTCACACTCTCGTGCGCGAGCTCGCGTCTTTGCGTAAAGCAAACAAAGTAAACTGGCTCCGTCCAGATGCGAAATCGCAAGTGACTGTGCAATATGAAAATGGCCTTGCAAAACGTATCGATACCATCGTGATTTCTACTCAGCACGCAGAAGATGTGACCAACGCAACGATCAAGGATTTCGTGGTGAGCGAGCTGATCAAGAAACACATTCCTGCTAAATGGATTGATAACAACACTAAATTCCACGTGAACCCAACCGGTCGTTTTGTGACAGGTGGTCCTATGGGCGATGCTGGTTTGACCGGTCGTAAAATCATCGTAGATACCTACGGTGGTCACGGTGCTCACGGTGGTGGAGCGTTCTCTGGTAAAGATCCTTCTAAAGTGGACCGCTCGGCAGCTTATGCGGCTCGTCACATTGCGAAGAATATCGTCGGTGCGGGTTTGGCAGATCGTTGCTTGATCCAAGTTGCTTATGCAATCGGCGTGGCAGAGCCTGTGAGCATCACGGTGAATGATTACGGCACAAGCAAAGTTGGCCCAGAAGCGCTTGAAAAAGCGGTTCGTAAAGTTTGGGATTTGCGTCCTGCCAGAATCACCAAAGAATTTGAACTTCTTCGTCCGATTTACAGCCCAACTTCTGCGTATGGACACTTTGGTCGTAACGAAGAAGGCTTTACTTGGGAAAAATTGAACAAAGTTGACCAGCTCAAAGAAGTCGTTAAGAGTTTCTCATAATGGATCCTAAATTTATCCGAAACTTCTCGATCATTGCCCATATCGACCATGGGAAGTCCACTCTTGCAGACGGGCTTCTCCAGGCGACGGGCGCGTTGAGTGATCGCGAGAAGAAGGACCAATTTCTCGACAATATGGAGCTTGAGCGCGAGCGTGGAATCACGATCAAAGCTCAAACCGTGTGTCTGAAATTCAAGTCCAAAGATGGCAACACTTATCAAATCAACTTGATCGATACGCCGGGGCACGTGGATTTCTCTTACGAAGTTTCGCGTTCCTTGGCAGCTTGTGAAGGTGCGATTCTTGTTGTCGATGCGGCTCAAGGTGTTGAAGCGCAAACTTTGGCGAACGTCTATTTGGCGATCGAAAATGATCTCGAGATCATTCCTGTTTTGAATAAAATCGATCTTCCTTCCGCAGATCCGGAAGGGGTGACAAAGCAAATCGAAGACACCGTGGGTTTGGACTGCACCGGTATCATTCACGCCTCGGCGAAAGAGAAAATCGGTATCAATGATATTCTTGAAGCCATTGTGCAAAAAGTTCCGCCTCCGGATGCGGATCGCAGCAAAACACCGCGCGGTTTGATTTTTGACTCTTGGTTCGACGCTTACCAAGGCGTTGTCGTCCTTGTGAGAATGGTCGACGGCGTGATCAAAAAAGGCGACCGCATTAAGTTCATGGCCACGGATCGTGACTATGAAGTTTTGCGTATGGGTAAGTACACCCCATTCCCGGAAATACTCGACGTACTCGAGGCCGGCGAGGTGGGTTTCATCATCTGCGGTATCAAAGACATTCGCGATGTAAAAGTCGGTGATACTGTAACAGCGGCAAAGCATGGCGCTACAGAACCACTGCCTGGTTTCCAAAAAATCAAGCCGATGGTTTTCGCGGGGATTTTCCCCATTATAGCCTCCGAGTACGAAAGTCTCCGCGATGCTCTTGATAAGCTGTGCTTGAATGACTCCTCTCTGACATTCGAAGTGGAAAAGTCCATGGCCTTGGGGTTTGGATACCGCTGTGGTTTCTTGGGTCTTCTCCATATGGAGATTGTCCAAGAACGCCTGGAACGTGAATTTAACTTAGACCTGATTACGACAGCGCCGACGGTGGTGTATAGAATCACCAAAACCGATGGGACGATGTTGATGCTCGAGAATCCGTCGCAAATGCCGGCAGAAACGGCCATTGCGAAATTCGAAGAGCCTTTTGTGAAAGTCACTGTTCACACTCCGACCGAATATATCGGCAGTATCTTAAAATTGTGTGAAGACAAACGTGGTATTCAGCAAAAAATGGACTACGTGAATGAAACCAAAGTCATCATCGAGTACAAACTTCCGATGAATGAAATGGTGATGGATTTCTATGACCGCTTGAAGTCGATTTCCAAGGGCTATGCTTCTTTGGAGTATGAGTTCATGGACTTCGAAGAAGCGGATCTGGTGAAGATGGATATTTTGATCAACGGCGAGCCTATTGACGCCCTGTCATTGATCATCCATCGCTCCAAGGCGGTGACTCGTGGTCGCGCTTTGGCCGAAAAGATGAAAGAACTGATCCCACGACAACAATACCAAGTCGCGATTCAGGCGGCGATCGGTTCTAAGATCGTTGCGCGTGAGACCCTCGGGGCTCTCAGAAAAGACGTGACGGCGAAGTGTTATGGTGGTGATATTTCTCGTAAGCGTAAACTTCTCGAGAAGCAGAAGGAAGGTAAGAAGCGCATGAAGCAGATCGGTACGGTCGATGTGCCTCAAGAGGCGTTCCTGGCCATCCTGAAGGTAGAGGATTAAATCATATGAGCGAGCAGCAGCAGAATAAAAACACCTGGGATTTCCGTAGTAAGCACTTTTGGACCGATGGATGGGGCTCGCTCTTTTTGGCGGTGTTCATCGCTCTCTTTATCCGTTGGGGCTTCATTGAGGCTTATGTGATTCCATCAGGTTCTATGCTGCCGTCTTTGCTGATTCACGATCACATCTTCGTTAATAAACTCGTTTACGGAATCCGCGTTCCTTTCAGTGAAAACTGGCTGGTAAAGTTTGGAACTCCGAAGCGCGGTGAAGTGATTGTCTTCAAATACCCTAAGGACATGAGCACATTCTTCATCAAACGTGTGGTCGGTGAACCCGGCGACAAGATTTACTATGAAAACGGCACGCTCTTCATCAACGACAAACCTCAAGAGAAGAAAGTTCCTGTCAGCCAAGACGACTTTAACTGGCTTCGCGATGCAGATTTCCAACGTGATGGAAACTTAGGTGACGATAAAAACAACTATGTTTTCTTTACTGAAGCTCTCGGTCCCAAAGATCACAGTATTCTTCTCCGCCGTGGCGATGTGTACGAAAGCTATGGGCCTGTGACCGTTCCAGATGGGCAGCTCTTTGTGATGGGTGACAATCGCAATAACTCCGCGGATAGCCGTGTGTGGGGCTTCTTGCCAGAGCAAAATATTTTGGGTCGCGCGATGTTTATTTGGCTCAGCTGTGAAGATACCATTCCGGGCATTCCGGTTCTTTGCAATCCGCTGACTGTGCGCTGGGGCCGCTTCTTCCATTCTGTCAACTAGTCGCGATTGCGAGTGAACCATCATGGACCAAGCTAAGAAAAGTCTTAAAGGAACCTGGCCTCAAGCCATCGGGACTTTTCTTCTGCCCTTGTTGATCGTCTTTTGCATTCGCTGGATCTTGATAGAGCCCTTTGTGATTCCGTCGGGAAGTATGATTCCGAATCTTCTGATTCACGATCACATCCTTGTAAAAAAATATTCTTTAGGAATCAAAATTCCGTTTTCTGATTTTTGGCTGGCTCGTTGGCGAACCCCGAAGCGGGGGGAAATTCTTGTCTTTCGCTTTCCAGAAAACCCTGATGTGTTTTATATCAAGCGACTCATTGGGCTGCCGAGTGATAAGGTCGTTGTTGAAGGCAGTGGTAAAATCACCGTCAACGGCAAAGAGTGGTCGTTGCAAGCTCAAGAATCTCGCGAAGATGACGGATTTAAATATTTCCTCGAGGATGATGGCGAACATAAACACACCGTGCGGTTTTATGGCGACCCGCTTTCGAGTGATGAAAACAAAGAGTACGACGTTCCTGCGGGCGAGTATTTTTTCATGGGCGACAATCGTGATCAGTCCAGTGATGGTCGTGTGTGGGGTTTCGTTCCTGAGAAGTACCTCGTGGGTCCGGCTTCTGTGATCTGGTTGAGTTGCGAGAATACCCTCACTTCAGTGTCATATATTTGTGATCCCCGACAAATTCGCTGGCAAAGATTATTTAATCCAGTACAATGATCCCATGCTGAGCGGTCAATGGAAGGACTACCTCGTAACAATTCTGATTTCAGTTATTCTGGCACTTTTGGTGAGAAGCTTTGTCATGACTGCGTACAAGGTGCCAACAGGGTCTATGCAGCCCACGCTTAAAGCCGGCGATTTTATATTTTCCTACCGCTTAGCCTACGGCTTTCACGCTCCTTGGAGTTCTTCTGCGATCAATGAAAAAAATCCTGAGCGCGGCGACCTGGTTGTGTTTTCGTATCCGAATCAGCCCAGCATCAGCTATGTAAAACGGGTGATTGGCCTTCCGGGGGATAAAATTCAAATCACCGACGGAAAGCTTTTCATCAACGAGACGCCACTGGACTACGAGCTCGAGAGTCCCACGCAGCCTGAAGACAATCCCAATCCCGAAGCCTTTGATATTTACCTTGAACGCGACCTTGGCACCTTCCGCCGGGTGATTTTTCAAAAAAACCGCCAAGAGCAGAATTTTGGCCCGTTAGTCGTCCCTCCAGGAGAGATTTTCCTCCTTGGCGACAATCGTGATGCCAGTGATGATTCTCGCTACTGGGGCACTGTGCCAATTGGGCAAATTTATGGCAAAGTCCTCTTTGTTTGGCTGTCGCTTGATTGGCAGAAACGCTGGGGTGGTGATCGTTATCCAAGCATCCGCTGGCAGCGTGTTTTTTCTGGAGTGCATTAGTTTCGCGGCGATTGACACACTCTAGGCCCAGACAATATCCTCTTATCTCAGATGTCTTATCCTTCCTCGGCACTGATTGAAATTTCAAATCTAGATTTTCCAAAAATTGAGTCTATTTTTCTCTCGGCCCTGGAGTTTTCCAAGGACCCAGGCTCTAAACATTTCGCCGCGAAAACCGCGGCGTTGTTATTTTTTGAGCCTAGCACGCGCACACGATTTAGTTTTGAAACGGCGGCGGCGCGCTTAGGTCTCTATCCGCTGCTTCTGGATGGAGCTGCTGGGACCAGCTTGGAAAAAGGCGAAAGCATCGAAGACACTGTTTTCAACATCGCAGCGATGGAGCCGTCGGCGGTTGTTATTCGCTGTGGGGATGATATTGATCTCTATGGATTACAGAAAAAAATCAAGATGCCGATTCTCAATGCTGGTTGGGGCAAGAAAGCTCATCCGTCACAGGCCTTGTTGGATGCATTGACGTTGAAAGCCAATGGGCGTGATTTCAAAAAAGAAAAGCTGTTGGTTATTGGTGACGTGAAACACAGTCGCGTCATTGGGTCGCATTTTCAGCTCGCGAAGATTCTCGGTTACGAAATCGCTGTGTGTGGTCCTCGGGAATTTTTGCCGGAAGGCTATCAAGGTCCGTCTTTCTCTCGATTGGATGAGGGGCTCGCATGGGCGACCTCGGTGGTGGCTCTTCGAGTGCAGCACGAACGCCATGGAGAGAAATACTCCGTTGCAAGTTATCGTGAGCAGTATGGTCTGAATTTATCGAAGCTCAAATCTTGGAAATCCGAGGGTCTCATCATGCATCCGGGCCCGGTAAACTACGGAGTCGAATTGGATCTCGATGTGAATCAAGATCCTCGTTGTAAAATTCTCGATCAAGTAAAGTGGGGAACTTATCTCCGTCAAGCTTTGCTTGCCAATGTTTTGTCGCAAAAGGTGGTGTCATGAAAAAAGCTTTTCTCGTTTTAGAAACTGGCGAAGTTTATTTTGGAAAATGGCACGGCGGAGAAGACCGCGCTGGAGAGGTTGTTTTTAACACCTCTCACTCTGGTTACGAGGAAATTGCCACCGATCCTTCTTACTTTAGCCAAATTGTTGTGATGACTGCGCCTATGCAGGGTAACTATGGAGTGGATAATCAAGTGTGGGAATCCAGCCGTCTCTGGATCGAAGGTTTCATCGCGCTTCAGCTCCAAGAATCCAGCCGCGATAAGACCTGGATTCAGCGTTTGAATGAAAATGGAATTCCGGCGGTTTCGGAACTCGACACGCGTGACCTTGTTTTGCGTCTGCGCTCTGGAGGAACTCCTTGGGGAGCTCTCGTTCAAGCCGACACCGAGGCTGATGCAAAAAAGAAGGCCGTGGCTCTCATCGAAGAAAAAAAGAAGCTCGATAAAGACTGGGTTTACCTGACAAGCCGTAAAACCAAAGAAACCCGTCGCGGGGATTTCCTCGGAGGTCCGAAGGTCACCGTTTTGGATTTTGGCTCGAAAGAAAATATTTTGCGTGAATTGCAAAAATATTGTTCAGAGCTGACGATTTTATCCAGTCGTGCCAGTACACAGGAAGTTCTATCAACCAATCCTGATTTTGTGATGCTCACAAATGGTCCTGGGGATCCCGCCGATGTCCAAGTGGCCCCACAGACGATCCGTGATCTGATCGGTAAAAAACCAGTCTTTGGTATTTGCATGGGGCATCAGGTTTTGTCCCTGGCCTTGGGCGCAAAAACTTATAAACTTAAATTCGGTCACCGTGGGGCCAATCATCCGATTAAGGACGACCTCCTGAAGCAGATCTACGTGACGAGCCAAAACCATGGCTATGCGGTTGATCCAAAAACATTGCCAGTTGAGGCCCGCGTCACCCAGATAAATTTGAATGATGGAACGGTGGCGGGGTTCTATAATCCTGAGAAGAAATATCTTGGAATTCAGTACCATCCTGAGGCATGTCCTGGGCCGCATGAGGCTCAGAACCTGTTTAAGTTTTTTATAGAGAAAGTTATATGAACGAGTACGAAAAGCTCATAGAAAAAATCCTCAACCACTTTGCTGGGGACATGTTCAAAATCGAATTGGCTCGTGCCAAAAAGGAGTTCTTCGAGAACTCCGGCACATTGGATGAGCATTCAGAGTATTACGAGCTGCGCATGTCGCAATTCTATGACTGGTATTTCTTTACTCGTGAGTTGAGCGGTTATGGTCAAACACCTTTAGACGCTTGCATGCTAGAGCGCGAATTGCGTTTTTCACCAGAAGAGCTGCAGCAACTCGAGGTTTTGAAGCAAAATCGTCATTCCATTTTTGAATTTATTAAGATCAAGGGCAACGACGTTTACATCAAAGATCTTTTGGCGAACAAAAAACTGGTTGTGAAATCCTCTCCATGGATTTTCGGTTTCTCCGAAGAAGAACTCTTTGAGGCCCGCTTGATCCCGCACGGGGACACCTACATTTTCACCCGTGGTTTTTGTTTCCATCCAGAGTTGGCGAAAAAGTTCATTCTGGACGAAGTGAAGCGTCACCGTAAGGATCCTGATTTGGATCCAGATGTCATGATGCTTCGCTTGATTAAAATGCGCTTCAAATACGAGCAATACAAACACGTGAACCCGGAGATGATTTACACCAACGACGGAAAACTCGGTTTGTAAGCTCGGTTTAGCTTCTATTAGAAGGAGACTTCCTTGCCTCGCAGAGCTGACATCAAAAGAGTCCTCATTATTGGTAGCGGTCCTATTGTCATTGGCCAAGCCTGTGAGTTTGATTATTCCGGAACTCAAGCCTGTAAAGCCCTGATGAAAGAAGGCCTCGAAGTCATCCTTGTGAACTCGAATCCTGCGACCATCATGACGGATCCTGAAGTGGCGACCCGTGTGTATGTCGAACCGCTGAAAGTCGACTTCCTCGAAAAAATTATCGCTAAAGAAAAACCGGATGCCGTGATTCCAACTTTGGGCGGTCAGACGGCGTTAAATCTGGCCCTGGAACTTCATAAGCATGGCATTCTTGAAAAGTACAAAGTCGAACTTCTAGGTGCTACTCCGAAGGTGATTGAAGCTGCTGAAGATCGCGAAATTTTCCGCGGTATTCTCGATAAGGTCGGCGCTAAGTATCCAAAGAGCCACATGGTGCGAACCTACGAGCAAGGCCTGCAAGTCGCAGACGAACTTGGTTATCCGCTGATCTTACGCCCGAACTACACTCTTGGTGGCGGCGGTGGCGGCATTGCCTATACGCCAGAAGCGTATCAGAAAATGCTTGTGGGCGCTCTCCACGAAAGTCCGACCTCGGAAGTTCTTGTCGAAGAAAGCATTCTTGGCTGGAAAGAATATGAACTCGAAGTCATGCGCGATGCTGCAGGATCTTTCGTCGTTGTTTGCACGATCGAAAATCTGGATCCATGCGGTGTCCACACCGGTGATAGTATCACGGTGGCTCCTCAGCAAACTTTGAGTGATCAAGAATACCAAGCGATGCGCGATGAAGCGTATAAGATCATCAACGAAGTGGGCCTCGCTACGGGCGGCGCCAATATTCAGTTTGCAACTCATCCAAAAACGGGAGAGCGCGTTGTTATCGAAATGAATCCGCGCGTGAGTCGCTCTTCGGCACTGGCTAGTAAAGCAACAGGTTTCCCGATTGCAAAGATCGCGGCAATGTTGGCCATTGGTTATCGTCTTGATGAAATCCGCAATGATATCACTAAGACGACGCCTTCTTGTTATGAACCCGCATTGGATTATGTCGTTACTAAGATTCCGCGTTTTGCTTTTGAAAAGTTTCCTGGCTCGAAAGATGCATTGAACACGCAAATGAAGAGTGTCGGCGAAGTCATGGGTATCGGCCGGACTCTTCAAGAGTCTTTGATGAAGGCGCTGGCATCAATGGAAAAAAACACTCAGGGTGTCCCTGAAGTGATTTTGTCGATTGATAAGCTCTCTTATCCAAACAGTCAGCGCATCTATCATCTCTTCCAAAGTTTCCGCGATGGTAAAACAGTCGCCGAGGTTCAAGATCTCACCCAAATCAACCCTTGGTTCTTAGAGCAAATTGAAGCGTTGGTTCTTTTCGAGAAAAAATTCAAAGCAGAATTTAATCCTGCGAACAAAGATCTTTTGCTCGAAGCAAAACGTAAAGGTTTTACCGATGCACGTTTAGCAGCCTTGGTTGGTAAGACCGAGCAAGATGTGCGCGATCTTCGCGATAAGCATGATCTACATCCACGTTTCCAACAGGTCGACACGTGCGCTGGTGAGTTTGAATCCTCGACGCCGTATTTTTACTCTTCTTATTGGTTCAACAAGAGCGTTCCTCTCAAAGGAAAAAATCCAGTCGTTTTGATCGGAAGCGGTCCGAATCGTATCGGGCAGGGAATTGAATTTGATTACTCCTGCGTTCGTGGGGTGAAGGCATTCCAGAAAGCCGGTTATCCGGTGATCATGGTGAATTCAAATCCTGAAACTGTGTCGACAGACTATGATACCTCCGATGTTTTGTTCTTTGAACCTCTCACGGCAGAAAGCCTGATCGAAATCATGCGTTACGCGAAGCCTATGGGCTTTGTCACTCAGCTGGGTGGTCAGACGCCGATCAATCTCGCACCGGAGCTCCAAAAGGCCGGGTTTGCGGTTCTGGGCTCGAATCTCGAGACGATTGAACTTGCAGAAGACCGCGGCCTCTTCAGTAAAATTTGCCGTGAATTAGATCTGAAGATCCCAAACTCCACCATGGCAGCTAGCTTGGATGATGCTCTCGCTCAGGAATCTCACGTCGGTTATCCGATGATCCTACGCCCAAGTTACGTTTTGGGCGGCCGTCGCATGGAAGTCGTCGAGAACCGTGAGGAGTTGCAGAGTTACTTTGAACGTCATCGTGAATTCATTTCCAAAGAACGTCCTTGCTTGATCGACCAGTTTCTCGTGGGCGCTCTCGAAGTGGACGTGGATTTGGTCCGCGGTTTAGACTGGACATTGATTGGCGGTATCGTGGAACATATCGAAGCCGCCGGAGTTCACTCTGGTGACAGCATGGGGGTTTTGCCTCCACAACGTTTGAGAGAATCCACATGCGAGCGCATCGAATTGCTAAGCATTCAGCTCGCAGAACGTTTGAAAGTTATTGGCCACTTGAATCTCCAGTTGGCCATCAAGAATGATGTCATTTACGTTTTGGAAGCCAATCCTCGCAGTTCCAGATCAGTTCCATTCATCGCTAAAGCGACGGGTATTCCGTTGATCGATTTAGGTGTCGCCGCAGTTTGTGGAGTGACTAAATCCCAATTGAAACTCGAAAACTTACAATGGCGAGACACCTCGACAGTTTCCGTAAAGGGTGTAGTTTTCCCATTCAAAAAGTTTCCGGAAGCCGACTCCATCCTGGGTCCTGAAATGAAATCCACGGGTGAAAGCATGGGCCGTGGCAATGACTATGCAGAAGCCTTGATGAAAGCATTTATTTCCAGCAACGTCTCTTTGCCGCAGAAAGGAGAAGTGTTCTTCTCCTTACGTGACAAAGATAAAGAAAACCTTCTGGGGCTTGCTCGCATTTTGGTGAAAATGGGTTACAGCATTTCAGCAACGTCGGGCACGGCAGCTTACTTTAATCAAAAAGGGGTTCACTGTCTGGCCCTCAGAAAAGTGGATGAAGGTCGTCCTCACTGCGTGGATCGCATTCGCTCAGGTCATGTCAGTTTGGTTATCAACACGACGGCAGGTCGCCGGGCGATTGAGGCCAGTTTTGATATTCGCAGAGCATGTACGGATTATAGTATTCCGTGCCTCACTGAAAGTGATGCGGCGGAAGCCTTTGTTTTGGCCCTCAGAAAAGCAAGAACAGGTCAAAGCGATGTCCAGCCTTTGAGGTCTACCGAAGTCTTTATTTGAAAATCCTTCGAATCTGAATAGAATAAGCTTTATGGCTATTCTAGAAGTTAAGAAGTTGAATAAAACATTTCCTGGCGGGTTGTTTGAAAAACCCCGCCATGTTCTGAATGATGTGACCTTTTCTCTCCCATCCGGAGAGACCACTGGCTTTGTCGGCAGCAATGGATCCGGTAAAACAACTTCCATTAAATGTATGTTGGATTTCATGCGCCCCGATTCTGGAGAAATCCTCTTCTTTGGCAAGCCTCTCGATTTAGATGCAAAAAGACGCATCGGTTACCTACCGGAACGGCCTTACCTTTACGAATTTCTGAGTGGCATGGAGTTTTTACGCTTGCACTGGAATCTAGTACAAGAGTCTGAGAAAGCTTTTATTGACCGTGCTCACGAAGCTCTGAAGCGTGTAGATCTTTATGAAGCTCGCGATAAGAAGCTGCGCCAATACTCTAAAGGGATGTTGCAGAGAGTGGGGATTGCTCAAGCTATTTTAAATAAGCCGGATCTATTGATTCTCGATGAGCCTATGTCTGGTTTGGATCCCGACGGGCGGGGACTCGTGAAGGATATTCTTCGTGATGAGGCAAAACGTGGGACGAGTCTTTTCTTCAGTAGCCATCTTTTGCAAGACATGGAAGAACTTTGTTCGCATCTCGTGGTGATCAACAAAGGCGCCATTATTTACGACGGAGGCCTCACTCCGTTCATGAAGCAGTATAAGAGCCTAGAGGATGCTTTCCGATTTGCCAAAGAAATGAAGAACGGAGAGCAGCTATGAAGAAGGTTTTTATCATTGCAAAAACCACTCTTCAGGAAATGATCCGCGAACGTCTTTTTATCGTTGTGATTTTCATGGCGGCGGTCTTGTTTGGTATTAGTCTTTTACTAGGAGCACTCTCTTTCAGCGAACAGCAAAGGATTCTTGCAAATCTGGGTTTTACGGCGATCGAAGTTGCGTCCGTGGGCATTTCGCTCTTTGCGGGAGCTTTTCTGATTTCCAAAGAAATTGAAAAACAGACTTTGCTCCTTGTATTGGCTCGTCCTATTTCTCGCGATCAGTTTATTATGGGTAAAGTTTCAGGAATTTTGACCCTGAACACATTGCTCATTTTAGCTCTGGGAATTGTTCTGTATATTCTCTTAGGAGCAAGTCCTCAATTTAGCAGCTTTTTCACTATTCTGGTGTCGATCTGGTTTGAAGCTGCCATTGCCCTTTCTTTGGTCATTTTTTTTAGTGTGGTCGTGCGTCCGGTTCTGGCTCTATTGATGTCCTTCGGTATTTTAATGCTGGGCCAGTGGATTCCAGATTTGCAATTCTTTGCCGAAAAAAGCAAAGACCCGTTTTTTATAAACGCCGTAAAAGCAGTGACTTGGGTTACGCCAAATCTTTTTCGATTCAACTGGAAGTCGTATTACTTCCTCGAGCTTGGTTTTGATAGTCAGGATGTGATGTGGATGATTGCTCACTCCTTTGGATGGGCTTTGATCGTCTTCGTATTTGCCTGCCTTATTTTCAGGAGAAGAGACATTGTCTGAGATGGATGGCTTCTTCTATGCCGTTTTCTTTTTTTTAGGCGCGTGTTTTGGCAGTTTTGCCAACGTTATTATCTATCGCCTGCCAAAAGGAGAAAGCGTGGTCCTGCCACGCAGTCATTGCCAAAACTGCAAGAAGAACGTCGCGTGGTATGATAATATTCCGATGATTTCATGGCTTATTCTTCGCGGAAAGTGCCGTCACTGCGGTGCCCGTTTTTCTTTCCGCTATTTCTTTGTGGAACTTCTCACGGCCTGCCTTTTTACTTTGGCTTATTTCTATTTAGGACTGAGTTGGAATCTTTTGGAAGCACTTATCTTTATTTTTCCTCTGGTTTGCTGCACGTTCATCGATTTTGATCACATGATTTTACCCGATGAATTTACTCTGTCAGGAATTGTGATTGGCCTCGTCGGTGCGTGGTTGAATCCGCAAAGAGAATTCCTTGATGCTCTTTTCGGTGTATTGATGGGCGGCGGATTTTTGTGGGCAATGGCATATCTCTACTATGTCTTCACAAAGCAAGAAGGCATGGGCGGAGGAGATATCAAATTATTGGCGTGGATCGGCGCTGTGATGGGATGGAAAGCTATTCCGTTTGTGATCATGACTTCAGCGATTGTTGGCAGTGTTATTGGACTTATTCTCGCAAGAAAACAAAAAGAGGGTTTGAAAACGATGATTCCCTTCGGGCCGTATCTAGCCCTTGGTGCAGTAATCTACATGTTTGGCGGCCAGACTATAGCCTTGTGGTATTTTAATCTGTTTCTTCCAGCCTTTAGCTAGACCCGCTTGTTTGACATTCGTGCTCCCAGCAGAAATAATTTTACTATTAGACCTGCGTCTAAATATTTAGTTAGAGGCCTTAACTAAGTATCTAATTTTAGACCAGAGTCTGAAGTGGTGGCTTAGAAAACATGCTTTTTACATCTAAAAAAGTTCTGGGACTCGACATTGGAACGAGTTCCATCAAAATTGCTGAATTGGAAGTCTCGCGAAGAGGTGCTCAGCTCAATTCTTTTGGATTTGCACCAACACCTGCGAACTCCGTTGCTGCTGGTGAGATCTCTGATATCACTTCAGTTGGTATCGCCGTGCAAGGACTGATCAGCGAAATTGGTACTAAGAGAAAAAATATTTCCACAGGTATGTGGGGCACCGCTGTTATCGTCAAGAAGATCACCATTCCTAAAATGGAGCCGAAGCTTATCCAGGATCAAATCCGCTTCGAAGCAGAACAATACATTCCGTTTGATATCAATAACATCAGTCTTGCCCACCACGTCCTTGGCACGAGCTCGTCTGAGGATACCATTGACTTGTTGTTGATCGCCGCGCAGAACGAACTCGTGTTCCAATACACGGCTGTCGTGGAATCTACCGGAATGAAGTGCAGTGTTCTCGATGTGAGCGGCTTTGCTTTGGCAAATTGCTTCGAAGCAAACTACGGTAAATTTTCTCGCGACGTTATAGGAATTTTGAATTTCGGAGCGTCCATCACAAACTTTGTGGTTATTCACAATGGGGATGTTGTTTTCTGCCGTGACATTCCTGTCGGCGGTCAAAACTACACGAACGAAATTCACAAAAGCTTGGGTGTTTCCGTTCAAGAGGCCGAAGCCCTCAAGCTGAGCGCGGTCTCTCGCCGCGGAGAAGTCCCTTCGGAAGTTCATAGTATTATTACTTCCACGAACGACATGGTGACTGAAGAAGTTCGCAATAGCTTAGACTTCCTGAGCGCGACCACGAATGGCCTTACATTGACTCGTTGCTTTTATACGGGTGGAAGCTCGCCGACGACGGGCCTCATTGACAATGTCTCCCGCGTGACGGGAATTCCATTTGAGCCATTTAATCCATTCTCAAAAATTAAATTTAACTCCAGAAAATTCTCCCGCGACTATTTGAGCCAAATCAGTCATTTTGCCGCCATTGCCACAGGCCTCGGCTTGCGCCAAATGGGGGATAGTCAATGATTCGTATTAATCTCGCAAGCACAAGAACAATGATGGCCGCTACCGGCGGTGGTGCTGCGACTGCGGAGGGCGGTGGCGAAGTTGTCATCACCGAACAAGTCCGCAGAGATGCGATGGTTAAATTGTTGCTGATTTTGCTGGCGCCCATGGGGCTTTATCTCTATGAGATGCAGAACATTCCCACGATTCGTTCTGAACTCGTACGAAAGCAACAAGCCCTTCAAGAGTTGCAAGTTTTCAATGCGAAGGCAGAGAACTCTGTAAAAGAGATTAAGAAGTTTAAAGAAGATGAAAAGAAAATCCAGGCACGTATTGCGGTTCTCGAAAAACTCGCGAAAGACCGTTTCCGCGAAGTGAAAGTTTTGGATTTGTTCCAGCAAGTGATTCCTGAAAGAGTTTGGTTCACGCGTGTGGACATTAAAGAAGGCAAAGTTCTGCTAGCGGGCTTTTCGACGAGTGACATTGATATATCCACTTTCATGGACTCTCTTTCGAAGAGTGTGTTCTTACAAGAGGTGGTGTTAGTAAGCTCTAGTGAACATATTCAAGATGGCATGACCCTGAAAAAGTTTGAAATCAGTTGCATCTTAGAAAAGGTGGGACCTAGACCATGAATCAGCTATTTGAAAAATTAGCAGCGCTGACGAATGGAAAAGCTTTGGTCATCGGATTGATGGTCGGAGCGGCTTACTATTTCATGATGTATGACGACGGATCGGCTCTAGAGCATCAAATTGCCGGTATGGCGGGTCAGCTTCAGGAAGCCGAAGCCAAGAAGAGAGACACTGAAGCGACTTTGCAAGAAGAAGCTCGCATGAAAGATGCCGTCGGAAAATTGAGTGAACAGTACGCTCTGATTGCCAAAAAACTTCCTTCGGAATTGAAATCTTCGGAGATGATTCGTGGGATTGACTCCGTTGCGAAAATGGCTGGAGTCAGTGTAAAGCTTAAAAAGCCTGGGAATGTTGCTAAGAAAGAAGTCGTCGAAGAGTTACCAGTGGACGTGACTCTTGAGGGCACCTACTCCCAATTGGCTCAGTTCGTTTACTATACTTCTAATTTAGAACGGTTGACTCGTGTTTTGAATTTCTCAATTGTCGCGCAAGATGACGCTAGAGAAAAACCTTTGCGCTTTGAAGGTCAGGTCGTGAGCTACAAGCTCGCTCCTGAAGTTGAAAAGGCGGATAAGCCTGGCGCACCGGGTGCGGCAGCAGCTGGAGCTGCGGGGGATACACCGTGAAGTCAACACGTTGGATTCTCACATACATTGTGATGGCTTCAGTGGGGTTGTGGGTGGCCTTTTTCATGAGTTTGAAATTCATGGCTCCAGGTCATGCACAAACACCACCGCCTCCGTCTGCAGGCGATTTGCCTCCTGAATTTGCGCAAGAGGCCCAAGCGCCTCCAGCACAGGGTGGAGGTAAAATTCCGCCACCACCGACACACCCTCCGACTCAGGCCGAGATTCCGCCGCCACCACCTCCTCCAGAAGCTCCACCGGCGGGAGCACCACCACCAGCCGTTGTAGGCACACCGCCGATGGTCCCAAGTTCCATGCACGGAGGGGACATGCCGCCCATTCCGGTGGAACAAACCAATCCGGTCACTCCTCAGTTTGCGTCGGATGATCAGTATACTTATGATCCCACGGGACGGCGTGATCCATTCAAGCCCTACAAGAGTTACCGTCCGACAACACCGACGGCTGGCGGGGGCCCAGCAAAAGTCATTGATATGTCCGACCCTCTGCAAAGATGGGATTTGGACCGTTTCAATGTCGTCGCCATCATGTGGGAGATCCGCCATCCAAAAGCGATGGTCAAAGATCCAGATGGCAAGATTTTTATGATAGGTAAAAACACAAAGATTGGACGCAACAGTGGTCAAGTCGTCGCCATCCGAGAGGGTGAAGTCGTCGTGGTAGAAACCATCGAGAATGAAGGCGTCCAAACAAAAGAAGTTAAGATACTCGAACTTAAGAAGTAAGTTCGACACAGAATCAGGAGGAACTAATGAAAGGATTCATTAGACTGATGATCATAGGGGCTCTCGTTTCGTCATTGCTGAGCTGCGCTTCACAGCAGACAGAAGAAGACGATTCTCTGACGACGGAGTCTTACAAAGGTGGCGGCAGCTCATCGGATTCTGGCTCATCCTCAGGCGATGATTTTGCAGATTTCGATAGCGGTGGCAGCAGTAGTAGCAATAGTGGTGACAGTAATGGTGGTAGTTCTTCCCAATCCACAGCAAGTCAGGATCCCGACCTTGCTTTGGAAGAAGAAATGAACCAAGCGAGCTCGCCAGATAAGCAATTCGCCAATGATGATTTGGACATGGGCAATCAGGCAAAGAACGAGTTGCAACCCGAAGCTCCTGCGGAGCAACAGGCTCCGCCTCCAGCTCCGATTGAAGAAAAGCCCGTTGCTCAGGAGCCACCGCCTCCTGCAATCGAAGAACCGATGGCACCTGTAGAGCAGACTCCAGCTCCAGAAATTGCGAACGAACCCGCGCCAGCAGCGCCAATGCCAGAGACTTCTGAAAAACCTGTGGAAATCACAGGTCTGAAATTCAAGGCAAATGATAACGGCGGTACCGTCGTGGTTGAAGGCAATGGGCCTTTGAATTATACGACTCGATTAAATCCGGATTTGAAGCAATTCATCGTTGAGATCCCAAATTCAAATCTGCCTAAAAAATTGAAAAGAACTTTGAATACAAAGGACATCAAGGGCGCCGTGGGCGCTATCGATGCTTATCAAAGTCCTGGATCCAAAACTTCTCGCATCGTTGTGCAAATGCGTGATGGCTTTGGTGAGCCTACTGTCCAGCAAGAGGGCAATGCTCTATTGATCGTCTCTTCTGGCAGCGGCGGAGCTGAAGTGGCCACAACGGAAGTGGCCCACAATGAGGACGTTGGCGGTGGCGGCGGTGATGAGTCGCTGACGAAGGGCGAAAGCGAAGTCAACGTAGATCTGAACAGCAACAAGATTTTGGCAAGTCAGTCTCTTGAGGAGTTCCTCTCTGGCAATACCAAGTTCTACGGTCGTAAGATCTCGATTGAAACAAGCAACATCGACGTCCGGGACGCTCTAAAGTTCATTACTGAAGAGAGCGGCGTGAACATGGTCATTACTGATGAAGTGAAGGGCAATATCAGCTTGAAGCTTCGTCAAGTTCCTTGGGACCAAGCGCTTGTTGTGATCATGAAAGCGCGTCGACTGGGATACAGCCGTCAAGGAAACGTCCTGCGTATCGTGCCCCTCGAAGAGCTGAAAAAAGAAGAGGATGATGCAACCAAATTGGCTTTGGCCCGCAAGAACATCGAACCTCTCAAAGTTCGCGCCTTCAATATCTCTTACGCCAAAGTAGACGAGCTCGATAAAAAGATTAAGGACTTCCTGTCGGAAAGAGGCAAGGTGGTCAGCGATCTTCGTACCAGTACCATCGTAGTAACAGATGTTGAAGAAAGTCTCACGCGCGTGATGAAGTTGATCCAAGGTTTGGACTCCGCTCCTCCGCAAGTTCTTATCGAGGGTAAGATCGTGGAAGCCCTCGAAAGCTTCCAAAGAACTGTGGGCGTTCAATGGAGCTTCACCGGCGCGGACGTAAAAATCGCCGACGGTCCGAATGGTCCTGTGAACCTTCGCCCGAACTTATCCGTGGGTCAAGCAGCCACAACGCCTGGAGGTTTGGGCTTTGGCTTGAACGTAGGGACTCTGGATGTTTTCGGGGATATCTCAGCAAGCTTGGCTCTTTTTGAGAAAGAGGAAAAAGTGAAGGTTCTGTCTTCACCACGTATCGTGACTCTTTCTAACGAAAAAGCCGACATCAGCCAAACCAACGAATTGCCGGTGAAGACCTTGACTCCGCAACCGAATGGCCAGCCGATCGTAACGTATCAATTTAAGCCATTGACCCTCAAACTTGAGGTAACTCCTCAGGTAACCGGCGAAGGAACTGTTATAATGAAAGTCGGAGTCAACCGTCAGATCAAAGGAGCGGCGGTGAGCACGACAGACGATACATTCTCAGTCAATAGCCGTGAAGCCAACACCCGCGTGATCGTGAAAAACGGTCAAACCGCGGTGATCGGTGGTATCTATCGTTCCGACGTTACAGAAGGAACAACGGGCGTGCCGTGGCTGAAAGACATCCCAGTCATTGGTGCGATCTTTAGAGGAACCAGCACGGATAAACAACGCTCTGAACTCTTGATCTTCCTGACTCCAAGAATCCTAGCTCAAGCGGATAGCAATGGTCATTCAAACATGGGAGGAGAATAGCATGAAGGCACTAACCCTTTTCATGAGCGCCCTGATTCTCCTTTCGGGTCTCAGCTGCAGTAAAAATGAAGAAGGCGATTTGTCGATTGAGATGATTGGTAGTTCAGCGATGATGATTCCTAGTCAGGCCCAGAGTTGCACCAATGCTGTTGCTGTGTTTCGTGCGCCTTCAAATAATTCGCCAACTAAAGAAATTCCTGAAAATTATTTTAGCTATCGCGGGATTACTTTAAGTTGGAAAAACACAACGGATACGGCCTATATCGTTAAAATGGATCTCGAGTTCGTCGGTAATTTTAATTACAAATGTTCTATCAATGGCGACGAACTGCTCTCTTTGTTCTACGTCCCAGCTACGTCCGCTCCGACTGCAGAACAGCTGTGGGACGGAAGCTTAGCCCCTGCGCCGGCGGCAGGCTCATTGACAACTAAAACATCTTGGAGCGTGTGCAGAATTGTTTGTGGAGGAGCCAAGCCTCAAGATCCGACCCGCCCTTTTACAGCCACAGGGACTTTGACGGTCAAAGGTTTTCAAAGGGGACCGGCGCCTGATTATGAAGAAAAACCTTTTAAAGCAAGAGCCCCAATTCGCATAGAATTCTCACCTTAGGATTTGCCAAGCGGAAGGACCTGGACTATTCCTTCCGCATGGATCTTTTTTCGGCCTCTCAACCCCCAACTTCAGCTCCTTTGTCCGAGGTCTTGCGTCCTAAGAACCTCGATGAAATCATCGGCCAAGAAAAGACCATCGGCCCACGTTCCAAGCTCGGCCAAATGCTTCGCAAAGGCCTGGTGCCAAGCCTGATTATCTGGGGCCCTCCCGGCACAGGCAAGACGACCTTTGCGCTAGCTCTTGCACAACATATTCAAGCCCATTTCGTAAATCTCAATGCCGTTGACTCAGGGGCAAAGACATTACGGGAAGTCGGTGAGGGCGGGCGCGAGCGCCGCTTGCAGTACAACCAAAAAACACTTCTTTTTGTGGACGAAATCCATCGCTTTAATAAAGGTCAGCAAGACGTGCTTCTTCCTTACGTGGAAAAAGGCGATTTGATTCTGATCGGTGCGACGACCGAAAACCCGAGCTACGAACTGAATAAAGCCCTCCTCAGCCGCAGTCGTGTCGTCGTCTTTGAGCGCCTGACCACAGAACAATTGCAAGTCATCGTCGACAAAGTGTGCCGGTTCTATGATGTTGCCTGTGATCAATTACTAAAGCCTGAAGCACAAAAGAATCTCCTGGAGATTGCAGATGGTGACGCTCGTCGCTTGATAAACTCCCTCGAAATCATTTTCGACTATTACCGTTTCGAAAAGAGTCCAGAAACCCAAGTAGAACAGCCAAGCTTTCCGCTAGACCTAGAGTCCCTGCGCGAACTTTTACAGATGAGTCCTCTCGGTTACGATAAGTCCTCTGAAATGCATTATGACGTCATTTCAGCCTTTATTAAAAGTGTCCGTGGCAGCGACCCCGACGCAGCGATATACTACATGGCTCGAATGCTGGAAGGCGGAGAAGACCCCGTCTTTATCGCCCGTCGCTTGATCATTCTTGCGTCCGAGGACATCGGCAACGCCGATCCACGAGGCCTTTCGTTAGCCGTGGCGGGCCTCCAAGCTGTGGAAGCCATCGGCCTTCCAGAGGCCGCAATCACTCTGGCCCAAGTCACAACCTATTTGGCATCATGCCCGAAGTCCAACCGCTCCTACATGGCATTGAACGAGGCTCGAGAGATCGTAAAAGAAACTAAAACGCTGCCTATCCCGCTGCATTTGCGTTCCTCCAAAACAAGTCTTTCAAAAGAGCTGGGTTATGGGAAAGAGTACAAGTATCCGCATAACTTTGAAAATGCCTGGGTAGAGCAGAGCTATTTACCAGAAGGCCTTCAAGACAAGGTTTTCTACGATCCTTCCACAAGAGGATTTGAAAAGACGCTGAAGGAATACCTTCAATGGGTCAAAAAATCCAAAAAGTAGATAGAAGTTTTAGTGACGATCGTATGACGAAAAAATAAAAAGGCCAGGATTTCCTGGCCTTTTTATTTCATCTTTGAATTTGAAACTTAGATAGCTCTTTGGGCGCATACGCAAACACAAGTCCCGTTCCCTTGAGCGGTGTGGGAGTGCTTCGTATTCGCGGGCACCTCCACGCGGTCGCCGGGTCTCAGCAAAAATTGATTCCCAGAAATATTGAAAAGCAACTCTCCTTCAATAATCAAGCGCACTTCACAAAAAGGATGGCGATGTTCATGCACTTTCATTTGTGGATCGTAGGTTTCTTCATAGGGCTCAAGTCCCTCTGACTCCAGAATCATATGAGCTTGAGATTTATTCGGCGTCAGAGGCGCCTGCCAACGGGTAATTAACATGTCTTCTCCAGACTTCTAACAAATGACTGTTCTTCCCTCTATTTATCTCAAAAGTAGACACCCTCGACAAGGCTCTCTGCGTTCAGCTTTGAGACACAGGGCCCGCTACAAGACCGGATTCATAGGAAAATGAAGAAAAACATAAAGTCTCTCAAATCGATCGACGATAGGAGGAATGTAGAACTTAGAGTGCTATTCGAGGAGGATTAGTTGAGTAGCTCCAATAAACACAAATCGACCACCAGTGATTTGGACAGCATTTTGAATTACGTCGATTCATCACGTGGCTTGAAAGCCAAAGTCGGTGAGTCAGGTAAAATCCAAATCTATCAAGATCTCGACGGAAAGATCTTTACCTTCTCTGTCCAAGATATTGGTGAAATTCTCCATCGTATGGATGCTGACGGAAAACCTTTCATTCAATTGAATTTAAGAGGCGGGCACAAAGTTCTTTTCACAGACACACTTATTGGCTTTAAGCCCATAGAGACTGTAGGTCTCGATATTTCTCGAATCCCAAAAGTAGTAACGACGCCAGATCTTCTCAGTGTCTTTGAAGCTATTGAGGAGTCTATGGGGGCTGAGTCTGGAGCCGACAGCGAAGTTGAGATCCTCAAAAAGGTCTATTTTTCGATATTATCGGGTGGCGAACAGGTTGGATTCGACCTCTCTTTTGAAAGAAAGTGGCTAAATCGACTTATCGCATCAAGATTTAAGGCCTGCGCATAAAATTAAATTAAAATGAATAAAATCAAACACATAAGTAAAAATACCTGCTAACTCTTAGGCAGGTATTTTTGTTAGTCTTTTAAGCATATTTTCTGCTCGAAAATAATTTTAAAAATGCTATTGACCTTTGGCACCGAATGATAGAGATTTGCCGAACTTTGAACGGGGGCATAGCTCAGCTGGGAGAGCATCTGATTTGCATTCAGAAGGTCGCAGGTTCGATCCCTGTTGCCTCCACCAAGCGTGTTCAAAGTAGACATTTTTAAAGTAACTTTTTTCGGTGAAAAAAAATCGAAAAAAAGAAAAAAAGATGTTGACGAGCGGAAGGTAAGCGAATAAAAACATTACCTCTCGCAACGATGAAAAAGAAAATTGTTAAGAGATTTTCGCTCTTTGAAAACTAAATAGCTAGATAGAAAAATTTTTGGGCTCTTTGAGCATACAGTAATGTATAGCTCACAATTTCAAAAAATATTCGAACAAACAATAGCGTAAGCTAGTGTTTATTCTAAACAGAATTATAACTGGAGAGTTTGATTCTGGCTCAGAACAAACGCTGGCGGCGTGCCTAATACATGCAAGTCGAACGGGGAAAGTAGCAATATGAGTACTAGTGGCGCACGGGTGAGTAATGCGTGGATAATCTGCCTTCGAGTGGGGGATAACTAGTCGAAAGATTAGCTAATACCGCATAAGACCACAGGATCTGAGGATCTAGGGGTTAAAGGTTTTTCGCTTGAAGATGAGTCCGCGTGAGATTAGCTAGTTGGTGAGGTAATGGCTCACCAAGGCGACGATCTCTAACTGGTCTGAGAGGATGATCAGTCACACTGGAACTGAGACACGGTCCAGACTCCTACGGGAGGCAGCAGTAGGGAATATTGCACAATGGAGGAAACTCTGATGCAGCGACGCCGCGT